>Ga0265319_1000643_pt1 | contig 22982 bp, 35 predicted proteins | sample 4824metaG_FD_192443 | JGI IMG/M metagenome (GOLD analysis project Ga0265319, IMG submission 192443) | Rhizosphere microbial communities from Carex aquatilis grown in University of Washington, Seatle, WA, United States - 4-8-24 metaG | ecosystem: Host-associated > Plants > Roots > Rhizosphere >...
AGCAGCGAACAGCTAAGAGTTAAAGCCTGTTAAGTGAACGAAACCAGTCAATAAAGTTTTTTTCACGGTCCGACAGATAAATTGTCAGGTGGAGTGTATCGGTAGGTTCTGATCGGGCCGCTTCCATGCTTGGTGATCCTTGACTTACTAGTGTTAGGATCAATAGTACATCCGTTCTACGGTCTGTCAAGCGCTATATGTGGGCACATGCGGCCTATTACCGCCAGATAAGAGGGGATCGGATCTGCAATGAGAGTTCTATCCGGCTTCTGTTTCTTATTAACTATGCTCGCATGTGGATGGATCGGAGTTGGGGTACTACATCACCTCATGACATCTCCTCCGAGCATGACCCTCATTGGTGACACCTACATTATTCCAACACCTGGTCTAAGTGGCCGACTTTCCCCTAGTGACATCGGCAATATCAAAGTGATTCCTGGTAAGATAGTCGTAAGTCCACCTGATCCTTTTCCACTCGAACTGTTCCTCTATACAGGCATTCCAACAGCTATCGGAAGTTTCATGCTGTTTCTTTTGTTTTTTGCACTTGATGAAGCGGAAAGGCGGCATCGGGAATTATTAGCAGCTCAATATGGATGGAGTAAGCAAAATCCACCTTCAATACAGCGAAGTCGATATGATAATTTTCCCGATGAAAAGTATTGAGATGGCAACTCACCGGCTCGAAGCGCCCCAACACTTTCTTAAGAAATATCACTCAAAACCGGCATTGTATGAAGTGTCTTATACAGCCGACTAATTATTTCCGATAATGCAACTTATGTTTTTTCAAAACTGTAATCAATCCACGCAAAAACCACCCCGAAAGAATTAAGATCGGGGTGGTCATTTTCATTCCTGGGGAGGTTTCGGCTTCCGCTTTATCTGTTGTGCGATCATGTTGATGCTCACCAATAAGTTCTCAGCAGCCACATGGAGCGATTGAAGGTTTGCGTTCACTTGTGCCCACTGCTTATCGATTAGCTCATCCACTTTTTGCGTTACTGCGTCCGGTTTGCGTTTCATCGTTGATCCTTTTGATATTCGAGGCCCATAGTTTTTTGACATGTCTCGCGGCTCCGATAATGCAGAAGCACAGCAAAACGTTGATCGTGAAAATGATAATGAGCGGATTCATCTGGGAATAGTCAATGGCTATTTGCTTTACCATAGCTTCTTGAACCTCCTCCAGGCGCGTGTGAGTGTCGGGTAATGCCAGCGCTCCCTATGCTCCGCTTTGATAATGTATTGGGCAGTCTTGCCGCGGTACCGGGCGATCAATCTCATGGCATCCTGATCCGTCTTGGCGACATTGTGGCCCTTGAGGAGTGAAATCGTGCCGAGCAATTTAGGATCAACCCGTCCCTCTCTGCTTGAATATCCACGCGGCAAAAGGGGCAACTGATGCTTCAATCGTCGCTTGGGAAATAGATAGGTAATCAGGCTCATGATGGGGTATCCGTTGGGCTGCTCGTCGAGGTGGAAGTCGGCGGGATCGCGGTGACAGTATTGGTTGGGCTGCTCGTCGAGGTGGAAGTCGGCGGGATCGGCGTTGGGGTATTCGTCGGGCTGCTGGTCCAGGTGGGCGTTGGCGTGTAAGTAGAAGTGGGCGGGATCGGGGTATCAGTGGGCGTTAGTGTCGGCGTGTCGGTGGGCGATCCCGTTGGTGTCGCAGTCGGCGTGTCTGTATCGGATGGCGACGGTGTGTTGGTTGGAGATTCCGTCGCGGCTTCAGTAGCCAATAAGGTGGGCGTTGCGGTGGGTGTATCAGTTGCCGTTGATGTCGGTGTGCTGGTTGCTGATTCCGTCGCGGCTCCTGTAGCCAGCGGGGTGGGCGATCCCGTTGGTGTTGCAGTCGGTGTGTCAGTTGGGGATTGCGTGGCCTGCCCTGTAGCCAGCAAAGTGGTCGTTCCGGTTGGTGATGCGGTAGGGGTATTGGTAGCGGTGGACGTGGGCGTGTAGGTTGGGGTTTCAGTAGGCGTGAAGGTAAATACATTGCTAGGCTCCGCTGAAGGGGTCACAGTTATTGCCGTGCCAAACAACGCCGGGGCAGGTGAGGAGACAGCCCCCATCGCTCCCCCGTCAAGCGTGATCACCTGGCCGCCGATCAGAGCCGGTGCGCTATTGCCAGAGCTTAGACCGGTTGCGCCTTGAACTAACGAACCTGATCCTGAACCTGAACCGCTGGACTTTGGCGCTGGCCTGGCCGCCGCTGGTTTAGGGGTTCGCGTTGCGGTGCTAATCTTATGTGAGTTAGGTCCCGTGGTGGCGGTTATAACGCCTAGCGGGGTGATCGTTCCTTCTGGTGTGGCGGTGGCCGTTGTGGTTCGCGTTCCTGTTACCGTGGGCGTAAGGCTTCCCGTTGGGGTATCACTTGGGAATAGGAGCGCAGCCGGTAAAGGTGGTGTGGCTTTCGGATGGGTTACATAAACCACGCCCACAACAGCCAGGATGATCAACAGCATCACCACTACGCCAAACACGCAGCCCGCCAGGGAAGGCCCATCGATGGGTAAATCTTCGTCGGCTGGATGATAGCCAGCCTTTACATAAACGGGCTTCGGTAAGGGGGCCATTTAGTCTTTGCCCGTTATGTAAAAGAAAAGCCCTAATACCAGAACGATACCCGCGAACGCCACAGCAGCCCCGGCGATCAAATCGATAATATGATTTTGATTGACGCTGTTGTAGACATTGATCGTTGTATCCGCCCAGGCCCCAGCCTGGCCGTTGATTCCTGACATGGGTGAAAGGTTGAAAGCTGGTGTTGAAAGGGTCCAGGCGGTGGGCGTGGGCCTCAAATACTGCGTGTTGCTGGTCGGGCTTGGCTGGATCGGAATGAGGGTAGGAGTGGGCGTTGGCGTGGCCGCTCCCACCGGCGCGGCTCCGAACAGCGCCAGACCTGCCATAAGCACGACGCACAAAGCGAGCGAGAGTTTTACCATGGAACAAGCGCCTGTATAAGCTGAAGCAAGAGATCGAATAACCGCACAATGATGGGAAGCAGCCACCATAGCAGCCACCACGTAATGACAAACCCCACGATCAACAATATGAAGGCCAGGATCGCTCCGAGCTTGCCCAGGAACCAGCCGCCGCTAGATCGCACCACGCCAAACAGATCACCGATATGCGATCCGATCTGGTTGCCACTGTTCGCAGCGTCTAGCACTGTGCTATGGTCGATTCCGAGTAGGCCCATGCTATTGCCAGGTGTGCCACTAAGCCCCGATCCGGCCCCGCCATTGCTACCCAGTCCAGCGATTCCGGTGGCGTAGCTGGCGATCCCGTCGACCACGCTGGCGGTTACTGTTCCAGTAACGGTGGGCGTGGTGGTAATGGTCCCGGTCGAAGTCGATTGAATGATCAATGTCGGCGGTGATACCGTGTTGACCGACGTTACGGGAACAATGGTGTTGATTACCACAGGAGGAATGGTGGCGATCCCATTGGGCATAAATGGATTCACTCCGCACGGATTTAGGATGTCATTGCAGGCCAGCGGAGGCGGTATGGGCGAAAACAACCCACCGTTTGCTGTGAGTGGCGTACCGGCTCCTGGTGTCGGGCTTGGGCCACCGGTGTTCGTAGCGGTGGGAGTTCCAGGCGTGGCAGTGTTGGCGGGTGTATTGCTAGGCGTAAAACTTGAGGTGGGGGTTTTGCTGTTGGTGGGCACCGGCGTATTGGTGAGTGTTGGGCCACCAGCCACGGTGCTGCTGGGAGCGGTGGTAGCAGTCGGCGCGGGTGGAATGCCGCCCGCCATGCAGATAATCACGCCGGTGATGTTGGCGGGGATCAAAGTGGTTCCAGAGTTTAGCTGAATATCTACCCTGTTAGCTGTTTTGGAGAAGTTGAAAGTAAAGGTAACGTTCCTATTGTCGTTATAGGGGAATTGACGGGTTTCTATCAGGGTAACACCTGATGAATCCTGCATATTGGTAGCAACCACCATTTTGGACCAGGTGTTAAACCCAATTTCGCCGGGATTCCAGGACACTGTTACGCTGTAGATATTTTGGATCGTGGGGAACGACAGAATGGCGTAAATGTAGTTTTGCCCGCCCCAATTGGTGTATATAGCATCACCGGTGATCGTGGTGGATGCTCCGCCGACATACCAGTTTCCACGCGGGAATGAATAGGATGAGCAGGCTGGCGACTGAGCTTGAACTGAAGCGCTTGGTATCACGCCGATTGAAACACAAGTCAAAATGACAGCGAGCACGAGCGCGATTCTGGTCCTCATCTGCTCAACTGCTTTCCCGAATAACGGATGGCCCACATCACGGCAATTGCAGCAATGGCACCCTCAATTGCCAGAAAGATGTAATAGATAGGCCCGGCAAGGATCGTGTTATCGGAGATATAGAAGATCAGACACTCCCCATAAAAGGCGTTACTCGGGTCCGAACAAACCGGCGCATAAATGGGCATAGCAGTACTAGCAGCATTGAAGCCAGTAATAATCGACAAAAACAGGATGGGCACCGCCGTCAATGCGTTGGTGATCGTCTGTATGATGAGCGTGATCCAACTGGTAGCCGCTCCCACTACTGTGCCGATGATCTGTGCGCCAATCGTGATGAATTGCGGCAAGTTTGAGAGCACAGCCAGGATCGTGTTCACCACGTTCTGAAGGCCAATGGCCCGCAACAATATCCACACGGCGTTAAAGAGTCGCTGCTCTAAGTCAGCCAGACTACCCAAAATGAACGCGTTGAAAATTGCGCCAATCAGGGAATTGAACCATGCAATAATCGGCCCAATGTTGGCCACCACAAACTGAACGCCAAAGACTACCGTTTGAATGGCCCGAACAAGATCGGTCCATATCCCATAGATCATCGGGTTCAGCACACACCCAAAATAAGCCCTAAAATCATTCCAGAGCCATTGAATCCAGGCTACCGTATAACTTAGGGCATCGAGCGCCCCATAAATCGTGAGTGTGGGTGTTCCACACACCGCACCGGAGGCCTGGCTAAATGTTCCGCTGGTATTTCCGCACGTTCCAACACACACCGCGCCACCGTTCGAGCTTGCTCCACCGCCCGTGGGTGCGGTAACGCCATTGCTCCCATTAGGGCTTACGTCAGATATACACATATCATCAATCGTAAGTGTCGAGTTCCCAGACGGCCAAAGCTGTTCGACCAATGAAAGGGTGAAAGTGCCACCGCCATTGTTCTGGCTGCCATCCGGCATAAAGTTAGAAGCGGGTATATCGAAACTTTGCTCCCCGGATTGGGCGGCAACAGGCACAGTGATATAGGGCGATTTTCCCACAGCTACAGTAAACGAATCGGCGGTAATGCCGCCACCGGGATCAGTGACATGCATATCAAAATGCACCGTGTATTGTTTATAGCTGGATAACGTGAGACTTGTGCTGGCCTGACCGCCCCATAACATCATTCCCACCGTTGTGCCAGGAGGATTAGCAGGAATCACGCCACCGCCAAGCGCTCCCACTTTGTTGACAGCCCACACCCCCGGCAATTTAGAGAATTGATAGACGTTGGCGGTTAGTAGACTACACGCAATGGGGCCAATGGGACCGCCAACAGGGGTTACTGGAGGAGGAGCAAGCGTAGGTGTGGGCGTGGGTGTGGGACATGCGGCACCTGTGAATGGGTTTATGCTACCAGTACCATCGAAAATGATAGAGGTGATAGTCCCTGAACCACCTGGTGGTGAAGGAACATTCGTTCCGACCGCTAAATATAGCGTTATTGTGTCCGCCGTGACGGACATAGACTGATCGTCGCTAAAGTTCCCCACGGGCCATTTAGCGTTAAGCTGTTTTAGATTGTGATTAGAGCCGAACACACCAAGATTCGAATCGGCTATAAAATAATTCGCCTCTGTCGCGGGCGAGCTGATCAGGCCGTAGGAGGCGACATTACCCGAAAGACGCACGCGGGTTATGGTTGTTGATGTAAATGTCCGTTTGATATAAATACGCTGAAAATGCTCAGCAGATCCGCCTGTATTGTCGTCATCTCCGCTATGCCATGCCCCTGCCGAATAGGAAGCAGTTCCCCCAGTGTTATAAACGGTCCACCCGCCGTCTCCAGAAGCGATATTAAAATCATACTCCCACGGGCATGTTAGCTGAGCATAGGCCGGATCGGGGGTAGATAAAACAAAAGCCCCCGTAAAGGCGGTCAACACAAATCCCAAAGTAACAATTAGGCGCTTCTTCATGAATTACCTCAATTCAGGAAGGTCCTGCAGAACCCTCCTAAATCCGCAAACGGCAGGTTAGGCGCGTCCGAACATGCTGCCGAGATGGGCGAAAACGGAGAGAATCAGAGTCCACAGGAAGCGGAACAGGTAGAAGCCCACGATCAGGCCCAGGATACCCGTCAAGCTGACGATCAGCGCGAGTGCGAACCCCATGCCGGTGTTGAACACTGGCGTAAAATCGATACTGAAGCTAGACATCTTGTTAATCCTCCTTTCTTTAAGAATTACAGGCTAGTTGGGCCCGCTTAGAAAATATCACCCCCTTTTTGATTGATGTTGCCTAGCGCCGCCGCTTAGACTTCCGATGCTTGATATGATGGACTTTGTGTGATCCCCCGATTCCCAAAATCCCGCCCTTGCGATGCCTTTCCTTCCGCTTTGCCATGCGCTCACCTCCCTTCCGCTTATCGCTTTAAGAGCTGCTCCACAAACCGAACAATTTTCAACACTATGAGCACCGCCAGCGTCACCGCGGAGGCATCCATAGAGACTGACAAGAGCACTTGCGCAAAGAAAGCGTTCAGTTCAGCCACCGATGGCGCTCCATATGGAATTGGCAAGCCATACCATGAGATCGAACGCAGGCTGAATCGACACCATGAAGATCGCCACAAGCACGGGCGGTAACAGAAACAGGGCGATTCCGCTTGTGATAATCATTTGCGTTTTAGTTCCATGACTAAAACAAGCATGAGAATGAGCATGGACACACCCAGGGCGATGATCGCTATTTCGCCAGCCGTGGCGGTGTAGATCAACTCACCAGATTTACCGTTGCCCAGGTCGTAAACGGTCACAAGGTCCAGCGTAGGCGCGGGTGTTACGGTTTCGGTGGGAGTAGCGCTAGGTGTAGGCGTTTCAGTCGGCGTAGGGGTATCGGTAGAGGTTTGTGCGTAAGCCACGCCAGCGGCCCCACTGAACAGCGATAAACAACAAATGGCGATCAACAAATAGCGCATATCGCCAAGCCTACGCCGGTATCCGGCAAAAGTGGGGCACCTGCTGCCAAGTGGGGCAAATATTTACAAGCAAGTGTAGTGACAATACAACAATACTATTGTAGACTCTTGGTATCGCTCTCCACTCCTAGAACGGAGGCTCCGCATGACCCCACTTCCCAAAGTCAATGACCAAAAGATTCTCGAAGCAATTGCCAATCGTCATCCCGGCCACCGCCAAAAACTGACACTGCTCACCCTGTCCCTTGAAACACAGCTTTGCCCACGCACCGTCAAATATGCAGTGAAGCGGTTGGAAGCGCTCCAACTCATTACGCGGACCCGTAAACATCGCGGCATTCCCTACGACTATGAGTTAGCGCGTTCGGAAAAGGGGGCTTGATGGATTTCCCCAATTACCAGCTTTACGTTCAGCTCATCGCTCAACAAAACTTCTGGATGTTGGTGATCGCACTTGTTTCAGCGGCCATCGTGTTTAATTTGCTGGCGCTGAAGCTGCTACATCCTGAATGGCTCCGCATCATCAGGCCGCTCATAGTGGCCTTTTTTATTGTGACTCTGATATTGCAGATCAAAGGAGCCTGAATGAACGCCACCGTTACTCCTCAAAAGGTCGCCTTGCCCGCTGCGAAGGCGGGAATTCTTCATCGTGTTGCAACTGCCCTGCCTGGTTGGGCCTGGCTGACTCTGATCGCTGGATTTCTGCGCTTCGTGAATATCGGACAAGAGGCGCTATGGTATGACGAATCGTTCACGGCCTGGTTGAGCAAATTGGACTGGACCAACCTCTGGCAGGCGATACGCGGTGATGTTCACCCGCCGCTGTGGTATGTAATCGAATGGGTCAATGTTCGCCTCTTTGGAACTTCTGAGATTGCCTTACGGGTTCCCTCTGCCATCCTGGGCGTGTTGTGCGTTTTGGTGGTGTGGCGGCTGGCGATTCAGGTGGGTTTCCGACCGCGAACAGCATTTGCGGCGGGCCTGCTCGCTGCCATTTTGCCCGCTGCTATATATTACAGTCAAGATGCCAGGATGTATCCACTCCTGGCGTGCTGTGTGTTGGCCGCTGCGCTGTTTGCCATGCGTGGCAACTGGATTTTGTTCGGTCTGGCTTCTGTGGGGGCCGTGTACGCGCAAAACCTCGGCGTTCTCTATGTCCTGGCTATAGGGATTGTATTGCTGCTCACCAGAGCGAGATCGGCGCGTCGGGCCGCCCATTCGGTGCGGCATATCATCGCGCCCGTGCTGGCGCTGGCTGGCGTTGTCACGGTCTGGGCACCGTGGGCACTATGGGGCATCACCAACCAGATCAGCCAGATGAGCAAAGGCTTCTGGATTCAGCCGGTGACGCTTGGCGGCCTGCTTACTCCCCTGGTCAGTATGACGACCGGTTGGCGCATCGCGGAACAGTTCCAGATTCATGTGGCGGTCGTAGCGGTTTCACTCTCGCTCGTGGGCCTGATTGCTTCGCGTCACTGGATTTTCAAGCGTGAAGGGTTATTTGTCCTGGCGGTGGTCATTGGAACCCCGGTCCTGATCGCCCTGGCTTCCTTCGTCTGGCGCTCGATCTATTTACCGCGGGCCATGCTGCCTAGCACCCTGGCCCTAATGCTCATCTGGGCCTATCCACTAGAACATCTCGGTAAACAGAATAAGGTTGTAGCGCGGGCAGTAGTCGTGCCCATTCTGGCGCTGGCGCTTATCTCGCATTATTTCCCGGCCACCGGTGCGCGCTTTGCCATTGAGGACTGGACCCAAAAGATCACTGACAATTGGCAGCGTGGCGACGTGGTTTACCATATCGCCATCGATTCAACGATTATGTTTCGCTACTACCTGCCCTCCCAGCCCTACTATCTGATGCCTGAAGCCACAGACCTGAATCAGTCTTTGACCCCACAAACCAAAGCCGCGATGGGCTTCAGTGAGGCCACTTTTGATCAGCTCGCCCTGATGGGCTATCGCCGCGCCTGGTTGGTCGTGTCTGATAACCTGATGACCAGCACCAAAGAAGAAAACACAGTGCGGAATATTCTGGCTTCCCACGCCTACTCTGTGATGAAAGAGGATGATCAGCTTTACAACAAAAAGGTGATCTATCTGGTAACTCTGTCATGACCAAACAGAACAGCCGAAAGCCCCTAACTTTTGGGGAGTGGCTACTCCTTCCGATTCTCCTCCGAACCCGCCGCGGCGATGCCCTTGATCTCCTGAAGCGCCGGTTGCGCTATTCGCGCCAGCTCGCTGAATACAAGAAAGGGGAGCGGATACTCGCCAAGACACTCGAAAAAGAGGCGAAAATCTACGCTCAGCTTATTGTAAATTGTTGGGTGCGCCGCCGCTCCGCGTTCCTGGCCCGCAGCGCTCACATCAGTACAGAGGGCAACCCGGTAACAGTGTTTAAGGTGGTCAAGCCGCGCTTTGGAAGGATACGCACCGATCCTGAGCGCATATGGTTTCAAATCCTGGTAGGCGAGCGAACCATGTTTGGAGCGCACAAAGACATGCTGCCCTTCGGTGTGGATGTGGCGCAGCTCACTAACGATGAAGCGCTTTTTGAGTTAGGCATGGCTTGCCAGCGTAAGGTAGAGGCCTGGATTGATACGCCTGACAAGGGTGCCTGGGTCATTGTCAATCGATTAGAAGGCGTGGGAGGCATTCCCAGACAGGTATCCTGGGAGCATATGTTGCCGCATTACAGCGGTTCAACTGCGCTTGGGCCGATTGTGCTGGGTTCTGGTGAAATGCGGGCGCTCCAAGTCACCAACCTGGCTGACACGTTTCACATCTTAATCGCTGGGAGTTCTGGCGGTGGTAAGAGCAACATGATCAACTCGATTATTTGCGGCCTGCTGCGCTTTACCAGCCCTGAAGAGGTCAAGTTGATCCTGGTCGATCCAAAGCGATTAGAGCTCGGCATGTATGAATCAGTGCCACACCTCATGAGGCCCATCGTGTTCGATCCGGCTGAAGCGGTCGCAGAGTTTAGAAACCTGATGACCGAAATTCAGCGCCGAACAGCTCTGATGCAAAATAAAGCCAAAGAGCTGGCGGAATGGAACGAACAATATCCTGATCAGACCATGCCGCGCATTGTGGTCATTGTGGATGAGTTTGCACAGCTCATGCTGATGCCTGAAAAGAAGATCGCCAAGCAGGCCCAGGATTTGATTGTACAGATTGTCAATATGGGCCGGTCGCTTGGTGTACATCTGATACTTGCCACGCAATACCCGAATCGCAGTGTACTCACCAATAACATCAAAATCAACATGGGCCTGACTATCGCCGCCAGGACGCAAAACCAATCACAGTCTATTGTCATTATTGGCACCGGTGATGCTTCCAACCTTCCAAAGATTCCGGGGCGTATGATCTGCTTGTCAGGTTCAAGCCGTTTCGAGGTGCAAACCCCTTTGATCCGCCGTGAGGATGTGACGCAATCCATAGCCATTAGCAAGGGTAAGGCCGCTGGGCTTATCACGGTAGACGGGCCTGACGTGGTGATCAATCGGGACCGGGTGATCTGCTACATCATGGATGAGCTGAAGGGCATTCTAAATCCTGAAGTGCTTTGGCGACGTTTCGCGCCTTACGGGATTCCAGCTCGTGACCTGAAACTCTTCATTAATGAGGTGATCAAGGCCCGCGAATACTCGACTTCTGAACCCGTTGAACCTTATGTCGTTCCGCGAGATTTTACGGCTCATCTGTTTGGCGACGAATGGCGGCTTGTGGAAACCACGCCCGAATATGAGCGGCGGCCCGAAACGGTTCCAGAGGCCGAAAGTATTTACCCTGTGGATACCGATAAAACGTTCTTACGCCTGGTAGGTGTTGCACCTGTTGCCCCGTTGCAGATTGAAGCGCCCAAAGTCGCTAGAACCGTGATCGCTCCTGAGCCTGAACGCCCCGCGGATGAGATCGTCAATGAGTTTATCCAGGAACGATGCAATGTCGGCAAACGTCTACAGACTACATCCAAAGAATTAAATGAGGCGTATCGTCAATGGTGCGCGGCAAATGACCATGAAGCGTTGAGTCCCCAAGCGTTTGGCAAGTTAGTTTCATCTCTTGGTTTCATGCGATCTAAGGATAGCGATGGAACACGACTTTGGAAGGGTTTAGCAGTATCAGAGACTCAGATCGATGTGGAGGCCGCTTGATATTCCGGCATATACGGCACTTAGATCAATATATAGAGGTGCTTCTCAATCAACCAAACGGCGCTTAAACAAGCGCCGTAAAAAGGGGTTCAATCATGGATAACGCTTTACCTGTTCTGTGTGGATTTCTCTGCATTTACCCTTTCGTGGTGTTTGCCTTGCCAGCCTTTTTTATAGGCCGATATTGGGGGCGGATCAAACTCCAAAGCCCGATAGGGATTAAGCAATTGCCATCACATGCTGGACCAACCAGGAATCCTTACGGGCCAGGTGCAAGACAATAGTTATCTCTTCATTATTTGGTCATAAACGAAACTGGCTATGGCCTGGTTTCCCGCTTCGTCGGTGTGTGCAAAATCATCGAAATACTTGGAATTCAGTAGGAGTGGAATCCCATCCATCTGCGACCAGGCGACAGCGCAAACCCGGTCAAACCCTGGGTACATTGTTGGGCTGGTGAGATCAATCGGTTGTAGAAAATGGTAGAACGAAGCGCCGCGGGCAGTGGTAAATTGCCGCGCAGCATCAATCAGGCTATTGGAATGAGCCAGCTCGGCTGTGACATGATTAGTGATCCACGTAGGATCGAACAATGCGGGCGGAGCGCTCTGTGGGTCACAGAGCCATTGGATCACGGCAAGGGATTGAAAATTATCACAGACCAGCTCATTGCGACCGCCCCATTTAGCATCAGCATAGACGGAGTCTATTTCCATGAATCCATCAACGAATACAACAATGTCACCGGGCTTCACGTCGGTCGCTTTGAGGCGGAATAGCTCATTGTCGAGCGTCCGCCCGGTCATTCCGAGATTTCTTACCCGATACTGGGGTAATAAAGCCTGTAAAGCGCTGGCTATGGTGCCACTGTCATCCACGTATTGCCCGAATATCTCTGAATTGCCAAACAGATAAACGCTATGAGTAGCATTGCGTGGCGCTCCAAGCGTGAGGCGCTCTCCATCGATGACGTTCATGTATTGTGATGTGTAATCAGAGGCGACCCAGTAGCCGCTCTCGTCATTCCATTGTATGGCGCGATCTTCGCGGACTATTTCGGCGTTCCTTGGTGACTCGGAAGCCCATATATCTGAGGGCAGTTGCGTCGGGTGTTGGGCAGCCCATACAGCCATTACACCCGTTACGACCGCGCACAATACGACTGTCGCGCACAACAAGTTAAGTAGTCGCATGGTGAACTACTTGTCTTTTGCGGGCGTGGGTGAGAGCAGTTGACTCTTAATCAATTGGTTGAGGGTTCGAGTCCCCCCGGGGTCACTTCCACCAGCCGCAGCAGTCTGCGGCTTTTTGCTTTTTACATACAGAGCAGTTGACTCCGGTAAGAAACTCAGAAGCACATCGTTAATCGGGCCGGGTAGGAAGAACCAATCGTCCGGTTCAAGTTCAAGACCTATAATGCCCACTTGAAACGCCGATCCGTCCCAAATAAGGCTCACAGGAAACCCTGGATATTTCTGAGCCAGGCCGATCAACACGTCTCCGATCTGTTCCTTGCTATTGTTCGTTCTCATCTTCTTCCTCCCATTTTTCTCATTGGACTGAATTTCTCATGCACCTTTGCGAGTTCTCTATCCTTAAACACGGCGTAAAAGCCCACCGTGACCGATACATCGCTGTGACCCATGAGCTGTGCCAGTGTCGCCAGGTCGCCACCATTGGCGAGATATTGACGGGCGAATCCATGCCGAAAGCTGTGGGGATTGACACGTCCGCTAACCCCGGCGCTTTTCTTGAGCCGTCTCAGAACCATGTGAAGCCCTGAGCTGGTCAATGGGTTACCGAAATGCCCTGCGCCAAGCGCGCAGAATACATAATCGCCCGCCTCGTAGGGCCGCACCTCCAACCAGGCAGCAACCACTTCTGCTGTGCTACGAATGAAGGGCACGGCGCGATCCCGGTTGCCTTTTTCGGTCACAACGGCATAGCCATCATTAAGATAGAGGTTTTGCTTTTTGAGCGTGAGAAGGCCACCTAGACGGCAGCCCGTGTCCGCCAATAACGTGATCATGGCTCGGTCACGCTTCCCAGCTTGGCTATCATCGCAGGCCGCCAGCAACGCGCCGAGGTCTTCCAGGCTGATGGCCTTCGGCTCCTTGCGCTCACGTCCTGGCATTCGTAGTTTGAGCATGGGATTCTTATTCGCTTCCAGGTTGTATTCTGCCCAGGCCCAATTGAAGAAGCGGCGCAGCGCTCGGAGATGATCGCGCAGCGATTCATGGCTCAGTCCGCCCGCGATTTGAGGACGTTGGGCGGCTCTGACATAGCGATCCGGGCGCTCGCGTAAGCGGGCCACATAATCGCGCATCTGGGAAGCGGTGAGCTGGTCTAACTGCTTGTTGTAGAATTCGGCAGCAAAGGGCCGAATCATGTGCCTGTACCAGCGCAGTGTAGTAGGAGCCAGGCCATCGGCGCGGCAGGCCAGCATAAATTCTTTCGCGGCGATCTCAATCGTGGGCATCGGTTATACCCTCGAATAGTGGCAGCCTTGCGTTCTCTGCTGTGCGCGGTGACATCCATAGACATTCGGTTTTATTTTTGCCGTTAATGTCTTGCGACTGTCGGCTGATGCACTTCCATCCTACATAGAGTTCATCATAAAGGCCCGACGGATAACCGCTGACCATTGCCATGCCCCGGATGTTATTTACCAGGTGCGCAAAGCGCCGGTGATCATCATCCGTCATTTCAAAGGCATAGCCTTTATCACTTGATGTGTGATAGCGAGTAGAGTGAACGTAGGGATAATCAAGGTAAAAGAGGGTTTCGGAACTGTCGAAACGCTGAATTACCTTATAAGCGTCGTCATGCTCAATTTGCACCTGCTTGAGGCGATCTGCAACTAGCCAGAGATGTTCTGTGTCATTGAACGAACCAATTGCCGAAGCCCTTGAATTATCACCTGCGCCAATTTGATAACGCCATCCGGTAGACGTTTTGCCTGTCCCGGAACCATAAGACTGCCAACATAAAACGTAGAATCGTCGGGCATTTTCAACGGGATCATCTGTGGATGGAGCAATGCGGGCGCGCCGGAGTTCTTCCCGTGAATATGGAGTGAGCAAGATAGCCCGGATCAATTCTTCCGGCACCGAACGCAACACATCAAAGAAGTTGATTACATTGCTATCGAGGTCATTCAGGACTTCAAACTTGCTCGGTTGCTTCTGAAGCAGAACCGAGGCCCCGCCGCCAAATGGCTCTACGTAACAGACATGGGCCGGAAATTGCTCAATGATCCAGCTGGCAATACGCCATTTTCCGCCATAATAGCGTAAGGCAGGGCGCTCGATCTTGATAAGCTGTTTATCGTTAAGTAACGCTTGGGCGTTACGTAACAATCTAGATTTCCTTGAGCGGTATGCCTTTTGTTTCTCTCGACCAGATTCGTACAAGCGCTGTCTTGGCATAGTTACCACCTGGCCTCTGCGAGCTTGCGCCGTCGCGCTTCAGCCTGCTCATCTCCCATGCCGTCCGGGGATCCTGCTCCATTACCGATTGTCACGCCCTGGCTGATCTTCTGATTCAGCGCCTTAACCTCATTTGCCAGCCGTTCTAGCGATTGATTCATGTGGGCAGATGGATCGCCCTGGCTAATGTGGGCACGCAGCGCGGCTTTCAATTCCTGGGTGCCCTCACCGCTGACTAAACTGTTCCACCAGTCGATCAGGTCATCATCCTTGCCCGGTGTGAGCCGCGCTGTGATAATCTGATCGCTGGTCTTTCGTCGCCGTCCCTTTGCTTTGTTCATGTGTATTACACCGTATGTCAATGTGTATTACGCGGTATTACAGGCGATCCGGCTGCGCGGCGACGAACTCCGCATAGCTCAGATAGCCCCGTGCATTGGCGAGTTGTGGGTTGGAAACCTTCACCGTCTGGCGATAGGCCGCCAGGACTTCATCGAATACCAGGTCAGCCCCGCCGCCGCTCAAGTAGATCACGTCCACCGCGCTACCGGCCTTCCATTTTGTGTTGAGCAGATTCAAGGTGGCGCTGCGCAGCGGTTCAAGGAATTCCTGAACCTCCTGGCTGTAATCCACCTGCTCCCCAAACGCCTTGTATTTGCCAGTGCGCAGCACGCGCTCTACGTCACTATAGAGGGGCTTCTCACCATACTCAGCCTCTAACATGGCGGTGATGCGTTCCTGAGCCGTGTAGACCCCGCTTTCCACGCTGCCTGAAGCGCTGTCGATGTATTCCAAATTCTGATCAAGGGCAATGTCTACCGTGTAGGTTCCTACGTCGCACACGCCCGTTCGCTCATGCTGATGCGCCCGGTTCAATTCGCCACCCGGTAAAAGCGTCTGGCTGTAGATCGTTCCGTAGGGTTGTGGCATGACCATGACCTCGGTCACGTTGGCGATGAAGTCGGTCATATCGGTTTGAACGTGATGTTGACCTAGCAAGCAATCCTTGAGCGCCTGGCTTTCACGCATATGATCCACCGGCAGGCCGGTGGCGATCTTGATGTGAATCACGGTCCCATTGTGTTGTCCCATGAGCAGCTTACCCAGGGCCACTTTCGCCATGCGGACCCTGAACTGATTGCCCAGGCTATCTTTGTTCGCGGTGCGCCCTTGCAACCTGAGCAGGCCCCCGGAGGGAAGCTGGCTGAGTGCGAGATCGCCCACAAACCAGGTGCCGTCGTCATCGGTAATCTGATCGCCGGGGTGCTCCTGTGCGATCTTGTCCAGGCTGTATTTGATTTCGCGGGCGTGGCCCAGGACTGAGGGGAATGTGATCACGTTGGAAGCCGTGACCGCTTTCACCACACCGTAGCCAATGTCGAGGCCCACTGTCACTTCTGCGTTCATTGTGTTATCCTTTATGGTGTATAGGGTGTTCATGATGGGCCAGGGCGTTTCCCGCGCACCTGGCCCGTCGCGTTTTAGATACCGTCCGCCGTCCATTCGCCGTCAGGAAAGCCAAGCGCTTTCCATTCGCTATACCACTGTGTATGGACCATCTCCCATGCTTGCTGTAGTTCCATTCTTACTTTTGCCCAATTTGTGCCCCTGACCGCGAGCTCCTCATCAGAACAAAGAGGCAAATGTAAAGTGTTATGAGAATGGTTATGTTTCTCGATTTCATTATGTAACCTGACACATTCTCGATAAAGAATGGTCAAATTATCCGCTGGCGCGGCTATCGGTGAATTTCGTAACGCGATCACTTCACGTTTTCGGTCCCGATAAGCCTTTTGCTTCTCGGCAAGCGTTACGAAAATGCGCGGACGGCCTCGGAGAGCCATTATTCCCCCTCGAAGTAATCATCGTTATCAATATACCAGGAGTAATCCGGCATTTCTTGAGGCTCGGCCTGCTGGATCATGTGCTCCTTACGTTCTGCGCTTACTTGATCCCAGGCCTGGAATACCTTGAGGAGTTCGTGATCATCAAAGGCAACGCCCCGCGCCGCGTATTTGATAACGCGCTTGAGGGTACGCAGAGGATCGTTTACGCGGATTATTTTCCCTTCGTGCCAACCAACGTGATAATCTGCCAATACCGTTGTTGGGCTGACAAGCAAAGCGCGGGAAATATCCAGGTCAAAGCTGTTCAGAATATCATCGGGAAACGACTTCCAATTCGGATTGGGCTTGACGACCTGGACAGGCATACAACCGTCTGGTCTCAAACTCCAAGCCGTTGCGTTGACATCAACTCCAAAAACCGGATCAATCTTTAGGCGCTTGATTAGCCTGTTGGCAATGCGAGCGGCACCTTTACTTGTCTTTGCGAAAATATCAATGTCATTCGGCAGAATAGGTTGATCGTTGATACACGCCATGAACGCAGCGTATGATCCAGCAATCCAACCGTCACGTCCAATGGCATCAAAGACGGGTTGAGCAGTATCCAGCCCCCGACGTACCTCTAACTTTTCCCAATATTCATTCATGTTTACCTCTTTGAATTGAGCCTTAGCCGCCGCCTCTTGACGACGTGCTTATTACCTTGCTCATCTACTACCAGCGCCGTTGCCATCTTCATGGAAACGATGCACTTACCGTCTGGCCTGCGTACCGGATCACATTGCATCCCGATGAGGTCCGGCCTGGTCAGCCTGTCGCCTAGATACGTGTACGTTGAAATACTTTTCGTGCTCCCTCACCGCTGCACTGCTGATCGGTTTCGATCAGGTAGCAGTGGAGCTTGCTCTCCTCTGAATCGAATAGATGGATGGAACGCAGGCCAGGGGCTATGCGCTCATTGCGCTTTGTCTCCCACTGGTTTGATTCCAGCTCGGAGGGCATCTCGTTCACGGGATGCCGTTTTACAACCACCGTCTCCTCAGCTTTGTCAGTCATAATTCAGGTCCTTTCCTAAATCGAACAGGGTTAATTGACCAGCATCCACATGCCGCTGATGGCGCTTATGAATGCGAGTTTCCGCGGACTTTCTGATGTGATCTTTCTGGTCAAAGGCCAGGTGGCAGCGCTGGCACATCGCCTTGAGGTTTTCGGGGCGGCAATCCATCGTGTCATACTTATCCCCAGGAGTGCCGTCTGGCTTGGCAATGCCCAGGTGCGCCACTGTGAGCACCACAATCGAGCCGGTGATGGGGTGGGGCTTGTGCGCTTCAGCGCCGCACTTCTCACATTTCCAGCCCGCTCTATTGGCCCGAATCTCATAGCTGATCTTCCACCAGTCATCAGGGTATTTGCTGTAATCCATGAGGTTATTCCTTCCCCAGGTTGAGAGCAGGCGGATTATCGTTTGGGATTTCTCCCCTGCCGCCGCACTTTGCGCATGGAACGAACTTCCACGCCGCTTCGATCTTCCGAATGTCGCCGCGCTTGCCGTGGCACGTAGGGCAGACCAGCCAGAGTCCGCGCCGACCCATGAGGCGAACTGTGACCGGGTTCATGCTGCATACTCCGGTAATTCACCAACGTAATTAAAAAGCCCCTGACGGCCTTTATAAGGCAATGGCTCAAGAAACTTACGCACGTTTGCAAAATGCCAACAAAACCGCCCATCTTCCCAATTGCCAAAGTCAAGCTCCTGGTCGCTCACATGAGCGCGAAGCAACCTTGTGGGCTGGCAATCGATTAGATCGACGGTGCCCAAAAGCATTCCGAGCGGAAACTGGTCGGACCGGACTATGCCAACTCCCTTAAATGCGGTGCCCATGAGAGGCGTTAAACCCAAAGTAAGAAAGTCCCATGGGTCTCGTTTCGCAGCATGAATAATCAGCGTGCCGCGATACTTCACTGGAAAACTTCGTGTCTCATACTCTTTAAGCCCAAGAGCAACAGCCGATGCCCAAAATTGCCAAAGACTAAGAACCTTTGTCTCATTCACGCTGCCACCGCCTTTTCTGAGGAGCTGCTGATGATCGTTTCCAGCCAGGTGTACACGCTGCGCCCCCTGGCGAGCTGGTAGAACTCATTCACGTCTTTGCCGCTCGGAGGCACGATGCGCCTTGCGCGCCCTCCGAGTGTGAGCAGCCGCTCCGCTGCTTTGCCGCCCGCCTGGTCGGTATCGGTACAGGCCAGGATCGGGTTGCAGCCTGCGAGTGCTGCGTACCAACGCGGATTCAAGGGATAGCTGGCGCTGCCCACCGTGACCGGACAAACCAGATCGCGGGCTTCTTGCCAGGCGATCAGACAGTCGAATTCGCCTTCCGTGACCAGGGCCGCCCAACCGGGCAGCAGGTTATCCGCCCAGTACAATGAGCCTTGGAGGTTGGGCTTGCCCATGCGCTCTTCAGCGCGCTTGGAGGTGCCCACCTGGACATACTTCGGAATGCCCGCCGCCCGCCGCACCTTAATCCCCCACAGTTGTCCATCGGCAAACCAGGGGATCAGGATTCCGCACGGGATATTCAGCCCGCAACTGTGATCCCATTCGGTATAGCGCCCATGCCAGAAACCGATCCGGGCATCACGGAGGATGGGATCGATCAGCCCACGCCCATGCAGCCAGTCCAGGGCGCGCTCTCCTTTCCAGCCCCACAGGTTACGCTCTGCTTCTTCTACAATGTGCAGCCCGGCGCTCTGCCATTCAGGGCTAGGTGGCTCTGCAATCGAGAGCACAGGCGGATGATAGTATCGGTAAGGCGGAATGAAGCGCTTCTTGGCTTCCTCTTCAGACAGGCCAAGGTAAATCCAGGCTTCATCTCTGCTCATATGGTGATATTCGGTCAGCCAGGCGATCACGTCACCGTTTCGCTGACACTTGCCAAAGCAGGTCCAGCCATTGGTCCAGACCGTGAAGCTGCAACCCTTTGATTCCCCGTGAAGAGGGCAGGGCCATTGTGCATATTGGGAAGTGCGCAGCTTGGGCTTACCCAGATCGCGTTCGATCAAAACCCGTAAATCGGTGTTTTCCCATAGAATTTGCTTGTTTGTCATGGTATTTAACCTCTCCTGACCCTTTGAGAACCGTCTTGCGTTCTTTCCCCCTAATTTAGAAAGAAGAAAGAAGAAAGAACGAATACTTCTTTCCGCTAGGGGGTATAAAACGAAGAACGATACATTTTGGCGTTGCGGCCCCCTGTGTTTTTCTGGTCAAAACCCTCTGCCTCACCCGCTTCAACCATGTTATTGAGGATGTCATCCAGTTCGCGGGCTGTGACTTCTGCTTTCTTGAGCAGTGCCGAGCGTGTTAATCCATCGGGCCATGCTGAAAGAAGATTGCGGACCCTGAGTTCGCTGCGTGAATAATCGGTGCGGCCCAGGTCGCGCAAAGCCTTATGGATGGATTCGCGCCAGGTTTCCACGATCTCCACGGCCCTGTACCAGTGGCCCGGTAAGATCACCGGCCTAGCGGGGCGATTCTGATTGCTGATCCAGTCCAGGGCGGCCAATACGATCATGACCTTCAGCGCCCTGGCCGCTTGCCGCCCATACCAGGCGCGAAGGCGGTTATCAATCGGGGCATCTTCAGCCGTCATTTGTCGTAATGCCTGGTGATAGGCATTGATGTGCGCCGCGATGTCTTCGGAGACAAACAGGTTCCATTTGTCCTCTTCAGGCATCTCACCCAGGACGTTGGCTTCAGGTGGAGCGGGCAATATGGTGTGGAGTTGACTCACCGCCAGGGCAAAGCCGCTGAGGTCTGTGAGCTGCTTGGGGATAGGCCGATCCTGGTAATCGCATTCGGGCGTAATGAGCGCCATACGTGCGATGTTGCCATTTTCCCATTCTTGGTAGGTGAGCGAATGAGAGAGGGCCGCGGGCGTGCTGGCTCCCCATAAACTGAAGGCCCCGTTGCGAACCACGGATAAGCCTTTGCCATTCGTGCTGAGCATGATGAGATCGGGCGCGTCGTACATTTCCATGATGGCTTCTTTCATGCCTGCCATGTAATCCTTTTGCATGGAGGCAAACAGGCCAGAGAGTTCATCTCGGAGTAAGCCACGCTGGGCAGCGAAAGGGAGCGCCCTACCCGCCATCTGCTTTTCGTGAGGGCTGGAATCGTCCGTGTCCATCTTGCCAGCCAGGAGGCGCGTGAAGTTTTCGGCGCTGCCCGGCCTGGAGATGAGCATGTGCGGCATGGCGTGGTTAATGAGGCGGTTGACGAGTTTGAGGATGGTCGATTTGTGGTAGTAGGTGGAGACTGAGACCAGTATCCCGTATTGATTCGGGTAGATGTCCTCTCCCCAGGTCGTGCGGATGAACATGCGGCGGCCTATGGCCAGGCCGATCATCCACAATGCGCCATATTGAATGAAGCTGTAGGGCGTTTCATTCAGCATGGCCCCGACCTGGTGCGTGAAGTCACGCTCCCATTTGCCCACTGCGTCGGCTTCAATCTTTTGGGCCGGGGTGAGCTTCACTGAATCCGGTAAGCAGGGAATCGGATCGTCCTGGTCGGGAGTGCGTCGGGCATTGGCGGGCGGCTGCGCGGAAGGATCGATTGCGAGCACCTGCTTGGCAATGTCAGGCCCTAACCAACGGAGAAGATCGGTGATGTCCTTCTTTGGCGCGTTCTCTAGCATGTTGTGGAGAAAAGGGCTGATGTGAAGATCGCGCCATTCACCACCGATGCCAAAGCGGGCGATAGCAAACGCCTCTGTATCTGTTAGGTTCATGGCGACCTCTAAGCTGTTGTGTTGGGAACGATGGAATGAGGCGAGGTATCAAACCTCTCTGCAACATAGACTTCAATCAGGCCGAGCATTGCCTTGTAAACCGCCGTTGGATTCAGCAGGCCGCCGAATGTTTTCCAGGCCAGGTCACAGGACCAATTCACAGCCAATTCTTTGAGCTTTTCGCGAAGCATTGTGCTCCCTTGATATGAGAGAAGCAGGTTATCAACGAGGTCGGTCTCCCGCTCGAAACAGTCAACGATTTGGGCGTTGACGGATTGCTCAGATGCAGCGTCTTGATCAGTCAATTCAACGCAGCCAGAATCGTCTAGGCGTTCCATGATGACCGCCCGCTGTTTGAAGTGATCAGCGTCCGCGGGCAGCACAGCGGCTATGCGATAGCCCCGCTCTGCGATTTCGTTCAAATATCTGGCAAACTCTTTGTAGTCTGCGTCCTCAATAACGACTTTGTAAATCGGAAGGGGGAGCTGGTCTGAAGCGGTGGTGCGGGTGTTCATAAGTATTCTCCTGTTAGATCAATCTGCGCTCGAATGAACCGCCTACCCCATTCCTGGTTGCCCGCACAACCAGGTGTGCAGGGGGCTTAAAGGCACTCAGGATAAGCGGCTCAGTCGAGAGCAGATCAGGCTGCGCTATCGCCGTCTGGGGATGATTCGGGCATCTTGACCCAGCGATTAAGTTCGGGGTCAAGCTTCCAGCCATTGTTTTGAAGCCAATTTGCAACGGTGTAAGGTGCCACCCCAAGAACGGCTGCAACCCTAAACGCGGCCTTATGTTCTCTAAGCAAACGTGGTATAAGGTCCTCAAGTCTTTCATCATAAAATTCTGCTATTCGTTTCAACGATCCAGGGGTAGCCATAACCGGTCTCCTTACCTTTTAAGAACGCTGCGCACACCGTTTAGGGTGTATCGTTAGATAAAAAACATCACTTCCTTTACGAATATAAGATACACCCTAAAAGAAGTTGTGTCAACTCTTTAATACCTTAAACTTAATAGATACCGGAGATGAGTGTGAATGAGAGCGTGCATGTTTGGTCCTCGATTGAAACTCCTACGTGAAGCCAGGGGCTACACCCAGGAAGAGTTAGCGGCGAAAGTGGGCGTTGCTACTCAGCAGATATGGCGCTGGGAATCAGGCAAAAACGACCCGACCGGCGACATGATCGTGCTACTGTCCCAACATTTGGGCACTTCTTCAGATTATCTTTTGGGCAGAGTGGACGATCCCACCGCAAACCTAACCACCAAGGACCTCTCACCCATGGAGCGCGAGCTGATTGCTGCGGTAAGAAACGGTTCTATAGTAGAAGCGTTGAAGGTGATCACTGGTATCTCGGAGCTTGAGGATCAGGCGAACATCGCCCGTGAGGAGAAAGCAGCGAACAGCTAAGAGTTCAAGCCTGTTAAGTGAACGAAACCAGTCAATAAAGTTTTTTTCACGGTCCGACAGATAAATTGTCAGGTGGAGTGTATCGGTAGGTTCTGATCGGGCCGCTTCCATGCTTGGTGATCCTTGACTTAC
>Ga0265319_1000644_pt1 | contig 22974 bp, 22 predicted proteins | sample 4824metaG_FD_192443 | JGI IMG/M metagenome (GOLD analysis project Ga0265319, IMG submission 192443) | Rhizosphere microbial communities from Carex aquatilis grown in University of Washington, Seatle, WA, United States - 4-8-24 metaG | ecosystem: Host-associated > Plants > Roots > Rhizosphere >...
TACACGCTGACCGATGAAAACGACCCGCGTGAAGAAGTGATACCGGAAACTTTCAAGCCGGTAGTTGAGCACAATCTACTCTAGAGGACACAATGGCCACCATCAACAATCGCATCATCCTGAACGACGTCCGCCTGGACCGTGTTTCGCTCGCGAAGCCGTACCAGGGGCGCCCCAACAAGGACGGCACACTGCCGGACCCGAAGTGGCACGTCGACGCCATCTTCGCCGAAGACCATCCGCAGCTGCCGGCAATCACGCAGCAGATCATCGAGGCGGTGAATCGCAAGTTCACGACCGACCCGACGCTGGCGCTGGAGCAGATCAAGGCGAACAACAAGCTGCCGCTCCATCGCGGTAACATCGACCGCGCCGGCAAGCCGCAGTATGCGAACAAGCTGTTCATCAGCGCGAACGCGAACTTAGCGGACCCGCCGAACGTCGTCGCCACGGAGAACGGTGTCAACATCGCGACTCAGGGCACACCCATTGTGCTCACGCCCGCGAATCCGAAGTTCCCGTACGCCGGCTGCTACGCCAATGTGGCGTTGGAGTTCTTCGGCTACGACAGCAACGGTAGCAAAGGCGTCAGCGCGAAGGTGCTCGCGGTGCAGTTCCTGCGCCACGGGGAGCCGCTGCGCGGATCGTCGGTGGTAGCGGCCACCGAGTTCGGCATCGTGGCAACGGACGCGGACGGCCCGGCGCCGGCCGCCGCTGCGCGGACCAGCCTGCTGTAACCTAGTCGGGCGGTTGTGAGCCGCCCTTCCTTCGGAGGATGCCATGAGTAAATTCCTGGGCGCGATCCCGGCCGTTCAGGCGCGGGTTCAGCGCCGCAAGCAACGCACCGAACGCAAGAACTTCCTACGCTTCCTGCGCGAGCACTCGAACCCGAGCACCTACTTCGGGCGCGTGTGCATGGGCGCAGCGTTGCGCGTCGAGGCCATCCGGTTGCGGCCGGACTGGTCGGGGGAGTTCAAGACCGCGAAATTCGGGAGAGTGCTCGATGTTTACGCAGCTGCCGTTACGCGCAACGCCAAGCCAGTCGAAGACGAAGCCGCACCTGCGCCAGCTGCCGTATAGCAGGCTGTGGCTGTGCGCGTATCTGGGATGGGTCGGCTTTGGGGACAGCCCCAGCGACGCGTACTATGACATGCTCGGGTCGGTAGATGTGGAGGGCACCATTAAGCGCGGCATTGCTGAGCAACTGCGCGATAGCGTCTCTGCTCGTCAGGCAGAACGTGAAGTCGTCAGTGAGCTATTGCGGAAAGTGGGCTACTAGTGACCTACCTGTACATCGACACTGAGACCTACTGCGCGCTGCCCATCGAGCGCGGCAACGACCTGTATTGTCGCGCGGCGACGTGCATCATCGTCACGTACGCGTTCGGGGAGCTGCCGGTTAGAATCTGGTTCCCGGAGACGGAACCGATGCCGGATGACCTAAAACTATACATATCGGACCCGACGTGTATATTCGTTGCGCACAACGCGCAGTTCGACCGCAGCATCCTGCGTTACGGCTTGAAAATTGTGCTGCCGGCGCTCAGTATTTACGGCGACGTGTTCAGGTGGCGCTGCACGCGGGCGCAGGCGTACGCGCACGGCCTGCCCGGCGCGTTGGAGGGCCTGGGCCGCGTCCTGCGTCTCGATGAGGACCACGCGAAACTGGCCGATGACGGGAAGCTGATCCACACGTTCTGCATCCCGGTCAGCGGCCGGCGCATCATGCCGGCCGACGCGCCGGTAGAGTGGGCGCGCTTCTGCAACTACGCGCTGCGCGACACCGAGGCGCTGCGCGAGATTCATCGCCGGCTGCCGACGTCGAACTATTCCGGCAACCACATCGTGGCGTGGACGGTGTCGGAGCTGATCAACAATCGCGGCTTCGGCTTCGATGTCCGGCTCGCGACCGCGGCCGTCGATTTCCTGGCCGACGCCAAGGTGCAGAGTAGCGAGGCGGTCATGAAACTGACCGGCCTGGAAGTGCACGCGGCCACGCAGCGCAACCGGCTGCTGGCATTCCTGCGCGAGCGTTTAAACATCGACATCGAGTCGCTGCGTGCGGCCGAGGTGCGCGAATGGCTGGAGAGTGACGACCTGCACCCGGTGGCGCGCATGCTCCTGGAGCAGCGCCTGGAGGCCGGTAAGTCGAGCGGCGCGAAGTATAATCGCGGGCTGCAGATGCTCGGCCCCGGCAATCGCCAGCGGCACACGCAGCAGTTCAATGGTGCTGGCCGCACTGGCCGGGATTCTGGGCGCGGCTTCCAGCCCCACAATATGACCCGCCCGGTACTCTCGGTCCAGCGGGAGACTGGCCGGATCGAGTTGGTGCCGGTCAAGGCGAAGTACATTGACGAGGTAATCCTGCCCGGCATCATGAACAAGCGCGCGCTGTGCAACACGCTGGTCTACGGCGGCCCGCACGAGGCCGCGGCGCTCGCGATGCGCCATGTGATCACGGCCGCGCCCGGCAACCATATGGTGGTCGGGGACTTCAAGAACATCGAGTCGGTGATCACGGCGTGGATAGCGAACGAGGAATTCGAGCTGGTGGCGTTCCGCGAAGCGTTCGCCGACACGAAGGACAAGTCGAAGGACGTCTACAACCTGCAGTGGAGCCGCCTCTTCGGCATGCGCCCGCAGGACGTGAACGAGACCGAGCGCCAAGGCAGCAAGGTCGTCAAGCTGGCCTTCGGCTTCGGCGGCGGCGTGGGTGCCCTGGTGACGATGGCAGCCGGCTACCAGCTGGAGCTGGAGCCGCTGGCCGACATCGTGTTGCCGCGCGCGACGCCCGAGCAGCTGCACAAGGCCGCGAAGGCGTACCGGCGCGCGCTGGCGCGGTGCGAGGATTGGGGCCTGCCCGAGAAGGTCTACATCGCCTGCGACGTGCTGAAGCAGGCGTACCGCGCGACGAACAGCAGGATTCACCAGCTGAAGCTGGACGTGGACAAGGCGGTCAAGGACGCGGTGCGTGAGCCGAACCAGCGCACCTACCGTGTCGGCCGCTGCGATATCTGGTGCAATGGTTCGTACCTGATCATCCAGCTGCCGAGCGGGCGCCGGTTGCTATACGCTAACCCGACGCTGCAGAAGGAAGTCATCCCGGACCCCGAGGGCGGCGAGCCGTGGACGACGTACAACGTGTGGTACTCGACCGCGCGCGGCAAGCAGTGGCGCCGCGAGAAGTCGTGGTCGGGGCTCTTCGTCGAGAACATCGTGCAGGCGATAGCGAACGACGTGCTGCGCGCGGCCTCCGAGCGGGTTCATCTCGACACGCTGTCGGTGCCGGCGATTCGCGCGTACCTGGACACACTGCCCGAGTGGGAGCGTACGGCCATCTGCCTGCGCGTGCACGACGAAATTGCGCTGGACGTGCCGGTCGGGTCGTACCCGGAAGCACGGCTGGCGCAACAGATGACAAAGCTGGAGCCGTGGATGGAGGGCCTGCCGCTCGCGGCAGATACATGGGAGAATTTCAGATATGGAAAGCGTTAGACGATTCAGCTTCAGCCTGCCGGCATCGCTGCGCAAGCATAAGTGCTGGAGCATTAATGACGACACGTTTGTCGCGCGTCGTCGCCGGCTCTACTTTCACGTGTACGTAGGTAGCAACATGTGGTTCACCGAGATTCGCATTCGCTTTGGGAGAAACTAATGGGTTTTGAATCAGTACGACCGCACACGCTGAGCATCATGCGGCTCAGCATCGACGGCCTGCCGGACGTGTACAAGGTCTTCGGCGGCAGGAACAATGACATCTGGGTCGCCACGTTCCTGGATAAGGACGAGGCGCAGGCGTGGATCGACGGGAGCGTGCACTACGGAGCTACGATCAAGGGGTGGGTCCATGACGCGTCGGGAAACGACAGTAGAAAAGTACCTGAAGCAGAGAGTGGAACTGCTGGGGGGAGCGTGCGAGAAGTTCAGGAGCACGGAGAGGGGTCACCCGGATCGACTCTGCTCCTTCCGTAATGGTTATCACTGCCTCGTGGAGACTAAGTGGGCCGAGGATGCAGAACCTGAAGATCATCAGATTCGCAAGCACCTGTGGTGGCGCGCTCGCGGCATGGACGTGTACGTGTTGCGGTCGCGTGCCGAAGTGGATGATTGGCTGAGGGCGTATGGCTGACACGTTCGTAGACCAGCCGTGGCAGCCGATTGGCACGAAGTTCATCGTGGACAATCCGCGCGCAATGCTCGTGGCCGATCCCGGCATGGGCAAGACCGCGATGACGCTCAAGGCGCTGAAGATTCTGCACATGTGCGGCTCGTCGTTCTTCCCGGCGCTGATACTGGCGCCCAAGCGCGTGGCCGAGGTCGTATGGGACGGCGAGGTGCGGCGCTGGGACGTGTTCAAGGACCTGAGCGTGCTCAAGGTCATCGGCGAGCGCGAGGCGCGCATGGCCGCGCTCAAGTCGTCCATCGCCGATATCTACGTGTGCAACTACGAGAATGCGCCGTGGCTCGTGGAGCAGTTCGGGGGATCAAAATGGCCGTTCAAGATAGTGGTAGCGGACGAGAGCCCTCGCCTGAAGTCCTTCCGGCTGAACAAGGGCGGCCAGCGAGCTGAGGCGCTGGGGAAGATTGCGCGTTTTACCGGAAGGTGGCTGAACCTTACCGGAACGCCGATGCCGAACGGCGAGCAGGACTTGTGGGGCCAAATGTGGTTCGTCGACTTCGGCGAAAGGCTGAAGCGCAGTTACACCGCGTACATGGACGCGTACTTCAAAGAGAATCCCTACTCTCGCAAGATAACCTGCTTGCCGGGTCAGGAAGCCGTGATACAGGAGCTGGTCAAAGACCGCGTGATGTCGCTGCTGGCGGAAGACTGGTTGCCGCTGGATAAGCCGCAGATCATACCTGTCGAGGTAGCGCTCCCGCCGAAGGCGCTGATCCAATACAAGCAGATGGAGAAGGAATTTTTCACGACGGTCAGTGAGCGCGAGATCGAGACCGCGGTCGAGGCCGGCACGGCCGCCGCGAAGTCTTCGAAGATGATGCAGATAGCGTCGGGCAGCATCTGGGACGAGAACGCGATGCCGCACAAGATCCACGAGGCCAAGGTCGAGGGCCTGGCCGACATCGTCGAGCAGACCAACGGCGCGCCGCTGGTCGTCGCTTACTGGTGGAAGTTTGACCCGCCGCGCATCATCGAGGCGTTCCCGAAGGCGAAGGTCTACAGCGGGCCGCAGGACGAGGCCGCGTTCAACGCCGGCAAGATCCCGATGCTGCTCCTGAACTGGAACTCAGCCTACGGGCTCAACCTTGCGCGCAACTGCCGCGACCTGGTATGCTACAGTTATTGGTGGAATGCCGAGCTGTGGACGCAGATGCTGGACCGAATTGGCCCGGTGCGGCAGTATCAGGCCGGCAAGAAGTGCGTCGTGCGTATCTGGCAGATCATCGCACAGGACACGATTGACGACGGCGTGATCGCGTCGAACGCGCGTAAGATTACGATGGAAATGGCATTCAAGCGCGCTCGCGCACGGAGGAAGGATGGCGAACAAACTAATGTCGCTTGAGCTGTCGCAGCGGGCGATGAACCTGGTGACGAAGCACGGCACCGTCACGAAGGCCGCACGCGCAGCCGGCATCGCGCGCAAGACGCTCGGGGATCAGTACGCCAGTGCCGTACAGGTCGGCCTGAAGCCGACAACCGACAACACTGACGAGCTGACGGCGCTCAGGCTCAAGGCGCAGCGGCTGGAGGGCGAGCTGCGGCGCGCACAGGAAGTGTCGGCCGGCGCCGAGCAGGTTCTGCGCGCCATCGGCAACATCGACCGGCAGCTGGCTGAGACCGCGCCGCCGACCTGGACGCAGCAGATCAGCAAGCCGTCGGCACCCGGCGTTCCGACGCTGTTTCTGTCGGACCTGCACTGGGGTGAGGTGGTCTATCCGGCGCAGATCGGCGGCGTGAACCAGTTCAACGTGACCATCGCCAAGCGCCGGCTTAAGTACACGTTCGACACGGCGGTAAGCCTGTTGAAGATTCTCGACAGCAAACTGGATTATCCTGGCATCGTGATCCCGCTTGGCGGCGACATGATCTCGGGCAACATCCACGACGAGCTGGTCGCGACCAACGAGCTGGGCTCGATCCCAGCGATGCTGGACCTGCACGGGGACATCACTGCGCTGCTGAAGTCGGCGGCCAATACGTTCGGGCACGTGTTCGTGCCGTGCGTCAGCGGTAACCACGGCCGCGACACACGCAAGATTTGGTCGAAGGACCGGCACCACACCAGCTTCGACTGGCTGCTGTACCAGTTCCTGGCGAAGACCTTCGCCGATGACAAGCGCGTGCAGTTCCTGATCCCGGACGGCCCGGACGCCAGCTACCGCGTCTATGACTACCGCTATCTGCTGACGCACGGCGATCAGTTTCGAGGCGGCGACGGCATCATCGGGCCGCTCGGTCCGCTGATCCGCGGCGATCAGCGCAAGCGTACGCGCAATTCGCAGATCGACCAGGATTACGACACGATGATCTGCGGCCACTGGCACCAGTACATAACGCTGCGCCGGCTGATCGTGAATGGGTCGCTCAAGGGGTACGACGAGTACGCGTACTCCAGCAACTTTCCGTTCGAGATTCCGACACAGGCGCTGTGGCTGACGCACCCCGTCCACGGCATCACGTTCCGGGCTCCGGTCTACTGCGAGAAGCAGAAAGAGCCACTATCGAAGGCATGGGTGTCCTTCAGGGAGGACAAATGACGACCTACTACCTGGCTGGCCCGATGCGCGGGCTGCCGCAGTGTAACTTCCCGGCGTTCAATGACGCGGCCGAATGTTTGCGACGGCGGGGATTCCACATCATATCGCCGGCCGAACTCGACTCCGCGGCAACACGAGCCGAGGCGCTGGCGTGCGTCGGCGGCGAAGACTTGCCGACCTATGGCGGTGAGACCCCAGGGGAGATCCTCGCACGCGACGTGCGCATTGTCGCGGACGAGGTCGACGGGCTGATCTTCCTGGATGGCTGGGAGAAGTCGCGCGGCGCGCGCCTGGAGGCATTCGTCGGGCTGCTCTACGGGAAGGCGTTTGCGTTGTACCGCGGTTACGGCATCATCACTGGCCTACACGCTGACGCTGTGCGCTACCAATTGATGAGGAACATGCCATGAGCTACCTGCCAGCCGACGACAAAGCGCGCAAGGGTCTGCCGCTGTTTAAACAGATCACGCGCTACTTCCCGAAGGCGCTGCGCGAGATCACGAAGGTCAGCGTCGTGAACAACGTCCGCTACAACCCTGACCGTGAGCCGACCAACATCAACTGGAACCGGCCGCTGAGCACGGACCAGCTCGGGAGTCTCTTCCGGCACCTGCTGGAGTACGAGGTAGACGGGAAGGTGTTCGATCTCGTGCCGTCCGATGTCGCGAAGAAGACCGGCATCACTCAGGTGTACGTGCTGGCCGAGGCAGCGTGGCGCTCGCTGGCGGCGCTGGAGCTGGAGATCGAGAAGCAGGAGGCGAGCGCTTTGGTCGAGAAGTCGACCAAGCTCCCGCAAACGACTGGGTTCCCGGCACCGTTTCCGCTTCAGAACGTGTACGACGACAGCACGGGAAGTGGCGTTGACATCAGCGCTGGGCATGCACAGGCCGGCCGCCCGCCTACTAAACCGGCTAAACCGGCTTCGCTCCCGAACGCGTACGACGACAGCGCAAGGCCGTCGATGCAGGCCGAGTACCTGAAAGGTGTCAGTGACCGGTGGTGTCTGAACCCGTGATCGAAGTCGAGCTAGTCCCCGTGTACACTCTCCGACGCACGGACAACACGCGCAAGGTGCGCGCGCTGTACAACCTGCAGTTTCCGCCGGACACCTGGATGGGCAGGAATCAGGCGCACTGGATGCTCTCGAACGACGTCGAGCCGGTGGCCGGGTTCTGCTCCGCGGCGTATCTCAAGGACTTGAAGTGCGGGTTTTTTACCGCGGCCTGGGTGCGGGCCGCGGTGCGGGGCGGGGGGATTCAGCGCAGGATGATCAGGACGCGCGTGAACTGGTCGAAGAAGCAGGGCGCGCGTTTCTGTCTGACGTACTGCGCGGCCGATAACTACGGCTCACTGTACAATCTGCTGCGGTGTGGCTTCCAGGCGTACTGGAAGAGCGGCTGGCACGTGTGCGTGCTCAAATTCGAAGATATCTCGGCCCACACGATCAACGCTGCGCTCAAACGGACATCGTGGGATAAGGGCTCATAAAAGGCGCCTAAAGCCGTTTAAGGCACCTTTTAAGATACTTTACACCCTGCAGGGTGTAGGCTGATTTTACCCCTTGCAGGGGCTATTTCAGCTTCTGCACCTGCAGGTAGCCGCCCGGCAGGCACTGCGCGCCGGTACTTCCGGCGAACATCCCAACGTACAGCGCCATGACGCCTGGCGCGGTGCATGTGAACGCCCCGGATATCTCTATCTGGTTCGTGTTCCCGACGGCCAGCGTGATGAGGATGACCGTCGGCGCGTTGCGCTCGGTCCCGAGGTTGTTCATGTAGCCGCCAGACACGAGGCTGGCGCCGTTATTACCGCCGACCAGCACATAGCTGGACTCGAAGCCGTCGCGATATGCGCCGGCATTGATGACGCTCAGCGCTTGATTGACGCCGGTCAGCGTCGTGAAGAACGGCGCCATGAACGCCGCTACCGGCGCCCCACCAACGGGTTGCCAGTTGGTCACAGACTTGAATCGGTAGGTGCCGGGGTACGGTACGAACACCTGCGGCGTCGGCAGCGCGAAGATCGTTGTCAGACTGACCTGACCCAACGAGCACACGGCCGACACGTCAAAGCGCCCGGTCGGCACGTACGGGTCTACGTCCCCGAGCAACTGCCCAGCCTGATTGAACAGCTGCACGCGCAGCAGTCCGACTGGCGGGAAATTGATAACCGGGAACTGCCCCTGCGCGTTGGCAGTAATGGTGTTCGACGCGAATGGCGTCGTCAACCCGGCGTCCTGGTAGAGCGTCGGGACGTACCCTGTCACGCCGCCGCCGCTCAAGCGCGAGTTCTGAAACACCAGTTTGGCATTAGGCAGAATCGTGTTAAGCGGGCTAAGTGGCGCCACTACCGGATCGACGAACAGCAGACCGCGCTTGACCGCCATGATCAGCCTATCTGCTGCGTCAGGATGTAGCTGCCGCCATGCAGGGTGGTCGGCGTGGCAGAGGTGTTCTCTTGACCCCAGTACACGGCAACCGTGCCGGCCGTCGTGGCCGTGAACACGCCGCGATACATCAGTGAGTTCTGGAGCCCGCTGCTGGTGCTGTAATTGACCGCAGCGTTGCCGAGCTGATACCCGTTGGCGACGGCCGCCTGCGTGCTGCCCACCACCGAGAACGAATACGCGTTCGAGAGGTTCGTCGTCCCGCTGAACTGCGCGGCCACCTGAATGCCTGGCGTCGCGCCGGCCACGCCATTGGTGTCGAACTCGATCAGGAACTCGACGATGTACGTGCCGGGACCCGGTATAGCGACCTGCAGGTCCGGGTCGATCAGCAGCGCGTTGGTCGTTCGCGAAGTGTTGGCCGGTTTGACAACCGGGTTGATCTCCAGCGGCTTCGGGACGTACGGGTCCGTCTGCTGTAGCAGCGTGCCGGTAGAGCTGAAGAGCTGCACGCCATACAGCAGCGCAGGGTTCAGGTAGATCGGATTGAAGCGCCCATTACCGTCGGCCGTGCACGACGGCTGCGCCTGCCCCGGCACCTGCGACAGCACCGTCATCAGCGCGCCGTCGGCGTACACGTTCTGCGGCGTGCCGAAGCTCGTGCCAGACACGAAGAACAGCCGATAGCAACCGGCCTGCACCTGCCCGGCGGTCGAGAGTGGTTTGTCGTACGGGTCGTAGAACAGTACGCCCTGCGGGAATGCCATTATTCTTCGTCCTGTGTAGTGAACCGGCTAGCGGCGCGCTCTTGTCTCACGCCTTCGAGCCGCTTGGCGGCGCGTTCGAGGTGGGGCCGTAGAGCGCGTGCAGCAGCCGCTGCCTTTTCGCTTGGAGCTGCCGCCCCGGCGCCTGCGCCCGCCTTTCCTGCCACTGACTTAGCAGCTTCTGCGTATCGGCTACCTGCGAGGAATCCGGCATGCTCTGGAGCGCCGAAGAGGTTGTGGAAGTCGGGCGTTGATCGGATGAGGTCATCGGTAATTTCTCCATTCTTCACCAGCTCAGGGATCGTGGGGCCGAGCGCACCCATGCCTTTGCCCTGTTCATTCGCGTGTTCCATCGCCGTCTTTGCCCAGGACCACACGGTCTCCTGAACTTCGCGCGGTGTCCACGTCTCGCCGGTCTTCTTCGACAGCATCTGCGCGGCCTGGCGCACCCTAGCGCTCATCGCGAGGTAGGTTGGCGATTTACCTGGGCCGCTATTGTTCAGCGTGCCGGCCATCTTTGTGGGCAGGACATTGGCGAACGTCGCCATGTGCGCATCGTTGGTCACTTCGTGCACGTTGTCGCGCAGGTTCTGGTAGAAGCTGTGCACCTTCGGCCCAGACAGCGTCATCTTTTCCGGGTCCGGATCGGTCAGTGCGCGAACACTATTCGCCACCCAACTGTGCAGGATGTTGCTGTTACCGGTCGCCTTCGGGTTCTTGAGCGCGGACTGCTCCATGAGTTTGCTAATCGCGGTCGCGTCCGTGGGCCGCCCGGCATTGTCCCAGTTGATGAATGTGCGCAGCGCGTTGTGGAAGTTCATCTGCACGGACGTCTGCGGGCTCATGGCGGCCAGGAGCCCAGCGAAGCGCGGCGCGTCCGGCCCGAATACGTTGGTAATCGCCTGCGCCGAGTCCTTGTACCAGCCCTTCTTCGCTTGCCCAGCGAGCGCCGCGGCGGCGTATTCCTCGTGTGGCGGCAGGTGATTGAACGTGTCGATCAGCCGCTTGGCGGTGTCCGAGCGCAGCTGCGCGTTCTCCTGATCGGTCAGGAACTGCTTGACCTTGCCAGCCGAGTTGAGGTCACCCACCGCGCCGCGCTGGCCCGGTAGACGCGCGCCCAGCGGCTGCGTGTCCGTGCTCTTGTCTTGCTGGAAGTAATCCCGGCCGGCATTCCCTTTCTTCGGCGTCGTGGCCATGCTTCGATTGGCGCTGTACTCGTTGCCGCGCTCGGTGTCGCGCTTGACACCCCCGAGGTCACCCACCGCGCCGCGCTGGCTGGCCGCCTTCGCGTACTGACTCAACGGACGCGTGTTGGTCTGCGGTAGCGAGCGATGCACGTCCGCAAGCGTACGCCCGTCGTGCAATAGGAACTCGTCCGGCTTGAACGGCCGCCACTGGTCAGCGCCCGGCCCATGCAGGTCACCTTTGCCGCCAGACATCTGCGCAATAGACTCCTGCTTCAGGTCAGCCGCGAGCCCGTGCGCATCCTTGTCAGACAGCGCGTTGTCGATGGTCGCGACGAAGGTCGGTTCGGTCTTTGACTGCTGCACGGTGCCCTTGAGCACGTTCGCGCCGCGCGCCTTGAGCGCTGCCTGCACGTCGCTCGGCTTGAGCGCGCCGACCTTGTCGCCGACATTGAGCCCGACATTGAGAATCGCCGGCTGCTTCCTGGCACCGATGAAGCCGCCCTGCTTGCCGCCTGGGCCGCCGCCAGGCGTCGGCTTCTCTGGCGGCTTCGGCGTGAAGTCGTGCAGGTTGGTCACGCGCTCGGCGTTGTACTTTTTCAGCGCGTTCTCTTCTGCGTCGCCGGTGACAAACTTCTTCAGCTTCTCACCTACGCCAGCCATCTCAGCGGCGCCTACGGCCAGCGGGCCGCCAACGTGCGCAGCGACGGCGTCCGCGGCGCCGCGAGCCAGCGTGCCGGCCCCTTCACGTAGCTTGCTCGCGTTGACTTCCTGCGCGTGCGCGCCGGGGTAAGAGCGGTCCATCTTCAGGATGTTACCGGCGTGGTTCACGTCGGCCCAGCGCTTCATCTGCACGGGACTGAATACCGCGCCCATCTTCCCCTCGTTGTCCTGAAGGTACTGCGCGAACTTCGCCTGGTTCCAGCCGCCGCCTTCCATCTGGCCCGCTTTGAGCGCCCCGGCCGCGAAGTGATCGCGCATCGCGTCGTAGGCGTCGCGCGTCATCTTGTCCACGTCGTTGAACGCCTTGGCGTCCCCTATGGAATGGAAGTAGTCCCGCGCGCCGCGCAGGGAGCTGAACACGTCATGGAACTGCTTGATGCTCGTGCCCTTGCCGGTCAGCGTCGGCATCACCTTTTCGGTCTGCACGGCGCGATTCGACTCGACCCCGTCTTCCGGCGGGAGGTATTTGGCGACCGCGTCGTTGTTATCGAACAGCCGGCCACGCGTGGCGCGGTTTAAACGCGACGCCTTGAAGACGTCCTGACCCATCGACTTGGCGAGCGAATCGTCGAGCGTGTCACGCACCATGCCGATCAGCTTGCCAGTCTTCGGCGTGTAGCTCTCGCGCAGGAACTGGCGCAGCTGTTCAAGCTGCTCCCCGCTGCCAGGCTTGAAGACGCCCTTGTCGTTGACCAGACCCAGCTCTTCGGCGCGGGTCATGATGCCCTCGTAGAGCTGCTTGCCTTCGGTCGTACCGTAGAAGCGACCTTTCCCCTGTGTCATGAAGTCCTTGAACGGGCTCATGTCGGGGTTGAAGTTGCGCGCGGCGTTGCGCGCGGCTTCGTACATCGCGTCGTCGTGGCGCTTGAAGTGACCGACCGTCGCGTCGATAGCGGCCTGCAGCCGGCCGCCGCGGACGTTCTCCGCTGTCGGGCTCGTGTCAGCACCGCTACCCATTTCGGTGACGGCACTGCGCAGGGCGGCCTGCTCGTTGGCGATGACTTCCTTCGCTCGCGCGCCTATCTTGTCCTTCATCTTCGAGGTCTGGAAGTCGTTGCCGCTCTCGGCGTGGTCGCGCGCGAGCGCGCTGGTGCGCACCTCATCGAGTGCGGGCAGCGTGCGGCGCAGATGTTCCGCGTTCGCGTTGAACTCATCGTTACCGACGCCCTTCGAGGCGGCGCCTTCGGAAGATGGCAGCGCAAAGCGCGACTTGACCGGCGCGCTGGGCTCAGCGCCGACGGGACCGGGCGCGCCGGGAGCGGCGCCGGGCGGTAGCGGCTTTTCGGCTACCTTATCCACCCATTTGTCAGCCGGCACGTCTGCCGCCTTGATGACAGCGTCCGGCAGTAATCCAGCTTTCTGCTGCGCGTAAACGGTCTTCGCCGCGCTCGCGCCACGGTTGGCTTCAGCGTTCGGCCCGAAGTTCACCCACGCGTTCTGGCCCAGCGTCTCGGTCGCCAGCGCCTTTTGAGCGAGCGGCGAATACATCGGCTTGTGAATGCGGTAGGCGTTGAACTCCCCGTCCGCGCGGAAGCCGTTACCCTCTTTCACGTGCCCGAAGTAGTCGTGCACGATCCGGAAGACGTCGTTGGCCAAGAGCTTCTTGCCGTCAACGGTGATGTTCGTCGGCCGCATCAGCGGGTGGTCGGTGTTGTTCTCGCCCTGCCCGAACCCTTCGTCAGTCGGGTAGACCCACAGATGGTTCCTGTTGCGCACGTCGAGTGTCGCGAGGCGCGGGTTGCCCTTGTACGGGTCTTCCTGGCCCGGCTTAATGAACTCGATCTTCAGTCCGGTGTTCTGGATGGCCTTGTACTGCGCGTTCGTTTCGCGAATGAGCGCGTCATAAGCGGCAGCCGTCGCCGGGTCGTCCGGCGTGTGCGGCATCCGCTCGTAGGCGTCCGCTATCATCGCGCCGCGGCTCGGCGTGATGGGCTCGTAGACACGCGGCGGATCGTGCGGTAGACCAGCAGAGCGCACGTAGTTGTAGGCCGCGGTGCGCGCGGCCGGGCTCGGGCCGAACTTCGTCGGCTGACCGTTGACCTTGACTTCCTGCGGCAGGCCATCCATCGGCGGCGCGCTGACTTCGGCGGGCATCGCCGGGCGCCGCATGGCGCCGGCCGTACCTTGGCTGGTCTCTTCGGATTCGAAGCCGTGCGCCTTGTAGAACGCGTCTAGCTTCTCCTGGGGGATCAGTGTACCGGAGGCGCTGCGCTGCGGAATGGCGTCGAGGGTGAGGTTGGTGCCGTTGGCGTCCGCGAGCGCGGTCAAGCGCTGCATGGCAAGACCGCCCTGGCCCTGCCCTGGTTGGTCCGCAGTGAAGCTTTGAATATGCGCCGTCGCCGGGTCCGTGGGGTCCTTGACGGCCTCGACGGACAGGCCGCCGAGCCGGCGCTGGGCTGGCTCAGTCGGGTGCGGCTGGGTGGCGGCCTCGTAGGCGGCCATGAACTTGTCCTGCGGGGAGCCGGCGCCCGCTGGTGAGGCTTCCGCGGCCGGGGCAGACCCCGGAGGGACTGACGACTCAGCGGGCGCTGGCGTGGCCGGTTTGGCCGATCCTGTGGCCGGTTCTGGCGCATTGCCGGGCTGTGCGCCAGAAGGCGCTGCAGCGGCTGCTGGAGCCGGGCCGGGTTCGTCCTCTGGCATGGTGTCGGCGGGAGCGGCCGGCGGCGCAGCGGCTGCCGTAGCGGGCTCCGCGGCCGGTTTGGCCGTTTCTGCAGCCGCTTCCGTCTCGCCGACCTTGGCCGCGGTGGCCGCGGCCTTGGCGTTCGGGGTGGCCAGCTTCTCGGCCGCCTTCGCCGCGCCGCCTACCGTGGCCTTGGCCGCGGCTTCGCCGCCGCCGGCCGCGGCAGCCGTCATCCCGAGCCACGGGGTGACGTACTGCATGTTCCTGAGCACGTGGCTGACGTACTCGTCACCAAAAGTCGAGCGCGCCCACGCATTGACCTTGGCCAACGCTTCCGGTCCGTTCACCGCATGGTACGCCTTGGCAATCAGTTTGGACGGAACCTCGGCGAGGTCTTTGCCGTACACCGAGCGCGGCGCCCATGTGGTCTTGTCCTGCACGGCGTCATCGACCGCGCGCGCCGCGTCCGGATCGCGAGTAGCCGCCAGCGTGCCGTAATAGCTCAGGCCGCCGGCAATCGGCGCAACGATGCCGCCGGTCGCGAGATTACCCGCGGCATCTACGGCGCCCATCATGAAATGGTTGGCTGTATCGAGCGCCTTGGCTACCGGGCTGAAGCTCGGAGGCGGCCCGGACGCGGGCGGCGGGGCCGGCATCGCGCTAATGTCGGTGCCGTCGTCCGGGGGCGCCGGCATGGCGCTGATATCGGTATCGTCTACTTGTGCTGCAGCAGCCACTGTGTCGCCTTTGCGGTATTGCCGCTAAAGTGAGTGTCGGCGTATTTCTTGATCTGTGCCGGGGTCCATTTGAGCGCACCGGCTTTTTCGCCGGTCATGCCTTCCTCAAGCGCCTTCGAGCGCGGGAAGTATTTGTTGTTCCAGTCCGCGAAACTCGTCGGCGTGTTGCCGGCGTTCAGGTAACCGGGGATACGGCCGGCGAGGTCCTTGACGTAGTTCGCCTGCACGACCTGGGACTTCACCAGGTCCTGAAGAGCGCCGTACGGCATATCCTCGACATTCGGAAACGCCTTTTCGAGGTTTACCTTGACGTCGTACACGCCAGGCTTGCCGCCATAGGTTTCCTTCAGGTTCGCGACCGCGGCCTGCGTCAGGTACTTCGCCACTTCCGCGCGATGGTCCGCCGTGTCCGTGTCGTATCCGAGGGACGCGAGACGGTGCGCTATGGCGCCAGGCAGACCTTGAATCGCGTTGATGTGCGATCCGTCCGGCGCACCCAGGATGCGCTGCGCGGCCTGAAAGTTCGTCAGCGCGGAGGAAGCCGCGGTGGCTAAGTCAGAGCCGTTCTGCTGCAGCTCTTTGCGCTGCGCGACGTAGGTGTCCTGCGTGCCCTTCTGAATAGTGGACGGCGTGCTGTTCGCTTTGCCGGGTGCGAGCGCGGGATCGCGATAAGCCTTGTCAGCCAGCGCGGCGCTGAGCACCGGGTCCGCTGTCGGCGACGAGGGTGGCCCAGCGGGCGCCGCGGCGGGCGCATTGGCCGGCGGCTTCGCCTGGCCGGCAACCTTCCCGATAGTGGCTCTCGTCGCCGCGCCCACGCCGCCACCTACCGTCGGCTGCGCGCCGGGGACACCGCCGCGCTGCGCAACCTTGGACACCCAGTCAGCCAGCGACTGCGCGCCATTGCCGGACTGCGGTGACTGCCATGTCGGCACTTGCGTGACAGAGCCGTCAGTGTTGTGCACGTCAACCGGCTGCAAGCCTTTCTCCGCGAGCGCTGACCACTGCTCCAACGATAAGCCGGACCGCTCGACGCCTGGCACCGGCTTACCGGTCTGCTCATCGACGTACGTACCGTCAGTGCGCGCTACAGCCTTGCGCCCGGTGTACATGTGCGTAGCGCCGGCCACGTGCGCAGCGAAGGCGCGCGCGGCGCCGTCCTGCTCCGACGGGTCAGCGAAATCTTTGCGAATCTGAGCCGCGGTGTTAGGCGCGACGGCGTCGAGCGCGTAAAGCGCACCGCTAGGCGCCGCTTCAGTTACCGCGTCAAACGCGTTGTAGAGGTTGTTCGCGTGAAACTGAGAGTGCGCGACGCGCGACCCGACAGCGTTGTCGCGGATCGTGGCGTACATCTTGCCCGTCTCGGGGTCGATGAACGTGCCCTTGGCGATATTCTGCTGCTCTTGTTCGGTGCCTTTCGGGTCAACGAAGAACTTCTGCGCGAGTGAGGCGTCGATCTTCGCGATATTCTCTGCCGACAGCGCGCTCGTGGTATGGGCCGCCACACCAGACTGGTCCGGCTGAGCGGCTTGCCCCGGCAGCGACGTATCGTCCGACGGCACGGCTGGCTGCTCGCCGCTGTGATCCGTCTGGTTGGTGAAATCGTTGATGATGTGCATGACCATCGGCATGCGCGCCTGCATGATCTGATTTTGCATCGCGGCTTGCTGGGTCTGCTGCTGCACGAGCCCGGTATTCGCGCGCTGCGCCGCCATAGCGGTCTGGCCTTGACCGAAGCTGTTGATCATCGCACCGTAGTCCTGCATCGGCTGGACTGGGAAATCTGCCATTTAAACTGATCCTCTACGCCGGGATATTTATGCTCGGGGCCAAGGCAAGAATCGCCTGGTCCCATTGCGACTGAGTCATGCCGCCCCACGCATTGTCGCCGTACTGCGTGTTGAGCTGATCCAGCGCGCTCTGCGCCAACTGATCGTAGTACGTGTTGGTCGCAACTTCCGGAATGGATGAAATGTCCGGAGCTGAGTTCATCGCGTACGGGTTACCTACTGCGCTGCGGATGGCGGCGATATTTGGCATCAACGCCGTGTTGCCCTGGTTAGCCTGCGCCGTCTGGAGGGCCGAGAACGCCGACATCGCATCGTTTTCAATCGTCGTCGATTGATCCTTACCGATGCCAGCGCCCCACGTGCCGGTGGTCGGGTCGAGCACGTGGAAAGCATCGCTCCCGCTGGCAGTGTTGTTGCCGTACATGAACCCTAGATTACCAGAAGCTACGCCGCCCTGCCCGTTTATCGTCGGCGTCGTGAGCCCGAGCGCCTGCTCTTCAGCGGCGCTTAGACCCGTGCCACTAGAGCCGACGTTTCCGGCCGTTCCGATCCAGTCGAGCACATCTTGCACGAACTGAACGCCGATACCAATAGCTGGCGCGTATTCTGAGGCCAGTGTGCCTACCGTTGACCCGATGCTGCTAGCTGCGCTACCGGCAGCCGCGCCGGCAGCCGCGCCGGCAGCCGCGCCGCCGCTATCGAAGAGGCTAGATGCCAGCCCGTACAGTTTCAACGCATCGACACCAGCGTTGACATCCGCGCCGATGTTGTTCGGATTCTGGATCGCGTTCACGATCCCCGCGACGTCGCCAGCCGCTCCTATGCCGGCACCGACAGACGACGGAAGCACCGATCCGCCAAGATCCTTCGCGCCGATATTGTAGAGCCCAGCGGCGCCGCTCGCCGCGGCCACGCCGCTAGCGACCGACGGCTTGTTGATGGCCCCGATGATAGACGATATGTCAGTAGCGGCGCTCAGCCCCTGACCAATCGTCGGCATCGTGCCCGTGGCGCCGAAATTCGCCACCGGCGCCGTGCCGCTAATATCGGTATTGAGATTGCCGCCTATACCAGCGTCGCCAGGGGTCGCGGCCCCCGTTGACGACGCGCCTAAAAACCCAGGTCGGTTAGATTAAAGTCTCCGGTGGTTGCGTTGCTACCGTAGTCTATGCTACCGACACCTGAGTAATCAGGAGTTGTGGTTGGCGCGTACGGATTCGACCCATCCGTCGCCGGGCTAGTGTATGCGTTACCCGGAGTCGCGAGCGGGTCATAATTCGGGCTCGTCGGATCGGTGCTGGGAGCCGATGAGGCGCCGCCGTAATTCGAGCTGCCGGCGCCAATGTAGTTTCCGTATTGGTCGTACTGGCTAACGGGCGCGCTATACGAGCCGCCGCTGCTGCTACCGCCACCCTTCAGCATGCCTAGCAGCTGATTCACAATGCTGCCGGCTGCGCCCGACCCGCTGGAGCCTGAGCCCCCAAACAGCGAATTGACGCCGTTCGTGACCGCGCCACCGACGCCGGCCACGCCGCTGGCGTTCTCGTTGCCCATCGTCTGCGATTCATTGGCAAGGTTGCCGGTCGTCTGCATCTGCGCGCTGGCGAGCCCTTGATTCGCCTGGTTGCCGAGGTTCGCCGTAGACAGTAGATTCTGCACGTAGTTCTGATACGCCGGAAGCGCAACCTGGCTGGAAATGTAGCTGCCGACCAGCCCAGGCGTACCAGAGTTGTAGAGATTACCCCCGGCGCCGATCATGCGTTGCGCGGCCTGAGTACCCTGGTTAACGGCCTGTGAGAAGCCAGGAATCTGCGACAGAAAGTCGGGGCTGAGCGCCGTGCTACCAGGCAGCCCTAGCGCGCTACCGAGCTGCGTGAACGCGTTGTTGCCAAGCGCCCGCTGCCCGCTGTAGATGCCCTGCACGGCCGTGTTACCGGCGTTCGTGTTGGTCGTCGCGTTGGCGGTGCCAGTAATCTGCGCACCGGCGGCGTTGTTCGACGTTACCCCGCCAGCTACGCTGCCTCCGAGAGAGCCAAGCGAATTGATCAGATTGCCGTAGTTGATACTGCCATCTGGGTTCATCAGCGCAGCGCCAGTTGCATTTGCCATTCTATTTTCCTGTTAGCCCGTCGCGCTCGGCCCAGCACGCTTTCAGCTGAGCGTCGTCGTGTCTCAAGGCGTCTGCGAGTTCGAGGGCAAGCTCTGCAGGTACTTTTCCCAGTCCGCCAGTGCTCGCGGTCCCTGTGGCTGATCCCGCGTGGGCGGGGCCGGCACTACCCAATGCGGGGTGGGCACTGCTGTGACTCGTATCGGCGTTGCGCAGCCGCTGCAGATCAGCGTCATGCTGGCCAGCATCCAGACTAAGTTCTTCTTCATAGCCGCTCGTCACCTTCGCCAGGTTGCTGGCGTATTCCGAATCATTCTGCTTGATCTGCGCCTCGGCGGCGGCCTGTACCTTCGCGGTCGCGGCCTGCACCGCCGCGATCTCGTGCGCGGCGCCCTTCTTCTGCTCGACCGCATCGTGGTGGAACCAGAAGACGATGGCGGCGGCCACGAGCGCGGCGTACACGTAATCGCGGAACGGGACCAGCTTAGCGAGTGTTGCGAACATCAGTGCGCGTCCTGCTTCTTGTCGTCGTATATCACGAACCAATGGTACAGCCCGAGGATCGACACGGACGTCGTGCAGCCGGTGACGAAAGACGAAATGTCGGGGTGTTTAAACAGGTACAGCCACAACGTAGCGATCACCGCCGTAATCGCACCGATAATAAACCAGTCGCGCGAGTCCTGAACGGTCACGGGTACTGCCCCGTCAGGAAGTAGTCCGTGATGCGCTCAGCACGCTGCCCGACTTCCGTGTACCACGGGGTCTTCTGGCCGTTTGTGTATAGCATCTGCTGTTTCATTTCCGGCCAGTTCTGCGCCTCAGCAGCGGCGCGCGCATCGTGGAACTTCTCCCACTTCCCGCGCATGTTGAAGCAGACTTCGACCAGCGCGTTCTGTCGGCACTGCGTGTCCATCTTCACCCACTCGGGCAGCTTCTGGGCGAACGCCAGCGCGCTGAGCAGGTCCCCGAGAAAGTAGCGGTCAGACACCGCCGGCAGGATCGTGAAGCCGGCCCAGCTCCTGCCCGGCGCCGGTAGCGGCAGCAGATGGCCGCGCCCTATCGTCCAGTTGCCGAGCGTGTCTGGGTAGGCTTCCAGTTTGTTGGCCTCGGCGGCGTCAATGTCGGCCGCCAGGCGCGGGTCAATGCGCGGGTCAGCAATCATTTGTGCTTTTCGAAGATGTGCACCAGCAGCGCGCCGCCCACGGACGCCGCGGCACTGGCGACGAGACTCCACACACGCGTGGCCCCGGCCTGCCACGACATCTTGCGCTCCACCGCCCCGATACGGTCACTGAGCACCTTGTCGTCCACGACGTGCTGTGTGAACGTCGTGTTCAGTGCCGTCAGACTGCCCTTGATCTCTCCGAGCGTCTGAGTCATTTCCAGTGCCCATGCCGGGGCGGCGTCGTCGCGCATTACGCTGGCCTATATTCCGGCAGCGGGCTATCGAAGTACTCTGTCAGGCGGCCCTGTGATAGCACCGTCGTGATCGGCTCGGCGGCCTTCTTGATCCGCGAGACTTCGTCCTGCGTCAAGCTGACGTGACTCCTAGCATCCACCGCGGCCTGCACGCGCAGCGCGAGTTGGAACGCCTTCGTCTTCTCTTCCCCGCTCGTCTTGTCGTTGAAGCCGTTCAACAGCACGTTGACGATGAAATCGCCGAACGCGTTCTCGGTATTCTCGCCCTTGATGTTCTTGATGAACGTGGTCGTGTCGTATCGCATTGTCCTCACCTCTAGTTAAGTTGCTCAATATCCATGTACGCGTTTGCCGCCAGAAGCGTGGCATTCGCACTCGTGGAATTCTGTGCCCACCACAAACCTATCGCGCCGGGAGTCGTCGTTGTGACCGCCAACTCGAACTGAATGAAGTCGGTCGAGGTGGCGGTACTTATGGTCGCGAGCGATACCGCGGCGCCTGAACCCGTGAAGAGTACCGGCGGGAACGCCGCGCCGTTGACGACGCCCTGCACCGCCATGTTCACCGGTCCGCTAACCGAACCGGCTATGTTGACCTGAAACTTCGCGCCCTGCGTTCCCGTGATCGAGCCGCTGAACTGCAGCATGCCGCGAATACGGTACGAGCCCGCCGGCACCGCCGGGAAGTTCAAGTAGTTGTCCACCGCGAGCGTGATCGTGCTAGCACGATTCTGCTGCGCGGCTGTATGGTACCCTACTACATACTTGCTCTGCAGAACGCCGTTGATGTAGTACCCGTTCGATACGTTTATCGTGCCGGCGCCCTGGTCCGTGAGCCCAGCGCCTACGTCAAGTCCAGAGCCCAGCAGGCTCAACGCCGGCTGACCGGCCACGCCGTTAATCGTCAGCGCGACCCCGCTGACAGGGGTCGGGATCGTGTAGTTCCCGTTCGCGCTCGGCGTCAGCGCGGTCGTGGAGATCGTCCCCGGCAACTGCTCGGTACCCGTTATAACGATGCCGGGACCGGCAATCGTGTTCCGGATATCCATGTTCTGCATGTGGTGCGTGATGAACGCACGGAACCAACCGGAGTCCCATTCCTTCGGGATGTTGCGCACCGCCCCGGAGGATATCCCCATCTTGACCGGTTGCGGATTAGCCATCAGTTCGTACCTGGTTCGAACGTCGCCTGCACGTCTACCGCGAATGTCGGTGTCGGATCAGTGATCCGGAACCGCAGCGACAGGTCGCGGCTCTGACCGAGGTTCCACCATATAGCGCGGCTGTCGAACTGTCCGGGCAACCCGAGGTTGACCGGGTCCTGGAACGACGCGTACGTGAACCCGTCCGTGGACATCAGCATGTCGATCACTGGCGCCACCGTCATGGACGCGCCCTCTCCCGGCGTGACCACTACCTCGACCCGACGCGTCACCAGCCGCTGGTGCTGGTTGTAGTACGACTGCATCGTGAATTCGCACACCTGCGGCGTGCCGAATTCCGTGAAGATCGCCGGATCGAGAATGCCTACCTGACTCGTCAGCGAATCGCCGATCAACTGGCCGCCGAGCCCGTTGTAGTAGCACAGCGCGCGCCAGCCGCCCAGCGGCGTGCCATTGTAGACCACGCTCGGCGACCCGAACTGGTTGAACGAGCCCGACGGAGCGAAGGACGCCAGCTCGAACCACTTCTGCGTCAGGCAGTCGTAGCACAGCGTGCGGCCCTGCAGCCCTTCGGGCGAGATCGCGTTCGGCAGCTGTATGATGTACAGCGGGTGCCCGGATACCGTCGGCGTCAGCGCGTATGCGCCACTCAGATTGCCGGCGTTGCCGATGGGTGACGCGATAGTCTGAAGAATCTGCTCGATGCCGCTGTTCGACACGCGCATCGGCGTCTGTCCATTGCGACGACGCACGGTCAGGTCGTTCGCAACCCAGAAGACGGTCTGGTCTTGGAACCCTACCGTGTAGCCGCAGAGCGGATGGCAGCCCTGCGATATGAAACTGTCGGGCGCCGCGGCGAACGGTGAGCCGGTCGGGTTACCGGAGTTGATGTAGCCCTCGGCCGTGCGCGTGCCTATCAGGATCACTTCGCGATGGTCCGTGGCGCCGCCGACAAACAGGTCGGTGCCGAACTCGCGCGAGAACGATGCGGCGGTCGTGAACGTGATCTGGTTGTTGCCAGACACGATCCGGCCGTCGTCGTTGAAGAACGTCAGACCATTAAGCGCCAGAAACACCATGTATGAGTCTACGAACCAAACGTCGAACGCGCCGAGCGTGGTGAAGAACGCCGCGCTAAGCTGCGCCCAAGCGGTCCCCGACGTGAAGTTCGGCTGGTACGTCCAGGCGTTCGACGTGCCAGGCTGCAGGATAAGCAGGCAGGCGCCGTTGTCGCACATGCGCACAAAGCCGGTGCCCGTGATCTGCGACGTGTTCAGCGGGCCGACCAAACTGCCTGACTGGCTGATAGCATTCAGGTTCATAGAGTACAAGTTCTGGCCGATGACGACGTACTGTACGCCC
>Ga0265319_1000652_pt1 | contig 22885 bp, 77 predicted proteins | sample 4824metaG_FD_192443 | JGI IMG/M metagenome (GOLD analysis project Ga0265319, IMG submission 192443) | Rhizosphere microbial communities from Carex aquatilis grown in University of Washington, Seatle, WA, United States - 4-8-24 metaG | ecosystem: Host-associated > Plants > Roots > Rhizosphere >...
AACGGCTGATTGTAAGAAGTGGTATCAGAATTGCTATGTTTGCAATAAGCAGATTAATTTTTTAACTGCTGGCAAAGAGAGTTGGCTTTCAGTAACTCCCTATGTGCGGCATAAAAAATGTGATCCAACGGTATTGAAGTAAAGGAGGAAATTATGAAGCAATACCATAAGATATCCTTAATAGGTTTGGCAATTTGTATATTCTCAAAGCCATTGTGTGGTGGTATACTATCACATTCTACAGCTGAAGAAGCTGCTGCTAAAACAGAATTGCAATACTATAAGCAAGCTGCAGCTCTAAATGATTTGCTATTTAGAGAAGGTACACCCGTTCATATGAACGTGGTTATAACCATGCTCAAAGAGATAGATAAGAATCTGGCAGCATTCTATCCTAATGGTCCTTTTACTAGGACAGATTTCGTAGCTCTAGCCTGGATTGAGTCTGAGTTCAAGCAGTATGAAGGTGGGACTCATGGAGAACGTGGTATCTTCCAGATCATGCCAGATGAGTTTAGGGACTTTGATGTTCATAAGAATTACTATAATGTAGACGTTAACACCTTGATGGCCTTTCGAGTACTGCAATCCAAGTACAAGCAATATCCAGACTACAAGACGGCTATCATGGCCTATAATGGCTTGATAAAATTTAAGAATGGGCATTATTCGCAGAAGTATTGGAAGAATTTTGAGAAGCGCAAGATTGCAGTAGACTTGGTATTAGCAGGACAATAAAAAGGAATGGATGACAACATTTAGTTTGTCTGTATTATTTTTAAGTATTGGTATTGTAGAATGGTATTTAGATACCTGGGAGAAATTGGTATCAGCTCGTCTTAAGTTCTGGGCTACTCTAGTATACAGTACTTTAAATCAAGTCATTGACTTCTTCATGTATGTGTTCCTTTTCAGCATTCTTATCCAATTCTGGGAGACATGGCATAATGGTGTTCATGACTATTATAAATTGATCCCCTATATTCTCTACACTATTGGTAAGATCCTTGGGACGGTATTAGCTACATGGTTGTATGCCAGGAATAAAAAGCAGCGTGATAAAGCTCGTGCTGTAGATATTCTAGCTACTTCTAATAAAGCAAAGAAGAAACGAGGAAAACGAAAGTTAAGTAAAAAAACTCACTCAGTAGAAGTGGGACACCTGTTTGATTCAGTAGAGACAGAAGATTTGAAAGATGAGATTAAGGCTCAAGTGGTAGAAAATGTGTCACAGAAAATCAGTGACAAGGTTGATGAAGCATTGAACCAGGAGACTAATTCATGAGTCTTACACGAATACAAAAAACTTTTGTAAGATTGGCAGCTCATAAATGGGGCCAAATGAGTAGTTATAGAACTAAAAGATATAGATTAGATAAATATCAACCTTCTAAAGCTAAAGTTAAAGTTGAAGTAATTGATGCAGTGACAGGTGAGAAAACATTTGGCAAAGCATCTGAAGAATCAGCAGCTAAGCTTCGTAAGTGGCTAAAACTTAGAAATATTCGTGCTGAGTTTACTGATGTACTTCTTAAGAAGAAGTCTACATGGCTCAAATTGAGCGAGATGGAGTTTATCGACTATCCTGTAATAATTAAAGTAGGTTCCTATAAAGCTCCTTATTTAATTAAGCGTGTCCAGGATCGAGTTACCTATAGGGGTAAGACCACAATTAGTATTCAACTGGAGACAACAAATAATATTGATTACTTGGGAATTTTAAGTGCAAAGAAGGAATTACTAGAAAAGAAAAAAGGATCTAAATGACTCCTGAACAGTATATAAAAACTCACGATCTGTGGGATCTTGAACGTTTGAGGCAACATGCTCAACATAACAATGTCTATGTGATTCAGTCGGAACGAATCCCCGATGTTGTCATGCTTCATTACATGGATGCAGTGCAGTATGATAACCTGTGGACTACGTTCAATCGTATGTGTCGGGGGCTCATTCTTGATATGAAGAATCGAAAGGTCCTTGCTTATCCCTTTGATAAGTTTTTTAACTTAGGCCAGATGCCTGAAACAAGCTATGATAGTCTCTCTGAGCTTGGTGGATTTGAAACCAGCGAGAAGCTTGATGGTAGCATGATTATTGGGTTCATTAATCCAAATAATGATAAGCTTACTTTTACCACTAAAGGCTCATTTGACTCTGAGCATGGGGCTTATGCTAATACGTTTCCTTTATCTTTCAAACAACAAACAGTACTAAGAGCATTGGCTACTAAGGGAACATTGATGTTTGAGCTAATTGCTAAACCTTTTCAAATTGTTGTAGATTATAAAAAGAAAGGTTATGCTGAGGGATTGTATCTAATTGGTTTTAGGCATGAAATTTCAGATAAGCTTGCTTCTTTTGCATCTTTGAAGGAGATAGCAGAAGAAATAAACTTACCTACTTTCAAGACCTATTCATTTAATGGCTTAGACCAGCTTATTGCTTTGGCAAAGGATCTACCAGTGCTTGAGGAAGGCTTTGTCCTGCGCTTTCCAGGTGATATTATGGTCAAAGTGAAGGGAAGTGCTTATCTGGCAGCTCATCGGTTTATAAGCCATTTGAGTGATAGGAACATTCTACAGGCTGTGGCTGATGGGACAGCTTCAAACTTAGCTACTCTAGCTCCTGAAGAGTATCGGCAGGATGTACTAGATAAGATTACTCACTTCCAGAAACGGGTAGCGGAATTAGAGAAGATATGCTATACTTATTATGAGAGATCACCAAAGGAAAGCTCAAGAAAGGACTTTGCTGCTTGGGTACAGGATAGTGTTCCTCCACATTTTAAAGGATTTTTGTTCCAATTATTAGATGGAAAAGTGGTTGATCGAAAAAGATTTTATAAAGTACTTGAAGAAATTGATAAGATAGATGGTAAAACGAGAATTTAATTATGCCTTGGAAAGATCCTGAGCAAGCAAAATTGCATAAGAAGGAATATAGAAAACGAACTATAGCTCATATTAAGAAGTATAGGAAAGAATATCGTTTAAAAAATGGTGAAAAACTTCGTGCTAAAGCAAGGGAATACTACCAAGAACATAAGGATCAAATTATTGCACGAGCAGCTGAATGGTTAGAAAATAATCGAGAAAGAGCTAATAAATCTATGATAGCTTCTTATGGTAAAAGGTTAAAAGTAGATCCAAAATTGCAATTAAAAAATAGAATTAGAAGTCGTATTAAAAAAGCGATAAAAGGTAACTATAAAAAAGGTTCTGCATTACAGGAACTTGGGTGTTCTATAGAATTTTTAAAAGACCATATAGCTTCTAAATTCTATGATGGGATGTCCTGGAGTAATTCTGGTTTGGTATGGGAACTAGATCATATTGTTCCACTAGCTAACTTTGATTTAACTGATCCTGCTCAGTTTAGAACAGCAGTACACTATACAAACTTGCAACCTTTAACTATTAAAGATCATAGATTAAAAACCAAATTTGAACGAAAAGAGAGGTTATAATGTCTAATCGTAAATTCTTGCTTGGCATATTGGTTGGTCAGTTGATCATGTTTCCATATATTAGACACTTAATTGCTACACCACGCATTGAGGCATTGACAATTCCTAGCAGGTATTATGATTTTAGTGAGACACATCATGTGCAGATCAAGCATCTCCCTAATCGATACCATTTAGGTGGGGATACATTGAATATCTATATTGCTTCTGAGTCTAATGTCAATGCAGAGCACCATAAAGAGTTTCCAACAGATAAGTCAGTTGTTGAAGGATTCACTAATTATAGAACAAATACTATCTGGTGTATCTATGACCCATTGGTATTGCATCATGAGATACGACATGTTACTGAAGGAGATTATCATCGATGAAATCATCAACGTTTAGTTATATCCTATGTGGGTTGTCATTGTTTGCAGCTCTTGTTTCAGCATTAACACATCAATTGGCATGGTTATTTATTAATTTCTTTTTCGCTGTATACAATTGGTACATAGCAGGATGGAAGAGGAGACTTGAAGATGAAGCCAACGGAGAATCAGACGATACAGAAACAAAAGAGTAAGCTTTACGTTCTTTGTTTGCAATCAGAAGATGGTAAGATAGAACGCATTTTTACAGGAAACGATTACGATCAGTTGTGGCTACAAGGAAGTACAGAGTCAAAAGCCATTGGTGGGTTTTGGTCAACCTATGATGTCCAGGGCAGATTCATTGATGGGAATTATAGAAGTAAAGTAACTAAATAACTTAAGGAGAACTAAAATGCCAGAGAATCCATTAAATCCACAAGCACCAAAACCATACGAAGGTGTAAAGCCTTGGGTACGTGATATGGTTACAGATAAACCAGGAGCACCAGGACTAGGAGCACCAGCTGCAAAGCCAGTGGTTCCAGGACTTGGAGCACCAGTATTGGATAAACCAGTAGTTCCACCAGTTGCTGCACCAGCTGTTGCCCCATTGCTTGACAAGCCATTGCTTGATAAACCAGTAGTTCCAGGAGCAAAACCAGTAGTTCCACCAGTGCTTGATGAGAAGCCAGCTGCTGCAGTTCCTGCTGCTACAACACCAGCACCTGCAGCAACAGTAACACCAACCCCTCCCCCAGCCTCAAAGTAGTTTAGGAGGTCAGTTAAAGGAGATCCATAGGTATGTCTTGTAGAGTCTACCTAAGTGGCAAGATGTCCAATCGCTACGTGGAAGATGTGAAGTCAGAACGTAGACGAGCAACAGAAGAGTTATCAAAGTATCAAATGAGAGCTGTAGATCCTGCAGCTGCTGAAGAGAAGTTGTGGCCTAATAAAAAGAAAGCAAAAATCTCTTCAACATTTAAGCGCAAGATTATGGAGATCATGGTTTGGCATGATCTTTGGCTCATTAGGCGTTGTGATGTAATGCTCGTTCTTACAGGTGATGTGGTATCAGAGGGTACATTGTTAGAGTGGCGTTACGCTCAAAACATTGGTATCCCTGTTATTATGATTGCACCTGAGAGAATGAAAGGAAACTTTATGGGTTGGGTAAATATTCTAATACCCCAGGACCATACATTTCCAGACCTTAAATCAGCGGCTAGATTCATACACAAAAAGTATGCTAAAGAATATGCAAAGCACCATGAGTACTTTGCAGCTGCTATTAAGAATCGCAGAGTAAGATAGCCATTGACAGGTTATCTTACTTCTGCTATACTTAAATAAAGGAGATAAAATGTTAAATCCAATTGACGCTGCTGCAACAGTTACTACTATTGCTATGTGGATTGTTTCTATATGCACATTCTTTGGGGTATTGGCAGCTATTCTTATAAACTAATAAAATGACATTTGATCCCGATTTAGTTCGAGTTGACCTAATGCTAATAAAGCGTAAGCTGTATATAAAGCATCCTGAAGGTTCACCAGAACGTAAGGCATTTTTGCTTGCTTCTAAACTTTCAGAGCTTACTCATTTACAGAAGCTTGTTGATCCTTTAGTCACGGAAATGATTTTTAATGAATATAATAGTCAATTAAAAAATGAAGTTATTAATATTATATTGAGTATTGGTCTTGGAGCTTGCTTATCTGTGATGCTGTATGCATACCATCAATTGCATCCTACTAATCTTTGGCTATGTTTCTATTTGACTCCAATAATCACAGGAACTTTATTTGCTTCCAGTCATGTATTCCACATGATTGATCGTTGGAAACATTTTCAACCCTTTAAAGAAGACTATGAAACTCTTTGTAAACAGATTGAGAAACTAACAAATGAAATAAAGGATTTTGCGAAATGAGTATGATCATTGCAGACTTTCGTAATCGTATAGTTAATCTTCAACCAGTAGATCTTTTCCAGTATGAGGATGAGATCCCTGAGTTCAAGCTGCTCCATGGCTGTGAACAAAGTCCTGAACATCATGCAGAGGGAAATGTTCTAATCCATTGTAACATGGCAGGTCAAATAGTTCTTCAGCTTATAGAGGCTGAGAACATTAAAGAAGAATATAAAGTCCTTCTTTACATTGCTACCATCCTACATGATATCGGTAAACCCTGCACGAGTGTCTTCAATGCAAAGAAAAATAAGATCACTGCTTATGGGCATGATGATGCAGGAGTTCCCATTGCTAATGAATTTCTTAAGAAGTATTTTCCTGAGTTCCACTATAAGCAGCGTGAATTAGTCTGTAGACTGATTGAACAACACATGCATCCTCGTATGTGGATCAAAGATGGTACAGCTACAGTCATAAAACTGAAGATGCTATCTCTCACAGTGAACACAAAGCTTCTCTATGTTCTGTCTCAGGCTGATACCCTGGGCCGAACAGCTAAAGATATGAATGGAAGTATGTCCTTGCTTGAATTGTTTAAACAAAATTGTGAAGATTTAGGTATATGGGATAGACCCTATCGTGTCCCTCTTGCTACTCATTTGGATAATGCTTCATACTCTCTTGCTAGATGGAATATTCTTATACATAAGGCTCCAGAAGATTTGGATACTTACGATGCGGCACAAGAGACTATGGTTCAACCTCCTAAGCCTAATTTCCAATTAATGCTTTTGATCGGGGCTCCAGGCTCAGGCAAGTCTACCGTTCGTGAGCAATTGGTTGCAAAGTATCCAGGCATTAAGGTTATCAGCATGGATGAGAGGCGTAAAGAGCTTACAGGTGATGCTAACAATCAGTCACGTAACAATGAAGTGTTTGGTTGGCAGCAAAAAGAGTTGAGGAAAGCCATGGAAGCGAGACAGAATACTATTGTAGATGCCACAAATACTAGTCGTAAATTGCGTAGAGTTCTTTGGGATATAGCTCGTGAGAATGGGGCTCTTTGTAGTGCTATCTATTTCGATTTGCCTTTAGCTGTGTTGCTTGAGCGTAATGCGTCCAGGGAGAAGAGAGTTCCAGATAGTGTTGTGGAACGCTTCTATAATACAATGCAATCAGTTCTACCATATGAAGCAGATCAAGTACTTATTATAGATAAGTAATGTGCGAAACGTCCTGCTTCTACTACTCATTTTTGCTGTATCCTTCCTAATCGCTGCTTGTGCTACCATTGAACCTGATGATGGTAGACATCTTACTCCACCTACATTCCACTGGCATGACTACACACCTAAAACATCTCTAGATTTCGATATGAATATTTCTGGAGACACAATAAAGATTTCCCTTGACAGAAGTAGATAAGTATGTTATACTTATTATATGAAAGGGAGGAACAAACAAATGGCTCAACTCAAAGCAGTGAAGCGTGGAAACGATTACTATTGTCAGTGTGGTGAAATGCTTTCCGTTGGTGGTTGGGGTCGTCGTCGTATTCCTCTAGGATTTGGATTTGCTGGCAAAGGATTCCAAGTTGATTTCGTCGAGATCAAGACAGTCATGGGGTATTGCTTTAAATGTAAGACTGATGGACACTTTGACCTACCTAGTCGTAAGCCTAAGATCGTTACCCGCTATCCTCGTAAAATCAATAACAAAATAAATGCTGCAGGGAGGGTGTAATGTCTAAATTAAACGCCTATGGAGTGGCTGTTGATGTCGAGTTATTTGATCTAATCGAACTGTCTTATAAGTATAAAAGCTATAGCAAACAGTTCATTAAACGGGTCACTAAGTTCATTCTGAATACTGATCACATTTCAGGTTGCTTATTGATCCAAGCTACAACCATTAATTTGGTTAGTAAACTGGCAGAGAATGATGCTCTTTTAACCTATGTGGTTAAATTCATCAAAGTACATAGTGTGCCTAAAATTGATAAAATGCTTGCTGCACGTTATGGTGATGAGTTGCGCCGTTTAGAGCTGCGTATTCCTGCAGTTGATTATGCAAACGTTGTAAGATTGTTTCAATAATAGCCCTTGACATTGTTACCTACTCATGCTATACTTATTTCATGGAGGAAACAAAAATGATCAATGAACTGAATGCCTATCTGGAAGCGATCAAAGCTGATTACCTTCGTGGTTATCGTCCTGTGGCTAATGATTCTATTGCGGAGCAGATTCGTAATGAGTCTATCTATAATTTCTTCAAGGGCTTGACTTATGAAATGGGCAGCAAATATATCAAAGTTATTACAGCTCATGGACCTTCACGATCAGTTCATTCCTTTATCGTTCGTGAAGATGGCCCTAAGTTTAAGAAGGGTGATATCCTTAAGTCAGCTACCTGGAATGCTCCAGCAAAGAATCAGGCTCGTGGTAACATCTTTGGTCAATATCACATTAGTTGGACGGGTGCGGATTACCTTCGATGAAAAAGCTTTCACTTTTAATTATTGCCTTGGCCTTGATTGGTTGCCAGAAATGTAAGCGTGGTCATGTTGAAAGGGTCCATCATCCTGCTTGGGTGCAGATGATTACAACTTCCATTAAGCCTTTGATTATGGTTCCTATTACACATCCAGCTTATGATGCTAATGAGTTTATGTGTGATGAATACTGTCAGAAAGGCGATACTTCAAAGGAGTGCAAATGATTGTTTACTTGGTTTGGGCTAATGAAGAGGATTGTGGCTCTGATAATTGTAGCTGCTATCCCAGGAGTTTAGATGGAATATTCACTACCAGGGAAGCAGCTGAAGCAGTTGCAAAGAGGCGTTGGGGTGGTCGTGTCGAAGAGCAAAAAGTCCTTGACAAGACTCCAAATTACTGATATACTAAATTCATAAGGGAGGATTTAAATGGCTAAAACTAATGCTCAGGCAGAATTGGAAAATCGTGGTATTGAACGGCTAGTTGAAACCAAAAGAATCATTGATACGTTCAATAAAGAAAATAAGAAAAGCGTTGTTGTACTGCGTCTCATTAATGAGGATACTTTGTCAGCAGCTTTTCAGATTCATTTCCGTTTCAAAGATAAATTTGTTGATACTTCTATCTATGATCGAGGCAATGCAGTTATCTATCCTAGCGAGGAAGTCTATAAAGAGATTAAGCGTATCGCTGGCAAGCAAGAAGTGAATTGGAATAACACAGCGTCAATTGGTTGGCTAAGCTTCTAATCCTGGGAGGGATAATCTAATGGCTATCTGGAAACATCGTTTAGATCTTAAGACAGAATGGCAGTTACGTGATGATGGTAAACTTACTGTTCAAGAGCTTGCTGCTAAGGTTGCATTGAAGCTTAAGAAAGTAGATTTCAAAGATGAAGATATCAACTTTGATCGAGATGATATTGTTGATGAGTTCGAGGGTCTGTCAGAAGATTTGACAGTAGGAGTTGATGACTTCGATAGCGTGTTGGCCCGATTGTATGACTTCGCTGATGAGCATCGTTTATGGGTTGCAACATTCTAATGAGTGAATATCAATTCATTGGGCTAGAAGATGAGATCATGTTGCGTCAATCTGTTCGTGCTGTGTTCAAGCATGAGGGCTGGCCTGGGATCTTTAAGTGCATGGGAGAGTTGTCCCGTTCATTAGAGATTGTTGGTGAAGTGGCTCAAGAGATTGATGCTGAGCAGCGTAAGAACCAGGGAGGTATCTAATCATGGCATGGGATACACTCTTTAATGAATTTCCTTCGGAGGATCAGCAGGTATGGACTGGCAGAGGCTGGGCATGGTATCAGGCCCATCATGATCATGTAGAGAGTCTTATTAAAGAAGAAGATACTAGTTACTCACCTTCTGGTAGCGATTGTGGTAAGCCTGAACTATGGAAAGCTGGGCATTGGCGTTGGTTTTTTAAACTAGGGAGATAAAATGACAAAGAAATATAAGGTCTATGGACCCGTACAAGATGGGATGTTTACAGCATGGCAGGTTGTTGGTCCTCGTGGTGGGTTTGTTGCTGAGTTCTTCACTAAGAAGGCTGCGCTGGCATTCGTGAAGCATCGTAAGAATGTCACTATCATAAAGAAAGCAAAGGAGCTTGCCAGTGCGTCAAGATGATTTGACCCTGGAAGAACGTTTAGCTATCATCCGTAGTACAGCTGAGCCTATTAAAGAGCTTGCTCAGGTAAGTAAGGTTGCAGAGTTCTTATATAAGAATGCTTTTACCTTTACGCTTAATGCCAATGATACATTTGGTTGGGCTTGTGCTGATGCTGTTGATGTGGCTATTACAGACTTGCCTAAGCTATTAGAGATGGATGAAAAGTTTGGCAATGATGGGATATGTGCTTTCATGGCACTCATTCGTGAAGAAGATGTGATGCCTGAAGCTCAAGGTGACAATTATAAAGCAGCGGTTGCATATTTAAAAGATTACTTGCCCTGTACTTGGGTGGGCTAAAGGGAGATACAATGGCTAGAGGGATTAAAGTAGATCATACCAAAGAGCTGCAGAATGAATTGGATATACTGAAGGATGAGCTGGAAGGTAACAAGCTAGAACAGGAAGAGTTGCGTAGCCTTGCCAGGGGTATTGAAGAGCGTATCGAAGTGATAGAAGGTGAATTAGAAGAGGATGAGGCAGGAGACAATGACTAACGAAGAGATAGACATCATGATAGGTCTTGATGATATCGCTCACAATAGATTGTACTCCATGGATTCCAAGGGTAACACTACACCAGTACATGGCTATGGCAGACGCAACAAAGATTATAAATGTTATTGTAAAGAGCTGCGTGAGCTAGGTATTAGAAATGGCTAATATTTGTCAGCATTGTGGTTATTCATCTCTTGCACATAGGCAGGTAACTGTTTATTCATCTCTTGTAATACAAGCTGCAATTCATAGAGATATCCAGGAGTGGTCTGGTAATGCTAATAGACATTTAGCTGATAGACCATGTGATAATTACAAGAGAGATAATCTTTTGTATTTAGAAAGCTTGGTAACTAACAATGGCTGATATTCCTTGTACTTGTGGGGCTCTGAAGTCTCAGCATATAGAATTCGATGCTTTCATGAGCTTGAAGGGAACACCAGGGTTTGAGAAGATGATTCAGCGTGGGTTATCTCATCATATGCAAATGTATGGTGAGGTATGCATTGAATATAGAGCAGATAACCTTACGTATTTAGAATGGGAAGTAGAACGTCGAGAACACATGAAGACGTTTGGATTATAATAAAGGAGGTATAAACAATGCTAGTGGCGGTCCATGGATGTAACCAACAGGTCATGCATAAGGCTGTACAATTCAATAGATGTGAGAATAGTACAAGCGTTTATAGATGTGAAGATTGCGGTGAAGAGTTCGTTGAATATGATGATTCAGGCTGTGGTGGCTAGATACACTGTACGTATAGATGTCCAATTGCAGATAGGTGAATAGATAAGAGTGTATCTTTGGAAGATAGTGGTTAGTAAGTATGTGTCTAGATAACAATGGGTTAATTCGCTCACATTATACTTATTATCTGTAGAGTAGATAAATGTGCCGACGTTTGAAGGATGGTTGCTCAGTCCAATAGAGAAGACATACAATGAAAGGGAATCATCATCTATGAGCAGCAAGGCACGTAAACGAGAGATCATCCTTACTTACTTAAGAAATATAGCTGGTGCATTGATATCATTACCTATCTCATTAGTTATTGTAACTATTTTAATTTTAGCAGCCCTATTGCTTTTACCTTTGATTTGGGGTATAATGATATTGTGGTGGGTGAATGGCTTTAAGCAAACTCTGCTTGCTAAACAATTAGAACAGGAGATGGACCAATTGGAATGTGAATGTGTAGATTGGACCCATAAACATGCGTAGGTTATTAGAAGAACAAAACTATTTTTGTCAGTGTGGTCATGTGAAGCGTCAGCATGAAGGTCCTGAATATCAATATGAGTGTAAGACATGGATCTATCTCACTGGTATTTGTCTATGCAATGAATTCAAGCTAGATAACCTTCGTTACTTGGAGGCATTAGTTGACAAGAATGGATGATATCTTTTTTATTGTTATACCAATTTTACTTGTTATGTACCTTATTCTTTGGTCATACATGCTAGTCAATGATTATAAGAAGCAGAAGGCAAGGAAGCGTGAAGCAATGCTTGACATGATCCCATGCTTGTGTGGTCACACTCGTTGGATTCATTGGCCTCATGATGAGGTTAGTACTTGTCATGATTTTAAATGGGAATGGGATAGGCCATGTCCTTGTAATAAGTATAGGATGGACAATCTTGTTTACTTGGAACGAGTGGGGCAAGGTAAATGAGTAGCTTACCATGCAATTGCTTTCATAGTAAAGAAGATCATAAGGTATTTACAAATGATGATGGATACCTGGATGATGACTTTCGAGGCTGGTGTATCTATAGTGAGATAGGGCAATGTCCTTGTGATTGCTATACACCAATGGACAACCTGGAGTATTTAGAATGGATGGCATATGGCAAATAAAACTTTTTATTTCCCTTGTACCTGTGGTCATACAGTAGATAAGCATCTATCTGAAGCTGATCCTAATTTTAGTTTCATGGGTGTACACTTCTGTTTGGCTAGAGATAGTACTGGCAGATTCCTAGACAATTGTAAAGACTATAGACCAGATAACCTTAGATGGTTGGAGGAACAGATTGAATCCAGAAACAAATGAATTAACACTAGAAGAAAATGAATGGTGTGAAACCCTTTGCATTTGTGGGCATATGCGTGTATGGCATTTAGATGAGGAGGAAATAGAAGATCCTCAATGGCATATACCAAAAGGAATGATTGAGCTTGATGATGATGAAACATGGTGCATTGAATGTGATTCTTCTGAATGTACAGAGACTGGTGAATATATTGGAAAGCCTGAGCATCCATTTAAACAAGATAACCTTAGATGGTTGGAGAAACTAAGTGAGCGTTGATTTCCCTTGTAGGAATTGTGGGCATGAAGAGTTCCATCATAGTGTTACTGGTTGCTGGCAATGTGTGTGCGATACAATCTATACAAATATGGGAGCTTGTGGTAATTATGTATCAGACAATTTAAAATACCTGGAGGAATTATATGAGAAAAGATCAGCCAAAAATTAAGAAAGAGATCAGAGACTTGAAGGCAGAGGTCAAGTTGCTGAAGCGTAAGCTTGAGCATCGAGAGGCCGTAATCAATTACTTAGATCAAGTGAACTTGGGTCTTAACCAGGATATACTCGTCTTCAATATTGAGTGCAGACGTTTGGCAGAGGGCAGACCAGCATTGACACAACCATTCGCTACAAAAATTAAGCTGGCAGCAGAAGTCAATGCTCTCTAAGTTGCGTAGGCTGTGGGATAGATTCTTTGGTGGTGAACCTCGTATTGATACGCTCAAAGAGTTGCAGAGAGCCAGGAGAGTTGAGGATCAATTGGAGCAGGTAACAAAGCTGCTTAAGTGTACGCCTGATGAAATGTTAACAAGACTTAACAAGATCCAGGCTCATATCTTAGAGCTTGAAGAGGAAAAGAAAAGGCTTGAAAGTAGTAAGTAAGTATGCTATACTGAAGTGCAATGGAAACACCGACATATCATAAGACAGCGAAAGAGATTATAGCAAGCGTCGAGGAATGGGTGATTCCTAAGCAATTAGATTTGGACCTTGATGTTGTGGTAATCAAGGATGGTAAGCAGCGTTGGGTTGGAGAGCTGCCTTATTGAGGTGTTGCAATGAGAACATGGTGTGTTTCGTATGGGCATGGTGATGATCGAGATGTTATTAGAGTCAAAGCAAAAACGGCAAGTGAAGCTGTACATGAAGCTTATATTCGAGTAGGACCTGTAGGTAATGTGTGGCCTGTTCGTCGAACTAAGAAAGAAATGAAAGGAGAATGAAATGAATCTATTAGCGTTGTCTTTGCTATCACATTTGACTATCTCAGCATTTAAGCCTTTAAATCTATGGAAAGCGATCACCAATACCCAAACGGTGGAAGCTGTGGTTAAACCAGCTCCTGCGGCTATTGCAGAGGCTTTTGGACGAGCTGCCTGATGCCTAGGGTTAATCCTCATGATGCGTTGTGCCCTAGCTGTGGTGAATGCATTTGCATTGACTGTAATGCTAAAGGCTATTGTATCTGTGATGAACTGGAAATGGGTGACTAAATGAAACGTAATCTGAAAAGCAATTTAGGTAGTATATGGCACATGATCCTTGGTGCTACCCTGTTCTTCCTTAGCTTCAAGGTTGGGGAAGCTGGGCTGCTTGGTGGTGCTATGCACTTGGTGGGTTGCGCTTTCTTTTGTACAGGAGTGCATGGGCTCCATGATGCCAGGATGGAAGAAGAGATCCATCCTCACGGTCATCATTAAGATTGGGTCTATAGGCCCATTGACTTTAGTAGATAAATATGTTATATTTAATAGAAGTTAATTTTCGATAAGGAGAACTTGAATGTATAGTCCATTCAATTCACAAGGAAAGATAAAGCAAAGTAGAGAATTTCGAGAAGTAGAGAACGCTATAAACAATCCAAGGCGTAAACGTTTGCCTAGCTATTACGATGCTGCGCCTTTAGAGATTCAAAATGAAAGTCCTAAACGGCGTTATGGGCTTTGCAAAGCAGATCTTAATGAGGGTGACTGGCAGATCCTCAGCAGTATATTGAAGAAGCCTGTTGATGTTTTGCAATATACTTTTGATACAACACCTCGAAGATGGCATGGAAAACTAAAAGAAATCCATGCAGCTTCTAGAGACAAAGGACCCTCACCAAAGCAATTAAGGGACGCTTTCAAAGTAGTTGCTATGGGAAAAGGTTGGACAAATGAAAGCAATACATCTAAAAGATTCTTAGAGAAACAAGGCTATAAAGCACGTCCTATTTTGTCAGCAGCGATATATGTTCCAATAGAGAACACCATTGAAGAAGATTTGGATTGGTAAAAGATTTCCCTTGACAAGAGTAGATAAGTATGTTATACTTTAGTATGGATAAACAATACAGCGGGATGTCAACAGATAGTCCAGAGTATAAGAAGATCCAGAAGGAAACGCTGGCTAATCTGTGGAAAGCTTTTCAGCCAAAGCAGCTTGAGTTAAACCTGGGAGGGAAATAACATGGCTAATGAATTTCATGATGAAGAGGTTTGTCAGTGTGGTTCAGTAAGATTCGTAGCGGTCCTGTGCCCTGATCAAAAGAAGTACATTGATATGTGCAAAGACTGTGGTGATTGTGGTTCCCATTTGTGTGATGATATTACCTGTGATTCTAATGCTGAGCTGGCAGCTCGTTTGCGTGATGAAGAAGCTATTGCTGCGGGTGAAGCGAGATACCATGAGTCAGTGCTTAGAGAGGGTGGAGACTTGCAGGATGATGTGGATGATTTCGCTGATGCTGAGATTGCTAGAGGCTATGCGAATCCTGATTACTTGGATAGCTCAGATGATTTTGAGGGGGATTTACAATGAGCGATTATCAACCTAAATATTGGAACAATCGAGGCAGGTATCAAGAGGCTCATGATATCCTGTATAAGCTCCTACAGATTCCTTCGGAGGGTGATGCGCCTACAGCTGATGGGCGTAAGCTCTGCAGACTCAACAATCAGTACTACCAGAAGTTTAATAATGGGGTAGGACGATTGACAGCAGAACAGTTGGACTTGCGGGTTGATGCCTTAGTGTGTCACTTGGCTGCTAAATACTTACGGAGGATTGCTACCAATGCCAAATAAACCTTTGAAGTCTGGTACAGTAGTTCGAATTAGAAAGGGTACAGCTTTGTGGTCAACCAATCCTAGCAAGCGCAAGTTCCTAGCTGCGAAGACTTATACGGTTAAGATCCATGATTCCTATCCTGCGTTTGGAGATGGATCAGAGGAACGATTCGCTGAGGTGCTATGGGCTGGAACGGCTGGGTATTGGACATATGCTAAGCTGAATGATGTTGAAGTCATTGAGCCTTATACTATCATTGGTTGTCAGTGTGGAGTATCTAATGGATAATCTAAAGAACCTTGAAGCTATGCAGGTCGTGGTGAAAGAGTTCCGTACAGTTGGTAAGCTCAATAGAGAGATTCTATTAGCTATGTTGAACAAGGAACATGAGATCCTGGGCATGAAAGTGGATGATCCTTGTGAGCAGATTCGTAAGGATTTCTTGTCTGCAGGTGGTCGTACAAACAATTCAAATAACTTCGTATTCTCTATTAAACGGGTGCGTGAGGTTACAGGTCTTGGCCTGAAGGAAGCTAAAGAGTTGGTGGAGTCATGGTAAGGAAGACAGTTAAACAATTAGAACGTGAGATCATATTGCTTGAGCTGAAAAACAAAGCACTCTTAGCTCAGATTGATGTTCTTCAAAGTGAAGTTCAATACTATGTGGAGAAGGAAGCTGGGGTAGATCTATGATTCGTAACCTTAAGCCTGATGATAGAGATGCCTATCAATACCTGAAGCTTGAGGCATTTAACTATAAAGATATTAAACCTTTTGCAGATGATATCTTTGCTCGTGCATTCGTGTGGGAAGAGAATGGTCAGCTGATAGGATTCTGTAAGTGGACTCCATCGATTCATCTAAGTAAGTATGCTGTGGTTGAATCATTGATGGTTAATCCAGCTTTCCGTAGTAGGGGCATTGCAAAGGCTCTTGTGGCTGCAGCAGTAGAGGCAGCATTGAAACACTTTGATAATGTAAAGATGTATGATACGTCGAGATATGGGCAGACTTCTAAGATAGCTAAAGGCTTAGGCTTTATTGAGAAGGATGCAAGGGAATGGTGGTACAAATGAAAAAGTGTTGGCTAGAAGATAAGTTTGATGCTATTGTCGAGTGGATCATAATTAAGCTATTGGATATGCCATGAAGACTAAGAAGATCAAGTATACAACGTGTTCCAGCTGCAAGCGTAAGTTTGTGTCAGATGGATTCCGTAAGTGTGGACCTTGTAACCTTAAAAGAAAGCCCTTGAAAAAGTCTGGTTTATGTGATAGTCTTATACCAGGGTGTACGTGCAATCAGTGGTCATTTGGAGGATAGATGGCTAAGCATTATTGTACAATATGTGCTACGTTAGATCAGGCGATTCAACTCTTCAGTACAGCCAAAGATACTGATACAGAAGAGGATCGTTGGGATGCTTTAAGGAAAATCTGTCATGGCTAATAAGATTGAGATCGGTCAGTGCTATCGTGTTGATGATACTGTGTTCATGGTTATGAGTGAATCAAAACGATTACCTGGAGGTCAGCATTACAGATGTATCGAGAATACGCTTACTAGACAGCATGAAGATTGTATGGAAGAAAAGCTATTACGAATGGAAAGACCGTTTCAGAATTTCGGATAAGGAGATAACAATGGCATTTGAAACTGATTGTAAATTCTGTCACGATGACTTCATTACCTATAATCCTAATGAGTTGTATTGCTCTCTTGCTTGTGAAGATGCAGCGGAGAACAAAGCAGCAGAGGAAGCTAAATACAAATGAAACCATGCGTGTTGTGTAAGAAAGACTTTGAAGAGAAAGATCTAGACTTCTTAGAACGTTGTGAGCCATGCTTTAAGACGTGGATGACAACACCAGAGAGTGAGAGACAGAAGATAAGTAAGCCTTATGTACCAATATATAATGGAGATTAAAATGATTAAAAGAAAGAGAAAAGATATTACTAAAGAAATTATAAGCTTAAGTTTTGAGGAGATGATTAAACAAGTTCAAAATGCTAAACCTCAAACGGCTAAGCAATGGGCTGAAACCCAAGAGATATTAAAAGAAATGGGTGCTGATGCTCCATTTGGATTCTTTGTAACTTCAAAAAAGAAAGGTAAATAACAATGGTTAAAAAACTTTTATTTTTGTTGTTGATTCCATGCCTAGTTCATGCAGGACCATTGGATATATTAGATGCCAATTTGGACTTGGGTGCTAGAGTGGGACAAGAATACTTTCAAGCTGATGGATCAGTCACGAATAACATCATTATGAATGTGACACAAGGAATTCGCTTTGAGGGTGCTCCCTGGGTTGAACCTTATATTGGATTTAACAAGGCACAAGCCATATTCATTCTGGGTGGTAACACTGAGAGCTTATATGGAGGAGTTAGGAACAGAACGTTCTTGCCCTCCTTCCAGTTTGGTATGGAGTATCGATCTACAATCGTGCCAGATAGTCCATCAATCAAATCGATTGTTGGGTATGTTGCTTTCTACAAAACCATTGACTTACATAAGGAGATCAAATGATTCAAACTATCTTAGATTGTCTTCAACCTGTTACAGTGCTTGTGTTCGTTGTTGCTGGTACTCTCTCATTGCTGCTAGGTAAGCAGACGCAAGGGGCAATTAACTTTGCATTGGCGTTGTGTAACTTCGTTATCTTCTATGGCTTTAAGATATTGGGGAAATAATATGGAAATCAACGGAGAGCCAGTCTTATTCGGGAAGTTCAAATGCCAATGGAAAGAAGGTCACTCATATTCAGGCGGCTATTATACCTACCATGAACGGCTGCAGCGTTGGGATCTTCCCAAGCTTGAGCTTTATGGATACGTCGATACGAACCAGACGATGGACCGTATCCAGTGTGACATCCAGGACGAAGTGAACCATGATTTAGAAAACAGAGAACGAGTGAAGCATAACTTGCCTAGCCTGTCAAGGTGCTGCTAATGGAATGGCCTCAAGGTAACGTACCAGGGAATTGTTGGTGTGGACATGAAGAACGAGAACATGCTATACTTAACGTGGAAGGCCGTTGCACAAGTTGCCAGTGTGTAGGCTTTATCTTAGACAGGTGGGTGACTAATGAGCTTTGATCCCTGTGGTACACGAAGACTTGAAGGTAACGATATGCTTAATAGAATAGCTAAGTATCTTGACGTTGATCCAATGGATCTAGCGATTGCTTTAAAGTTTCAAGCTGAACTAGCTAATGCAGCACGATTAGAAAAGGAGAAGCAAAATGGAAATTAAAGAGCTAGTTGATTATACACAACGTATTAAGCTCCTGCGTAATGAACTTGAGTTCATCTCTATTGATTTAATGGAGCGACACGAACAGGATAAGGATAACCAGGATCGTATGGGCTTACCTTTCGATATCAAGGATAGCAAGTTGGATGATGTAGCTAGTAAGCTTGACTACGGGTTGGCTGATATCAATACGGCTGTGGCTTTACTTGAGATGGTATATAGAAACTCAGTGAGACTTAGGAAACAGGAAGAGAAAGATAATACACCTAAAGAGAACCAGGGCGAATCTAAATGAAGAGATGTACTTGTGGTCATACTAAGAGGGAACACAAGATTAGGGATAAGCACTTCGGTATAGTATGTGAGAGTTGCTGTGCAAACGGTAAGTTAGCTTGTGGAGAGATATGCAGAGAGTTCAAAATAAAAGGAGATTAAAAAGATGCGACCAGGATTGATTGCAACAATAGTAGCAGGTGGGTTTGGAGCGATATTACTACTCAGTGTATTCTTTGGTAGTTATGTCATTGTTCCAGCGGGAAGTCGAGCAGTAATTTATAGTAGTTTCCATGGAGTAGAGATGACACCATTGGATGAAGGCTTTCACTTGAAAGTACCTTTCTTCAATACGGCTAATATGATATCTGTCCAGGTCCAGAAGACCGAATATGATACCACGGCTGCTTCTAAGGATTTGCAGAATGTCCAGACGAAGCTTGCTGTGAACTTTCACACTACGCCTGATGTTACTCCTAAATTGTTCCAGTCTTATGGATCAGATATTGTGGAGAACGTTGTGCATCCAGCTGTGAATGAAACGGTTAAGGCAGTGATGGCCCAATATCCAGCTGAAGAGCTTATTACGAAACGAGAAGAAGTGAAAGGCAAGATCGAGGTTGCATTGGCAGCTCAGTTGCTTAAAGCTAACGTAACAGTAGATAATGTTTATATCACCAACTTCGAGTTCAGCAAAGACTATGCAGATGCTATTGAAGCTAAGCAGGTTGCCCAACAGCGTGTGTTGAAATCCGAACAGGATCTTCAGCGTATCAAAGTTGAAGCAGCTCAGAAGATTGCAGGAGCTGAAGCAGAGGCAAAATCCCTGAGCTTACAGCGTGATGTCATTACAGCTCAGCTCGTACATTTACGTGAGATTGAAGCATTCCAGAAAGCCATTGATAAGTGGGATGGGCATTTGCCTACTACCGTTCTTGGTAATGGAACAAGTGCATTGCTTAATCTCAAAGAGAAAGGCGAATAACAGGTCTATAAATCGTGTCGATTGAACCTATCCTCTCATGCCCGAAAGGGCACAAAAGAGTAGAATTGAGGTTAGATATTACAGCAGCTTATTGTTATGTCTGTGAGACGCTTTATAGTTATGGTCAGCTTAAAGAAAGCCATTGACATTGTTATCTATTCATGGTATACTAAAGTATGAAATTCGAAGAGCTTGAGGTTGGTCAGAAGGTAGCAGATCGTTGGTTCCCTCAGTGGGGAATTGGCAAAGTAACAATTCTGCTTAAGACTCGTGTGGTAGTGGCATTTCCGAATATGAATCAGACTTATGATAAAGGTCACGTTCAATTTCTAACCAGGGGGATATATTAAAATGGCTACTGAACAAGTGATTGAAGAACGAGTTCTTGATGTGTATAAGGCTCACACTGAGTTGGCAGCTGAAGATGTGTTCCCCCTTTATGAAGAGCAGTATGGTGAAACCTCACGAAGTAATAGTATCCACACTACGATTAGCCGATTGACGAAGAAAGGCTTACTCTATGTGGTGCGCCGTAAGACTTCTCCATTGACGAAGAAGACGGTTAATGTGTGGAAGTACAATGATGGCTCTATCCCTGTGGATGAGTTGCCTCAGTTGGTTAATGAGGTGTCAGTTGCTAGGGAACAAGGCAAGCAAGCCTTGAGTCATGTCCCTGCAGTTAAGGAGTTGTTGAAGAAGCTGGATGTCTATTTCGCTGGGTTGTCTGATGATAAGAAGCAAGAGAACTTGCATTATGATGTCAACCAGCTCTTGGAAAAGCTTCAATGACAGTTAAGGAAATTCAAGTTCTTAGGGATCAACATGCTGAATGTTTTTGTGAAGATTCAGTAAATATTGTTGAGTTATGTGATCAATTACTTAATGAAATTGAGATACAAGCGGGGGGAGATCTATGAGTCAATGGGAATGGGAATTTTTACCAGATGATTTTGAGTTTCAAACATGGAGAATGAAGGTTCCAGGTGGTTGGCTTATTAAGACAACGGATGATGCAAGCTATCATGCTATTACAAGTACAATCATATTTGTACCAGAGATAAAAGAATGAAAAAGTCTACAAAGGTCTTTCTATTACGAGTGGCAATTGCATTACCTTTGTCGCTCATTGCTTACTTTGGTGGATTTGGTCTTTGGGCCTTATTGTTTCTGTTGATCTTATCGGATGTGAAGGTGACACTCAAATGAAGAAGCGAAATAGAGTTCCTGCACCTTATAATAAATGGATTACTCTTGCAGGATGGAAGAATATTCCTAAAGCCGAGCGTAAGATTCTAACAGATTTGACTGCATTTCAGAATAAGATGTGGAAGAAATACCCAAAAGGTTTTACGTCGGATGAAGAGTATCACAATATGAACGCTGAGATTGAATATCTTAAATCAATAGGAGAGCATTAATGCTTACACCACGAGAGTTTGATCAGATTCACGTTGCACTATTTGCTATGGCTAAGACAAAGCTTAATGGTCGTCCTGTAGTAGATAACGATCATGTGCTTGCGCTGCTTAAATCATTTACACAGGGAGAATTTAAGATTGTCCCTGAAGATGATGATACACTATCTGTTCAATTTACTCCTGCTCAGGAAAGCAAATGAAAAAAGAAATCCCATTTACAATAACCTGTCTTCCTGGGTCACTTACAATATGTATTGCCCTTGGTCTTGTATATGATTGGAAAACAGCTTTTATTACATTTATTATGTTCCTTGTGTTTGGCACAATTGTAGAGAATTTCCTATGAGCAGATTTAAGGCTATATCAGGAATGAAGCGATATGGTGAAGGAATACTAAATCCTACTGTAAAGATACTTGTAGGATTAGCAAAGCTTTGGGATCTTACGGATGCTGACGATACACTCTTAGCTGAGATTGTACATGAGGCAATGGATAAAGCTTATAGACGTGGATATACTGATGGAGCAAAGGATAGTAAATGAGTAAGGTCTATAGAACCTGGGCAGGATTGATTAGAGCAGCTGAGAAGGATGGCTTTTATCCCCTTCATTCTAGCTCTGATGATTTCTCAATCAGTTTTTATAAGACAGGCTATGATACCCTTCTCTATATCAAAGAGGTTGGCAGATGGGTGAAACAATGAACATTTTAGGGTTACACTTTCATGAATGGAGTAAATGGGAACCTGCTCTATTACAATCCAGTATCCCATTGCTTGAAGTCTTTGGGCATGAGACAAAGACTATTGTTCCAGGACAGAAAAGATATTGTAGTGATTGTGGCCTTGAAGCAATACGAAAGATAAGTGGGTTCTAATATGAGTGAATTACGTAAACCTAAAATCCTTGTTAAATGCCCCCGTTGTTTAGGATTCAGAGGTATCTATGGCAAGAGTTCAATGGGATATCCTGCAACATTGCCATGCCCTCGTTGTATAAATAGCTCAGGTGAAGTTGATCTAGCTACACTTACTGAGGAGGAAAAGAAATGAACTGGCGTAAATTATTTGGCTTAAAACCAAAAAAGGTTATTGTTATTCCAGATGAAGGTGACGATGCATTAGCTCAGGTGCTCCAAAGAGTTCTTGAGACAGGAAAGCCAGTTCATGCTGAAGTTGATGAGGATGGTACTATACATTTTATAGATGAGGAGAAAAGCTAATGGGCTATTACGATTTCAGAGAATTCTCAAATGACTTTGATGATAGGGAATGTATTGTGTGTAAAGCTGGTCTAATGTATCATTCTTATTATGGCACTGGAGATCATCCATTCATTACAGACAATTTACAATTCCTTGAATGGAAACTAAAACAAAAGGAAGAGGCGGTAGCAGCATGATTACTCTAATTGCTGGTGCTGTCGCTTCAGTGCTTACACTTGC
>Ga0265319_1000656_pt1 | contig 22782 bp, 14 predicted proteins | sample 4824metaG_FD_192443 | JGI IMG/M metagenome (GOLD analysis project Ga0265319, IMG submission 192443) | Rhizosphere microbial communities from Carex aquatilis grown in University of Washington, Seatle, WA, United States - 4-8-24 metaG | ecosystem: Host-associated > Plants > Roots > Rhizosphere >...
GCTCGGCAGGCCGGCGGAGTCCAGCAGCCCGTTGCGGTTGATCTCGATCCCCAGCGTCTTCAGCGTCGGCGGGGCGCTGCCGTCGGTGGTCTTGATCCTCCAGCCGACCGAGACGGCGATCGGGGCCGACCCCTTACGGGGGAGCTTCTTGGGGGAGATGCGGCCGGTGACGGAGAGGCGCAGGGTGCCCTTCTGGGCCACTTCGGCGCTCGCGAAGCTGGCGGCTCCCAGCGCCAAGAGCGCGAGCGCTATCGCTGCGGCCACGCGGGCACTCGGCCGACCGCTCGGCTGCGGTTGTGGTGGTCTTCTCATCTGTCGAGGCCTCTCATGGATGGGCATGCGGCTAGAGCACCAGGGCGACACCGGTGAGGGCGGCGACCTTCCACTCTCCGCCCTCGCGGCGCAGGGGCAGGTTGTAGGCCTTGCCAGCGGCGTTTCGGTAGATCACGAAGGCCTGGGAGCCCTTGACCCTCAGGCTGAGCACATGGATCTGGGAGCCGGAGCGCAACAGCGGCTTCGGCGCCCTGGCGAGCATCGTGCCCAGGACTGCGGCGCAACCGCCGCCCTTGATCTGCGGCGAGCGCTTGGCGGCTCTGGTCATTTTGCGCTGGGTCGAGGAGGGTAGGTAGGTGCAGGCCACAGCCCAGCGCCCGTCGGCCTCGGAATCGAGGAAGGCCTTGGCCGCCGCTGCCACCGCAATTCGCTCGGCCGCGGGGGCCTCGGTGCCATAGGTCTGGATCGAGTTGTCCCCGCCCTTGCTGGTCGGCACGCCGGGGGCAGGCGCGCTGGTGCCCTGGTTGGGCAGCGGGTTGGGATCGGTGGGGGCGGGGCCGCTCGGCCTCTGGGAACCGCCGCCCTGCTTTGGAGTCGTCTGCTCTTGGCCCTTCTGAGTCGTCGTCTTCGTGGTGGTGGCCGAAGTCGAGGTCGAGGTCGAGGTGGCCGGGGCCGAGGCCGAGGTGGAGCTGCCGCCGCCACCACAGCCGGCGATGACGGCGCTCAGGGCGAGGATCGGGATGATGGGGAATTTTTTGAGTTTCATCTGTTCTTCCTGTGGCGAGGGTGACGGTGATGCCCGCGGCGGCGATGGCCCGCTCGGTGGGGCTTTGTCGCGCCACCGCCGGAGGCCGGGGCAGAAGGCCCGGTGGCGGGGGAAGACGCGGCGCCCCGGGAGGACTGCGGATCGGTGGGAGCCGCCTGGCCCGCCCCCTCGAAGTCGGCACTCACCGTGCTTGCCTGGTCCATTGGCACCGTGCACTTCCCGGCTCCCGAGCAGCCCGCCCCCGACCAGCCAGCGAAGCTCGAGCCGGGATCGGGAGTGGCGCTGAGGGTCACGTCTGCCCCGGAGCGGATCTGCGCCGTGCAGGCAGAGGTGCAGTCGAGCCCGCCGATGCTGCTCCGCACGGCCCCCGTCCCCCTGCCCGTGGCGCTTACCGTGAGGCCGACGGCGGGGGACTGCGAGGAGCCGACCTGCGAGCCCCTCCCATAGGCGTAGACCGCCGCCAGGTAGGTGTTGCCCGAGGTGACGTAGACGCGGCCGGTCGATTGGTTGACCGCGATCCCGGGCGGCAGGGCATCGACGATCTCGTATTTGAGCACCCCGAGGTAGGAACCCGTGGGAATGCTGAAGACGTCGACCTGGGCGGCGGGTTCCTCGGCGTAGGCAGGCTGGAGGTCGTCGACCACGTAGAGGACGCCGTTTGCCCGATCCACCGCCAGGGCGGCGTGGCGCAGCGAGGTAAAGCCCCCCGGCGGCCCGGCGATCGTCGACTGCGGGGCGGATTTGCTGAGCGCAGGGTCATAGACCTTGACCGTGTTGTCGGAGGCATCGGCGACGTAGAGGCGCCCGCTCCCGTCGATCGCCAGCCCGTAACCCTCGCCGAGCGTGCCCTCGCCGATTCGAAGCGGGTCGACGCCTTCCATCAGCTGATTGCCGGAGGAGTCATAGCCGGTGATATAGGTGCGCTCATCGACGTAGACGTCGTCGGTGGCGGGATCTACTGCGACCCCGGTCGGGTGGGTGTCGTCGATCCCGGCCCCGGCGATCGCCGCCCCCGGCCCAAAGGAGGGGTAGGCGCCGTAGCCGAGCACGCCTCGGTCGAAGTCGTTGACGTAGAGGCGGTCGCTCGAGTCGACGGCGAGCCCGCAGGGGCCGTCGAGGGGGTCGACATTCGCCAGCTGGGTCAGGTATTCGAGCGGACTGGTGGATTCGTAGACGTCGACCGCGTCGTGGTAGTAGTCGGCGACGTAGAGGCGACCGTTCGAGTCGACGGCGAGCCCGCAGGGGCCGTCGAAGTAGTTGCTGGTCGGCGTAAAGACGAAGGAGGGATCGCCCGTGGCCCCCAGGGCCGGGGCAGCGCTGCCCAGCGAAATCAGCGCCACGCAGGCGGCTGTCAGGCAGGCTCGCTTCATCATCGACCTCGCTTCTTGTGGTGTCGTCCACGGCGCGCCTGAGCGCACTGCCCGCGGAGCTTGGTCGTGAAGATCGAGCCGATGTTGTTCTGGGCGAGCGCTTTGACGCTGGCCACCGGCGGCGCCGAGCAGACGTTCGCCGTGTTGACCAAAAGGCCCCGAGAGCCACCGTAGAGGGTCATCACGAAGCGGTTGATCGGGGCGTCGGGGAGATCGGCGAAGGCGGTGCGGATGCCACCTCCCTTGGCCGGGCCGATCGTGCCCTGCAAAACGATGTGGACGGCGCCGGAATAGAGGGAGGCGACCAGATCGGGGAGGTGGCGAGCGGGGTCGGAGCGCAAAAAGACGTCGCCGCGCAGCGGTTGGTCGAAGAGCGGCGTGTAGGCGACGGCGTGACCGTAGACGGAGTCGGCCGGGCAGGTCTGGGCGTCGAACTGCGGCCTGGTACAGATCCCGCGGATGTGTTCTTGGGCGATGAACATCTGATGGGGAATGACCACCGCGATTTCCTTGAGGTTCGAGTCCTTGGGCCCGCGCGAGGCGAAGGTGGCGCGCAGCTCGGGGAAGGAGTGGCGGCGGACGCCGCCGCGCAGGCGCAGGCCGAGGCGGGGTTTGAAACCGAGGGTGAGGCAGTTGAGCAGCTGAAAGGGCTCAGAGACGGTCACGTTGGAGTCGTCGGAGGGATCGGCGAAGTTGGCGCCGGAGCCGGTCAGGGTGGATTCGAGCTCCGATGCTTCGCAGCTCGAGGGGTTGTGGGTGAATTCGGGGCGGTCGATGTAGATGCGGATCTCGCGCAGGTGCAGCGGGATACCGTCGATGATGTGGGGAATCGGGTCTGAGGCTCTGGAGTCGATCTGCAGCTGGGCGGTGTGTTCGTCGACGTCGAAGGCGGAGCGGATCACGATCGTGCCGAGATCGAAGGGGCCGACCTTGGCCGAGTTGATCGTGACCAAGGAGAGCGGCGCGCCGTGGTAGGGGCCGGCCAGGTAGATGCGCCCCGAGGCGTAGGTGAGCGCCGAGCCGACCCCGTAGCCGCTCAGGGTGTGGCCAACCTGGCTGGCCGCCGGACAGGAGGGATTGGCGGTCTCTTCGGCGCCCGAGCGGTGCCTGGCGGCTTCGATGTCGGCATCGGGGCAGAAGGGGATCCCGGCCAATTTGCCGGTGATCCCCTTGGGCAGGACGAGCGAGTAGGAGGTGATCTCCTGTTCGGAGTCGGTGCGCGAGAGGTGCACGAAGTAGGGGGTGTAGGAGCCGACGTTCGAGTTGACCCCGCCGGCGACGACCGTGGGCGCGAAGGGCGGCCGCCCCGGGGGCGGGCAGGGACCGGCGTTGATCCCCGTTTCTATCTGGGAGTTAGTGCTCGAGTGTTTGGCGCCCGGGCCCGACCAGGGGGTGAGGCCGATCTGGGTGGTGGCCGCCCCGCAGGCGGCCGGGGTGATCAGCGGGGCGCGCTGGCCGGCGCGGAAGTTGAGGTTGAGGTCGGTGTAGGGGAGCTGGGGGAGGCCTTCGAAGGTGGCGGTGATCTGCCCCGTGCCGGGGTCGGGAACGAGCTTGCCGGCGAGCTTGACGATCACGCCGCGATCGGGGGCGCGGGCGATGAGATAGACCGCGAAGAGGGTGTCGAAGGGGTTCTCGGCGCCCGCGGTCGCGGTTTTGGGATCGTCGGGGGTGGCGAGGTAGATCGCACCTTCGAAGAGGCCTTCGAAGAGCGGCGTTTCGACCGTGAAGTCGCCGATCTTCGAGCCGTTGGGGCAGCCCGCCCCCTGGGGGGAGAAGGCGGTCTCGGAGGCGTACTGAGCGGGGGCGCAGCCCACCAGGCCTGCCCCGAGCGAGGGATTGATCGTCACCCCCGGAGGAAGGGTGACAACCGCGGTGCGGGTCTGGGAGGGAAGCTGGGCGGCGGGGAGGGTGAGTTGAGGGTCGTCGTTCGAGAGGCGGAAATTGAAGCCCGAGGCCGAGGAGGCCTTGGTGTCGGTGAGGAACCCTTCGGCCGTGGGGGCGAAGGAGAAGCTCTGACAACCGGTTTGATCGACCGGGATGCCGACGGAGTTCTCGTTGAATGCCTGGGTCGAGACCTGGGCTGGCTGTTGCCAGGAATCGGCTGAGGCGGTGAAGGCGAGCGGGCCTTCGCAGCTGGTCGGCAGGGTGAGGTAGGCGAGCGGGGTGTTGCCCGAATTGACCAGGGGATCCCCAACCGAGCATTTGGCCCAGGGGAAGGCCGGTTCTCTCTCATTGAGGCAATTGCCGCGTTCGCCATTGTGGGAAGCGCTCCAGGGGGTGCCCCAGAGCGCCAGGGAGATGCCGTGGGCGTCGAGGGCCTGGGGGAAGTCGGTGGCGTCGAGGGAGAGGGCGTAGGAGCCATCGGCGTTGGCGCGGACATCGACGTCGAAGACAACCGGCGAGCCGAGCGGGGAGGCGCCGAGCTGGGCGGCGACTCCCGGCGGGGGTTCGAGGTTGAAGAGGCCAAAGCGCCGCGTCTGCCCCCCGCCCTGGCTGGTCTCCAACTCGATCGTTCCGACCTGAGTGCGATCGGGGCAGCTCTCGCCCGAGCTGCTGGGTTGTTCGAAGGGCGAGCTGCGCGCTGTGCGGAAATCGACGAGTTTGCACTTTTCGAGGGAGCTTGGATTGAGCAACAGGCCCGGGGGAAGGCCGATCGTCAGGTCGCGCAGGTCGCCGTCGGCGAAGGGAACGCCGGGCTGGCCCTCGAATTCCCCGCCCTGGTTGAGGCCAAGTTCGAGGTTCATCTGGTAAGGGTGGGTGCCGGCAACCGTTGCGGGCACGTCGCCGTCGGCGAGCACCGATGCGTCAAAGCCGTTCGCTCCCGGCAGGAAGCCGAAGCCATGCGTGGTTGTGAAGGTGTCGGCAGTGCCGGTGACCGGGCCGCCGGGGTCGCCGTTGTCGGCGATCAGCCGGTAGTAGTAGGTGGTGTTGGGAGTGAGGCCGGAGACCGCGGCACGGGCGGGGACCGCGACAGCGCCCGAGCCCGCCGGGGTGTCGGGCGTCCGCTTTGCCCCCGAGAAGTCCGCGGCGGTGGAGTACTCGAAGTGATAGGTGGTATCGGCGCCGGCTGGGTTGACGGTGCCGATGAGCAGGGCCGAGACGCCCTGGAGGTCGGTCGCGGAGACGGCGCCGAGGGTCGGCGGCGCCGCTTGGGCTGAGGAAGCAAGCAGAGCAATGCAGAGGTAAACGAAAGCGCCCCCCAGGATCGCCCAGGCTCGACGTCTCACCGCCGGCCTCCCCTGTGATGGTGGCGCCTGTCAGGGCGCTTCTTCACGCAGCGGTCGTGGCGCTTGCGAAGGCCGCTGGCGCAGTGCTTGACGTAGTGGACCGGGGGATTGCCCTTGCCCAGCAGCAGGGTGTCGAGGGTCGGGTCGGTCGGTTCGGAGGGCAGGGACTGGCAGGAGTCGCCTTCGCAGGGGAGTGGCGGCGGCGGTTCGGGAAAGCCGCCGCCGATCCGCGCGTCGTAGAGGTCGAGGGCGCCGGGGTCCGAGGGAACCAGCGAGTCGTCGGTGAGGAAGAAGGCGTCTGAGCCATCGGCTGAGGCGTCGACGAAGCTGGCCCCGCCCGCGGAGCGACCGCTGGAGATCAGCGCGAGACAGCCTCCGGCCCGCGCGCAGCTGCCCTCCCCCTGGGCCTCCCACTGATAGACGTCGTCGACGCCGGCGCCGTCGGCAGAGCTGGTGTTGGTGTCGGTCAGCACCAGGGCATCGGCGGAGTCGAAGAAGACGCGGCGCCCGTCGGCGGAGAGGACGCGAGGCTCATAGGCGTCGGTGGCCCCGGGAGCGGTGCCGTTGGCGAGCGCGCCGGGGATCGTCGAGGGGCCGATCGGGCGCTCGCCGGTCGGGTTGCAGGAGATGCAGGCCAGGGTGCCGGCGCCGCTGGCGTCGTAGAGGTAGACCTCGGAATCGGGGCTGTCGGCGATCAGGTCGGTGCTGTCGTAGCCGCTGAGCGAGGCCGTGGAGACGAAGAGCAATTGCTCCCCGTCGGCTGAGACCCGCGCGGTGCCGGTGGCGGGCGGAGAGTCTTCGGGGTCGCTGGCGTCGGCCCCCGCCGCCACCTGCGTCGTGACTCCCCCCTGCCATCGCTCGAGGCCGGAGCCGTCCTGGTAGTAGACGACGCTCCCTGAGTCCGAGGCGCCGAGGACGCCCACCACCCCGCCGGAGGGGGTGAGTTCGGCGCTGGTGCCCGCGCCTGCCGCTTGGTAGCGGTAGAGGTGCCCGGCGGCGGTGAAGAAGGCGATCGACCCGTCGGTGGAGGCGACCTGGAATTCGGCCGCCGCTTCGAGCGGCTTGGCGATGGCGCCTTCGCGCAAGTAGAGCGTGCCGCCCTGAGTGAAGTAGACGCGTTCGCCGTCGTCGGAGACTGCGCCCGCCGGGGCCGCGAGCGCCGCGCCCGGAGCCGTGTTGATCAGGCTCAGCCCCCCTCCCGCACTCCACTCGTAGAGGTTCTGCGCGGTCGGGTCGCAGCCCGACCCCTGCGGCACCTCGGTTGCGTCGGGGGTGAGCGCCGCGCAGGTCGAGAGCACCACGTGCTGGAGGTCGGGCGAGGCGCCGGCGAGGCGCAGGTCGAAGTCGGCGGGGGCGAGGTCGAGGTTCGCCGCGTCGGCGGAGGTGAGCAGCGACTGGAAGCTCCCGGCGCCGTTGTCGCGCAGGTAGTAGTCCTGGTAGCCGGCCGGGGCTTCGGTGCCGGACAGCGGCGGGTTGTCGACGGCGCAGCCCGTGGCGCCGCCGCGGCAGTGATCGCCGGCCCAGAGCAGAGCGCTCGAGAGGTCCGGGGAGAAGAGCTGGTAGGGAACCCCCTCGTTGGCCGTGTCGTAGGTGCCGGAGAAGATCGGGGCGGTGATGTTCTCGGTGCTCCAGCCGGCCCCGGTGCGGGTGGCGAGGTACTGAGAGGCCGGAGGGGCGCCCTGACCGCCGGCGAAGGAGGCGGCGGAGCCATAGGTGACCGAGTTACCGTCGGCCGCGGCCTGCAGCACGCCCCCGCCGGCGATCGCCCCCGGCGGGTCGACCTGGCCGCCGTTCTTTTCGACCGGGGAGACCATCTCCCAGCCGCGGTCATCGGGGAGCAGGGGGCCGGCGGCGGCTGCCTGGGTGGCGAAGGTGAGAGGCGGGGTGGTTTCGACGGTGCCGGCGGAGTTGTGGGCGAGGAAGCGGTAGCGGTAGGCGGTGGCGGGGGTGAGCGAGAAGGGCAGCTGGGTGACGGTCACGAAGGAGCTGCCCGAGCCGACGCTCACCTCGCTGCTGGCCGGGACCCGCTGGGCGCCGTTGAAGGGTTCCCGGCTGGCGGCGAGGTTGGCTTCATAGGCGGCCCTGGCGATGTAGTCGACGTGGTAGGTGGTGGTGAGGCCGTCGGGGTCGATCTGGGCGGAGAGGTGGGCGGTGGTGGAGAAGACGGAGGAGGCCCACGCTTCGCCGAGGATCGGCGGCCCCGAGGCGGCGGCGGCGCCGGCTCCCGGGCCCAGCGCCAGCGCCAGGGTCGCGAGAATGGCGCCGCCGCCAGAGAGGAGGCGGCGGCGCTTGGGGCCTGAGAGCATGTGGGTCCTGCCTTTGGCCTACCTGCCGGCGTGGCGCTTATGCGAGCGCTTGTGGCGCTTCGCGTGCTTCTTTGACTTCTTCGGGCACTGCGCCTTCAGCAGCGGGTGGGCTTCGTAGGCGGCGCCGTTGTGGGCGGTGTAGATGACCGTCGCCTTCTGGGGCTTGGCGCAGATGTTGGTCGAGTTCACGAGCAGGCTTTTGTGGCCCGCGGCGAGCTGCAGGGTGAACTTGGTGAAGGGGGCGTCGGGAACGTATTCGAAGCTGTTGCGGATGCCGCCGTGGATCGAGTCGGTGCGGCCGTCCGCTTCCAGCTCGATCGGCTGACTCGCCGGGCCACGTAGGTCGGGGACGAGATCGGGCAGCTCGTTGGAGGAGGAACGCAGGTAGACGTTGCCGGTCAGCGGGTAGCCGAGGATCGGCGTTTGCACCGTGGCGGTGCCGTAGACCGATTCGGCCGGGCATTCGCTGGCGGCGAACTGCACCCGGGTGCAGACGGTGCCGATGTGTTCCTGGGCGAGGAACTCCGAGTGCGGCAGGGCGACCGAGACCGAGGCCAGGTTGGCCGAGCCTTCGGGCATCGTCAGGGTCGCGGTCAGCTGCGGGTACTTGCCTCGCTTGATGCCACCCTTGAGTTTGAGCGAGAGCTGGGGCTTGAAGGGCAAACGGCCGCATTCGCCGAGCTGGAAGGGCTCGGAGAGCTGTGCCGTTTGGCCCAGGGTGGAGAGCAACGAGCCGCTGATCGTGCTCGGGTCGCAGCTGGTCCCGTTGAGGGTGAAGTTCGGCTTGTCGAGGCGCACCCTCACCGAGCGCACGTCGAGCGGGATCCCCTGCAGGATCGAGGGGATCGGATCCGAGGTGGCGGTGATCTGCGCCGTGGTCGGGTTGATGTGCAGGGCGACCCGGGTGACGACGACGCCGAGGTCGAAGGGGCCCGCGACCGCCGGGGTGACGATCGCGAAGCTCAAAGGCGCGCCCTGGTAGGGGCCGGCCATGTAGACCTTGCCCTGGGTCCAGTAGGGCGAGGGTCCCGCCCCCGCGGCGATGTCGACCGTGCCCACCTGCGAGGCGCTCGGGCAGGAGGGATTGGCCCGCTCGGCCTGACCGCTCCTGGAGGCGGCGGCGCTGAGCGCGGCGTCCGAGCAGGCCGGGGTGCCGGCGAGCTTGGCGACCAGCCCCGGCGGCGGGCTGGTGATCACCTGGGAGAACTGCTGGCTGCCGTCATTGCGTTCGAGGTTGAGCACGAAGGGCGAGAAGGAGCCCGCCAGCGGGGTGATCGTGCCGGCGTCGAAGCTCGGCGCGTTTGGCTCCTGAGCGGTCGAGGAGACGCAGGCCGAGCCATTGGGGCCGCTGGAGATCGAGTAGTCGTCGTGGGGGGCGACCGGCGGGTTGCCCGACCACGGCGTCATCTGCGAGGTGGACGAGTAGGCGCCGCAGGTTTCCGGCGTGCGCAGCGCCGCGTTGGCGCCCTGGAAGAAGCTCAGCTTGAAGTCGGAGAACGGCAGCTGGGGGTTTTCGTCGAAGGTGGTGGTCAGCTGCCCGGTCTGCGGGTCGGGTTCGACGTGACCGGCCAGCTTGACAATCACGCCGGTCTGCGGGTCGTCGATCACGATGTAGATGGCGAGGAGGGAGCCGAAGGGGTTGTCGTGGGGCTTGGCGATGTAGACGGAGCCCTGCAGCGGATCGGCGAGCAGCGGCGTGTCGACTTCGACCGTGCCGATCTTGGCGGCGTCGGGGCAGCTCGGGTGGTCGGCGGAGAAGTGGATCGGGGTCTGGCCGACCGGCGTCGTCAGCCCGATCTGGGCCGAGGAGCAGGCGTCGAGGCCGTTGGCGCCCGAGGGGTTGACCACGAGGCCCTTGGGCAGCGTCACCACCGCCTTCTTCAGGTTGGCGGTGGCGAGCTGGTTGAGGTTGTCGGTCTGCGGGACGTGGACGTCCACCGAGAGGCCCGTCGGGGAGTCGGCGGCGCTGGTCGTCGGCCGCGCCTGCAGGGTGGGGGCGAAGGCGAGCGCGGAGCAGCCGCTGACGCCGACCGGGTTGCCGTTTTCGTCGGTGGTCGGAGCGCTTTCGGTGATGAAGTCGCCCGGGTGCTGCCAGGAGTCGACGCTGAACGTCGTCGCCAGCGGGCCCGAGCAGGCGCTCGGCATCGTCAGGAACGGAGCGCTGTCGGGCGAGACGGGGCAGGTCTGGTTGGTGTTCTTTGCTGACGTGTCGCAGTAGTCGCCGCGGTTGTAGTCGTGGCTCGGGTCGGTGGGTGAGCCCCAGAGCTCGACGCCCGCGCCCGAGGCGCTCGCGTACTGCAGGATGTCCTGGGGCGCCGCGGTGAGGCCGTAGTCGCCGGCGGTGTCGACTCCGCCGAGCAGATGGATGAAGATGCCGAAGCCGCTGACGTTGTAGGCCAGGTTGGCGGCGGCGCCCGTCGGGGCGACCGTGTTGAAGATCGGATCTTCGAATGGGCTGGGGAATCCGAAGATGCCGACCGTGGTCTGGGCGACGCCGACGGCGGAGGCGTCGGGGCATTCATTCTGCTCGAGCTGGGCCTCGGTGCAGAGTTCGGGAGTGGCCTGGGGATTGACGACGAACCCGGGTGGAAGGGTGGCCCTGATGTCCTTGAAGTTGGCGCTCGGCGCGCTGACGGTTTCTGCGCTGTCATAGGAATTGTTGAGCTGAAAGCCGGTGTGGAACAGGTATGGGTGCGAGCCGGCGGCGGAGACCGGGGCGCCGGCGGCGTCGGTGATATGGGTGCTGAGTTCCTGGAACCCGAACGGAGCGGGTTCGGTGCTGATCGGCGTTTCCTCGCTGACTGAAGCCGGCGGAGCGCCGCCGCCGGAGACCGAGGCCTGGTTGGTGACCAGGGAGGGCGCGCCGGCGGAGATATCGACGGTCACCCACAGCAGGAGGGTGTCGCCGGGGTAAAGGACGTCGGTGATCGAGCAGCTCATCGGCGGGCCCTGAGCGCAGGAGGTCGTGGCATAGACAGCGTTGCCGGTGTCTTTGAAGAGAATGGATTCGCCGTTGCTGTGAAAGGCGCGGAAGGGCCCATTCGGATCCACGGTGAGGCCGGTGGGCAGGGTGTCGGTGATGGTGATCGGGCTGCCGTCGGTCGGGACCGAGCCGGTGTTGGTCACCGTGATCGCGTATTGCTCGCCGCCGGAGCTGTCGCCGGGGACGAAGCGGCTTGGCCCGGCCATCGAGGCGATGCTCAGATGGGGAGCGGGCGCTGCCTGCGCCGGGCCGGCGAGCAGCAGCGTGGCGAGGGTCGCCGCGAGGGCCGGGGCGATGCGGCGGGCGAAATTGCGGTGGCGCGAAATCACGGTGGAGGTCTCCTTGATCGCGGTGGAAACGCGGTCGGGGGTCTGGCGGCGAGCGCTCACTTGTGACCTCCCCGGTGGGAGCCGGCTCGCCGGTGGGCGCGCTTATGCGGGCGCTTGTGGTTCTTCTTCTTCTTCGACTTCTTGTGCTTGGGCGGTGGGTTGCCGGGACCCTGAAGCGAGCCGCTGCCGGCGCCCTGCCGGGCCGGAGCGCTGGTGGAAGCGCCGTGGCAGGAGTCCGCGGAGGAGCAGGGCGGCGGAGAGCTGGTGTGCTGGGAGGCGATGCCGCCGTCGACGCGCGCGTCGTAGATGTCAGCCCCCTGGTCCTGGTCTCCGGGCAGCAGAGAGTCGTAGGTGATGATGAAGGCGTCGTCGCCCGAGGCCGAGACGTCGGCGAGGTAGGAGGGCTGGTCGGAGGTGCCGCCGGAGAGCAGGTAGAGGCAGCCGCCGTCCTGGGGGGAGTAGGCGGAGCTGGCCTGGGTGCAGGAGCCGCTGCCGCTCGCCTCCCACTCGTAGACGTCGGTGCAGAGTTGCGGACCAGTACCGGATTGGCCGCGCAAGGGAGGCTGAGACGGACATCCGTCGTCGCCGTTGGTGTCGGCGGCGACCAGCTCGTTATCGCTGTCGAAGAAGACGCGGTTGCCGTCGGCGGAGATGTTGCGGGTGAGAACCTCTTCGTGGTTGTTCGGCGCGGCACCGAAGCTGCCGACCGTGCCGTTGTTGTTCGCGGCGCCGGCGAGGGCCACGGGGCCGACCGGCGGGGCGCCGGTCGGGTCGCAGGAGACGCAGAGGGGACCGGAGTCGCCAGGACGGTAGCGGTAGAGCTGGGCGCAGCCCCTCTGGCACACGCCCTGACCGGTCGGAGCGTAGGCGGTGAGCTTCTGGGTGGAGCTGAAGAGCAAGGTGCCGTCGGCGGCGACCCGCGAGGTCTTTGCGTCCGTGCCGATCGCGTCGCGGCTCCAGTCGGCTTCTTCGCCGCTCCCGAGGCCGGCGATGAAGGTGGTGGTGGCGCCGTGGCGGAGGTAGAGGTTGAGCTGCCCGGCGCTGGCGCCGGTGGCGAGCGCTCCCTTGGCGACGAAGTAGACGTCGGAGCCGTCGGCGCTGTTGCCGAGCACCCCCTGCACGTCGGCGCCATGCGGGTCGCCGTTCGAGTCGACGCTGAGGTCGGTGAGGCTGCCGGTGCCGGTGTCGTAGGCGTAGAGATCGGAGCCCTGCGAGCCGCCGGCGCAGCTGTGGGGGTGAGCGGGGTCGGAGACCGCGGTGGAGCTGGCGGTGAGCTTCTCGCAGCTGGTGAAGAAGACCTCGGAGCCGCTGGGGGTGTCGCCGGCGAAGGCCGCCGGCTCATGGCCGTTGGGGTCGGCGGGGCCCTGGGGGGCAGAGATCTGCGCGGTGCGGGTGGCGTCGACGCGCATGTAGAGCTGGCCGGAGGCGGTGAAGAAGACCTTGGAGCCGTCGCTGGAGATCGACTGCTCCAGGCCCACGCCGGAGGAGCCGCCCGGAGCGGGGACGCAGGCGGGGCCGCTGGCGTCATCGCAGCTGGTCGCGGGCGCGACGGGGACGCGGCCGGCGAGGGTGAGCGTGCCGTGGTCGAGGTCGTAGAGGTTGTTCGAGCCGGTCGCGCCGGCGACCAGCTCGCTGTCGGCGTCGAACACCACATGCTGGGTGTCGGCGGCGAAGCCTTCGACGGACGGGGAGTACACGTCGAAGGTGCCGGAGCCCTCGAATGCTTTGCTCCAGGTGCCGGCGGCGGTGTCGCCGAGATAGAAGGCATATTCGTCGTTGCCGAGCAGCGCATCGCTGAGGCTGGTCGAGAGATCCGGGCTCCAGCCGTCGAGCCGTGCCTGGGAAAGAGAGTTGGTGGGCGGAACGAGGCCATTGGTCGACCAGGAGGAGGCGCCGCGGCTGGCGCCGTAGATGGGTGGCTGGGAGCTGCCGCCGGTGGTGGGCAACCCGGCGTCGTCGGCGAAGCTGATGCGATCGCCCGCGGGCGAGGCCTGGACGAGGCCGAGTTCAATGGCAACGGCGGCGCCCTGCTTGTCGGCCGGGGAGACCTGCTCGTAGGCGCGGCAGTCGGGCAGGGAGGCGCTGGGGCCGGTGCGGAACTGTTCGTTGGGACAGGGGCCGAAGAGGGACGGAGCCGCCTTGGTGGTGAAGGTGACGTCGGGGCCGCGGTCGGTGCCGGCCGGGCTCTGAGCGACGAGGCGGAAGTGGTATGTGGTCAACGGGGCGAGCCCGCTGATCTGCTCGCTGACGGAGAGGCCGGCATTGGCCGAGCCGATCGCCACCGGGGAGGCGGGCGCGCTGTGGCCGTAGGTGGTGTCGGTGCCGTATTCGAAGTGGTAGGTCGTCGCGGCGCCCTCCGGGTTGACCTGGCCGCTGAGCGTCGCCTGCGAGTCGCGGACGGCGCTGACCGCGGTGCCCTGGACCTGGGGGCCGGCGGTGGTGAGGGTCTGGTCTGCACCGCTGGCGGTGCCGCCGGACTGGGCGTTGGAGGCGACGATGCGGAAGTCGTAGGTGGTGCCGCCGTCGAGGCCGGAGAGACCGGCCGAGACGGCGACGTCGCCCGAGCCAGCGCCGACGCCGTTGGCGTCGGGGGTGCAGCCGTACTTCTCGCTCGCGGTGGCGTCGGTGAAGCCGCTGGCCTGGAACTGGGAGTCGGGGACCGCTTCGAAGTGGCAGTCGGTGACCTGGAAGCCCTCCGGGTCGACCTTGGCGTGAAGGGTGGCGGAGGCGCCGGTGATCGCGGTCGGAGCGCCGGGGGTGAGGGTGGGCGGGGTCTGGGGAACGCCCGGAGGGAAGACGTGGATCTTGTGATCGGCCTTATCGGAGAGGAAGATGTAGTGGTTCGCCGGATCGACCGCGATGCCGCTCAGTTCACTGCCGGTCACCCCGTCGCCGAAGTCGTAGAGGTGGGCGTTGTTGGCGCCGTAGACGGAGACCTGACCGCCGTGGGCGTCGAAGAGATCGCCGGTGACGGGATCGACCGCCAGGCCGGTAGGGGGATGGTTATCGATGATGGCGGAAAAGCTCTGCCAGTTGCTCGAGGCGGTGTATCGGAGCACGTCGGAGTTGTTGCCGACATAGAGGTCTCCGTTTTGCGCGAAGGCGATCGAGCAGGGGGCGAAGGTGGAGATCGAAGACTGGGCAGCGCCCGAAGAGCTGTAGCGAAGGAAGACACTGCTATTGCCTTCATCCGTTACCCAGACCCGGCCGGAGGAGTCGACGGCGGCGCCACACCCGAACTGGCTCGATGCAAGGGCGCCCGGGTTGGCGGTGAGATCGATCGGGAAGCTGCCGCCGAGCGGTGCACCGGAGGAGTTGAAGCCGTAGAGCTTCTTGGTGCTGCTCGACGCGAGGTAGAGCTGCCCCTGCGATCCGGTGGAGCTGTTGTCAACGGCAATGCCACCCAGGCCGGGCGCAACGGTGGAGAGGGGGTCAAAGCCACCGAGCGGCGGGAAGGCCGGCGGCGCGGACGCGTCGAAGCCGTAGATCCCGGGGGAGCTTGGATTGACCGCGTAGAGGTGACGGGCGGAGTTGTCGAAGGCGAGCTGGGCCGGACCCGAGGAGCCGAAGGAGGTGGCCGAGGTGCCGTCCGGTCCGAAGGAGGTGAGTTCGGTCGGGGCAAGGGTGGGGAACGGCGGAGGCGTCACGGTGAGATCCGGGCCGAAGATGGCTCCGGCTCCGGCCGTGGTGAGGTGGAGGCGGAAGTGGTAGGTGAGCCCCGGCGAGAGGTCGTTGAGCAGGGCACTGACGGAGGTGGCGGTGGAGATCGGCGGAGAGGTGGACTGGTCGCAGGGGACGCTGCCGCCGCTGTAGGAGGTGTCGGTGCCCCAGTCGAAGGAGCAGGCGGTGACGTCGAGGTTGGGGTCACCCTGGGGGTCGAAGTGGCCGTTGAGGATGACGTCGGTGTGGTGGAGGGTGGTGGCGGCTTCGGTGGAGACGGGGAAGGCAGTGGTGGTGAAACTCTTGTCTGAGCCGGTGAACTGGTCGCCATTGGCGAGGCTGAGGTGGAGGCGGAAGTGGTAGGTGGTGCCGGGGTGCAGGCCCGGGAGGCTCGCGGTGACGCTCGAGGCGGTGGAGATCGGCGGAGAGGTGGACTGGTCGCAGGGGACGCTGCCGCCGCTGTAGGAGGTGTCGGTGCCCCAGTCGAAGGAGCAGGCGGTGACGTCGACGTTGGAGTCACCCTGGGGGTCGAAGTGGCCGTTGAGGGTGGCGACGGTGTGGTTGACCGCGGTGGCGGCGTCGGTGCCGCCGGAGAAGGCGGTGGCGGTGAAGCTCTGATCTGAGCCGGTGACCTGGCCGCTGATCGAGCCGGTGATGTCGAGGCGGAAGTGGTAGGTGGTGCCGGGGTGCAGGTTGGCGAGGGCAGCCGTGACGTCGGTGGGGGAGGCGATGTTGTTGCCCTGTTCGCAGGGGACGCTGCCGCCGCTGTATGCGGTGGTGGTGCCCCAGTCGAAGTGGCAGTCGGTGACCGTCTCCGAGCCCGGATCGACGTGGCCGTTGAGGGTGGCGACGGTGTGGTTGATCGCGGTGGCGGCGTTGGTGGCGGCGGTGGCGAGGGTGCTGTAGGTGAGCGGCCCGAAGGCGTCCACCCCCGAGCCGGAGACGACGTAGACGTCGCCCTCGTTTGAGCCGCCGGAGTTGTCGACGGCGACGGCGGAGGGCTGGCCGTCCGCGAAGGCGTGGGAGAGCTGGGAGACGAAGACGCCGGAGGAGTCGAACTCGTTGACGACGTTGTGGGTCCCGTCGTAGGCGTAGACGTGGCCGTTTGACTGGTCGACCGTGATTCCCTCGCCGAAGCCGCCGTCCCCCATCGCGCCGGTCGGGGAGTCGGAGCCGTCGAAGGTGAAGTGGGGCGTGGTGAGGCTGACGGCGGGGTCGAAGACGTCGATGGTGCCGCCGTTGTTGGCGTAGACGTCGCCGCTGGCGGCGTTGACGGCGACGCCGGTGAAGTTGGCGCCGGCGACCCCGGAGCCGATCGTGGCGCTGATCAGCGTGCCGTTTGGCTGGTAGGAGGAGATGTGGTCTTCGTGGGCGACGTAGACGTCGCCGGTGGAGGGGTCGACCGCGACGGAGTTGCCGGCGCCGGAGTCGAGCACGCCGGTGCCGCCGCCGATCGAGGGGTCGAGGCTGTACGTGGTCGAGCCGGTGACCGGGAGCGGGCTCGAGGGATTCATTTTGTAGGTGTGGTCGCCGTACTCCTGGACGTAGATGTCGCCGCTGTTGTCGACGGCGATCTGGCAGGCGTTTTCGTCGGGGTCCTGGAAGCTCGTGACCAGGGCGCCGCTGGGGTTGTAGATGTGGATCGTGCCGTAGTCGACGGCGTAGACGTAGCCGTGGGAGTCCACGGCGGCGCCGCAGCCCTCGAAGTAGCCGGACTGGGAGAGGGAGGGGATGTAGGGGTGGGAGGGGGACGCGAGGGCGCCGGGGGCGAAGGCGAGAAGGGCGAAGGTCGTGATCGCGAGGACGGCGGCACTTGTGCGGGCGCGCGAGAGGCGGGCGGTGGATGAGGGCGCACTGCTCCCTCTGGTGCCCAGCAGGGACGCGAGCGTGGCGAAGAATCCGGTCCGTTGGGACGGCGTCTTCAACATGTGCTCGGTGTGATTCACCTGAGTGCCTTTCTGGTGGTGGCGTCGATTGCTGCGGTTGAAGTGGTGCGAAAGTCGGTGGAGCAGCCACGGGCGGGCCGGGCCGGAAGAGAGGGTCCCGATGCGCCGCCAGCCAGGGAGGGTCGACGGACACAGGTTGGGGGGCAGGTGGCGGAGCCACGGTTGGAGAGGGGGTCGCGGCAGCGCGATGCCGGTACCACTGACGCTCTCACGTAGCTCTCCCTCCTTATACCCTTGAGCCCGTGGCTTCCCCGCCGATGGGCTTGTTGTGCGGTGTGTCCGCACTCACCTCCCTGGTGAGCCCATCCAGCATGGACCTTTACCCCACCCCCGCGCCACCGCGATAGTTCGAGAAGCAGAGAAGTGTTTTCGTAGCTTCTACGAAATCAGGCCGAGAACGGTGGGCTTCTTCCTCACTCTCGCCCAGACAGTGAGGCCGGCAGCGGCACTATGACCGCGGCCTGGGAGAGGGCTCGGGAGCCGACCAGGGCATCGGCGCAGTCCTCCAGCGCGCGCTGGGTGGAGTCGGGCTGGATCTGGGGCAGGGTGCAATAGGGCAGGCCCTTTGACTCCAGCAGGCCGTGGCGGTTGACTTTGACCGTCATTCCTGCAGCTGCGGGGGACTTCCCCGTTGGCGGTGCCGATGTGGCCGGAGATGAAGACGTCGATCGGCTGCTTCGTTGATAGCCGACACGAAGGGGCGAGCTCGCTGGCCCTGCAATTGAGACTCTTCCAGCTCGCGCTCGCGATGCCACCGCGATCGCGATCGGCGCCTCAGTCGTCCTCCCCGGACGGCCGGCCGCGGTTGCGCTTGCGCTCGCCGGCGCGGCGCTTCTGGTCGAGGCGGCGGCGGCGCGAGGCGGCGGTGGGGCGGGTCGGGCGGCGGCTGCGCGGCACCGCCAGGCCGGCGGCGAGCTTCCGGGCCAGGCGCTGCAGCGCCAGCTCGCGGTTGCGGGACTGGCCGCGGGCGTCCTGGGCGACGGCGGTGACGACGGCGCCGGCGCGCTCCAGCAGCCGCGCCCGCTGGCGCTCGTCCAGCGCCCGCGAGGCGCTGACGTCGAAGACCGCTTCGACCCGCGAGGCGGTGACGTTGGCGTGCTGGCCGCCGGGGCCGGAGGAGCGGCTGGTGCGCAGCTCGATCTCGGCCAGCGGGATCGCCAGGCCGGCATCGATCCTGAGCTCGTCGGGCACCGGCCTCAGCCGGCCAGCTCGGGGATGTGGCGCTCGAGGTGGGCGGCGATCGTCTCGCGCACCCAGCGCTGGGTCTCGGCGTCGGCCATGCGGTAGCGGCCGAGCAGCAGCTTCTGCTCGGTCAGCGGCAGCCCGGCGATCTCCCAGCTGACGACGAGGCGCTCGAACAGCGCCTCCGAGCGCCGCCGCCAGGCGTCCTCGAGCGAGGCGGCGTCGCTTGCCGGCGGCTCGCCGATCTTGGCGATCGTGCCGGCGCTGAGCGACTCGCGCAGGGTCAGGACGTTGCCCTCCGGGTCGGCGTAGTCGACGGCCGGCGCCTTCTCGCGCGGGCGCCGCTGCTTCCTGCGCTTCGCCATCGCCCTCAGAAGGTGCGGTAGCTCTGGATGCTGATGAAGAAGCCGTGCCCGGCCGCGTTGGCGCAGGTGATGCCGTCGGTGCGACTGGTGCAGAGGAAGCCGCCGGAACGGTCGTCGCTGCCATAGGCGAGCTTGGCGTCTTCCGGGTTCAGCGCCGTGTCGCCGGCGCAGACGAAGCTGCCGCTGGTGTCGCGGCGACCGATCTCGAGCCCCTGACCGAAGTCGACCTCGTCCGGGCAGCCCGGCGGGCGCGGCGGCGGCTTCCAGCTGCGCTTGACGATGTCGCAGCGAGCGGTGCCGCCGAGCAGGATGCAGCCGATGTTGCCCGAGGGGCTCTGGAAGGCCGTCAGGTGGAGGGTCGGGATGGGTCGGTCGGCCGGCGTCGCCTTCTCGGTGCTCGTCTTTTGAGTGCTCGTCTTCTCGGTGCTCGTCTCTGCCGTGGTCGCCGGGGCGCTTTCGGTGCTGGCGGTCGTCTCGGTCACCGTGCGGTCGATCACCGTGGTCGAGCCGCCGCTGCCGCACCCCGCGAACGCAAGCGGCGTCGCCAACGCGAGCGCGCCGGCGATCGCCAGCGAGGCTGGCAGCCGGGATCGGCCCGCCGTCCTCACAGCGCCTCGATCCTCGCGGCCAGCTCGAAGTCGGCGGCGGTGAGGCCGCCCTCGGAGTGGGTGGAGATCGTCACCGTCACCGTCTCCCAGGAGATCGCCAGGTCCGGGTGGTGGTTCATCGCCTCGGCCGGCTCGACCAGGCTGGAGGCGAACCCGACGGCGCCGACGAAGTCGCCGCGCCTGAACTCCTTGGCGATCGCCTCCCCGGCCCGCTCCCAACCGTTCAGGTCGGCCAACCGGCTCTCGATCTCGGCCTCGCTCAGCAGCGCCATCCGCAAGCATGCTGCCACAGCTCGGGCGGCCGCGGGCGGCGGCCGCTCAGCCGCCGATCGGCGCTCGCGGGTTGGAGCCCCAGAAGACGATCGTCCCGAGCATGCCGATGATGTGGACGAGGATGATGTTGACCACCATCGACTGGGCGGTGGCGGTCCCCACCCCGACCGGCCCGCCGGAGGCGGTGTAGCCGTAATAGCAGCCGACCAGCACGATCACGGTCGCCATCACCATCCCCTTGGTCAGGCTGAAGAGCAGGTCGGGCGGGCTCTGGAACATCCAGAAGATCAGCTGGTAGCCGCCGGAGGAGACGTCGCCGACCTGCTGGACCACGGCGATGTAGCTGGCCAGGTAGGCAACTCCGATCGCCACCAGGTAGAGGAACGGGATCGCGATCCAGGCGCCGAGCAGACGGGTCGCGGCGAGAAAGGTGACCGGCTGGATCCCCATCACCTCGAGCGCGTCGATCTCGTCGGAGATCCGCATCGCCCCGAGCTCGGCGACGATCCCGGTCCCGACCTTGGCCGAGAGGATGTAGCCGAAGGCATAGGGGACGCCCTCGCGCAGATCGCAGTAGGCGGAGAAGAGGCCGGCCAGCGAGGGGGCGCCGATCGAGCGGTTGAAGTAGGCGCCCTGCAGCCCGCACTGGAGGCCGAGGATGAAGACGAAGGCCCAGATGATCAGGGCCGAGCCGAAGATCAGGATCCCGGCCTGGCGCAGGCCCTCGCCGAAGTAGCGGAAGACGCGGCCGGAGAAGACCTGGCCGGCGACCCGGGTGCCGAAGCGGGCGATCTCCCCAAACGAGTCGAGCCAGTCGCGCGGGACGTCGAGCCAGCCGATCATCGCTCCGCGCTCATCGGATCGACTGCAGTTCGGGGTTGGTCGCGAGCAGGATCGAGGTGACGACGAACTGGCAGAAGAAGACGGCGACGAGGGAGATCACCACCGCCTGGTTGACGGCCCGCCCCACTCCCGCCGCCCCGCCCGACGCGGTCATCCCCTTGAAGGAGCAGACGACGGCGATGATCGCGCCGAACAGCGTGCACATCAGGACCGAGGCCCAGAGGTCGGTGACGGTGGCGTTGGAGAACAGCGTCGCGAAGAAGCCGCCGAGCGACTGGTGGTAGATCAGCTCGGCGGCGATGCCGGCCAAGAGGCCGAAGACGATCGCGAAGATGTCGAGCAGGCTGGTGATGACCATCAGCGCTAAGAAGCGCGGCACGACCAGGTTCTTGATCGGGTCGACGCCGAGCACCTGCAGGGCGTCGAGCTCCTCGCGGATCTTGCGGGCGCCGAGGTCGGCGGTGATCGCGGTGCCGGCGACGCCGGCGACGACCACCGCGGTCACCAGCGGCCCGATCCAGCGGACCGCGGTCAGCACGAAGAAGCCGCCGAGCCGGTCGAGGGCGCCGAACAGCGAGAGGATTCCGGCCGCCTGCAGCCCCGGCGCACCGAGATTGAGGGCGAAGGTCGAGATCAGCAGCGGGAACCAGGAGAGCTTCAGCACGAAGAAGAACTGCCCGACCAGCTCGGTGCCGTAGGGGTACGGTCCCCGCACCGCGGAGACGATCGTCCTCGCGGTGAGGATCACCATCTCCCCCACCTGCTCGAAGACCGAGCGCACGGAGAAGATCGCTCGGCTCAGCTTGGCTTCGCCCGCCACCAGCCCATCGCCCTGCCGAGCGGCCCGTCGCCGCGGGTCCGTGCTTCCTCGCGCGCCCGCTGCTCGGCCGCCCTGCGCGCTTCCGAGAGCTGGGCGATCAGCGTGTCGCGGGTCTGCTCCAGCTCCTGGACGCCGGCGACGTGCGCCTCGGCCCGCCGCGGCGCCGTCGGCAGGTCGGCGCGCAGGTCGCGCGTGCAGGAGGCGAGCTCGGCCTCGAGCCGGCCGATCTGGCGGCGCAGCTCCTGCCGCACCTCGATCGCCTCGCTCTCGCCGCCGAGGTCCGGCAGCGCGGCGGCGGACTCGGACGAGCGGTCGGCCGGGAAGTCGCCGAGGACGCTGGCGCAGGCCATCGCCACCGTCGCCAGCTGGCGCGGGCCGAGCCCGGCCTCGCGGGCGCGTCGCAGCGCCTCGTCGACGATCTCTTCCAGCTCCGGCGTCGCCTCGACGCCGGCGGCGACGAAGGTCCCCTGGCCCTGGCGGCTGACCACGAGGCCGTCGTGCTCGAGCCCCTCGTAGACGGCCCGGACCGTGTTCAGGTTGACGCCGGCCCACTCGGCCAGGCGGCGGAAGCTGGGCAGGCGCTCACCGCTCGCCAGCTGGCCGGTGGAGATCAGGGCGCGCAGACGCCACGTCAGCTGCAGCCCAACCGGCAGCTCGTCGCGGGGATCGGTCGCGAACGGGTTCGGCTCTGCGCGCACCTGCTGTGCCATCAGGCGACACAGTAACCATCGCAACTGTTCTAGTCAACCAGCACAGCTAAACGGCGGCGGCGACTACGGCGTGAGCACGATCTTCAGCGCCTCGCGGCGGTCGTAGAGCTCGTAGGCCTCGCTGGCCCGCTCGAGCGACATGTGGTGGCTGACCAGCGGCGCCGGGTCGAGCTTGCCGGCCGCCATCAGCGCCAGCACCCGGTCGACGTGGGCGATCACGTTCGCCAGGCCCAGCTTCAGGTCGAGGCCCTTGAGCCAGGCCAGCCCCAGCGGCAGCTCGCCGCGGCCAGCGTAGGCGCCGATCCCGGAGACGGTGCCGGCGTCGCGGGCGAGGCTGATAGCCAGCGCCAGCGGGCCGGGGTCGCCGACCGCGTCGACGGCGACGTCGACGCCGAGCCCCGCGGTCGCCGCCCGCACCGCCTTCTTCGGCTCCGCCTCGGTCAGGTGCAGCGGCGTCGCCCCGAAGGACGCGGCCATCTCCAGCCTCGCCGCAACCGTGTCGATCGCGAAGACCTCGACGGCGCCGCCGGCCAGCGCCGCCTGCACGGCGCAGAGGCCGACCGGCCCCAGCCCCAGCACGGCGACGGTGTCGCCGGAGCGCATCCCGGCGTGGGCGACGGCGTGGTAGCCGGTCCCCATCACGTCGCCGGCGAAGAGGGCGACGTCGGCCGACATCCCCGCCGGCACCCGCCGCAGGGTGAGGTTGGCGCGCGGCACCAGCAGCTGCTCTGCCTGGGCGCCCTGGAGGTCGCCGAGGTTGGCGCCGTGGCCGAAAGTCTGGCCCTTGAGGCAGCGGTGGTAGTCGCCGCGCAGGCAGGAGGCGCAGGTCGCGCAGGCGGTGTGGAAGCAGCCGAGGACGCGGTCGCCGACGGCGACCCGGTCGACGTCGGCGCCGAGCTCGAGCACGGTGCCGACGAACTCGTGGCCGATCGTGAAGCCCGGCTCGACCGGCACCCGGCCGTGGTAGATGTGGAGGTCGGAGCCGCAGATGCCGCTCGCCTCGACCCGCACGACCGCGTCGTCGCCGGCGCCGAGCCGCGGCTCGGCCTTCTCCTCGACCCGCACCTCCCCAGGAGCTTGGAACGTGACCGCCCTCACGGCATCCACCGTATACGGCCTCG
>Ga0265319_1000657_pt1 | contig 22768 bp, 21 predicted proteins | sample 4824metaG_FD_192443 | JGI IMG/M metagenome (GOLD analysis project Ga0265319, IMG submission 192443) | Rhizosphere microbial communities from Carex aquatilis grown in University of Washington, Seatle, WA, United States - 4-8-24 metaG | ecosystem: Host-associated > Plants > Roots > Rhizosphere >...
GGCCCTATCTTTTCGACGTTAGCTGGCTGGTTCGGAGCGACAGCGGTAGCGAAGGAAAGGCCCAACCAGTCGCCACAGCCAACGCCGCCGAGCCGGCGTGGCTGAGCTCAAACGTTGGGCAAAAGATAGGCCATTGAAACGTACACCCTCAATCGTCGCTGTTCTTACAGCATCAGCATTGACCATATGCTTTCTTCAAGCGCGCGGTCGAGGGCTCGGGTTTGTGCCGCCAGTAACCGCGTGGGAGATGCATCCAGCGTGGTGGCACTTTTCTATTCTCGCCGACATCGGCGAATACTTGGTCGCCATGCCAGTGGTCTTCTTCGTCGCGCTCCCAGCAGCGAAGTTCCTCGGAACTGGCGCCAGTTTAGCGTGGGCGTCGGTCGGCCTCGTCATCGCTTTCGAGTCGGCGCTCGTATTCTACACTTCCCGATTTTTTTGCGACGGTCTCAAGAAAGAGCCTAACTAGCCGCCACAGCCAATGCCGCTTACGCGGCATGGCTGAGCTGAAACGTTAGGCAAAGCAAGAATCACATGCCGCTTCAGTTCACCGCTTGTCGTCTAGAACTGCCACTTAAGCCTTGGGGCACGATGGCCATTCTGAAAGATCGAGCAGACGAGGGCGCTGGACATTACCTTACGCTGCAGCGCAAGCGGGAGTTTTCGGCACGCGACATTCAATGGAGACAGGCCGACGTCTACATCGAGATCTGCGATCAGGGGTGGTCTTGGTATGGCCACATTCTATCGTTTGTCTCCGCGCCAAAGAGGCTCACTGTGCGACTCGACGCCGAGGCGGCAGCGCGAATGCGTGGAGACGGTGTCGTCGAAGTTGAGTTGGCGCTCCCGATAGATGCCGCGGAGGCGGTGCGATCGGCGCTACGACAAATCTTTGCCGGTTTTTCCTACTTCCGTGAAGAAGCCTAACCAGGCGTCAGAGCCAACGCCACCGTCTGTCACGCCTCGTGCTGGCGCACGAGTCCCGCCAGCCGGCGGCGCGGCTCACCTGTGACGTTCGGCAGAAGATGAAAAATAAGGCGATTTTTTTTACGTCCCACCGAGTTGCGACGGTAATCATCGCGCTGTCGGTGTGCGGCTGTGCGCATGAGAACCGTTTTCGATACCGCGATGAGCTTGTCGAGATTAGGGAGCACAGCACTATTCAGATTCTGAACGTACATGCGTCCAGCGATACAGAGGTGCTTACGATTTGGGGCAGGTCATTTAATGACGTTCGCGGCTTGGATCCTTGCTACCTGCGGATTCCCGGGCAGCCATTAATTTTGTTCGTGACCGGGCGCGACTACGATAACGGAAAGGCCGTCGTTCATTTAGCAAATACTGCGACTCATGAGATTCGCGATTTCCCGGCTTACGATAGTCACATCGGCTCGTCGATCGGCCAAACCGGACCATCGTCAGAGCGAGTCACTGACGTTCAAGACAATATCCTCGTTATCGAAGCAGCCGGATTTGAGCGTCGTTCAAAGTATTTTATCGATTTAAAGGTGCCACGATTCATTCGGGAAGAAGCCGATCACCCGAGCGCGTACCCACCGCATGATTGGGTGCATGAGGTTTATGAAGGTGGGAAAGTAAATGCACACTAAGCCGAATCGGGTAGCCGGAGGTAATTAGCCTCCGGCCCCCACACCACCCGGCGTACGGGTCCGTACCGGGCGGTTCCGATCTGATTACGACGCCACCGGCGCAGCCGCCGGCGACGGGTAATGATAGGCGATCCAGAGCAAGCCGACAGGGTCAGGCCGCAGATCGTTAGAAATACCGGCAAAGCTTGGTGAGGTTTTACCCGACTGGGAAACCTTGCTGACGCAGTTGGTAGTTGGGGCAAATTCAGCCTGCTGGAAAATCTAACGATCTGCGGCCTGACCCTTTGGTAATGGACAGGGGTAATCGCCGAGGACAGGAGCCGAAGAGCTTGCCGCAGGAAGCGGCCCATCGGCGGTTGAGCCTGACCCGGTCCCCTTCCCCTGATCGGGGTTTGAGTCCGGGCGTGGCGAGCGTGGCGCGAAACCTTTCGGAGGCGAAGAACAAAGGGGCCATAGCTGGACTCTTGCCGGACGACACTTGGGCCAGGCGTCGCGAGGAGGCTGGGTTGAGGTGAATCGCCAGACCAGCCTCGTTACCTCGTCTGCTACGTTCAACGCGATGATGCCATTGCTAAGGGCGCTGTCCCCGCCTTGCGCAGCGCCTCGACGATCGCGTCCGGCACCGCGATCACGGTGCCGTGGCGCATGCGGACCGGGGTGCCTTCGTCGGGGAAGCTCATCTTCGCCGTGACGTCCTCCCACGTCTTCAGGTCGCGGGAGCGCAGGGCGCCGTAGTGCTTCTTCTGGTAGGCGTCGAAGTAGACCAGGTATTCGTCGCCAATCTTGATCGCCGTCGGGCCTTCCACCCACAGGCCTTCCGGGGTGAAGGGCGGCGACAGCGCCGAGAACGGACCCTGCACGTCGTCGCTCGTCGCGATCTGCAGGTATTTCTTCGGCGGGTTCACCGTCTCGTCCTTCACGATGAGGTAGTGGTGCCCGTTCGCGTGGAGGAACGTGGCATCGATCACGCTGAAGCCCGGGTCGAAGAAGAGCTTGGTCGGCGCAAAGGTGACGAAGTCCCTCGTGGTCGTGAAATAGATGCGGTGATTGTAGGCGTCCTCCGACGAGCCGGCCGTGCTCGCAAACCGGCCGGGGATCGTCGAGGCCCAGAAAATGATGAACTCCTGCCGCTTCGGGTCGTAATGGACTTCCGGCGCCCAAGAGTTTCGGACCGTGGGCTCGTGCGCCATCACGGGGATCTCTTTTTCCTCGGACCAGTGGATCAGGTCCTTGGACGAGGCGTAACCGATGTTGTTCTCGTTCCAGCCTGAGGTCCAAACCATGTGGAACGTGCCGTCCGGCGCACGGACGATGCACGGGTCGCGCATGAGCTTGGACTTGCCGACCTTCGGCTCGAGGTAGCTCTTGCCGCCGTTGAGGGACTCCCACTTGTAGCCGTCCCGGCTCCAAGCGAGGTGAAGGCCGTCCTCGCCGTTCTTGGTGAAGTAGGTGAAAAGGTAGGAGTCGGCGCGGACGGCCGTAAGCCATCCGCACAAGACCAAGGCCAGGACGCCAAAGCGCAGGATCGTTTTCATGGGGTTGGGGAGAAAAGGGGTCTGAAACTTTCGCCCGTCCCGCGGACGAATGGCGATGCTTTTTCTGCTCCCGCTGTGGTCGGGAGGGCTGACTGGAGATCCACCCGATGAATTCCGAACTGGAAATTTGGGTAGTGTATCAGTTTGCCGCCTTCACTGGCGGTTGCGGTAGGCCGCGAGCTTGCTCGCGCTCGGGGATAAAGCGCCTGCAAGCAGGCGGCCTACTACAAAATCGCGAACTGATACACTACCGAAATTTGCCACAGATTACACGGATGGGCACGGATAACGGCCGGGGCATCCGTGCAATTTGTGAAATCAGTGGCCAAAAATCCGACTGGCCCGCCCTACATCAGCGCCGCCAGTTGAATTTTGTCGCGCCCAAACTGGAGTCGTCCTCGCCGCGGTTGAAGACCCGCACCGACTCCCACGCCAGCCCGGCGATCACCGCCGCCTGGGCCGCGAGCGAGAGGACCGGCTTGAAGAAGAATTTTCCGTGGAGCGCCCAGCGCATGAGGTCGACCGCGTAGGCCACGGGATCGAGATGGGCCGCGAGCTGCATCCAGTGCGGGGCGGTCACGAGGGGATAGAGTGCGCCCGACAGGAAGAACATCGGGAGGATCACCGCGTTGCTGACGATCGGAAAGACCGTCGTGGACGAGAAGCGCGCCGCAAAGGCGAGGCCGATCGCCGAGAACGTGAGCGACGCCAGCAGCATCGCGCCGAGCAGCGCGAAGGTCTCCCCCACCCCGAGGTGCACGCCCGCCAGCGGCGCGAACGGCAGCACCACCACGCCCTGCACGAGGGCCTGGAGCGCGCCCGCGACGATCTTGCCGAGGGCGATGGCCGCCCGCGGGACCGGCGCGATCAGCACCGCCTTGAAGAACCCGATCTGCCGGTCGAACACGATCGTGATGGCCGCGAACGTCGCGGTGAAGAGCAGCGAAAGGCCGAGCACGCCGGGAAAGATGTAGCGCTTGTAGTCGACGCCGCCGAGCTGCGAGTTCGCCCCGATGCCGGCGCCGAGCACGAAGAGATAAAGCAAGGGCTGCGCGAGCCCGGCAAGCAGCCGCGCCCGGTCGAGCCAGAAGCGCTTCAGGTCGAGCACGACAACCGCATAGATGCCCCGGATCATGCGGCACCTCCGTTGCGGCCGCCCGGCCGCCCGGCCGGCGCCGCCATTTCCCCGCCAAGGCCGCGGCCGGTGAGCTTGAGGAAAACGTCCTCCAGGCTTGGCTCGTGCACCTCGACGCGCTGGACCTTGACCGGCAGCGTGCGCAGCAATTCCGGCAGCACCGCGGCGGGATCGGCATGGACCAGCATGATTTCCTCCCCGCCCGCCTCGGGTGTCAGGCCGTGTTCGGTGAGCCATTCGCGCGCCCGCGCGTTGTCCTCGGTCTGCAGGCGGATGACTCCGCCGCCGACGCGGGTCTTGAGCGCCTGCGGGGTGTCGAGCGCCACAATCCGGCCGTGGTCGATCAGCGCGATGCGGTCGGCGACCTCCGCCTCCTCCATGTAGTGCGTGGTGAAAAACACCGTGCGGCCCTTCGCCGCCAGCCCGCGGACCTGCGCCCAGAAGCCGCGGCGCGCGTCGACATCCAACCCGACGGTGGCCTCGTCGAGGAAGAGGATCTGCGGATCCGTGACAAGTGCGCGGGCGAGTTCCAGCTTGCGGCGCTGGCCGCCGGAAAGATTTTTGGCCGGGCGGTCGGCCGCGGCGGTGAGTTCCAGGTCCTCGAGCAGCACCTTCGCGCGCTCGCGCGCCGCCTGGGTCGGCAGCCCGTAGAACAGGCCCATGAGCAGGAGGTTGTCGCGTCCGGTCAGACGCTGCTCAATCGCGGGCTCCTGGAAGACGATGCCCATCGCGCGGCGGACGGTGTCGCGGTCCGCCACCACGTCATGACCGAGCACACGAGCCGCACCCTCCGTGGGAGCGCGCAGGGTCGCAAGGATGGAGAAGAGGGTGGTCTTGCCTGCGCCGTTGGGGCCGAGCAGCGCGAACATCTCGCCGCGTTGCACCGTGAGGTCCACCCCACGCAATGCCTCGACCTTGCCGTAGCGCTTCACGAGTTCGCGCACCTCCACGGCAGGGGCGTCGGTTCGGGCGGGGGCGTTCATGCGGGATGCCATGCAACGGAAGCACGGGCGCCATGCAATTTTCTTCGGTCGGGGCTGCGGAGGGGCCGCGTCGCCAAGGGTTGCAGCCGGGTAACGAGGCTGGGTTGGCCTACGAGTCGGTTGCCCGCAGGTCGCCTGCTTGCAAGCGCTCGGAGCCAGCTCATGCATTTGGCTGGGAACCTGCCGGCCAGTAGTGGTGGCCGCCGACCTCCGGGCGGCGGGGGGAATCGCTCGCAGGCCAACCGCGCCCGGAGGTCGCGGTCCACCCCGCTCCGACTGCGCTAAGCCCGCCTCAGCGCAGGCGGGCGAACGAGGCTTTCAGGAGGTCGAGGTCGGCCGCGGCCTTGGTCTTCTCCCGCGTGCGGGCGATCAGGCCGGCCTCCAGCTTGTTCTTGGTCGGGCGCTGCTTGTTCTCGTAAAAGACCCCGAACGAGCCCGGCCAGGCCTCGAGGGCCAGCTTCATCGCAGCCAGCTCGTCGGATGGATCGTGGCGGGTTGTATCCTCGGGCGTGCCGTCGTTCTTCTTTTCCTCCACGAGTTTCCAGGCGCCGCCTTTGCGCGGGTTGGCGGCATCGAAGGCGCCTTCATAAAACTCGACGCACTCGGACAGGATTTCCACGACCGAAAACCCGTCGTGCTTCGCGGCGCGGAGCATCATGTCGATCATGTGGTTCACCTGCGTCGCGTGGCTGCGGGCGACAAACGTGGCGCCGCTGTTGAGCAGCGCGCGCATGGGGTTGATCGGCTGGTCGAACGCGCCGGTCGGGTCCGTCTTGGTCTTGAAGCCGATGGGCGACGTCGGCGACGTCTGCTTCTTCGTCAGGCCGTAGACGGAGTTGTCCATGATCACGTACGTGAGGTTCACGTTCTTGCGCGCGGTATGGACGAGATGGTTGCCGCCGATGGAGAAACCATCGCCGTCACCGCCGAACACAAACACGTGGAGGTCGTCGCTCCCCAGGCTGATGCCCGCCGCGAACGGCAGGGCGCGGCCATGGATGAAATGGCCGCCGTGGGTGTTGACGAAATAAGGGAAGCGCGACGAGCAGCCGATGCCGGCGAACGTGACGATCTTCTCGTGCGGGTAGTTCAGTTTCTCGAGGACGCGGTAGAAGGCGGCGAGCACGGCGAAGTCGCCGCAGCCCGGGCACCATGTGGGGTGGTCGGCGGTGAGGGCCTTCTTGGTGAGCGGTGCGCCGGCGGGAGCGGGCGGGGTGGCGATGGCGGGGGCAGCGGAGGACATGGGGTGACGGAAGGGGGTTGAAGGGAATGGAATCAGCTGCGGGCGAGCACGCTCTGGCGCGCGGTGCCAAGCGACGCGTCAAGCGCGGTGCTCTCGATATGGCGCGCCACGCCGGCGACGATCTCGCTGACCTTGAACGTGAGGCCGTCGGTCTTGGTGACGCTGACGATATTCGGATTCGCGAGGGACGCGCGGAGCATCATGGCAAGCTGGCCATAACCGTAGAGGCCTTCGTCGTTGAGCTCGGCCACGACGATCTTGTGGTAGCGGGCGAAGATTTCGCCGAGTCCGTTGGGCAATGGATGGAGATGGCGGAGGTGAAGATGGCCGGACCGGACCCCGACATGGCGAATACGGGTCAGGGCCTCGCGGCCCGGACCCCAGTTTGAGCCCCACGTAACGAGGAGGACCTCGCCGGAGACGTCACCCATCTGCTCGGGCTCGGGCAGCGTGCGGGCGAGCTGCTTGATCTTTTCGCGCCGCTTGATGGTCATCTGCTGGTGCAGCTTGGGGCTGCCGGTCGGATGGCCGAGTTCGTCGTGCTCCAGACCTGTCACGATCGGGTACTTGCCGGAGCCAATGCGGGCACCCGGTGGCGCGTGGTGCGTGATGCGACCGAGGGGGTAAGGCTGGTAATCGGTGCCACGTTCCGAAAGGTCGGGCTTGGGATCGACCATCAGGCTGCTCAGGTCGGGCTCGTCAAACGCCTCGATCCGCGAGGAAAGACCCTGATCGGTGAGAATCAGGACCGGCGTGCTGTACTCGCGCGCGATGCGCGTCGCCTCCAGCGCGATGTAGAAGCAATCCTCAACGTTCTTCGGCGCGAGGACGACGCGCGGGGTGTCGCCGTGGCTGCCGTAGATGGCCTGCATGAGGTCGCTTTGTTCGACGTTGGTGGGCATGCCGGTCGAGGGGCCGCCACGCTGGACGTTGATGACGATCAGGGGCATCTCGGCCATGACGGCCCAGCTGAGGGCTTCCATCTTGAGGGAAAGCCCTGGACCGGCGCTGCCGGTGACGGCGAGGCGGCCCGTATAGGAAAATCCGAGCGCAGTGGAGATCGAGGCGATCTCGTCCTCGCACTGGACGAAGAGGCCGCCATATTTCGGCAGTTCGGTGCGGAGCTGCTCCATGATCGAGGACCAGGGCGTGATCGGGTAGCCCGCGCCGTGACGGACACCGCCGGCGAGGAGGCCGTAGGTGAGGGCCATGTTGCCGTCCATCGTGACCTGCGGCCGGCCAGGCACCCCGGTACGCTCGATGGCCTCGAAGCGGTAGAAGAGATCGCGCAGGTTATTCTGCGGCCAGGCGTAGCCGGCGTCGAACGCCAGCATGGCGTTGCGGACCACATCCTCGTTTTTGCCCCCGAAACGCTCCTTCACGAGGGTCGTGAGCTTCTCGACATCGAGGTCGAAGATCCGCGCGAGGAGCCCGAGGACGAACATGTTCTTGCCCTTGTCCTTGGACGTGCCGCCGACGGCCTCGACCGTCGCGGAGGTGATAGGGATCGGCACCTGGGTGAAACGGTGGTCGTCAGCCGCGGGCTTGACGTGATCGGTATCGTAGATGAGCACGCCGCCGGGACGGAGCGAACCGATGTGGGCGTCGTAGCTGTGCTGGTAAAACGCGACGAGCATGTCAGCGCGGTCGCCCGCGGAGAGGATGTCGCCATTGCCCATGCGCACCTGGAAGATCGACGGCCCACCGGAGATGGTCGACGGGATCGTCATGTACGTCATGACCTCCTGGTCGCTCCGTCCCGCGAGGCGGGAGAGGAATCCGCCGATCGACTGGATGCCGTCCTGGGAGTTGCCCGCGAGCCGGATGACGACGTCGTTGAGCGATTGGGGGTGCCCGGCACGCGCTGCGGCGGCACCGGATTCGGGGTGATTGGGGCTGACCATGGTGGGGAGGGGAACCGACAGGGGTGGGCGCGGAACATGGCGGTCCCGGCCCAGTGAGTCAATGCGGGCGATCAAATGATTGCGGCCAGATCTTCCTGCCGGTGTTAAAAAATCGTTCTCGTTCTTCGTTCTCTTTCTCGTTCTCCCTTCTATCCCAACCCGAGAACGATTTTTAACCAAGCGCGGCGAGACCCGGCCACATCCGGTCAAAACCTCCGGCATTCTTTCGCGCAAAGTCCCCGGGACTCCCGGCTGCGCGGTTGCCTTTCAGCGGCTTTGTTGTCACCTCGTCGCCACCATGGCCAAAGCCCATCTGCGCAGTTTCGTCTATCTGGCACTCCTCGGGACCGCCCTGCTCACCATCGCGCTTGTCGTGCGCTCGGGGATGCTCGCCCGCAAGAACCCCGGCCGGCCCATCAACAGCGCGATGCGCGAGGCCCTCGAGGACCAGGGATTGCCGCAGCTCAGCACGGCGGACGCGCAGGTCATCGCCGAGAAATACGGCACCGCCCACAAGCTGCCCTCGGGCCTGCGGTATCTCGAGCGGGCACCCGGCACCGGCACGGACACACCGCAGGTCGGCAGCGAAGTGATCGCGAATTACGACGGCCGCCTACTCGATGGCACGCCGTTCGACAGCTCCTACAAGCGCGGCGTGCCGCTCGCGTTCCGCGTCGGCATCGGCAATGTTATCAAGGGCTGGGACGAGGCTTTCCTCGGCATGAAGAAAGGCGAGAAACGCACCCTCATCATCCCCTACTGGCTGGCCTACGGCGTCAGCGGCAAGCCGCCCACCATTCCGCCCCGCGCCACGCTGGTCTTCGAGGTCGAGCTGATCGATTTCCGGTGAAACCGGTTTGGACAGAATGAACGAAATGGACCGAATTTCCGGAAGGTCGGATCTCCATTCTGTTTGATTCTGTTCATTCTGCCGAAAAATCACAACCCCAGCAGGCTGCCGTTGCGTTTGATCCACAGTTCGGCGTCGCGCCAGCCAGGGCAGACTTCCTCCACGCGGGCCCAGAAGCGCGCCGAGTGGTTCATCTCGCGGAGATGCATCAGCTCGTGGTGGATGATGTAGTCGCGCACGAAGTCGGGGGTCTGGACGAGCCGCCAGTTGAGCGAGATCGTCCCGGTCGCCGAGCACGAGCCCCAGCGCGAGCGCTGGTTGCGCACCGTGACGTGCTTCACGTCGACCCCCGTCACGGCCGCCAGCTCCCAGGTGCGGGCGGGCAGCTCGATGCGCGCGCGTCGCGCAAAATGCGCCTCGAGCGCGGGACGCAGGTCCTGCTCGAACGCCGCCACCCGGAACACGTCGGCCCCAAGGCAAACCGCCGGCCTTGCGGCCGCCGCCGGGCGATCCGCCGGCGGCAAGGCCACGCGGATCTCGGTCATTTCCCCGCGCCAGAGCACATTGGTCCCAGGCGTCCAGACGTCGGCCACGCGGGGCCGGCGGCGCGCCCGGGCACGGGCACGTTCCAGCCATGCCTGATGCTGGGCGACAAATCGCTCCGCCTCGCGCACTGATCCGCGCACCGGAATGGTCGCGACCGCGGTGCCGTCCCGCCGCAAGGTCAGCCGGTAGTGGCGCGCCCGCGGGCTGCGCTCAAAGACGATCCCGGCGCGGCCGGGGCCGGCGCTCCTTGCCTGCCCCGCGCTTGTCGAAGGGTGCACCCCGGAAGCCGGGGTGAACATTGAAAACAAATCCTGCTGCTGTTCGTCGCTCATGGCCCGGGTTCAGGCTCGCATGAGTTCCCAGCGCGTCAAACTTCCGCCCTCGACCGTGAGCCAGGCAAAACTCGCCGGTGCCCCGCGGTTCGGCCGCGTGATGCAGCCCGGGTTCAGCCAGCGCACGCCGCCGATGGTCTCGTCGCGGGGCACATGGGTGTGTCCGTGCAGGACCACCTGCGCGCCCGCGGGCGCGCGCTCCGGGGGAATGTGCGTGAGAAAAAATTTCACGCCCGCGCGCTCCAACTCGAGTGCCAGCGGCCAGCCGTCGTGGCCGTCGCAGTTGCCCCGCACCACACGCAAGGGCGGACCCAGCTGCGCAAACTCCACCAGCGTTTCCGGGTCGCACACATCCCCGAGATGCCAGATCTCGTCCGCCCCGCGCAGCCGCTCCGGCAGCGACGGCGGATAACGGTCGTGCGTGTCGGAAAGGACGGCGATGCGCATCGCCGCTAAAAACAGCACCGCCGCACCGGGAGTCGATGCTGCTTTTGCCGAAAGATCGGGGCTTGGTCCGCCGTTTATATCAATAGCCACGCGCTTCCCAACCATGTCCATCGACCCCGCCCTTCCACCCATCTACGTCCTGCGCGGACAGCGCGTGATGCTCGATGGCGACCTCGCGGATCTGTTCCATGTCGCCAAGAAGGCGTTCAATCAGGCCATCCTGCGAAATATCGGGCGTTTCCCCGTGGATTTCGCATTTCAACTTAACCGTGAGGAGGTTACAAACTTGAAGTCACAATTTGTGACTTCAAGTTCCGATGTCAGTCAAACCTCCTTCGGTGGCCACGGCGGCATGCGCAAACCGCCCTGGGTCTTCACCGAGCACGGCGCCATCATGGCCGCGACGATCCTGCGCAGCGAGCGCGCGGTCGCCATGAGCGTGTACGTCGTCCGTGCGTTCGTGCGCATGAGGCAGGAACTGCTCACCAGCGGAGCCGTCCTCAAGCGCCTGTCCCGGATCGACCGCAAGCTGCTGGAGCATGACACCGTGCTCCGCGACGTCGTGGACAAACTCTTGCCGCTCCACGCGCCCCCGCCCGAACCGCCCAGACGCAGGATTGGCTTCCATCCGGGCGCACCTTGAACGACTCACACCAGGACAACTGCCTCCCGGACCATGGCTGAAGGAACCACTGCCGGCCGGGCAGCACTATCTCGGGCCATGCCACGCTTCATCCGGATCCTGCTGCCCCTCATGCTTTGGCCCTGGTCGCTGCGCGCCGACGATGTCCCGGTCACGCACGCGGAGGCCGCCCCGGTATTCACCCTGTATTTCGAGAACGACTTCTTCGGCGGCACCGACCGCCACTATACCAACGGGGTGAAGTTTTCCTGGCTCAGCCGCGACCTCGCCTCGTGGGCGCCGGAGGGTTGGCGGAAGAATTTCGTCGACGCCCTGCCCTTCATCAACCGTCCCGGGGCGCAGAAGGACCTGGGCTTTGCCTTCGGCCAGAACATGTACACGCCACAGGACCGCGACCGCGTCGTGCCCGATCCCACCGACCGGCCCTACGCCGGCTGGTCGTACCTGGAGCTTTCCTTCCTGAGCAAGACCGAGACGTTGCTCGACACCCTCTCGTTCCAGGCCGGGCTGGTCGGCCCGCACTCGTATGCGGGGGATGTGCAGCGCGCGGTCCACCGCTGGACCGGCAACGCCCGCCCGAACGGCTGGGAATACCAGCTCAAGGACGAGCCGGGCATGAACATCGTCTATGAGCGCAAATGGCGACTCTACGCCCGCGCCCTGTCCGACACGCTCGGTGCCGATTTCATCCCGCATGCCGGAGCCAGCCTCGGCAACATCCAGACCTATGCCAACGCCGGCGGCACCTTGCGGCTGGGCTGCAACCTGCCCAGCGACTTCGGGGTGCAGCTCATCCGCCCGGGCGGCGCCGGCAGCACGCCCATCGACGACCTCGATCCCCGCGTGTCCCCGCACAAGAACTGGAGCTTCTTCATCTTCGGCGCCGCCGACGGCCGGGCGGTGGCGCGGGACATCTTTCTCGATGGCAACACGTGGCAGGACAGCCCGCACGTAAACAAGGAACCACTGGTGGCGGACCTGAGCTGGGGCGCCGGCCTGATCGCGGGCCGGTGGCAGCTCACCTTCACGCAGGTGCAACGCACCAGGGAATTCAAGACCGAGCGCGAGAGCTCCGACAAGTTCGGCTCCGTGACCCTCAGCCGCGTCTTCTGAGGATCGTGGCACCGCCCGCGACGCATGATTGCGATCGGGAACTTCAAGCCGGACTGATCCCAAACTGTGCCATTGCCCCAATCGCGGTGCGGTTTGACAGCCCTCCGCACAGGCTGAAGCTGGCGCCGTGGCCCTTCGCGCGCTCGCCATCGACTTCAATTCCTTTTTCGCCTCCGTGGAGCAGCAGGAGCGGCCCGAACTGCGCGGGCGCCCGGTCGGCATCGTGCCCGTCATGGCCGAGACCACCGGCTGCATCGCCGTCAGCATCGAGGCCAAGGCCCTCGGCCTGACCCGCAACGCCCGCGTCGCCGAGGCCCGCCGTCAGTGCCCGGGCCTCGTCATCGTCGAGGCCCGGCCCGCGGTCTACATCGATTATCACCGCCGGCTCAAGGACATCGTCGAGACCTGTGCCCCCGTGAAAAAGGTGCAGTCGATCGACGAGCTGGAATGCGAGCTCAGCGGCGACCTGGCCGTCCCCGCGCAGGCCCTCGCCCTCGCCCGCCGCATGAAGGAAAAGATCGCCCGCCAGGCCGGCCCCTGCCTGCGCAGCTCCATCGGCATCGGCCCCAACTGGTTCATCGCCAAGGTGGCCTCCGACATGCAGAAGCCGGACGGCCTCGTGCTGCTCGACGACCCCGATATCCCGCGAAAACTCCTCGGCCTCAAGCTGGGGGATTTCTGCGGCATCGGTGAAAACATGGAGGCCCGCCTGCGCCGCGCCGGCATCGACACCGTGGAGAAACTCTACGCCGCCAGCCGGGACCGGTTGCGCGCCATCTGGGGCAGCGTCGAGGGCGCGCGCTTTCACGGCTGGATGCGCGGCGAGCCGCAGGAGCGCGAAGCGACCCGGAACAACACCATCGGCCACGGCCATGTGCTGCCGCCGAAGCTGCGGAACGACGAGGCCGCGCTCGCCGTCCTCCACCGCCTCCTGCAGAAGGCCGCCATGCGCCTGCGCCACTCCGGACACTACGCCGGCGGACTGCACCTGTCCGTCCGCTACCGCGACGACACCCGTTGGAGCGGCGACCGCCGTTTCAATGAGACCCAGGACACGCTCCATTTCACGCACGTCCTGAACGAACTCTGGTCCGGCCGTCCGCGCGAGCTGCGCGGGCGCGCGCCGCAGCAGGTCGGCATTCTGCTCTGCCATCTGCTCGAGGGCGCCGGCCACACGGCCGACCTCTTCGATGCGGAAAAGGAAACCACCCGCACGCGCCTGCATTCCGCGGTGGACACCCTCAACCAGACCTTCGGCAAAAACACCGTCTACTTCGGCGGCGCCCACGGCGCGACCCAGGACGCCCCGATGCGCATCGCCTTCACCCGCATCCCCGAGCCCGAGCTGGAGGAAATCGACGCCGCCCGAAACCGGCGGCTCCGGCCGGAAAAGAACGGGCTGGAAACCCATCGCGGCAAGGCGTCCGGGACGGATGCATCGCCCCGGCCATGAGGCCCGGGACCGATTCTTGTTCGTTTTTCACCCGGCCGGCTGCTATGGTTCGTCCCACCCCGGGATCAGACGAAGAAAATGAAATTCGCCATCGAATTCACCCCGCAGCGAACGACCCGGAGGATGCTGCTCAAAATCCTCGCGATTGCCACCGCTCTCGCCGGTGGCGCGTGTCTTCTTCTCGGTGAAATCATGACGGATTCTGACCGACGGTTTCGCGCGCTGGCCCTCGGCGGCATCGTCCTGATGGTCGCCGCGCAATTCATCCGCCCCAAAGGCGTGATCGGACAGCCCCGGAGGGCCAGAAGCCTATGAACAATGATCCGTCACACCTCCCTCGCCGGAACCGGCGCGGCACCCGACGGCGCCGGATCCTTTGTCCGCCCGAAGGGAAAAAGCACAGGGCATCTTTATGAAGGCGGTGGATTACTTCCGGCGGGCAGCGCAGGACCCTGCCTTTCGCCACCAGAAGCTCGATGACCTGCGCTATTTCCGCAACGTCTCGCTCGGCCTGCTGATTTTCACCGCCATTGCGGGTAGCGGTTTCACCCTTTACATTGGGTTGGAAGAGGGGTGGCACAGCGCGCTCGAGGCCAGCTACCGGTGGTTCCCTATCGTGATCTTAAATGCCTGGAGCTACAGCCGGCATGACATCTTGATCGCCGCCCTCGAGGCGATGTCGCCAAACCCGTCGGTGGCGGAGCCGGGATTAGAAACGGCCGTCACCTCAGTCCACCGATGACTTCATCCCGTGCAAGCCTCACGGTCCTTTTCTTCGTCCTGCTTTTACCGCTGATGGGCGGCGAAATCCCGGCGGCCGCACCCGCCCAGCCGGCAAAAGCGGCGGAGCCATCCGCCCCATCGGGCGGAAACTGGCTGCACGCCCTGCTTCCCAATCCGTTCAGCCCGAATCCGGACATGGAGATGACGGTCATCACCGAAATGACCGACGAGGGCCGGAAACTTCCCGCGGTCTCGCCGGAACATCCCGCCTATTACACCGTGGAGCCCAGCGGTGACCGTGAAATGGGCGGGACGGTCGCCCGCGAGCAGACGATGCCCCCGGAGGACGTCGGGCCGCTGCTGGTTCGCGGCCTCGCGGTCAACGGCTACAAGCCGGCCCAGCTCCCGGGGCACCCGCCCAGCCTGCTCATTTTCTACGTTTGGGGAACGCACAACCATTTCGACGAAACCGACGGCGCGGCCGGCTCATTTGACCTGGTGCGCCGCAACGTCCTCGACCGCGCCCTGCTCGTCGGCGGCAAGAAGTTTTCCGACGAGCTGGCGGAGGTCATCCGGGAATCGCAGGATTGGACACTGGGTCCGCCTCCCGTGGAACTCTTCAAGATGCGCAAGGCGGACAACGAGCGGCTTTTGAACCAGACCCTGGGCGACGTCTTTTACGTGGTCGCCTCGGCCTTCGACTATCAATCCGTCGCGAAAGGAACCCCGGTGCTGCTGTGGCGAACAAGCATGACGGTGAGCTCGCAGGGAGTGTGGATGAAGAACGCCCTCCCCGCGGTGGTGGCGGACGCGAGCCAGTACTTCGGGCGGGAAATGACCGGCTCCGCGATCATGCACGGCCAAGCCGCCCCGGCCGGCAAGGTCGAGGTCGGCACGCCGACGGTGGTCGGCAACGGGAAATAGCCGCAGGCGCGGCCGGACATTTCCGCGTTCGTAATTTTCCGCTGCGCCACTAGCAATTCGAGTGCGGAATCCCTCAACCACCCAACCCGAAAAACCATGACCTTCGCCGGCTCGGAAATCTTCGCACTCCTCTATGCCTGCGCCGTGATCGGCGCGGTCATCTACCTCTTTCGTCTTCTGGGTCGGCTCGTGCAAGCCCATGAACGGATCGCCACGGCACTGGAGCGCAACCAACAAGATCGGTAATTCGCTGGATGAAGGCAGCGACCGATCAAAAGGTTTGATTTTCTTCAGGGAGACAATGCCTCCGGGTTTACTTGTTCGTTGACGAGATTGGCGGTCACCACATCCAGCGGTTCATCGGCGAGGGCCTCGAGTAACTCGGCCACTTTGGGTGCGAAGCCAGGGAGGCCTTCAGTGGAAAACTTCGCCCGTGCCTTCAATACGAAGCGTAGGGCATTCGTGAATGTCGCACGCGCCATCACCGCGTTGCCCTGTCGCTGGTAAACATAGCCGGCTTCCGCATTGAGGGCGGCATAGAGCAGGACTTTGTCCCGCGCCATCTCCGGCGTTTCATCGACCGCCAGCATCTCGTAGTGCTGATCCGGGGTCAGCAGAAAGATTTGATCGGCATCGAGACCGAACAGGCGCTGCAACCCAAACACGATGGTCTCCAGCGCGGAATCATCGGTGTCCCCCTTTCGCCGCTTGAAGGAGACGCGCGCAAACAGTCGGCCCACCTCTTCAAGGATTCGCATCATGTAGTCTCGGCGGGAAGTAATCATTGTTGGGTTGGTTGAGGGGTACCCGTGAGTGCAAAGGCTTCCTCGTCCGACTTACCCTATGAATCTGGCCGGTTTGACTTCCAATACTTCAACAAGAGCATTTTCGGCCAACTCTTGAACGATGCCACTTGCCCAAGCCATGTTTTGCCAGTCGTCAAAGTTGTTGGGGTCGATCTTGGATTCGCCTTCCTTGCGTCCGCCGTGGACAAGAGGATTGCGGCCTTCCTCATAAAGCCACTGGTGCAAAACCAGAGGCTGCACCCGATACCGCAGATAATCGATGGCAACCTTTGAACGTGAGAGCTTGGGAACTGCCGCCTCCATCCAAGCCACTCGCTGCTCCGCTAAGGGCAACGCAGCCTCAAGCACTTTAAAAAATGAGATGTATCGGTAAAAGGGGCTGTCGGTGGCGTATGCCTCCCGGTAAAAAGCCAAGCCTAGATGCGCCGCTTCATCGCTTACCGTCTGCTTGAAATCTCGCAGAGAGATGCGGACACCCTCTCGCCCCCATTGACGGCGAACTCGGTTGGTGGGCGATATACCCCCGGTTACGCAGGAGCGAAGGTCGATCTTTGTCTGGTTATACCAACAGAGTTCTCCAAGGAATCGAGCACATGTAGAAAAGGCTCTAGTGATTTCGCGCGGCGCGACGGTCGCCCTTACGCAAGGCGTAAAGCTCACTTCCCCTTCAAGAACTTCCAACACTAGGCTATCATATTCAATTTGAGCATTCGCCTCCAGAAAATCACCGGGAAGATCAAAGGCTACCGCAATGCCTTTCTTGGTTATGGCCATATGGGTCTGTAAACCGATTAACAGTGGTCGATCCTATCGTCAAATACCTCCCCGGCACCCCTCTTCCGGTGCCTCGAAACAATCGAATTTCAAATTCCCTCACGACCCGCCAAAGCCCGCCCTTGACACTCCCCGGCCCGGCAGGCACCACTGACCCTCTTTTTCTTCCAACGTCATGCAACCTACATTCCGCCCGCACCGCAAGAAGCGCGCCCGCAAGATCGGTTATCGTGCCCGTATGGCCACCCGCGGCGGCCGCAAGGTCATCAAGTCCCGCCGCCTCAAGGGCCGCAAGCGGCTGACCGTCGTCTGACTCTCCCGCCCTGCCGGGCCCGCCCCATGCGCTTCCGCCCGGAGCAGCACCTGCGCCGCCAGGCTGACTTTCGCGCCGTGCGGTCCGAGGGCCACAGGGTCGATTGCGGCGCCTTCACCCTGTGGTGGCATCGTCGCACGCCGCCGGCCAAGGATCCGTCCGCCCGGGTGGGTGTGGTCGCCTCGATCGCCGCCGTCGGCGCCGCCGTCCAGCGCACCCGCGCAAAACGCCGCTTGCGCGAGGTGTTCCGCCACCACCAGAATCTCGTACCCGTCGATTGCGACCTCCTGCTGGTCGCCCGTGCGGCCGTGCTGCGCCTCGGTTATGCCGAGGTGGAGCAAAAGTTCATCGCCGCCTGCCGCAAGATCACGCCTCCGCCCAATGCCTGACGTTTCCCTCCCGCCTTTCCCGCGCCGCCCCGGCTTGGCCGCGCGGCTGCTGCTCCGGTCGATTGGGCTCTACCAACGGACTTTTTCACCCCTCCTTCCCGCCCTGCTCGGCCCGGCCTGCGGCTGCCGGTTTTCCCCGACGTGCTCCCACTACGCCGCCGGCGCCGTGGAGACACACGGGGCCGTCCGCGGCGCATGGCTCGCCTTGCGCCGGCTGGTGAAATGCACGCCGCTGCACCAGGGGGGATTGGATCCGGTCCCTCCTTCGCCAAGGCTACGGCGGGCAAGTCCGGTTTCAACAGGTCTCCGGCCACCGGTGCGGCCCAGCTGCTCGCGCGTATCTGCATAGTCCCGCGCGCGGGAACGCTCCCATTTTTCCTTCTTAATTCTTCCCTCTTCCTTTCCCCGCATGGACAAAAAGAACACCACCATCGGCGTGCTGCTGCTGCTCGCGGCCTTCGCCAGCCTTTACCTGTTCCGGCGGAACACCCCGCCGTCCGCCGCACCCGAGGTGGGCAAGCCCCTTGCGATCAGCCCGACCGGCTCCACCCCGGCCGCCGCGCCGGCTTCCGCGCCTTCCTCGCCGTCCGATGCCGCGTTCGCCCCCGTCGTCAACGAAAGCTCGGACGCCAAGATCACCACGCTCGCCAATGACTTCGTCGAGGTGCGTTTCACCGACTTCGGCGGCGCCATCCGCGACGTCGCCCTGGTCAGCAAGGATCCCGCGAAGAAGAAACTGCCCGGCACGCACTACGTCTACTCCATCACCAAGGACCAGCCCGACGTCCCCTACGTCTTCAACCGGCAGCATGCGGACCCCGTGCTCGCCTTCGTCGACGTCGCCGGCCTCGATCGCCGCACGCGGTACCAGCTCGTGTCCGCCACTGCCAACGAGGTGGTCTATCGGGCGGTCTTCGAGGACCGCATCGAGGTCACCCGCCGCTATACGCTTTCACCCAGCGCGGTCGGCGCCACCGATCCCTACCAGATCCGCCACGAGACCACCTTCCGCAACCTCGCCGCGCAAACCGGCGCCCTGCCCCGCGCCGCCTTCAGCCTGGGTACCGCCGAGCCCCTCACACCCCGCGACTTCGGCCAGTACCTGGCCACCGGCCACAACGCCAACGGCACCGTCGCCTTCACGCCGCGCCGTTCCCTTGAGGGCGGCGGCCTCCTGCCCTTTTTCGGCATCGGCTCCCGCGATCCGATCCCGTTCATCGAGACGCCCGGGCCGTTCCTGTGGACCTCCGTGGACAACCAGTTTTTCGTCAGCATCTTCACGCCCGACCAGCCGGCCGCGAGCCTCACCACCCGCCGGGTCGAGCTCGCGCCGCTGCCCGGCACGCTCCTGCCGGCGATGGGTGTCACTGGCGCCGCCCGCTTCGACGTGGCCGCCCTCGCCCCGCAGGCCACCGCCAAGATCGGCGGCAGCCTCTACGTGGGCCCCAAGGAATACCGCCGCCTCGCCAACACCGACGCCTTCAAGAACGACGAGGACGGCGTCATGCAGTTCGGCCTCTGGCGGTTCTTTAGCAAGCTGCTGCTGACGTTGATGACGTGGATCCACTCCTACGTGCCCAACTGGGGCCTCGCCATCATGTTCACCACGCTGACGCTGAAGATCGTCACGCTCCCTCTCACGCTCAAGGCCTCGCGCTCGATGAAGCGCATGCAGAAATTCCAGCCGGAAATCCAGGCGATCCGCGAGAAGTACAAGGACAACCCCCAGAAGATGCAGACCGCCATGATGGAGCTCTACAAGGAGCACAAGGTGAACCCGATGGGCGGCTGCCTCCCGATGCTCATCCCGATCCCGTTTTTCTTCGGCTTCTTCCAGATGCTCCAAAGCGCCTCCGAGCTCCGTTTTGCGGAGTTTCTCTGGGCCAAGGATCTGTCGGCGCCTGACACCGTTCTCGTGATCTACGGTTTTCCGCTCAACATCCTGCCCATCCTGCTCGGAACCACCATGCTCGTGCAGATGCGCCTCGTGCCGCAGCCGGCGACCGTCGACAACACCCAGGCCAAGATCATGAAGTTCATGCCGGCCGTCTTCATGGTCTTCTGTTACGGCTACTCCTGCGCCTTGTCGCTGTACTCGACAATCAACGGCCTCTTCACCATCGGCCAGCAGCTCTTCATCAACCGCCTGAAGGACGACGAGCCCGCCCCCGCCGCCAAGGGCCCCGGCGGCAAGCCGCTGAAGAACGTGACGCCGAAGAAGAAGTGAGATGTCAGAGATCAGAAGTCAGACGTCAGAATGCCGTTCCCAATCACTCCTTAAGTCTCCAGCTTTGGATTTTCCGTCTCCGTCCGACATCTGCCCTCTGACATCTGATTCCCTGCTCCGCCCATGGCCGGCCATAACAAGTGGTCCAAAGTCAAACGCCTGAAGGCCGTCACCGACTCGCGCCGCGGCAAGGTGTTTTCCCGGCTCTCGCGCGACATCACCCTCGCCGCCAAGTCCGGCGGCGGCGATCCCGACGGCAACGCCCGCCTCCGCACGCTCCTGCTCAAGGCCCGTGAGGCCAACATGCCGGTCGAGAATGTGGATCGCGCCATCAAGAAGGGCACGGGCGAGCTGCCCGGCATCGTCTACGAGGAGATCACCTACGAGGGCTATGGCCCGGGCGGTGTCGCGTTCGTCGTCAAGGTCACCACCGACAACAAGCAGCGCGCAGCCCAGGAAGTCCGTAGCGCCTTCGCCCGCCATGGCGGCAACCTCGCCAGCTCCGGCGCCGTCGCCTTCCAGTTCCTCCACGCCGGCCAGTTTCTCATTCCCGCAGGCCAGACCACCGAGGACGCGTTGCTGGAGATCGCGCTCGAGGCCGGCGCCGACGATGTCATCGTCTCCCCCGACGGCCTCGAGTTGCGCTGCAACCTCCACGCCTTCGACAAGGTCTCGCACGCCCTTGAGCAAAAGGGCCTCAAACCCGCCAGTGCCGAGATCGCGTACATCCCCGTCAACACCGTGCCGGTAACCGATGTCGCCACCGCCAAGTCGATCGCGCAGCTCCACGACGCCCTCGACGAGCTCGACGACGTGCAGCACGTCTTCTCCAACGAGGAAATGGACGAGGCCGTCAGCGCCGCCGCGCACGGCTCCTGATTTCTTGATCGGATACCCCGGTAGGGCGGCGACTCCGCTCGCCGCCGGGCAAGTCCCCGGGTTCCAGACCGAACCTTTGGCTACGAAGCAAATTCTGTCCCTATGCCCGGCGCGGAACGGAGTCCGCGCCCTACCAAGACTCCGTTCCTGCGCCACCCCATGACACAAAAAGCAGTGTTCAATCCCACCCATCTGTGGTTAACACCCACCTTCGCATGAACCCCGCGGAAGCCAAAGCCAGCCACCCGTCCGCCGCCGCCGGCGAGGTCGGGCTCGTCGAGCCGCGCGACTTTCACCACCACGCGCCGTTCACGTTCGACAGCGGCCAGACGCTCCCGGGCTTCACCCTGCGCTACGAGACCTACGGCCAGCTCAACGCCACGCGGGACAACACCGTCCTCATCTGCCACGCCCTCAGCGGCGACCATCATTGCGCCGGGATGCACACCGGCGACCGCAAGCCGGGCTGGTGGAATAACCTCATCGGCCCGGGCAAGGCCGTGGACACCCGCCGGTTTTTCGTCGTCTGCGCCAACGTGCTCGGCGGCTGTGTCGGCTCCACCGGTCCTTCCTCCCTCAATCCCGCAACCGGCCAGCCCTACGGCGTGACGTTCCCGTTCGTCACGATCCGCGACATGGTGCGCTCGCAGAAGCTGCTGCTCGACCACCTCGGCGTCGTCTCACTCTATGCCACCCTCGGAGGCTCGATGGGCGGCATGCAGGTGCTGCAGTGGGGCATCGAGTTCCCCGGGTTCACCCGGCGCATGCTCGCCATGGCCACGACGGCCCGCGAGAGCGCGCAGGCCATCGCCTTCAACGAGGTCGGGCGTCAAGCGATCATGCAGGACCCGGCCTGGAACCGCGGCGACTATCCCAAGGACGGCGGGCCGCGCGTCGGCCTCGCCATCGCCCGCATGATGGCGCACATCACCTACCTCTCGGACGCCAGCATGGACCGGAAGTTCGGCCGGCGGAAGAAGGAGACCGCCGATCGCGCCGCGTACAACTTCGACATCCAGTTCGAGGTCGAGGGCTACCTGCGCCACCAGGGCGAGAGCTTCATCAACCGCTTCGACGCCAACTCGTACCTCTACATCACGCGCGCGCTCGACCACTTCGACCTCGCCGCCGCCCACGGCTCGCTCGAGCAGGCGTTCGCGGCGGTCGAGGCCGAAACCCTCGTCGTCGGCTTCACGAGCGACTGGCTCTTCCCCTGCGACCAGAACCGCGCCATCGCGCTCGCGCTCCTCCGCGCCGGCAAGCGCGCGAGCTACGCCGAGCTTTCCACCGACCTCGGCCACGACTCCTTCCTGCTCGAGTCGCCCCAGCTGTACGACCTCGTCCGCGGCTTTCTCGAGCGCGACCAGCCGTACGTGTTCGATTTCGCCATCTAGGGAGTGTTTTCACCACCCATGATTTTATCCCCTGGCAATTCTCCCGTGCTGCGAATTCGTTTTGTTGGAGACGCGACCTCCCGGTCGCGTTCGGACAGCGACCGGGAGGTCGCTGCTCCAGCTCAAAATTTGTGGCGGCTTTTGAAAACGTTCCCTTGCCACCACCCATGACCAAGCTCGTCGAAAAGCGCACGGTGGACATGCGCATCATCGGGGAATGGGTGGAGCCCGGCACGCGCGTGCTCGACCTCGGTTGCGGCCGCGGCGTGCTGCTCGACTACCTCGTGCAGACCAAGCAGGTCGCCGCCGTCGGCGTGGACCTCGACTTCACCCGGATTTCCGCCTGCGTGCGACGCGGCGTCAGCGCTTACCAAGGCGATATGGTCGCGTTCATGCGTGCGTTTTCGGAAAAACACTTCGACCGCGTCATCTGCTCGCGCACCGTGCACGAGCTCAACGATCCCGCCGAGGTAATCCTCGAGGCGCTGCGCGTCGGCCGGGCCGTGACCGTGGGCTTTGTGAACCACGGCTACTGGAAAAACCGC
>Ga0265319_1000658_pt1 | contig 22764 bp, 17 predicted proteins | sample 4824metaG_FD_192443 | JGI IMG/M metagenome (GOLD analysis project Ga0265319, IMG submission 192443) | Rhizosphere microbial communities from Carex aquatilis grown in University of Washington, Seatle, WA, United States - 4-8-24 metaG | ecosystem: Host-associated > Plants > Roots > Rhizosphere >...
TGATCACCAATACCAATACCGCGACCCGTACTCCAACCCCCACCCCTACGAATACCCTCACCAATACCGCCACCAAGACACCCACCCCCACGCCAATGGTCACGAATACCAATACCGCCACCCGTACGCCCACGCCGACCCCCACCTTAACCCCCACCAATACATTCACTCCGACCGCGACCGTGACCCCCACCAGGACTGCCACCAATAGCCCCACGATCACACCGACCTTGACCCCCACCCGTACTCCGACCCCAACACCCACCAACACCCCGACCAATACGGTGGTGAACACCAACACGAACACCCCCACCAACAGCCCGACCCGCACCCCGACGCCGAGCCCCACCAGGACGCCGTCACCCACCGCCACGAACACGCCCACCGTCAGCCCAACCAACAGCTTCACGAACACGGCGACGCGTACTCCCACGCCCACGATCACCAACACGAACACCAATACTCCCCTCATCACCAACACCGCCACCAATACACCGACCATCACGCCGACCTATACTCCCACCCGAACCTTCACCAATACCGCCACCGTGACCCCGACCAACAGCCCGACTCGGACGCCGACCTTGACGCCCACTCCCACACCGACCCTCACCTTCACGAATACCGCGACACCGACCGTCACGAACACGAACACGAATACCCCCAACATCACCAATACCGCAACGAACACCCCTACCCGTACGCCGACCCCTACCCCCACCCCTAGCCCGACCCAGACCCTCACCAACACGGCGACGAACACCGCCACTAACAGCCCCACGCCCACGGTTACCAACACCAACACGAATACACCGCTCATCACGAATACCGCCACTAACACCCCGACGATCACACCGACGGCTACGCCCACCAAGACCTTCACGAATACCGCAACTCCCACCCTCACCAACACCCCGACGAATACGCCCTTGATCACCAATACAGCCACCGATACGCCGACCTGGACCCCCACCCCCACCTTTACGAATACCGCCACCCTTTCGCCTACCAGGACGCCCACCAACAGCCCGACCTTGACCCCCACGGTCACGCCAGCCATTACCAATACCTTCACCAACAGCCCGACCCCTAGTCCGACCCAAACTCCCACCACGACCTTTACGACCACGGCAACCATCACCCCGACCAGAACGGCCACCAACAGCCCGACGAACAGTCCGACCAGGACTCCCACCAGGACCTTTACGAACACGGCAACCTTTACGGCCACGGCTACCCCCAGCCAAACCGCCACGAACAGCCCGACTTGGACCGCTACCTTAACGGCCACCTCGACCTTTACCGCTACCGCCACGTCCACCCCGACCATCCCGGGCCAATATACGGTTCGGGTATCGGTTTATAACGAAGCTGGCGAGGTCATTAAGGTTATCTTGGTCCAAAAATTCCAGGACCCCATTGATAATTTCACCCTGGAAGGGAGCAATGTCATCTCCAGCCTGAGGGGGCCCTCGGGCCATATTGACATTTACTTCCAAGGGGCCCCCATCGGAACTTGGGATGGGACCAACGCGGTCGGGGAACCGGCGCCCAACGGCATTTACAATATCAAGGTGGATAACGTGGATAGCTTTGGGGTGGTTCGGAGCGTGACCCAGCAGGCCATGGTGAGCCGTTCATTGTATAAATCGACGATCTTGGTTTACAACGAGGCGGGGGAGGTGGTGCGCCACTTATATTCTTACGTGGATGACCCGGGACTCTCGACGATTTCATCCATGGACATTTCCAGCTCCGTGATCCAACCCACCAACGGACCCGTTACCAATAACTCGCCGACCCAGGTTTCGATCGCTTTGAGCAATGGAACGACCGTGGTTTGGGACGGAAAGGGCGATGGAGGGAATATCCTTCAAAGCGGCCAATATTTCATAACAGTCCACGCGGTCGATGGACAGGGATCGGATTCCACGATCACCCGCCAGGTAACCTTGCTCAGCTCCAACGCCTCATCGGGGATGGGGAAAACCTATTCCATTCCGAACATCTTGACGAGGGTCAGCGGACCAGCGACTTTCTTTAATGATTCAACGGTCAAACTGACCCTGAGGGTTTCCCTCTTTACCGTCGTGGGGGAAAGGGTGGCCATGTTTTTCGGAGCCCCCGGTTCCAACAGCGCGCCCTGGGATCCTGGAAACTTGGCCAGCGGCCTTTATATCGCTGTGGCGGAGCTGAGGGATATCAACAACGGATTTGTCGGGAGACAGTTCACCAAGGTTCTCGTCTTCCATTGATCCGTCGAACGAAGGAAAAATAATTTTTCTCTCGGACTGGGAGCGGTTTCATCACCTTGATTATCGTTCAACCCATTTTCATTGCTTTTTCGCTTATTTTTCCCGGTTGAGATACCATGGCCGGACCCTGCGGAAACAATTTCGCAGCGGAAAAAAATAAGGTCCGGTCCATTCCTTGAATCGTTCTTCAAAACTTGGTTTATTGTTATTCCTTTCCCTGCCTTGGCCGGTTCTCGCGGCCGTGACTCCCGATATCCAGGTGGACCAAACCGGGTATGTTTCCACCGAGGCGAAGCTCGCGATGGTCACCAATTCCTCGGCCACCGGAGCCTTTTCAGTCCGGCAGGTTTCCGGTGGGGCGACTGTTTTTTCAGGGACCTTGACCGCTGGGGTTTTGGACAATAACTCGGGGTTGACCATTCAACGGGCCGATTTCTCGTCGGTGACCGCCAGCGGCGACTATTACCTGGACGTGGCAGGTCTGGGACAGAGCTATAACTTCTCGATTGATCCCAATGTTTTTGCCAAGGCCTTTTACCTGGCCACCCGATTTTATTACGGCCAGCGCTGCGGCACGGCGGTGGATTTGGCTCCCTCTTTCCCAGGCTATACCCATGGGGCTTGCCACACGGCGGACGGGACCTTTCACGCTTCCTCAGGGGTCACCGGAACCAAGACCGCCACGAAGGGATGGCACGACGCGGGGGATTATGGAAAATACGTCGTCAACTCCGGGATTTCCACGGGGGAGTTGCTTTGGACTTATGAGTGGTTCGCCAATCGGATCGGGACCGTCAATCTCCAAATACCGGAATCGGGAAACGGGACGCCGGATCTATTGAACGAGGCCCGGTGGAACCTGGAGTGGATGAGGACCATGCAGGACACGGACGGAGGAGTGTGGCATAAAGTCTCCACCGCCGCCTTCGACATTTTTGAGATGCCGGAAGTGGACAGCGCTGGAACCAGGTATATTATCGGCAAGGGCGCCGCGCCCTATAAGACCACTGCCGCCAGCGCGGATTTCGCCGCCGTGATGGCGATCGCGGCCAGGCTCTATCAACCCTATGACGCCGCTTTTTCGGCGGCTTGCTCCCAGGCGGCGGTCACGGCCTGGGGATGGGTGCAGTTGAATCCCAATGTGACCTTTACGGCCAATCCCGCGGGGATTTCCACCGGAACCTATGGCGACGGCACCGTGACCGACGAAAGGCTTTGGGCTTCGGCGGAGCTGTTCCGGACCACCGGGGGTGCCGCTTACAACACCTACTTCACCGCAAACGCGGGGACATCGCCTTTGATCTCAACCACCGGCTACCCCCAGGATTGGGCCACGGTGAAAAACCTGGCTTTGTGGAGCTATTACTTTTCCTACCTTTCGGGAAGGACGCCCTCGGCGGCGGTTTCCACGGCGATCCGGACGGACACCCTCGCGGCAGCCAACGCGGTCACGGTCCGCCAGGCTTCCGACGGCTATAGGGTCAGTTTATCCACCGCCCATTACATCTGGGGATCCAACGGGGGAGTGGGCAATTTCGGCGTCATGCTGTTAATGGCTAACGCCATGAGTCCGAGCAATAACTATGTTCAGGCGGTGTTGGACGATATCCATTATTTATTGGGCCGCAACGGCAACAAAATTTCCTTTGTCACCCGTTTGGGGACAACCTTCCCCCTTCATCCCCACCATCGGCCCAGCGGGTCGGATGCCAACACCCTGCCCTGGCCAGGAATGCTGGTCGGGGGCCCCAATCAAAGCACTTCCGGGGACGGGATTACTCCCACTTCGCCTGGAACCAAGCCTGCCTTATGTTACGCCGATATCCAGGGCGCTTATGGTTCCAATGAGGAGGCCATCAATTGGAACGCCCCTTTGGTTTTTATCCTGGCCGCCAACGTGCCAGTGCCAGGGACGCCCACTCCCACACCCACGTTTTTTTTTACCATGACTCCGACCGTTACGGCCACTGGCACCAAAACCGCGACCGCGACCCCCAGCCGGACCGCCACTCCGACCGCAAGCCCGACTCCAACCCTGAGCCCCAGTAACACGGCGACGAGGACGGCGACCCTTAGCCCTACCGTGACCTCCTCCAACAGTCCGACGAAAACCGCGACCTTTCCGCCGACAGGAACTCCTTCCTCCACCGCGACGTTAACCGCTTCCCGGACTCCTTCCTCCACGCCGTCCCCAACCGGGACTCCATCGTCCACTCCCTCAAGCTCGCCCACTTCCACCCCATCCAGGACGGCTTCCCCCACCGCCACCAACAGCCCTTCGCCGTCCCTCACCACCACGCCTACGAAAAGCCCAACCGCAACGGCATCCTTTTCTGTCACGGCCACCTTAACCTCGACGCCAACCCTTAGCGCCACAGGAACTGCTTCCCGGACCCCCACCTCCAGCCCAACTCCGACGCCTTCACCAACGACATCGGTGACGCCAACCCCCACGGACACTCCCCTTATTACGGATACTCCTTCCAACACGCCGACCAAGACCCTTACCTTCACTCCTTCTCCCTCCGCCACAAGGAGCCCCACCCCCACGGCAACGAATAGTCCCACGGCTTCACCAACCAGCACCTCTTCGGACAGCCCTACTCAAACCCCCGCGGCGACCCTCACTCCGACATTAACTTCCACCAAGACCGCCAGCGTTTCGCCCACTTCCAGCCCCACCTTGACCCCCAGTTCCACTCCTTCCACCAGCCCCACTCACAGTCCCACGCCATCCGCGACGAAAACGGCCAGCCTCACACCAACCCCCACCGCGACTCGGACTCCCAGCTTGTCTCCGACCTCAACGCCTTCCGACAGTCCAACTTCCTCTCCCGTGAGCACCCCAAGCCAAACAGCCACCTGGTCCCCGACCACAACCTTTACTCAAACCCCCACCCCCACACCTTCGAACCCTCCCACTTTTACCCCTACTGTTTTTTCGTCCGGCGTCAGCTTCTCGCCGGCTTATCCCAATCCTTCCAAGGATGGATCGCCGGTAGTGGTCGACATTAGGGCGCCTGGACCAGCGGTCATCCATTGGGCCGTCTTTACCACGGCCTTCCGTAAAATCAACAAGGGGGATTTGGCGATGACGGACCTTGGCCTCTTCCGTTGGGACTTGACCGATAAGCGGGGGGATCCGGCTGCCAGGGGCATTTATTACATCCGCCTTGAAGTGTCGGGTCCTTTCGGGAAAGCCTCGAAAATCGTGAAGGTTTTGGTCCTGTAAGGTCGGTTCGCGTTTATTCCGGTTTTTTCCATCCGGTTTTCATTTTCATTGGGACAGTGGCGGGGTTATGATGAACCCAATCTTTGACAAACCTCAAGGCGGAGGGCCTGATGACGATCCGAAAAGAATCCAAAGTCTCCAATTTCCTCAAGGAAGTAAACCTGTTTGAGGGGCTTGATAATAAAGTCATCAACCAAATTTTCCGGCTTGGAATCGTGCAAAACTTTAAAAAAGGCGACATGATCATCCGGGAAGGGGAACAGGGCGGCAGTTTCCACATCCTCATCAACGGCAAGGCGGAAGTGACCAAATCCTCCAAGGCGAAGGGCTCCCAGAAAAAATCCTTGGCGAGAATTTCCAGGGGATCCACTTTCGGGGAAATGAGCGTTTTTGACGGAGCCCCCTATTCGGCCTCGGTCAGGGCGGTCGAGGATTGCGACGTCCACATTATCCGCGGGACGGACCTCAAGAAGTTTTTCGAGGAAAATCCCCGCGAGGGCGTGGTGATCCTGATGACCTTGATGACCTCGATTTCCAACAGGCTCCGCCGCGCGAATTTGGCCTTGTCGGTCATGGATAAAAGCCGTTAAGAGGCGATTGTGTCTTCCACCCTCCAAACCCAAATAGGAAACCTTCTCGTCCGCAAGGCGAGTTCCGCGGAAAAGGCGGTTGTTTTGGGGATTAAACAGGATGCCGCGCGCTGGCTGGAAGCCAAGGGCATCCACCAATGGGCCGGAATCCTCATGGCCCAGGGTGAGGATTTTGTCCACAAGCCGGTTCAGGAAGGGGAGTCCTATTTGCTCTTCCAGGGTGACCATCCGATTGGAACCATCACGATCACCTGGGAGGATTCGGTGAGCTGGGGTGAAAAGGGAAAGGATGGGAAGGCGGGCTATCTCCATGGAATGGCGGTTTTAAGGAAATACGCCGGTAAGGAAATCGGCAAACAGCTGCTGGACTGGGCGATGGGCGTCATCCGGGCCAAGGGAAAAACCGTCCGGCTGGACTGCATGGCCGAAAATCCCAGGATCAACCGCTACTATAGGGATATGGCCTTTGAGTCCAAGGGACAAGCCACGCTCCCCAGCGGCTTTAAGGTCAGCTTGTACGAGAAGGCCTGACCAGGGCCCCGTCACTGGCCCCTTTTCCCCGGTTTTCCAGTGAAACTTTTCGGCCTCCGCCCCCGTCCAAAAAGCGTCGGTTGAATTTACTCAATTAAGGAGAAGGACCATGAGAAAAACCTTGGCGGTTTTAACAGCGTTGTTCGTGGCTGGTTCGGTGGGATTCACTTTCGCCCAGGACGTGAACGGCAATAATCCGGCGATGAGCCCGAAGGCTCGGTTGGAGCGGCAGCATGACCGGGTTCAGGAGGGGGTCCAAAACGGGTCGATCAGCAAGAAGGAACACCGCAAATTGGCCCGGCAAGGCCGCCACATTAACCGGGAGCGCAGAAGGGACCTGCGAAAAGACGGCGGTAAATTGACGAACGAGGATAGGGCCAAGCTGGAGCGCCAGGAAAATAGGCGGTCCGGGGAGATTTATCAGGACAAGCATAATTAAAAAAGGAAGCTTGATTTTTAAAGGGCGGGACTCCAAAGTCCCGCCCTTTTTTTATTTTTAAAATTGCCCTATCCCTTTGCGGGAGAGGGAAGTCTTAAAGGTCGAGGGACGCGATCAACAGATCCCCTGCGTTGATTCCGGAACATTACTTCACGAAAACAATATCATCCACCCTCAGGTCGTAATCCGCCTCGTGGAGTTCCGGAGAAAAGGCCATGTTTTTCACATCGGGAAAGGTGCGGGGATAGGAAGTGCCCCATGTAGGCTGATTGAAACGGTTCAGGGGAATCTTCACCAGGGTCCATTGCTCAGGGGCGATGAAGTCGGCTTGGAAATCGCAATAGTCCTGCACAACCGCCCTTCTTAAGGTCGTGATGTAATATTTTCCATCGCCCTTGGCCGCGAACCAAAGTTCCTTGTAACCGTTCAAGTCCACGGTGCTTCCCTGGCTGTTCAGGTTCGCCTGGAGGTAGGCCCAGGTCCAAGGAGCCTCGCTGGGGCCCAAGTGGCCCTTCATGCCGGCGCAGAAACCGGGAGAGAGCGGCGACCCGCCCTCCAGCCGCTGGTAGGGATTCGGGAGAAGAATGGTTCCCATGTTGTTGTGGTCAAACTCAACCGACCAACCGCCGATGCCCGAGGCGGGGGAAGGGCCCTCGAAGTCGTCCAACCTCCAGGAATCCTTCGGGATTTTCACCGAGTTTTTGCTTTTTATTTCCACCGTGTCGCTCATGCCGAGCTTTTCCCTCAAGTCCTGTATTTCCCGCCTCAGGCGGTAAACTTCCGCCTTCAACTGGTCGTTGGACCATCCTTTGAGGGACCCTTCCTGGGGGGGGGAGTCGGCCCTCAGAAGGGTCGCGGTAAAAAAAACAGCGAGGAACAGGTGAAGCCTTTTCATAATGCCTCCCGGAAATTAAGGCTCAAACGATAAGACTATTAAACCACCAAGGGCGCCAAGGACGCCAAGAAAAGGGGGGCGATAAGTATGATTTGGGCGAAAATGCCGGAAAAAGTTAATTTTTATTTGTCTTTCGGGGTGACCTTGGGGCCCTTGGTGGTTCAAGTGCCCCGGTTAATGCCCTTGTGGCCCCAGGCAAAAAGGGTTATCCTTTTTTTATGGTCCTTTTCCAAAAAAGGTTTCAAAATTTTTCCTTTTCCCTCCTCGCCCTAATCGCACTGGCTCTGGGCTCTCCCGGCCTGGCCCAAACCCCAGCCTTGACCTTGGACCAAAAATGCCTCCAGGTTCTCAACCGTTTTACCTTCGGGCCCAAGCCGGGGGATTTGGAGCTGGTGCGCAAGATGGGGCTGGACGCCTTCCTGAGGGAACAGCTGAATCCGGACATGATCGATGATTCGGCCTGTGAGAAGGACTTGGATCCCTATTCCACGGTCAAGGAAAGCATCAATTCATTATTGATGGAATATCCCCAGCCGGGAGTCAATATCATGAGGCCGGACCTTCGGAATAAAGCCCTCTCGCCGGCCCAAAATGAGGAAGCCTACGGCCGTATCTTCAGCATGGTGAATGATTTGGCCGCGGCCAAGTTGACAAGGGCCTTGGTAAGCAGGCGCCAGTTATATGAGGTGATGGTGGATTTTTGGTTCAACCATTTCAACGTCGCCTTCGACAAGAATGAGGTGGAATGGTGCACCGGGACCTACGAAAGGGAGGTCATCAGGCCCAATGCCCTGGGTAATTTCAAGGATCTTTTGATGGCCGTGGCCAAAAGCCCGGCCATGATGGTTTACCTGGATAATAACGACAATTTCGCCGACCCCAACTTCAAGCCTCTGGCCGATCCCGGCATGACCGGCAAAGGCGGTGGGGCCATGATGATGCAAAGCATGCCGGGCCAGGGCCTGCGCCTCAACGAAAATTACGCCAGGGAACTATTGGAGCTCCACACCCTGGGGGTGGACGGCGGCTACACCCAAAAGGACGTCGTGGAGACGGCCAGGGTATTCACCGGATGGTCGGTCGGAGGACTCCAACCCGATTCGGCGCCGCAGCCCGTGGCCTTCAAGTTCAAGCCCTGGCACCATGACGGCAACCCCAAGTTTATCCTGGGCCATTCCTTCGGGCCCAACGACGGCGTCAAGGAGGGGGAAGCGGTGTTGGCCATGCTTTCCCGCCGCCCGGAAACAGCCAATAGGATTGCCTTCAAGCTATGCCAGAGGTTCGTGGCCGACAACCCACCGGCCGCCCTCGTGGAAAGGGTCGCGGCCAAGTTCCTGGAATCGGACTGCGACATCAAGGAAACCCTTCGGGTCATCCTCGATTCGCCCGAATTTTTCGACCCCCAATATTACCGGGCCAAGGTGAAAACGCCTTTCGAATATGTCGCCAGCGCCATGAGGGCGGTGGACGCGCACCCGGGCGATTGGAACCCCTCCATCCATGTGCTGGAATCCATGGGCCAGCCCCTTTATCGATGCGAGGCGCCGACCGGTTACCCCCAGACTGCCAACGCCTGGATAAGCTCCGCCTCGTTGCTGGGACGAACCAATTTCGCGGCAAAACTGTTCGACGCGACGGAGAAGGAGGGGCCGGTCGTAAACCTGGAGCCCTTCGAGAAGGGCGCCGCGGGGGGAGGCGGGAAGGCCGTTCTTCAAAATGTCTCGAGGATTCTCTTGAACGGCGAAATGTCCCCGAAAACGGAACAGGCGTTGTTGGCGGACCAACCTTCCCTGGATACCCGCAAATTGGCGGCTTTGGTATTGGCTTCGCCGGATTTTCAGAGGAGATGACCCTCCCCCGCCCCTTGGGGGGGAGGGAAGGTTTGCCAGACCTAAATGACAGGAGTTGAGCATGGATCCCCGATACAATCCCAAGTTGTCACGCAGGGACTTTTTTAAAATGACCGGCACCTTGGGCGCGGGACTGGCCCTTTGGTCCCTGCCGCCCTGGCTGCACGCGGCGGCGAAACTGGCGGCGGGCCCGAACTCGAATTCCAAGACCCTGGTCGTCCTTTTCCAACGGGGAGCCGCCGACGGTCTCAACACGGTCATTCCTTTCGCTGATCCACTGTACTTGAAAGCCAGGCCGACCATCGGGATCAAGTCCGGCATCCTGGACCTGGACGGCCGTTTCGGCTTCCATCCCTCACTGGCTCCCCTTTTGCCGTTGTGGAAGGAGGGCCATTTGGCCTTGGTCCACAGCGCCGGATCCCCGGATTCCAGCCGCTCCCATTTCGACGCGCAAGACTACATGGAAACGGGGACGCCTGGAGTGAAGGGAACCGCGGACGGATGGCTCAACCGGACAGCCGGGTCCTTCCCCAAGGCTGGACTTGACCCCTTGGCGGCCATCGCCATTTCCGCCAGGCCTCCCAGGATTCTCAGGGGGGAAATCCCCGTGACCTCCATGACCAGCCTGAAGGACTACGCCTTCAGCCAGGGGCCCGAGGCGGCCAAGACCTTTGAGGACATGTACTCCGGTTCGGAAGGACTGTTGGGCAAGGCCGGACTCGCCACGGCCGATTCCATCAAAAAACTGCAGTCGCTGCTCGGCGCAGCCCGGGGATCTTCCCAGGGGGGTTATGGAAACGGCTATCTAGGCCACGCCCTTTCGGACTTGGCCTCCATCCTGAAATCGGGTGCCGGCGTGAAGGTGGCATTCGTGGATATCGGGGGATGGGACCATCACACGGGTGAAAGCTACAGGTTAGGGTCGCTCCTGGAGGATTGGGGAAAGGGCCTTTCGGCTTTCTGGAGGGACTTGGGCGATAAGGCGGGGGATGTGGTGGTGGTTTCCATGACGGAGTTTGGGCGAACCGTCGCCGAGAACGGGTCCCAAGGCACGGACCACGGCCACGGCAGCGTCATGTTCCTGTTGGGAGGCCCCGTTAAGGGGGGCAGGGTCTATGGCAAGTGGAGCGGGCTGGAGAGGGAAAATCTGAATGAGGGAAGGGATCTTCCCGTGAACACGGATTTCCGCCAGGTCCTTTGCGAGGCCTTGGGAAAACACCTGGGCGTCAAGAAACAATCGGCGATTTTCCCCGGTTTCAGGCCTGGCCCTTCCTTGGGATGGATATAAAAAAGAGAGGCTTTTATCGGCAGTAAAATATTTCTTATTTTTTTGGGGGTTTTTTGAAAAGGTTCTCCTTCCCGCTATTTGTGCCGATTTTCTATTTTCTGTTTTCCATTCCCGCCATTGCCGGCCCCAACTTGGTTGTTCTCGGTTATTCGGCAGTCTGGTTCGACGGCCTTTATCCGCCGGAAAGCTACAATTACGGCGCCCTCACCCACATCGCCAGGGCCTTTCTCACGCCGAAAGCCGACGGTTCCATAAAGGCGCCGGCGGGATTTTGGGACCCCGATTTGCAAAGGCTTGCCCAGGCCCATGGCGTGAAGTTATTGGCTTCCCTCGGGGGAGCGGCTCCCGACGCGAGCCAATGGCTGGCACTGGCCCGCGACCCGAAAGCCTTAAAAGTTTTTTTTGATTCCTTGGAAAAATCCATTGGGGACCACCGTTATGACGGCGTGGATGTGGATTGGGAGCCTTCCGCCCTGACGGACCAGGATCAGGAAACCTATACCGCCTTTATGAAGGAGCTTCGGGCGCGGTTCCCTAAATGGATCATCACCACGGCCTTGGGCGCCAGTGATTATTACGGCAAACATATCGCCTGGGCTGATGTCGCTCGCCAGGTGGATTTTATCAACCTCATGACCTATGACTTCGCGGGAGATTGGACCGGGCATTCGGGGTATAACGCGAATCTTTACGACTCGAAAAATTCAAAAGTGGCCACCGGATTGAGCGTTGATGAGGCGGTCAAGCGGTTGGAAGGAAAATACTCGGTGCCCGCCGATAAGATCGTCCTTGGATTGCCCTTTTACGGCCAGCACTTTTTTACCGCCCATATGGGGGATAATTTCACGGATGCCGCCAGCAAAGTTGTCTCGGAGATCCAGTTTTATGAGATCGCCCCCCTGGAATTGGACGGGGACTGGAAATTCCGATGGGACGACGACGCGAAGGCCGATTATCTGGAAAGGGCGGTTGGAAACGGCGTCATTAGTTACGACGACAAGGGGTCTATTCGAATCAAATGCGACTACGCCAAAAACGAGGGGTTGAGGGGGGTCATGATTTGGAATTTGGGAGCGGACCTGGTTGGGTTGAAAACCCCGCTTTTGGATTCGGTTTGCGGGGCTTTTGGCGCGCGGTCCGTGACCCTGCCGGCTTCGGGGTTGGCTAGGGCCGCCGCGACTTTCGCGGGCATGGTCCAAGACGCCTTCGGGAAACTTGGGGGCCTCCATGAAAATCTGCTGAAGGCCGGAAAAATCGAGGAAGCCGGGAGGGCCGTGACTTGGAAGGGCCCGGAGCTCAGCGCGCAAGGCTCGAATCGGGCCGGGGTTTTAGGGAAAGAGATTTGGGATTTGCAAAGAACCTTGAGCAAGCTCAATCGAAAACTGGAAGAGGGACAGGCGGTTCTCGATTCCATCCCCGTGACGGTGGTTCAGGGACGAAAAGTGGAAGCCGATGGCGCCCGGTTATTGGTGGATGATTTTGAGGGAGGGACCCCGGTCAACGCCTTGGGCGGGGCATGGACGGCCGATTTCGACCAGAATAAATTGGGGACGACGTTAAGTCCCAGCCCCTTCGCTCCCGCGGCCGGGGGGGCGAGGGGATCGGAAAAGTTCGCCGCCCATATCTTCGGCCATTTCGGCAAGAGCATGGCGCCCTGGCCCTACGCGGAGCTGACGGGGACCCTCAACCAGGCGGGAGCCGCGGCGGATATAAGCGGATTTAAAACCCTGAAATTTTGGGCAAAGGGGGATGGCAAGGAATATTCGGCCCTGCTGGGCCGCGCGGCGGTGCGGGATTACTGCAATTTCCGGAGCGATTTCATGGCCCCCATCCCATGGACGGAGGTCGTTTTGAACCTCCAAGACTTCAAGCAGCCGACCTGGGGAAGGCAGATTCCCCTCAACCTCAGTGATGTTCTTTATATCGAGTTCACCCCATCCGCGTCGTTCAGTGATGAAGATTTCAACCTTTGGGTGGATGATGTTGTGTTGGGGAAATAGGGGAAGTGGCATCCCGCCCGGATGGGATAAATTCAGGCCGGCAAGGCTGACGCCCGTTACTCCTCGCCTAGAAACTCCAAGTTGCACGACGTGGATTCCCGTTTGGCGAATCACATGAAGAGAGTTCATGCCGACCTTAAGGCGGGTCGTATCACCGTGCCCAACCCGATGCCGAAAGGGTCAAGCAACTGAATGGAAATTAAACCTTTCTAACTTTGGCAAACTTTTCGATGGTCTCCGTAGGTTTCAGGTTCAACTGAAACTCGTGTAAAAGTTTAGAAAAGTTACCGACAAATCCCAACCCTATTTCAAATTGTGTTAAATTTAACGAGCAATACTCACATCTTCGAAATAGATCGGTTTTGAAGTGACCTTCAAAGTACCTTCTGGAACTCAATTTTCTCCCGGCTCATATCAATTTTCGCTTCTGCTTTCCCTTCTTTTCTTCTTTATTACATGCCTGCCATTGTCCGCCGCCACCGCCATCCCGGCCCAAGCCTGGAGCAGGGACATCAATGCCGGGGGCTATCAGGACGGGGCTCCGGTGGGGGGCTTTGGAGCGGGATCCTACACCTGGAATTTTGCCGGGGACTTCTATCTCAGCCGCCTCAATATCGCCGCGGCCCCGACGACCTGGACCAACAACAATCCCTATACCCTCGACAACAACTGCCACTTTTATATGTACCAAAAGCCCTCGGGCCAGGCCGCTGTCACCACGAAGCTTAACGCCGCGTCTTTAGGATCCGGCCAAGCCAACTATTACTCCCTTTTTCCCAAGGCTTGGGTGGATTACTACGGTTCGAAGTTTCCCTGCAAGGCAAGGGTAACCCAATTCACCCCCCTGATCCCCGGCGATTACACCAGAAGCAGTTTCCCGGAAGGCATTTACGAATGGGAATTCACGAATAACACCTGCCTCTCCACGGAGGTGGGCATCATGCTGACCTGGGACAACACCTTTGGGGGGGCCAGCGCGGCGGCCAGCGTCTCGTGGAGCCACACGGGTTTGGTCCTGACCAGGACCGGTGGAAACGCGACTTCCAAATCCCAGGGTGAATTCACCCTTGCCGGCAGTTCCGGCGCCGGCGTGACCGTCACCTACCAATCGGCGGCCAGCGTGGCCGCGCTGGAAACTTCTTTCGGGGCCGCGGGGCTACTGGGCAATAGCGTCGGGAGCAATTCCATCGGCGGAATCGCCTTCAAGGTGACCCTGGCGCCTGGCCAAACCGTGAAAGTTCCCATCGTCCTGGCTTGGGACATTCCCCTTTGCCAGCCCGGCACCGGCGCCCAATGGTACCGGGAATACACGCGCACCTACGGAAGGACCGGACTCAATTCCTTCGGCATCGCCAACGACGCCTTGGCCAATTACCCGAACTGGGAAAGTTCCATCGACAATTGGCAGGGCGCCATCCTAGGCGGGCCCTATCCCGATTGGTTCAAGCAGATGCTATTTAACGAACTTTATTATTACGCCATCGGGGGCACGATATGGGAGGCGGGGCAATACGGCTCCACCGCCTATGACGCGGGCCCTGACATGTTTTCCAGTTTGGAATGCTATGTCTACAGTTTTTACGGAACCTCGGACGTGCGCTTTTACAGTTCCTGGGCCCTGGCCGATAACTGGCCCAATATCGACAAGCAGGAAGTGGAGCAATTCAGCGACAGCGTGGTTGTGAGTCCCTCCCAGGCTTTGCCCAGGCCTGCCGCCATCGGCACCTGCGCCCACGATTTTGGCGGGCTTAATGACGTCTTCACCCGCTGGAACTCCTACACCTACCGCGATTCCACCACCTGGAAAGACCTCAACTCCAAACTGGTGCTGATGGTTTACCGGGATTGGGAGATGACGGGGAAGAGCGACGCGGCCTTCCTGAACTATTGCTGGCCCTCGGTGCAGGCCGCCATGACCAAAGTGCACGGCCAATGCGTTTCGGGAGGCGTTACTTACAACCTTCCCATCTCCAGCGGCATCGATCAGACCTACGACGACCTGGGCCTCACCGGCGAAACGGCCTATTGCGGAAGCCTGTACCTGGCGGCCTGCGAGGCGGCCAAGGCCATGGCCACCCAGCAGGGCAACGCGGCCTTGGCAACCACCTACAATTCCTGGCTGACCTTGGGACAAGCGGACTTCGAGGGAAATCTTTGGAACGCCGGGGGGAATTACTACAACATCGACACTGGAAGCGGCGCGGGGGGCGTGACCGGTGTGGCCCGCATCATGAGCGACCAGCTTTGCGGGCAATGGTACGCCAAGGCCTGCGGGTTGGCCGATGTGGTGCCAACCGCCCACGCGGTGAGCGCCTGGCAGGCGGTGCACGATAACAACTGGGCCAAGTTCGACGCCGGGGCCCATGGAGTGGTGAATGTCATGACCTCGGCGGGAGCCATTGATACTGGCACCCCCCAAAGCCAGGAAAACTGGGTGGGAACCAGCTGGGGAGCGGTGGCCGGCATGATCCAACAGGGGATGTTCACCCAGGCTGTTTCCATCGGGAACAGCCTCTACAACACCATTTGGAACACGGGACAGATGTGGTTCCGGACCCCGGAGGCCTGGCGGACGGGGCTGGGGGGAGTCCGCGCGGCGTACTATATGAGGGCAAACTGTATTTGGGCGGCGAAACACGCCTATGAGGTAAATTCACCCTGCGGAGGGGCCTCCTGCACGCCCATTCCATCCCTCACCCCTACCTCCACGCCGACCTTGAATTGCCCCACGACGAATACGGCCACGCCAACCCCAACCTACACCATTCCCTCCACCGCGACCTGGACCCCCACCCCAACCGCGACCAGGACGGCAACGTCCACACCCTCCCCTAGCGCAACCAGGTCGCCTTCCCTTACCCCTTCTCCCACGGCAACCAACAGCTTGACCAGGACCGCGACCTCCACCCCCACTAAAAGCCCGACGGCCACCGCGACGGTTTCCCCTTCGATGACCGCGACGGCTTCGTCTTCGCCAACCAAATCACCTACTTCCACTCAAACTCGAACCGCCACCTCGAGTTCTACCCCAACGGCCACGATCACTTCCACGCCATCCAACACCCCGCTTATTACCAATACGGCCAGCCGGACCCCCACCGTTACCCCGACCGATTCAACGACGCCGACTTCTTCGGCTACGCCTGCCGCTACGGCTTCACCGACCCAGACCGCCACGAGGACCGCAACTTCAACGGCATCGATAACGGCTACGCCATCCCTGACCGCTTCGGCTTCGTCTACGTCGACCAGGACCGCAACCTCAACGGCCTCCGCGACCCCTTCCCGGACCCCCAGCCCAAGTCCCACCGCGACCGCCACCCTATCGGCGACTAACTCACCCAGCCCAACGGCAACCAATTCAACGACCCCGACTTCCTCGGCGACGCCCACCGCTACAGCCTCCGCTTCACCCACAAGAACCGCGGCGGCCACCCTTTCACCCTCTTCGACGAATACCTTCACAGCTTCCGCGACCCCCAGTCCCACGTCCACCGCGACGCCCTCGCTTACGCCGACTCCGTCAGCTACACTCACCACTACGGCTTCGCCATCTCCCACGAAGACCCCGACCTCAACCGCTTCGAAAACCCCGACAGCAACTCCCACTGTGACGCCTTCCCTTACTCCGACGAGGACCCCGACCCTGACCGCTACTACATCCGCGACCAACACGCCCACCCAAACCTTTACCTCCACCGCCGCAACGACGGAAGTGGCCATCTCCTATCCCTATCCCAACCCATCCGATGGGCTGATTCCGGTAACGGTGGAAATGAGGACTCCCGGCCAGGCCCAAATCCATTGGGCCGTCTTTACCACGGCCTTCCGGAAAATTCGGGAAGGGGATAACACAATCAACGGCCTGGGAATGGTCACCTGGGACCTGAAGGACAAAAAGGGAACACCGGTCGCGGCGGGCTTGTATTACCTGAGGGTCGAGGTCAAAGGCGATTTTGGGACCACCGGGAAGATCCTGAAGGTTTTAGTGAGGCCTTAAACCAAAATCTTGTTTCGCCGCCAAGACACCAAGGCACAAAGAAAAAATAAGAGGGTTCGTTTTGATTTGGATCCTTTTCGAAGGGAGTGTAAAAGGCCCTCCTTGGTGTCTTTGTGTCTTGGTGGTAACCCGCCTTTGTTTATTTCTTCGCAGATAAAATCCCTTTCTTTTCGATATAATGCCCCCATGAAAAAGAACACCCCCCTACGCATCGGCATCATCGGCCTGGGCCAAATCGCCGAAAAAGCCCACCTGCCTGGCTACAGCAAGGCCGAAGGCTGCCAAGTGACGGCCCTCTACTCCTCCCGGGAAGCCCACGCCAAACAAATCGCCACCCATTACGGCGTTCCCCATATTTACAAGGACTGGAACCGCCTGCTGGAGTCCGACCATGTGGACGCGGTTTCCATCTGTACCCCCAATTACACCCATCTTCCCATCGCCTTGAAGGCTTTCCAGGAAGGGAAGCACGTGATGCTGGAAAAGCCCATGGCTTTGAACCAGATCGAGGGAATGAAGATTATCCAGGCGGCCAAGAAAAGCAAAAGAACCTTGATGGTGCACCACAACATGAGGTTTGACCCCGCAGTTCGGACGGCGGAAAAACTGCTCCGGAAAAATTCGATTGGCGAGGTGTTCGCTTTCAAATGCTCCTTGACCCACCGGGGCCCCCAAGCTTGGAGTCCGAAAGCCGATTGGTTCTTCAACAAGAAGGAAGCGGGTGGCGGCGCTTTGATGGATCTAGGCCCCCATGTCTTTGACAGTTTGAGGTTCCTGTTAGGCGACGACGCCTTGATGGCGGGGGCTGTGGCGGCGCAAGCGCCTGGCGCCTCCTCCAAACAGGGGGAAATCCACTGTAACTGTCTGCTCCGTTTCAAACGGGGAGCCGTAGGATCGATCACCGTGGGCTGGGCCGATACGGTTTACCAGAACCGGTTTTATTTTTACGGCACCAAGGGTTCCCTTTCCTTAAACCTGGCCAAAGGCGACCCCATCACCGTGGAATATCGGAACCAGCCGGGAAAGACCTTCCCGCCCCTGGCGAAGGACAGCTTTTATCCGACCATATACGAGCATTTTGTCCATTGCGTCAGGCACCAAAAAACCCCATGGGTTTCCGGTGAGGAGGGTTTGAAAACACTGGAGCTGATTGACGCGGGCTACCGACTGATTCAGCATGCCGATTCCGCGGCTATTTGAAAACAAGGGAGAAAAGTTAACCTCCCCTTTTGATAAGGGGAGGTTATGTTTCAGCCGAAAAATCTCACTGTTGCTGGCAGTGGAATTGATCGCTTGGATGGCCGCGGGTAGTGGCGCCGCCGCGCCGGACTGCCCCCATTGTCCAACTGGACAGGCCATGAGCCAGGCGGCCCAGGAACAGGTTTTCCGCTTGGCGGATGACATTTTCCAGGAAGTTTCCAGCTTGAGGGGGCTTCCGATCAAGGATCCCGTTCTTAAGAAATTCGCCGGCAGGGATTTCTTCAGGGAATATTATTTCCGGAAGCTTCAAGAGCGATATCCCTCCGATAAAAAAAGATCCGTTGAGAAGGCCTATGTTTTACTGGGGTTCCTTCCGGAAAATACCGACATCATTCAAACCTACCTGGATTCTTTTCTCGCGGAGGCCCAGGGCTTCTATGACCCCCGGTCCAAAACCCTCTTTATCGCCGATTGGATCGACCAGGATCGGTTGGAGGGAATCCTGGCCCATGAGTTGGACCACGCCCTTCAGGACCAATATTTTGACTTGGAGGCCTTCCTCCAAGAGGGCGGGAGCCTTTCTTTGGACGCCCAATTCGCCCGAACCAGCGTCATGGAGGGGGAGGCGACGGCGATCGCCTTAAATTACTCGCTGGAGGACAAGGCGGAAGATTTTACCCAATTGGTGAACATAGCCGATTGGATGAGGTTGAATCATTTCCTGGAAGAGTCGGGCCAAAGGGCCATGGGCCGCAGGGTCGTCCTCAACGATGCGATCAACTTTCCCTATGTCTACGGCTCGGCCTTCCTTCAAAATTATGTCAAAGCCTATGGTTGGAACGGCATGGAGTATCTATTCCAACATCCTCCTACCACGACCCGGCAGATCCTGCATCCGGATGTGTTTTTTCCCCGCCGAGAAAAAACCTTCCGCGTGACCATCGAGGATCTTTCCCCGGGGGTTCTCGAGGACTACTCCCTGATTTGGCAGGATAGTTTGGGCGAATACGGCCTCCAACTCCTTCTTCGGCAGTATGTCCCGGAGGAGGAAGCCCTCAAGGCGGTCGAGGGCTGGCGGGGGGACCGCCTCCAGGTCTATGAGGCCAAGGACCGGAGGGCATCCCTTTTGAACGGCTATGTGGTGTTCGACAGCAATTTATCCGCCGAGAAATTTTTAATGGGATACCTATCTCTTTTAAGCGGTAAGTATAAGATTGAATCGGTTCGGCGCTCGGATGGGAATATCTACTGGGCGTCTTTGGCCGGAGCCGGGATGGATATTTACGCTGAGAGATTTGGCGCAAGGGTTGTTTTTATTGAAGGTTCGCCACCGTCCTTGACCTCCAAAATCCGATCCGCTCTTTGGAACGTGGTGTCCGAGAAGAACAAGTAACGGCGCCCTCCGCCCTCCGCAACCGACACAAAAAATAGTTGCCATCCTCGGACGTCGAAAAAGGGTTTTCGGGGGCGGAGGGCGCGGGGCGGACAGCGGGTTTAACCTCCTTGACACTCGCTGGGGTGGTACCTACACTTATCCAAGACATAAGGAAAAAATGTAACTTTTGACCTGTTTGAGGGTTACTTACTTAACGGAGGAAGACGATGGGAATGGCTCAGGCAACAACCGACGCGGATTTTAAGAAGGATGTCCTGGATTCCAAGGTCCCGGTGCTGGTGGATTTTTGGGCCGAATGGTGCGGCCCCTGCAAGATGGTGGCTCCGGTCCTGGATGAATTAGCCAAGGAATATGACGGAAAAATAAAGATCGCCAAGGTGAATGTGGACGAGAACCAGCAGGTTTCCATGGAATTCCATATCCGCAGTATTCCGACCCTGCTTTTCTTTAAGAACGGTCAAATGGTCAAGCAATTGGTGGGTGCCCATCCCAAGTCGAAGCTGGTCACGGAAATCCAGGAAGTTATTGGGGGATAATTTGGCTGAAAAGAACACGGGTGTCTGGGTCTATTTGACGCTGGTGGGAATTGTTGTTTTGGTGGGGGCCGTTTCATTCTGGAAGCAGCGGGCGTCCTTGGAGGGTGTTTCCCAGGCCCAGGCGGCCCAGCCCGAACCCCAGCAAGCCGCCCAGCATCAGGCTCCTTCTGTCCCTGTTCCCGCGGGAAATCCCCTGGTGAAAAACTTGTTTGACGGAACTTTTTCCAAGGAAGTCGTGAAGTCCGGCAAACCGGTCTTGGTGGATTTTTGGGCCACTTGGTGCGGCCCCTGCCGCATGTTCGGCCCCATCGTGGATCAAGTGGCGGAGGATTATAAGGGGCGGTTGAAAGTTTGCCGCGTGGACGTGGACCAAAATCCGGGACTCTCCCAGACTTTTCAGGTCAGGGCTATTCCCACCTCGATTTTGTTCAAGAACGGGAAAGTGGTGAAGATGTGGGTAGGACTCGTGTCGGGGGAAGACCTCAAGGTGGAGATCGATAAGGTCCTCAAAAAAGCGAAACAGCCCAAATCCAAAGCCGTTAAAACGTAACCTCTTCCTTTCAAAATTCCGCAGGTTAAGCAGGGTTGGTCCGAGAACTGCCCTCGTTGATTCATCGGTTTCGGCCCCCAAGCTTCCTTTCCCGAGGGGACAGTCATTGCTTGACAGTTTTTCGCCCTTTTCCTTATACTGCCTCGGCTTTTACACCCTAACTCCCTGTTGAAAGGCTTTCAGTGACTTTCCAAAAGTGGATGGCCCTCATCGTTATCGCCCTCATCGGCGCCTGTGTATACGGCGTCTACCCCCCGGATAAAAAACTGAAGATGGGCTTGGATATCAAGGGCGGGCTCCAAATGAACCTGGAAGTCGACTTGGATAAGCTCCAAGGCAAGACCGAGAAGGAGATCTCCGACGCCGCCGACCGGGCCTTGGAAATCCTCCGCAACCGCGTGGACGGCTTAGGAATCAGCGAGCCTGTCCTGCAGCGGGAAGGGGCCTACGGCATCGTCATCCAACTTCCCGGCTTGACGGAAGTCAAAAGGGCCAGGGACATCATCCTCTCCACCGCCCAGCTGGAATTCCGCATGGTTTCCACCAGCTACCACTTGACCGATTACATGGATAAAGACAACAAGGTCGACACCTCCAAGCTTCCCGCCGACATCACTTATTTCCCCGGCAAGGAAAAGAGCGAGTATCTTTGCGAAAAAGTGCTCTTGACCGGAGAGTCCCTGGTGGACGCCCAGGTTGAAACCGACAGTTACGGTCGCCCCATGGTTGGATTCAAGCTGAACGCCGAGGGCGGAAAAAGGTTCGGCATCATCACCGGGGACAATATCGGCCGCAACCTGGCGATTATTCTGGACTCCAAGGTCTATTCGGCCCCGACGATCCAAGGACGCATCCCGGGCGGGTCCGGCGTCATCACGGGGAGCTTCAGCGACGAGGAAGCCAGGGACTTGGCGCTGGTCCTAAGGGCGGGAGCCTTGCCGGCCCCCTTGAAGGTCACCAGCCAATTCGTGGTGGGCCCCACCTTGGGCGCCGATTCGGTCCGCAAGGGAACCGTCGCCGCGGCTTACGGCCTCCTGCTGGTCCTGCTTTTCATGGCCATTTACTACCGGGTTTCCGGCATCATCGCCAACCTGGGCCTGCTGGTGAACATGATCTTCCTTTTGGGAATGCTCGCCTACCTTAAGGTGACCGTGACCCTTCCCGGAATCGCCGGCATCATCCTGACGCTCGGATTGTCCGTGGATTCCAACGTTCTGATCTTCGAGAGAATCAGGGAAGAACTCAAGATCGGCAAGACCGTCCGGGCCGCGATTGAGGCCGGCTACCGCCGGGCCTTGGTGGCCATCATTGATACCCATGTGACGACGCTCATCTCGGCGGCGGTCCTTTTCCAATTCGGCACAGGCCCCATCAAGGGCTTCGCGGTCAACCTGAGCTTGGGCGTGGCCTTGAGCTTGTTCACCGCCGTGGTAATTACGAAGATGATTTTTGACGCCCGCAAGGAATACCAAGGTTTAAGTATTTAACCGGAGGTTAAATGCTTAAACCCAATGAATAATTGGCAATTAGGAATTAGTAATTTTGGAATTTTTTCAACCGGGTCCCGGTTGAAAAACATACGGTCACTGCGGACTTCGAACGGCGGACTACGAACTTTTAAGGGGTTGAACATGTTTCGTTGGTTTAATGAGCCCAAAATAGATTTCATGAAGCCCCGCCGGTTTTTCCTGGCGCTGTCGGCCCTTGGTTGCCTGGCGGGCCTCTATGCCTGCGTGCTGTTGTGGCAGGGCAAGGCCAAGTTGGGAACGGATTTCGGCGCCGGCGTGATGCTCCGCATGTCATCCTCCACGGACGTGGGGATTGATAAAATCCGCGAAACCCTCAAGCAGGAGGGCTTTCCCGAGGCCGTTATCCAAGAGGTCAAGGACGACAACGGCAAGGGCTTCAACTTAGTCATCAAGATCAAGCATGACCCCTCCAAGGCCGTCGGAAGCATCGGGGACGAGGTTTTAGCCGCTTTCACCAAGAATTTCACCGACGC
>Ga0265319_1000660_pt1 | contig 22674 bp, 17 predicted proteins | sample 4824metaG_FD_192443 | JGI IMG/M metagenome (GOLD analysis project Ga0265319, IMG submission 192443) | Rhizosphere microbial communities from Carex aquatilis grown in University of Washington, Seatle, WA, United States - 4-8-24 metaG | ecosystem: Host-associated > Plants > Roots > Rhizosphere >...
GTTCAGGTTGTCCTACACCGGAGTGGAGGTCCCGGGGGCGGAAGTGGTGGCAGTAGCCGTGGGCTGACCCTGGACGCGGACGGAAATGACGGCGGCGACGGCAAGAAAACAGGATAGGCCTAGGGCTTGGCAGCGGGACGTCATGGAAGGTTGTTCAGAAAAGCGATAATCTCTCGTAAACGTAGAAGCGGTTTCGGGGCGGTCAACCTTGGAAACCGGGTGCCAACCTGCACCCAGTCGTCGCGGCGACCGCTGTTGCGCAGGCACTTGAGGCGGTTCAATTCCGTTTCGACGGAAACCAGGCCCTTTTGTTCCGCCCGCACCCGGATTTCGGTCACGAGCAGCAGGGCTTTCACCTCGTCGCCGAATTTGCCGAAGCGATCGCGGAGGTCGGCCTCGACCTGCTTGAGCTGGGCGGGGCTCTCCGCGAGGGCCAGCTTCCGGTAGAAATCGATACGCAGCCGGGTCTCGCCGAGATAAGTGTGCGGGATGCGCGCCTGGATGCGGGGCACCTCCACGGCGCCGCTGGCGTCGTGCTCGGCATCCCGCACTGCAGTGTAGCTGTCCTGGTAGCGGTGGCGGCCATCGTCGCCCCCGCCGGCGCCCTCGCCGATGGAGACGAAGTCGAGCTTCACGGCGGCCCGGACCGCCGCCGCGTGCTTGTCGCCCTTCAGGCGCGCGACGCTCTGGCGGAGCAGTTGGCAGTAGAGCTCGAAGCCGACACCGACGATGTGGCCGCTCTGCTCGGCCCCGAGGAGGTTGCCCGCGCCGCGCAGCTCAAGGTCGCGCATCGCGATGCGGAAACCGGCGCCGAGCTGGTTGTGCGTGCGCAGGGCGGTCAGGCGCTGGCGGGCGACTTCCACCAGCCGGGTGTGGCGATGCAGCAGCAGGTAGGCGTAGGCTTGGTGGCGGAAGCGCCCGACGCGTCCCCGCAGCTGGTAGAGCTGAGACAGGCCGAAGCGATCGGCGCCCTCGATGATGATGGTGTTGCAGTTCGGGATATCGAGGCCGCTCTCGATGATCGTCGTGCAGACCAGGACCTGGTATCTCCCCGCGACGAAATCGGTCATGATGCGTTCAAGGTCGTTCTCCTCCATCTGGCCGTGGCCAACGCCGATCACGACATCCGGCAGGAGCTCGCGGAGGCGGTGCGCGACGAGGTCAATTGTCTGGACGCGGTTGTGCAGGTAGAAAACCTGGCCGCCGCGGCGGATCTCGTGATGCACAGCGTCGATCACGATCTTCTCGTCGTAGGTCTTGACGATGGTCTGGATCGGATGGCGGTTGGTCGGCGCGGTCTCAATCACGCTCATGTCGCGGGCACCGGTGAGCGCCATGTAGAGGGTGCGCGGAATCGGGGTCGCGCTCATGGACAAGACGTCGACCGTGGCGCGCATGCGCTTGAAGACCTCCTTGTGTTTCACGCCGAAGCGTTGCTCCTCGTCGATGACCACCAGGCCGAGCTCCTTGAAGTGCACGTCGGCCTGGAGCAGGCGGTGGGTGCCGATGAGGATGTCGACCTGGCCGGCGGCGGTCGCGTCGAGGATCTTCCTCTGCTCGGCGCGGGAGCGGAAGCGACTGACCATGTCGACGGCGATGGGGTAGCCCGCCATGCGCTCTCGGAACGTGTTGAGATGCTGCTGCGCGAGCACGGTCGTGGGCACGAGGATCGCGACCTGGCGGCCGCCTTGCACGGCCTTGAACGCGGCGCGGATCGCCACCTCCGTCTTGCCGAAGCCGACGTCGCCGCAGATGAGGCGGTCCATTGGCCGGCTGCGCTCGAGGTCAGCCTTGGCCTCGTTGATCGCGCGGAGCTGGTCGGGTGTCTCGGTGAAGGGAAACGAGGCCTCGAATTCCTTCTGCCAGGTGTTGTCCGGGGGGAAACCGTGCCCGGCCTGGGCTTCGCGCGCGGCTTGGATGCGCAGAAGTTCGCCGGCGAGGTCGATCGTCGCGCGTTCCGCGGCCTGGCGGGCCTTCTCCCATCGGCCGGAGCCGATGCGGCCGAGCTGGGGCCGGCTCTTGCTCAGGCCGACGTAGCGGCTGATCAGATGCGACTCCGTCAGCGGCACGTGAAGGGTGACCTTGTCGTCGAACTCCAGCGAGATGACCTCGCGCGGGCCCTGGCTGGTGTCGAGCTTCGTGAGCCCCCGGTAGAGCGCGATGCCGTGCTGGAGATGGACGACAAAATCGCCCTCGACCAGCTCGGAGAAATCGAGCAGCTGGTCGATCTGGGCGCGCTGGGCGATGGCGCGCGGGTTCAGGACCGGGCGGCGGGCGCGCTGACGCCCGAAGATCTCGGTCTCGGTGATGAAAACCAGCCCGTGGGTCTTGGCCTTGAGGATGGGCCAGCCCAGAACGGCGGCGGGGCGGAGGGCGGGAGAGCTCTCAATCGCGCCGGGCGCGGCGGCCTGACTTTCTTTTCCAAATGTGATCCTGAACCCCTCATTGAGGGTGCCGCGCAGGAAGATCGGCTTGAGCCGCTTCAGCGCGGGATCGTCGGCGAGGATCTCCCGGGCCCGTTGTTCCTCGCCTTCCTTCGAGACTGCGACGACCACCCCGTAGCCTTCCTCCTGCCAGGACGCAGCCTGGCGCAGAAACCGGGCGCGGGCCTCTTCCTCGACCTGGAGGCGTTCCTGGGCCACGAGCGCGTCGTCCGGATAGCTGCGGTGATGGACCAGGCTCTCGGTGTCCCAGGTGGCCTCGGTTTCCGCGCCTTCGAAGAGGACCGACGCCTCGTCGAGGTCGCCGATGCCAAAGCGGGCCGCGCATTTTTCCAGGATGGCCGGCAGGGCGGTGATATTGCCCACCGTTGCGGTCAGCCTGTCCGCCGTAGCCTCGGCGAAGGCGGAAGTCCGCGCCCTACCGGGATCAGCGTCGACCGCGAACAGGCTGAACTCCTCGTCCAGCGAGGCGGGCTCGACGAAAACGAGATGGGTGTGCGGAGAAAGATAGTCGGCGATGCCGGTCTTGGACGGGTCCAACTTAACCCGCGGAGAGGCGGAGAGCGTGATGGACGCGACGCTGTCACCCGAGCGCTGGGTCATCGGATCGAAAAGGCGGATCTCCTCGATCTCGTCGCCGAAGAAATCGAGCCGGTACGGCTGGTTGGCCGTCACCGGGTACACATCGATGATCCCGCCGCGGATGGCGTAATGGCCGGGCGCCTCGCAGACCGCCTCCGAATCGTAGTCCAGTTTTTGGAGCTGCTCGAGCAAGCCCTGGAACGGCTGTTTCTGCCCGCGGTTGAGCACAAGTTCGCGGGTGGCGAACTCCTCGAGGGCCGGCACCGGCTGGAGCAAGGCAGCCGGCGTGGTGACCACCAACAGGACGTGGCTGGTGCTGGCCGCCCGCCGGCTCGCGCGGAGGCGCGAGAGCACGGTGAGCCGGTCGCTGGATGCAGCAAACGCCTCGCGCATGTCGCGGCTGTCCGGCATCGACTCGGGAAAAACCAGCACCTCCACCGCCGCCGGCCGGCCGCCGGCGGCGCCGTGGAAAAACCCGATGTCCTCGGCCAGGGCCTCCGCGGTTCTGAGATCCTCAGCCACGACGAGCCAGACCGGCGCGGGCTGTGCGCGGACCAGCCCGGCAATGACCGCGCCGCGCGCGGGCGGACAGATGCCGGTGAGCTTGAATCGCTGGCTGGAGGGAGCGGGCATGGCTGGATCGCGGAAGAGCGGAAGGACGGAAGCGCGGAAGGACGGAAGCGCGAAAAGGCGGAAACACAATTCCGTGCTTCCGCTCCTCCGCTCTTCCGCGATTCAGCCGGGCATTTCCGGCTTGAGCGTTTCCAAGGCGGCAAGGGCGGCGGCTTCCTCCGCGAGCTTCTTGGATGTGCCGCGGCCGGTGCCGAGCAGCCGGTCGAGGATGAAGACCGCCATCTCGTACTCGCGGGCATGGTCGTCGCCCGAGACCTGCGTGACCTCGTAGCGCAGGGCGGTGTTTCCGTAACGGGGCTGCACCAGTTCCTGCAGGCGTCCCTTGGGGTTGTCGGCTTCGAGCGACCCGGTCAGGCGGTCGGGCAGGGATCCATAAAGGCCGAGCACGACCCGCCGCGCCTCAGGGAGGCCGCCATCGAGATACAGCGCGCCGAACAACGCCTCGCAGGCGTCCTCGAGCGCGGTGGCGCGGAATCGTCCGCCGCTGGCTTCCTCGCTCGCGCTGAGCCGCAGGCAGCCGTCGAGGCCGACCTCGCGTGCGAGCGAGGCAAGGAAGACCCCCTTGGTCAGCGTGGCGCGTCGTTTGCTCAGCAATCCTTCCCGGTCACCGGGAAAAAGCTGGAACAGCGCCTCGGTGAGCACGAGCTGCAGCACGGCATCGCCGAGGAACTCCAGCCGCTGGTTGCTCTCGGGGACTTCGGGGTGTTCCTGGAGGTAGGACGGATGGGTCAGCGCGCACTCCAGCAACGCGCGGTCGCGGAACGCATAGGCGAGGCGGGTCTGCAGGGAATCGAGGACGTCGCTCATGAGCTGGCGCTGGCGTAACGACGCAGGCCGCGGTTGAAAACGAAGATCGCCAGCGCGAGCCAGGCGGCGGAGACCGCGGCCAGCCAGCCGGCCAGCACGGGGTCGAAGCCATGGAGTAGGGCTCGCACCGGGACGTTGCTCACGATCACCACGGGTAGCAGCCACACAAACACCATGCGGCTGATTCCCCTGAAGGCCTCGCGGGGCAGGCGGGAGAACTCCATCAGCGTAAAATAGCTGCCCTCCAGCCCCTGGCCTCCGGTGGTCCAGAAGGTGAGCGAGGCGGCGAGGACCAGGATGCTGTAGTGGATCACGAGCCCGCTGAGCATCAGGACCGCGTAGAGCGCGATGTCGCCGGCTCCCGGGTGCAGGCCAAGCTTGTGCGCGGCGTAAAGGATGACACCGAGGGCAACGAGGGAATTGGCCAGGCTGTCCGGATCGATCTTGCGGGTCGTCACCATGAACAGCGGGTTGCCGGGCTGGGCGAGGAAGAAGTCGAAGTTGCCGGTGCGGATGTTGCGGCTCATCTCGAAGAAGTTGCTCCAGAAAAACCCCATGATGAACCGCTGCATGATCATGGAGGTGCCGACGAGGAGCAGCATCTCGTATTTGCCCCAGCCGGCGACCGTGTCGGTGTGCTGGTAGATGACCTCGATCAGCAGCAGGTTCACGCCCATCCAGAACAGCTCGACCATGGCCCAGAGAAAGAAATCGAAGCGGAACATCAGCGTCCGCACGACGGAGTAGCGGGCGCCGGCCAGCCAGATGCGGAGGTAGTTCATGCGTGGGTCAGGAGAGCCATTGGAAAATCTTTCTCTTTCCTCTTTATCTTTCTCGTTCTCTCATTCCAAACAACACCAGATCGCGATCTGGAGAAAGAGAAAGATAAAGAGGAAAGAGAAAGACGACGGCATCACCCGCCCACCGCGGTGTGCCGGCGGAGGCCGCGGCTCCAGAGGAGCTGGTTGACGGCGAGCAGCACAAGCGCCCACGCGGCCTGGATGAACAGGCCATGGGCAGCCGAGGCCACGCCGATGCGTCCGGTGAAGATCGCCGCCGGAAAATACATCTGGTAATAGAACGGCAGGTACTGCGCGGCGTGGAAGAGCCCGGCGGGAAGCAGGTCGAGGGGAAACATCTGCCCGCCCAGGAGGGTCTCGACCGCCATCGAGAGGATGACGAAGCCTTGGATCTCGAGGAACCAGAACGTCAGCATGCCGAAGCAGTAGGCGATGCTGAACTGGATCAGCCCCGCCATCGCCACGGCCGGCAGGCCGAGCGCCAGACGCCAGCCGTCGTGGGGGAAGACGAGGTTATCCTTGATGAAGGGCAGGATCGCCAGCAACGGCACCAGCACGAGCGAGCCCGACACCACCCGGGCGGAGGTGAAGATGCTGAAGCGGTAGCAGAAGTAGTTCACCGGCTTGAGGAGGAACTGGTTGATCAGCCCGTTGCGGATTTCCTCGCTGATCTGGTAGTCCTCGTTGAACGCGCCGATGAAGAACTGCAGCACGATGAGCACCACGAAGTAGGTGATGGTGGCGCGGAAGTCGAAGCCGCCGACGTCCGCCTTGCCACTGTAGACGGCGCCCCAGAGGATGAACACGATCACCAGCTGGAACATCGAGAAGAACCCGCGGATCAGGAAATTCCACCGGTAAACGATGTTGCTCTGCAACCCGACGAGGAAGGCGTGCCGGTATTTGTTCAGCGACGTAAGCATGGTCGTTTAGACAGAATGGACAAAATGTTCAGAATTAAGGTCAATGCGCCCGGCGGATCGGACTCAGATTCCGATCATTTTGTCCCTTCTGTCCAAACCTCAGGGCGATTTCAGCCCGAAACGCTCGATGACTTCCTTCGCGAGGTTCTTGTAGGCGGTGGCGCCGGGACTGGCCGGGTCGTAGGCAAAGATGGTCTTGCCGAAGCTCGGCGCCTCGCTCAGGCGCACGGTGCGGGGGATGACGGACTCGAAGATCTTGTCGGGCAAATGCTTTTTCACCTCGTCCACGACCTGGCGCGAAAGATTGGTGCGGATGTCGAACATGGTCATCACGACGCCACCGAGCTCGAGCGCCGGGTTGATGTTGGCGGACTTCAGGCGCTCGACGTTGCGGAGGATCTGGCCGAGCCCCTCCAGCGCCATGTACTCGCACTGGAGCGTGATGAGCAGGAAGTCGGCGGCGGCGAGGCTGTTCATCGAGAGCATCCCAAGCGCGGGTGGGCAGTCGATGATGATGGCGCGGTAGCCGTTGGAGGCGCGGAGGGGCTCAAGCACGCCGCGCAGGCGGGCGAGGTAGTTCTCACCCTGGGCGAGCTCGATCTCGGCGGCGGCGAGGTCCTCCTCGCTCGGGATGAGCGCGAGGTGCTCGTAGGCTGTTGGCGTGATCATCTCGAACGCGGAGCCCTCGCCGCGCAACGGCCCGTAGAGGCTTTTGCCCGCCTGCTTCTCGATACCGAGGGCGCTCGTGGCGTTGGCCTGCGGGTCGAGGTCGATGACCAGCGTGTGGATTTTCTTTTCCGCCAGCGCCGCGGCAAGGTTGACCGCGGTGGTGGTTTTGCCGACGCCACCCTTCTGGTTGGCGATGGTGAAGACGGTGGTGGGCATGGAGAGGTTGACCCATCTCTAAGGGCCGCCCCCCGGCGAGCGCAAGCGCGGGCAAAAGGAGAGTGCCCTGATTTTGCCGGTTTTAGTTAAAATCGTTCTCGTTCTCTTCCTCGTTCCTCGTTCTCGGGTTTGTGTTCGGAGGGCAGAACGAGAAGGAGAACGAAGAACGAGAACGATAAGATCCGAACCGATGTGAAATTGGATAATGCCTTCAGGCAGGGCGAACCGTCCCGGTGAGCCGTTCGACAGCCTCACGATCGAAGACCGCGGCTCGGCAGGGCCTGTCCGACATAGGCTTGGCGACGGTGGAACGCCTCGCCTTGCTCAGGGGGCACCCGGGCCGCGATAGTCCATTTTTTAAGGGCCGTTGGCCTTACTCGGCAGCTCTGCGCCTCTGCGCGAAACCGGTTTGGAATGACTCGGAATGATTTCGCGCGGAGACGCGGGAACGCAGAGAACAACCGCGGCCTTTGATCGCTGCGAAGGTGAATTCAAGTTGGACACCGGGCGAAGGGAGGAGAAACCTGCTCGCACCCCCATGTCCTGCCCCGATCATTGCTGTGCCCGGAATCAGCGCGGAGCCCGGCGTGCTCCTTGGTTGTTGTTCGCCATGCTTCTCGCCGGGCCCGCCGCCCGTTGCGCCGAACCGGTTTTCAACGTGCTGGACTACGGCGCGCACAACGACGGCTCCGCGCCGGCCACCGAGGCGATCCGCTCGGCCATCCAGGCGGCGAAGGCTGCGGGTGGGGGAACGGTGGTCATACCCGCCGGGAACTTCGTCACCGGTCCGATCGAACTCGTGAGCAATCTGGTGCTGCGGATCGACGCGGGCGCCGTGCTCCGGTTTCCTGCGGCCCGCCTACCATACGCGTGGGGCCGCGTCCAGGGCATCGAGTGCCTGCAGCCCGTTCCGCTCATCGGCGGATCCGGCCTCGAGAACGTCACCATCACCGGCCGCGGGACGATCACGACCGACAATGCGGCCTGGACGGCCCTGATGGGCGGAGCCCAGCCCAAGACGGCGACCAGCGCCGGCTCGGCCTTCGGGCCGGCGTGGAACGAGTTGCTCGCGCTGCTCCAGAAAAAGACGCCGCAACCCGAGAGCGAGTACCTGAAGGCGGCGCCTTTGCTGCGGCCGGCCTTCATCCGCACGCGGGAAAGCCGCAACGTGCTGATCGAGGGCATCCACATGGTGGGCGCACCGTTCTGGTCGATCCACCTCCTGTACTCGGCCAATGTCGTGGTCCGCAACGTCTCGCTCGAGACGTTTCCCGGCACCTTCACCGGCGGGATATACATTGACTCCAGCCGGGACGTGCGGATTTCGGACTGCTACCTGGACAACGGGGACGACTCCATCGTCCTCAAGGCCGGCAAGGATGCGGACGGTCTCCGGGTTAACCGCCCGACGGAAAACGTCTCGATCACGAACTGCCTCATTCACCGTGGCTCGGGCGGCATCGTCATCGGGAGCGAGACTTCCGGCGGCATCCGCAACGTGGTCGTGAGCAATGTCGTCTGCCAGGGCACGCAGGCGGGCATCAACATCAAGAGCGAGCGCGGCCGGGGCGGCGGCGTTGAGAATGTCCGGATCGACAACCTTGTGCTCGACGACGTGGGCCGCGCCATCAGCGTCTCCCAATTTTACACCATGCAGGGCGAAACCCCGCCGGCGCCTGAACCGGTCTCGGTGCGGACGCCGGTGTTCCGCGACATCAGCATCAGCCACGTCACGATCAGCCACGCCCGCGGGCGCTTCGAATTCGGCTGGAACCCGGTCAGCATCAGCGGCAACCAGCCCGGCCCGGCGGTGATGATCGCGATTGCCGGCCTGCCCGAGATGCCGATCGAGGGCCTGTGGCTCAGTGACATCGTCGCGACGGGCGCCGGTGCGCTGCGGGCCAGCGACACGAAGGGCCTGGAATTGACGAACGTACAGGTGAACCCGGACAAGGGTCCGGCCTTCCTGATCCGAGATGCGCAGGGGCTCCGGCTGAATCAGGTATCGACGCGCGCCCCGCTGGCCGGATTTCCCGTGGTCCGGCTGGATCGCAGCCCCGGCACCGTCATCGAGGGCGGCATCGCGTCTGGAAGTGGCGGCACTCTGCTCTCGGTCGGGCCCGGCGAGGCGAAAGCCGTCCGGCTGGGCTCCGTGCAAGTCCCGATCGAGGAAAAAACGGCCGACTTCTGGGCGGACGCCGAGCCGGCGACACAATAAAAGGTCGCAACGGGAAACCGGCGTGGCTGCGTTCGTAGTCCCGGCTTCAGCCGGAAGGTTTTCGGATTCCGGCTGAAGCCGGAACTACGAACACGAACGATGGAAATTGAATGGAGCAGCCGGGTCACTGTGACCTCGGCTGTTACCTCACGAAAGGGATCCTCGGCAGTGGGGGGCCGTAGGCCGCCTGCTTGCAGGTGCCATGAGCGCGCGCGAGCAAGCTCGCGGCCTACCAAGATTCCTCAAACTGACCACTACCAGATCCTCATTGCTTGAGTCTGTCCGGTCGCCGCAACGGAAGTGGCTGTTCGATCATTCCGCCACAAAGCGATAGCCCACCCCGAGCACCGTCTTGAAGAACCTCGGCTGCTTCGGGTCGTCCTCCAGTTTGTGGCGCAGCCGGTCTAGGTACACGCGGAGGTAGTGGGTCTGCTCCTCGGCGCCCGGTCCCCAGATCTCGCGCAGGACCTGGCGGTGCGTGAGCACCTTGCCGTGATGGGAGGCCAGCAGCCGGAGCAGGGCGTATTCCTTCGCCGTCAGCGGCACCTCCTCGCCGCGCTTCGTCACGATCCGGTGGTTGAAATCAATTGCGACCGCCCCGAACCGCAGGGTGCTGACGCCTTCGTCCGTGTGGGCACGGCGGTGCATCACCCGCAGGCGCGCCAGCAGTTCGCGGGTGTTGAAGGGCTTTGTGAGGTAATCGTCGGCGCCCCCGTCGAGCGCGGTGACCTTGTCATCCTCATGCCCCAGGACGGAGAGGATCAGGACCGGCACCTGGGTCCACTCGCGCAGACGCCGGAGCACTTCCACCCCGGATATATCGGGGAGCCCGAGATCGAGGACGACCAGGTCGGGACGGCGGAACGCGACCTCATTCAGACCGACCTGGCCGCAGTCGGCCTCCCGCACCGTGAACTCCGCGGCTTCCAGCGTCACACGCAGCAGTCGGCGAATCTGGGTTTCGTCGTCGATGACCAGGACCTCGGGCTTTTGGACCTCAACACCATTCATGCGGGACGCACCCGGCGGTTTGACCGGGAGCGTGGACGGTTGGCTGCGCGCCACACGGGAGTCGATTGCTGCTCATGACCGGAAAGAAGGCCAGGCGATGCGTGAGCCGTGGGGCGCGGGTCCGGCTGATTGACCCAACATCAAACCGGCGATCAGGGCCGCAACAGCCACCACGATGTAGGAGAGTCGGCGAAGGCGATCCTCATCGCGACGCGTTTCCGACGACGCGGGAGGGCCGGCTTGCGGGGAAAAGGTGAAGTCAGGTGTGCTCATGCCCAGATCATAATCCCGTTCGGGACGCCCGACGAATCAAGCGGGGCGCCCAAAGCATCAATTTGACGTCAAGAAGGGACGCTGCGCCGGCTATTTTGCCGACAGCCGCGCGAGCGTGAACAGGAACAAAAGGACGAGGAAGAGCAGCGCCCCGACGCCCAGCAGCACGCCGGCGAGCACGGGCGTCGCCTGAAAGCTCACCTTCCAGCGCGGCCGCTGCAGCCGCTCGCTGTAGCCGGTTACGGCCACGCGCGTGGGCGCATCCAAGTCCGCCTTAAACGCCGCCATGTCCGCGTAACGGCCGGCCGGGTCCCTTTGCATGGCATGCAGCACGATTTCCTCGGCCTGCGGGGAAAGGGTTGGGTTGAGGATGCGCGGCGCGATCGGATCTCCGGTCGTCCGCTGGAAGGCCGATTGCCAGGGATCGTCGTTTTGAAAAGGAACCGATCCGGTCAGCAGTTCATAGAGGATCGCGCCCAGCCCGTAGATGTCGGAACGCTCATCGATGGACTGATTTTCCACCTGTTCCGGCGCCATGTATTCGGGGGTGCCGAACGTGGTGGTCAATCGCGCGAGGACGCTTCGCTCGCGGATGGGCGGGGAGGACAGACCGAAATCCATGACGCGCAGGGTCCGGTCGGTGCAGATCATGATGTTCGACGGCTTGAGATCGCGATGAATGAATCCCTGCGTGTGCATATAGCCGACGGCATCGGCGATGAGGCTGGCGATCTTCAGGGCGTCGGCCTCCGGAAGCGGGCGGGTGTCGCGCCCGAGGTGGTTCAGCGTGCAGCCGCGCAGGAATTCCGTCACGAGGTACGGCCGGCGCTTGGTGCCATTCACCGGCAGGAATTTGAGCAGCAAGGGATGATCGAGCTCGAGGCCGATCTCTTCCTCGTGCTGGAAGCGCATGAAGCGGGCCGGATCGCTTTCGGCGCTGAGCAAGGGCACCTTGACCGCCACTTCGCGCCGGCTGTCCCGCATGTCCTCGGCACGGTAAACCGTCGCCATGCCGCTGCGGCCGACGGGCTCGCGGATATGGAACCTGCCGCCCAGGACATGACCGGGACGAAGCTGGGGTTCGTTCGAGGGCTCGAGCTTGTCCTGGATTTCCGGGATATCGCGGCAGCACGTGACTTCCGCCAACGGTGCCCCGGTGGTGGCCGCGACCCGGCGGTCCGACTTCGAACCTGGAGGATGCTCGATCATGCCGCCCATTGGCCGCTCGCCTCCTCCCGCGCCCACCGGCGAAAACAGTTGAAACGCGCCCGGACATCGACGACGAAGACGCGGCAGGGCGCACCGGTGATGAGATTCCGCGACGTCTCGCCGTAGAAGGTGCCGGTCAGCCGCCTCCAGATCGACGGCGCAAAGGTGGGGAGCAGGATCAGGTCGGCGCCGGCAACTGTCGCTTCTGCGAGGATTTCCTCGTGCGGGATTCCGCTCCTGACCCGGAAGGAGGTTTCGACCGATGCGCGCAGGTGACTGCGACCGAGGTGTTCCAAGTGCCGCATCGCGCGTTGTAATTGAAGCTCGATTGCAGCGTCCCGGTCCGCACGCGCCCGCCGGTCCAGCACGTGCAGCAGGATGATTTCGGCGCCAAACGGCCGCGTGAAGCGGTTGGCCAGCGGGAAGGCCTCCTGCGGGCACCGGGCGAGATCGATCGGCAGCAGGAGTCGGTTGGAATTCATGGGGGACGGCTATGGGACGGTGGGAAATGGCGGCGCGTGAGACCGCAGAGGGTGTCGAAAAAAATGCCTGGAAGGTAGGGCGGGTTATCCTTAACCCGCCGGGATTGAGAAGGAGCGCATTTCCTGAGCGGCGCGTTAGGGATAACGCGCCCTACCTTTTTCGACGCGCCCTCAGGGCTTTTTTGTGTCGGCGGCGTCGACCGCCAGATTGAGCAGGAGCACGTTGACCCTCGCCTCGCCGAGGAAGCCCCATTGCGGGGGTTCGATGAATTTCTCGACCAGCGCCCGGAGCTGGTCCTCGCCCATGCCGCGGGCGGCGGCGACGCGGGCCACCTGGAACCGGGCCGCCTCGGGGCTGATGTGCGGATCGAGTCCGCTCGCGGACGCGTACACCAGGTCGGCCGGCACGGGCGCGTCGGCGGGGAGCTTGTGCGCGTCGCGCAGCGCCTTGGCCGCGGTCCGCACGTTGGTCTGGAGCTGCGCACTCGTCGGGCCGAGATTGCTGCCGCTGGAGCCCGCGATTCCCGAGGGACCCGTGCCAAAACTCGCCGCCGACGGTCGCGACCAGAAATGCTTGGGGTCGGTGAACTGCTGCGCGAGCAGTTCCGAGCCCACCAGCTTGCCGTCGCGCATGACGAGGCTGCCTTCGGCCCGGTCGTGAAACGCCACCTGCGCGATGACCGTGATGACGACCGGGTACAACACGCCGCACAAGACCGTCCACAGGAGGGTCTGCCGGATCGACTGGAGGATGAGCTTGATCATGGTATTTCCTTTCGGGAGGGCGGCGGCGGGATCAGGGGGCGAGGTGCAGGGCTACCAGCACCACGTCGATGAGCTTGATGAAGAGGAAGGGCACGAGGATGCCGCCTACGCCGTAGACGAGCATGTTTTTCCGGAGGATCACCTTGGCGCCGAGCGGCTGGTACTTCACGCCGCGGAGGGCGAGGGGAATAAGCGCGACGATGACGAGTGCATTGAAGATCACCGCGCTCAGGATCGCGCTCTGCGGCGAATGCAGGAACATGATGTTGTAGGTCTGCAGCGGGCCGAAGCCGCCCTTTTCCGTCGCGTAGAGCAGGCCGAACATCGCGGGCAGGATCGCGAAATACTTCGAGACGTCGTTCGCGATGCTGAAGGTTGTCAGCGCGCCGCGGGTCATGAGCAGCTGCTTCCCGATCTCGACGACCTCGATGAGCTTCGTCGGGTTGCTGTCCAGGTCGACCATGTTGCCGGCCTCACGGGCGGCCTGGGTGCCGGTGTTCATCGCCACGCCCACGTCGGCCTGCGCCAGCGACGGCGCGTCGTTGGTGCCGTCCCCGATCATCGCGATCAGCTTGCCGCCTTCCTGCTCCTGGCGGATTCGGGCGAGCTTGTCCTCCGGCTTGGCCTGGGCGATGAAGTCGTCGACGCCCGCCTCGGCGGCGATCGCGGCGGCCGTCAGCGGGTTGTCGCCCGTGATCATCACCGTGCGGATGCCCATCGCGCGGAGCTGCTCGAAGCGCTCCTTGATGCCGCCCTTGACGATGTCCTTGAGCAGGATGACGCCGAGCACGCGGTTGTTCTCGGCCACGACGAGAGGAGTGCCGCCGGCCCGCGAGATCTTCTCCACCTCGGCGACCACTTCGGCGGGATAGGTGCCTCCGAGTGAGACGACCCAGGCCTTCACGCTATCGGCGGCGCCCTTGCGGATCCTGCGGCCGTTGAGATCGACGCCGCTCATGCGGGTCTGGGCGGTGAACGGCACGAAGGTCGCGTGCGGGTCCGCCACCTCGCGCCCCCGCATCTGGAATTTTTCCTTGGCAAGGGTCACGATGCTGCGCCCCTCGGGCGTCTCGTCGGCGAGCGAGGCCAGCTGGGCGGCATCGGCGATCGCGTTGACCGTGACGCCGGGCGCGGGAATGAACTCGGTTGCCATGCGGTTGCCGAGGGTGATCGTCCCCGTCTTATCGAGCAGCAGCACGTCCACATCGCCGGCGGCCTCGACCGCCCGTCCCGAGGTCGCGAGGACGTTGCGCCGCATCAGCCGGTCGATTCCGGCGATGCCGATCGCGCTCAACAGTCCGCCGATCGTGGTCGGGATCAGGCAGACGATGAGCGCCAGGAGCACCGGCAGCGAGGTCAGTACGGCGTCCTTCTGGTTGGCCGCGATCTCGTCGTAGACCGCCATCGGCGGCAGCACGAGGACTACGACGATGAAGAGCGCCGTGAGGCTGACCAGGACGATATTGAGCGCGATCTCGTTGGGGGTGAGCTGGCGGCGCGCGCCCTCGATCATCGAGATCATGCGGTCGAGGAAGGAGTTGCCCTCCTCGGCCGTGACACGGATGACGATGCGGTCGCTCGTGACACGGGTGCCACCGGTGACCGCGCTGCGGTCGCCGCCACTCTCGCGGATGACCGGAGCCGATTCGCCGGTGATGGCGGATTCGTCGACGGTGGCGATGCCCTCGACCACCTCGCCGTCCGCCGCAATCAGGTCGCCCGCGGTGCAAACGATGCGGTCGCCGACCTTCAGCGCGCTGCTGGCGGTGGGCACCTCGCGGCCGTCGACCAGCTTGCGGGCGGTGGTCTTGGTGCGCATCTTGCGCAGCTCGTCGGCATGGGCCTTCCCGCGGCCCTCCGCCATGGCCTCGGCGAAGTTCGCGAAGAGACAGGTGAACCACAACCAGAGGCAGATCTGGACGTTGAAGCTCGAGAAATCGACGAAGAGCCAGACGGTCGTCAGGATCGACCCGAGCCAGACGACGAACATGACGAGATTCTTGATCTCGTCGCGCGGGTGCAGCTTCTTGAACGAGTCGATCACCGCCTGGCGGATCAGAGACGAATATTCGATTTTGAAGGTGGTGCTCATGGGATCGGAAGGATTTGCAGGGCTCAGAACGCGCGACCGGCGGCCATCAAGCCGTGCTCGATGAGCGGCCCGAGGCAAAGCGCCGGGAAAAAGGTGAGGGCCGCCACGACGACGATGACGCCGGTCAGCGTGAGGCCGAAGGTCCAGCCGTGCACCGGCAACGTACCGGCGGAGGGCTCGACGGTCTTCTTCGAGGCGAGCCGGCCCACGATGGCGAGCGCGGCCGCGATGGGCGCGAACCGGCCGATGATGATCCCGAGGCCGAGCAGCACATCGTAGATCGGCACGTTGGCGTTAAGGCCCGCGAAGGCGCTGCCGTTGTTATTCGCGGCCTCGCCGTAGGCGTAGAGCACTTCGCTCAGGCCGTGCGGGCCGGCGTTGTTCATGCTCGCAATCCCCGATGGCGCGTAGACGCAGATCGCGGTCGGGATCAGCGCGGCCGCGTTGGGCAGCAGCACGCCGATGACCGCCCAAGTGGCCACCCACGCGTCAAGTTTTTTGCCGAGGTACTCCGGCGTTCGCCCGATCATCAGCCCCGCGATGAAGACGGTGATGATGACGTGCAGGAGCATGCAATACAGCCCGCAGCCGATGCCGCCGAACAGCATTTCGCCGATCAGGATGTTCCACATGGGCATCATGCCCGCGAGCGGCATCCAGCTGTCGTGCATCGAATTCACCGAGCCGTTGTCGATCGCGGTGGCGGAGATGCCCCAGAGCACGCTGTTCATCACACCGAAGCGCTGCTCCTTGCCCTCCATGTGCGGCATGATGTTGTCCGTGACCGGATTCGGCTGCGACTCGGCATACCACGCGACGCCGAACGAAAGGACGTAGAGGCCCAGCATCACGGCGAACAATGTCCACGCGTGGCGCTTGTTGCCGATCAACAGGCCGAACATGAAGACCTGCGCCATGGGCACGACGATGATCGCCAGCATCTCGAGGAAGCCGGCGAGCGGCGTGGGGTTCTCGTAGGGATGCGCGCTGTTCACGCCGTACCAGCCGCCGCCATTCGTGAAGAGCTGCTTGCACGACTCGAACGACGCGACCGGCCCGACGGGCAGCGGCTGCGTTTCCACCTTCTGGTCCACCATCACCGGCTGGTCGACCATCACGGGCTTCCCGTCGGGTCCGACCACCGGCTTGCCCTTGTCGTCCAGTTTCGGCGCGGGCGTCGTGACCGGGTTGCCCTTGTCGTCGGTCTTCGGCACCTGCGCGGTGTAAGGCTCGACCAGGTTGGCGGTCTGGTAGGGCTTCCAAGTCTGCGGCACGCCCTGCCACGCCAGAGGAATCGCCCAGAGCACGGATAGCGGAATCACGATGTAGATCGTGCAGCGGGTGAGATCGACCCAGAAGTTGCCGATCGTCTTGACGCTCGAGCGGGCGAGGGCGCGCCCCACAGCCACGAGGATCGCCAGCCCGGCGGCGCCGCTGATGAATTGATGGACAGAGAGCCCGATGGTCTGCGAGAGGTAGGTCATCGTCGTCTCCCCGGTGTAGGACTGCCAGTCGGCGTTGCACGTGAAGCTCCACGCCGTGTTGAACGCCAGATGCCAGGAGAGGTTGTCCAGCCCCTGTGTATTCAGCGGCAGCCACTTCTGGGTCATCAGGATGGCCATGAGCGAGGCGAAGCCCACGCATGTCATGACCACCACCGCCCACAGGTACCGCAGCCACGACATCTCCTCGGCCGGATCGACGCCCGTCAGCCGGTAGGCGAGTTTTTCGATGGGAAAGAGGAACGGGTGGAGAAAGGTCCTTTCGCCCTTGAAGACCTTGGCCATGAAGCGGCCGAGGGGCGGCGTCAGCGCGATGCCCAACCCGAAGAACAGGATGATTTGTAGGATGTCGGTGGATTTCATGGCGTAGTTCCAGGCACGACGCCACTATGGGCGAATATCCGCCGGAGGTGTTAGTTAAGCCGGCCGGCATTCGCCTCAAAAAGATATCAAAGCCGGCCATTGTCCGCGGCACGATGGCCTGCCCGCGCCATGATCAACCGCCAACCGATCTTCAATGTGCGGTCCGGACAGCCTGGCCAATTCTCGGGATTCTGCGGCCGTCTGCATTTTGATTTACGTTGGTCTTAAGGTTTTCCAGGGGTCGTTAGCCGAAGACACTCGTTCGCCCGGACGAAGCCTTCCCTGCCTCCCTCCGGGGAGGCCAGCCAGAGCACAAAGATTGTGTCGCGCACGGCAGCGCATTCCGCAGGATCGCTGTCGTCTGGCCAATTCCACCGCCCCATGAAGAGATCCCGATCCTGGATGATCGCATCGGCCTGTCTGCTCCTGACGCCCATTGTCTGCGCGGAAGACGCTCAGCCCGATCTTAGCGATCACGCGCAGATCAAGGCTGAACTCAGGAAGATTCAGGAACGGGACAAGGATGATAAGAAAAAGGAACTAGAAGACACAAAGGCACTAGCCGCGGCGGCTGCGAAAGCCACTGGAACGGAGGCCGAGTATAACGAGCGGATGCGTCTTCAGGACAAATACGGTCCCCTCGGCTCCTTCATCAGCTTCGGCGCCATCTACGATGGAATTAATCAGCCGCCCCGCGAACCAGACCAAACCATCGACACCGATGCGTGGCGCGTGGATGTGAAGGTCGACGGGAATGCGTTCCATATCTCCGCCTACCTGGATCGCAAGCGCTACGCCGGGGTGAAGCCCAAGGAGGTCCTCATCGTCCTCCGCGAAAAGGCCGTCAACAACGGCCGCGAGATGGAGTCAATCCACGGCCCCGACTCCGAAAAATCCTTTCGCGTGCCGGTGAAGTACGACCTCTCGGACGATGGCGTTTATACCATGACCGTCGTGGCCAGCCCGGCAGAAAGAGACCGGTATTTGCTCCAGATCTATGCCGACATCGAGCCGTACTGGGCCACGGCGGCATTCATCCCTTTGACTGCGCGCTGGGGCAGATAGCCGACCAGCCTCGTCGCTCTGTTCGCAGGCATACAGAGGACAGAGAAACGGCTCACGGAGCCTGTGCTCTCCGCGAAATTGCTTGTCACGCCACTTGCGCAAAGCGTAATACCCGCCTCCCTGTTCTCGGCGGGGAGGATTCCTCCCCGGCTCCCAGGTTGGTCAAGGCGCGGTAGCCAAGTGGTAAGGCCGAGCTCTGCAAAAGCTCTATGCGCCGGTTCAATTCCGGCCCGCGCCTCCACCTTTCGCAGTGCGAAAGGTGCCCGCCATGGCCCAACGGGCGGCGGCGGGCATTAACCGTAGCAAACCATTGGCCAACTTTCCAGTCATCGGACTCGATCCTCAGCAACGCGCGGCGACCACATCCATCTCATCTCTGCCCGCCGCTCCCGAGAAAATGAAAAAACACTCTTCCAAAAACTCTTCAGCTAAGACCCGCACGACGGCTACCAATCGCAGCGATCGATGTAGCAGCTGAGGTGACGAAGCTGGATTGGCGCCTCCGTCTCAAACCAGCCTCCTTACGTCAGCTGCTACCGCTGCAGCGTTCAGATCCTCAGGTCACAGGACCGAGGTTCACAAACAACCCGGCGTCAGGCTCGGCAGGCAGCGAGAGCCACTCCAGCGCCGGTCTCATTTCCCGGAAGACCACGATGCCGGTCTCGCCCCGGATCTCACGATAGGCGCCGAACATCCGCGCGATGCCGAACTGCCAGTCGGCGGAAACGACGAAGGCCCGCTGGGACGTCGGACCGAAGATCGTGCGCTTGGCCAGCTCCGCAACCTGGGCGCTCGAGATGGTCGTGCTGATGACCTCGCGGAAGTCCAGGAGCTGGTTGAACCCCGGCAGGAAGGCGGGATGGGCGTGCAGCCGGTCCATGTGTTGCAACACGTCGGCATGGCTCAGCAGGCCGGCGCCCTTTGAGAAAACCATGTTGCGTTTCGCGTCGATGAAGAAGTCGGCGGGCATTTCGGAAAGGGGATGGCGGGACTATTACGGTCCCATGGCATAATCCAAGCCTCGGGAGTGCGTGGAGCGGGACGGCTTCACTTCGAGCCCATGATTTTTGCCACGAAAACGCGCGATATGACGCAAAAAACGAACCCTCCCGGATCGATTCCTTTCGTGTCATTTGGTGCCTTTTTGGGGCCAAAATCGGAGGCCCTCAGGTTTCCGGACGCAGCTCATGCAGCGGCGGCAGCTTGCGCAGGCCCGGGATGGAACGGGCCACGATGGCAACCACGAGCAGCGTACCGGCCCCGCCCGCGACCACTGCCGTGACGGGCCCGAAGAGCGCGGCCATGAGGCCGGCGCGGAGGGCGCCGATCTCGTTCGAGGAGCCGACGAAGATCTGGTTCACGCTCGTGACGCGGCCGCGCAGCGTGTCGGGCGTGAGGAGTTGAACGAGGGACTGCCGGACGACGACGCTGACGTTGTCGAAGGCGCCGGTGAAAAACAGCGCGACCAGCGAAAGCCAGAACCAGGTCGACAGCCCGAAGGCGATGATGGCGGCGCCAAAGCCCGCGACGGCCCAGAGCAGCGCGCGGCCCGGGCGCCGCAGGGGCGCGTGGTGGGCGATCCACATCGCCATGCAGCAGGCGCCGATCGACGGGGCGGCGCGCAGCCAGCCGAAGCCGATGGCGTCGACGTGGAGGATCTGGTCCGCGTAGATGGGCAGGAGGGTCGTGGCACCGCCGAGCAGCACGGCGAACAGGTCGAGGCTGCTGGCGCCGAGGATGACTTTTTTCCGCCAGATGAACTCCGCGCCGGCAAGCGTGGCGCGCCAGGTGCGTTGCGTGGCCACCGGCTGCGGCGGGTTCAGGTAGGTCACGCGCGTCAGCAGCACCACGAGGGTCAGCCCGCAGGTGGCGTCCAGCAGGTAGACGACCGGAAAACCGGCCTTGGCCACGAGAAAGCCGCCGAGGGCGGGTCCGGCCATGGTGGCGATCTCGAAGGCGCTCGAGTTCCAGGTGATCGCGTTGCTGAGCGCATGCACGGGAAGCAGGAGCGGGATGATGGCGGAGCGCGACGGCCAACCGAGGATACGGAGGACCGCCATGGCGAAGAGAAGGGCGTAGACGATGGGCAGGGCCGGCTGGTGGAAATCGAGCGAGGCCGGGTCGACGTGGCGCTCGAACACGAGCGCGATCCGGAGCAGCCCGGCGTTGGCGCGGTGCAGCAGCGGGAGGTCGGGGATGCTGGCGTGCCGCCAGGAGACGAGGGCGAGCAGAAAGGAAAGGAGCGCCACGGTCCCGGTGGTGAACGCGATGATGGTGCGGCGGTCCGAGCGATCCGCCAGGACGCCCGCGGGCAGGGAAAGCGCGAGCAAGGGCAGCACATTCAACAGCCCGACGAGGCCGAGCGCGGTGGCCGAATGCGTCCACTGGTAGACTTCCCACGTGATCGCGATGGTCCCCATCTGCCGTCCGAACAGCGCGAGGAAGCTTCCGGTCAGATAACGGCGGTAGGTCGGGTGGGAAAGCGCGGCGTAAGGATCGTGGCGGGCGGCGGGAGCGGCGGACATCGGCGCGCGCAGCGACTCACAAAACGGCGCGGGTGGCGAGAGGGTTTGCGGGATGGATTACATGCCTGCGCGAGCCGACACACCCCGGCGCTGCGTGCCACCCCTCTTGATAGAGGGGAGCAGATTGAGTCCCCCTCTATTCAAAAGGGGTGCCCGACAGGGCGGGGTGTGTCGGTTCGCCAAGGTGGCGCGTGATCTATCCCGCCTATGGGGCGAAAAACGGGTTGTGTTTCTTTTCCTGGGCGAGGGTCGTGAGCGGACCATGGCCGCAGGCCAGCACGGTGTCGCGAGGAAGTGTCAGGATCTTGCTGTAGTTGTTCTGATACTGGTCCATGAAATGCGTCGCGCTGCCGCCCATGGAGCTGGCGAAGATGGCGTCGCCGACGATGGCGAGGGGCCAGCTCAGGCCCGTGACGAAGAAAGTCGTGAGTCCGGGCGAGTGACCCCAGGTGAACAGGGTCTTGATCGCCAGCTCGCCGAAGTGGAAATGGGCATTTTCCTTGAAGACCTTGGCACCGGGGTAGTCGGACGGCTCGCGCTCGCTGGCCCAGACCTCGGCTCCGGTGGTGGCGGCGAGGCGCGGCAGGTCGGCGATATGGTCCTCGTGGGTGTGGGTGAGAAAAATATAGCGCAGGGTAAGCCCGGCGCTCTGGATCTCGTTGAGCATAGGCTCGCAGCTCGACCCGGTGTCGAACGCGGCGGCGAGTTTCGTCTTTCCGTCCCAGACGAGGTAGCTGTTCACCCGCATGTCCTCGTAGGGCGTGTTGAACATCATGAAGCCGCGGGGAAAGTCGGGCAGCTCCGGGTACCAGGCGTTGTGGGCGAGGGCTTCGAGGGCATTCGGCCCGAGCCGGAGGTGACGCGCGAGGCGGCGGAGCACAGAGTCGATGAGCTCGCCGGCCTTCACCGCGGCCAGGTCGGCGGGCGTCACTCCCGCGGTGGCGGCGAGTTCTTTGTCGGAAATCTTGCGGCCGCGCTGGGCCTTGCGGATGACGTCGGTGAAATTGTCCTCAAGCGGAATGCGGGCCATGGGCGGATCAGACAGGGGCCGGCGGAGTGAGGCAAGCCCTCGGCTGTTGCCGGGGTTTGCTAAAATCGTTCTCGTTCTTCGTTCTCTTTCTCGTTCTCGGATCCCAATCGGGGAGAGAACGAGGAACGATTAAGAGAACGAGAACGATTCAGACGGGTACAAAGATTTTCCGTTGCCAGTCCGTGGCGTCCGGTTCTTCGTTCACGTCCCCTTATGAGCACGCCTTCCGCTTATCTTACCTCCCTGTTCTCGCTGACCGGCAAGGTCGCCGTCGTCATCGGTGGCACCGGCGAACTTTGCGGCGCGATGGCCGAGGGCCTGGCCGGGGCCGGAGCCGAGGTTGTGCTGGTGGGCCGGAACGAGGAAAAGGCGAAGCCGCGCCTCGAACGCATTCAGGCGGCCGGCGGCAAGGGCTATTTTGTTTCCGCCGAGGCGAGCGAAAAGGCAGCGCTGGAAAAGCTTCTGGCGGACGTGCTCGCCCGTTCGGGCCGCGTCGATGTCGTGATCAATGGCGCGGGGGTGAATTCCGCGACTCCTTTCCTCGAGATCCCGGAGGATGAGTTCGACCGGATCATCCGCATCAACCTCAAGGGGGTGTTCCTCGGCTGCCAGATCTTCGGCAAATACCTCGTCGAGCGCGGCGAGGGCGGCTCGATCATCAATCTCGGGTCAATGTCGGGGATCGTACCGCTGTCGCGCGTCTTCACCTACTCGGCGAGCAAGGCCGCGGTCCACAACCTGTCGAAGAACCTCGCGCGGGAGTGGGCGCCAAAACGCGTCCGGGTGAACACGATCGTGCCCGGGTTTTTCCCGGCCGAGCAGAACCGCAAGATCCTTTCCCCGGAGCGGGTGGCTTCGATCATGGGTCACACCCCGATGAAACGTTTCGGCGAGGCGCGGGAACTGGTCGGTGCCACTATCCTGCTGGCGGGTGATGGCGCGGGCAGCTTCATCACGGGATCGGAGATCGTGGTGGATGGCGGTTATCACGCGATGACGATTTGAGTCGGCGGGGTCGGGCCGGAGCTTCCCCCGTCACGCACCATTTCATTCCCTTGTTATTCGCGA
>Ga0265319_1000664_pt1 | contig 22595 bp, 20 predicted proteins | sample 4824metaG_FD_192443 | JGI IMG/M metagenome (GOLD analysis project Ga0265319, IMG submission 192443) | Rhizosphere microbial communities from Carex aquatilis grown in University of Washington, Seatle, WA, United States - 4-8-24 metaG | ecosystem: Host-associated > Plants > Roots > Rhizosphere >...
GCTCGATGCGCAACCTGCTCGCGATCTGGCGCGCCCACGAGCTGGACGAGCTGCTCGTGGAGGCGTGGCGTCGCGGGATCGTGCTGGCCGGTCTGTCCGCCGGCGCGATGTGCTGGTTCGCCGGGGGCGTGACCCGCTCGGGCGGCCCGCTCGAGGTGATCGAGGGGCTCGGATTGCTGCCCGGGTCGTTCAGCGTCCATGCGGACGGCGAGCCGGAACGGCTGCCGGTGTGGCTCGCCGCCTTGCGGAGCGGCGAGCTGCCCGGCGGCTGGGCCGCCGACGACGGCGTCGGCCTGCTGTTCCACGGCACGCGCATGACACGCGTCGTGACCTCGCGCCCCGGCACCGCCGCGCTGCGCGTCGACGTCGTCGGCGGCGAGCTGGTCCGCCACCGCATCGAGCCGGAGCTGCTCGGCGCCGGCCCCGGCGGTCCGGCCTCGCAGCCGGTCCCGGACGACATCCGCGAGCTGCGCGAGCTGCGCCAGGCGATGCGGCGCTGACGCGCCCGCCGCGTACGCTTGCGCGGATGGAGATCGCGGACACCTGGCGGCCGCGATCCCTGCTTGACTCGGTGGCATGCACGAGACGCCCGAGGATCTCGCAGCGCTGCAGGCGCTGCTCGACCGCAGCTACAGCGCCGCCGGCGCGCACCTGCGCAGCATCCACACGCCGGAGCGCCGGCTGAGCGCGGAGCAGGTGGCCGAACGGCTGACCGGCATGCGCCTGCTCGCGCTCGCGACCGTCACCGCCGACGGCCGTCCGATCGTCGGCCCGGTCGACGGGATCTTCCACCGCGGCGCGTTCCACTTCGGCTCCACGCCGGACTCGATGCGCTTCCGGCACATCCGCGCGCGGCCGCAGGTCAGCGCCACGCACCTGCCCGGCGAGGAGCTCGCAGTCACCGTGCACGGCCGTGCGGTCCCGGTCGACGTCCAGGCCCCCGAGGGCGCCGCCCTGCGCCGCACGCTGCTCGAGATCTACGTCCCCCGCTACGGACCGGAGTGGGAGCAGTTCCTCGACTCGGGGCCGGTGTACGCGCGGATCGAGGCCGAGCGCATGTTCACGTTCCACACGCCGTAGCCGGCGCTTTCACCTCTCAAGCTGGTGTGCGGACCAGGGCGTCGGCGGGGACGGGGCGGCCGGTGAGGAAGCCCTGCACGAGCGGGCAGCCGTGCGAGCGCAGGAAGTCCAGCTGCGCCTGCTCCTCGACGCCCTCGACGACGGTGGTCATCCCGAGGGCTCTGCCGAGGTCCAACACGGCGGCGACGATCGAGGTCGAGCCGGGATCGTCCGGTACGCGCGCGATGAAGGCGCGGTCGACCTTCAGCACCTGCACGGGCAGGTCGCGCAAGCGGCCCAAGGAGGAGTGCCCCGCGCCGAAGTCGTCGATCGCGATCGCCAGCCCCGCCTCGTGCAGCTCCGTCAGCAGCGAGCGCTGGCGGCGCGCGTCGGACAGCAGCGCCGTCTCGGTCAGCTCGGCGCAGAACTGCGCCGGGTCGAGCCGGTGCGAGGCGATCTGCGCGGCGATCGAGGACACGAGGTTGCCGCGGCGGAGCTGGCGCGGCGACAGGTTGAAGTTCAGCCGCGGCCGGAAGCCCTCCGCCGCCCACGCGACCGCCTGCTCGCACAGCGCCTCGACGACCCACGCGCCGATCCCGTCGATCAGGCCGGTCTCCTCGGCGACGGGGATGAACGCGCCCGGCGGGATCAGCCCCTCCTCGGGGTCCTGCCAGCGGACCAGCGCCTCGACCGCGTCGAGGCGGCCGTCGGCGGCGGCGACGATCGGCTGGAAGTGCAGCCGCAGCTCGCCCTCGTCGATCGCGCGGCGCAGGCGCGTGGTCAGCGACAGTCGCTGGCGCGCGTCGCTCTGGCGCGGCTCGTAGAAGGCGACGGCCCCGCCGCCGGCGCGCTTGGCCTGGTACATCGCCTGGTCGGCCGCTTTGAACAGCGACTCCTGGTCGTCGGCATGCTCGGGGAACAGCGCGACGCCGATCGACGCGCCGACGTGGAACTCCGCGCCGGACACCTCGAACGGGCGCTCCAGCGCGGCGGCGATGCGGTCGCCGGCGATCTGCGCGATCGCGCGCGGGTCGGTCGCGGCGGGCGCGTCGCCGTCCGCGGCCGCGACGGCCGTCGTGCAGTCGAGCAGCAGCAGGAACTCGTCCCCGCCCTGGCGCGCGAGCACGTCGCCGGTGCGCGTCAGCTCGCTCACGCGCACCGCCGTCTCGCGCAGCACCTCGTCGCCGGCGGTGTGCCCGAACGAGTCGTTGACGAGCTTGAAGTTGTCGAGGTCGAAGTAGAGCAGCGCGACCGATGCGCCCGAGCGGCGCGCGCGCGTGATGTCGCGCGTCAGCTGCTCCTCCAGCAGCGCGCGGTTCGGCAGGCCGGTGAGGCGGTCGTGGTAGGCGAGGAAGGTCACCTGCGCCTCCGCCTCGCGCCGCGCGGTGACGTCCTCGCCGGAGCGCAGCACGGCGGTGATCGTGCCCTCCTCGTCGCGCAGCACCGCGTTGCGCCAGGCGATCTTGCGCTGCTCGCCGCTCTTCGTGCTGACGAACGTCTCGAGCGTCTCGCCGGGCTGGTCGACGCCGGAGACGAGCCGCAGGAACGTGAGGCGCGCGTCGAGCCGGTCGGCGGTCGGGACGACCATCTCGAGCCAGTCGCGGCCGAGCAGCTCCTCCTCGCGGAAGCCGAGCAGCTCGCACCCCTGGCGGTTGACCAGCTCCACGCGGCCCTGCGCGTCGAGCACGACGACGAGCGTCGAGGCGACCTCCAGGTAGCGCTGCGCGCGGTCGCGCTCCTCGCGCAGGCGGCGCTCCGCCTCGACCGATCTCGTCACGTCGGCGAACGTGCAGACGACGCCCTGCCGCGACGTGCCGTGCGCGCCGCCGAGCGGACGCGCGAGCACGGTCATCCAGCGGTCGCCGCCGCCGAGCGGGGTGCGGCGCAGCGTCGCGCGCACGGGCGAGCCCTGCCGCAGCGCGCGGCGCGGCGGGTTGTCGCCGGCGGTGACCGGCCGGCCGTCGCCGTAGCGCAGCGTGCCGATCGCGGGGCTGACGATGCCGTCGGCGGCGAGCTGGCCGGCGGTCACGCCGAGGATCCGCAGCGCGCTCGCGTTCCAGCTGACGGGCCGCAGCTCGGCGTCGGTGACGACGACGCCCTCCTCGAGCCCCTCGACCACGGCGCGGCTCAGCCGCTCGACGGCACGGAGCTCCTGCCCTGCGGTGCGAACGCCCATGGTCTACGCAACCTCGGCATTCGCGGCGATTGCTTGAGTGCTGCGGCGCCACGTTCACAGAAAGCGAACGTGGCGCCGGAGCGCAGGCCTACTTCAGCTCGGCCGACGACTTGCCCAGCAGCTGGCGCGCGATGATCAGCAGCTGGATCTGCTGGGTGCCCTCGAACAGGTCGAGGATCTTCGCGTCGCGCGCCCACTTCTCCAGCAGCAGCTCCTCGCCGAAGCCGAGCGAGCCGCACAGGCGCACGCAGCGCAGCGCGACGTCGACGCAGGTGCGACCGGCCTTCGCCTTCGCCATCGACGCCTGCAGCGAGTTCGGCTTCGAGTTGTCGGCCATCCAGGCGGCCTCGAGCGTCAGCAGCCGCGCGGCCTCGTAGTCGGCCTCCATCGCGAGGTACTCGGCGGCCGCCGCGGACTGGTTGCCCGCCGGGCGGTCCCAGTCGACCTCGACGCCCGCGTCGGCGAGCAGTCTGCTCGTCAGCTCGAGGCACGCGCGGGTGAGACCAACGGCCATCCCGGCCACGAGCGGCCGCGTGTTGTCGAACGTCTGCATCACGCCCGCGAAGCCCTTTCTCGTGTCGACCTCCGGCGAGCCGAGCAGGTTCTCAGCCGGCACGCGGCAGTCGTCGAGGATGAAGGCCGCTGTGTCGGACGCGCGGATGCCGAGCTTGTGCTCCAGCCGGTCGAGCTTCATGCCCGGGTTGCTCCGCTCCACCACGAACGACTTGATCGCCGCGCGGCCGACGGACCGATCGAGCGTCGCCCACACGACGACGAGGTCGGCGCGCTCGCCGGACGTGACGTAGATCTTCTCGCCGTTGAGCACGTACTCGCCGGTCTCTCTGTCGAGCACCGCGGTCGTGCGGATCGCGGCGCTGTCGCTTCCGGCCTCCGGCTCGGTGATCGCCATCGCGGCCCACTTGCCTCTGAAGCGCTCGAGCTGCTCGTCGTTGGCGACGGAGGCGATCGCGGAGTTGCCGAGGCCCTGGCGCGGCATCGACAGCAGCAGGCCGACGTCGCCCCAGCACAGCTCGATGATGCCGAGCACCGTCGACATGTTGGAGCCGTTGCGGACCCCGCCGTCGCCGTTCTCGGTCCGGCGCACGCCGGCCGCGCCGGCGCCGCCCATGTCGCTGCCGTCGTTCATCCCGTCGATGAGCGCGGCGAGCATGTCGAGCTCCTTCGGGTACTCGTGCTCGCCGACGTCGTACTTGCGCGAGATCGGGCGGAAGACCTCCTCCGCCACCTGGTGCGCCTGGCCGACGAGCGGGACGAACTTCTTGGGAATCTCGAGATTGATCATCTGAGTTCTTCCTCTCTAGACCAGGAGGGCGCCCTCGCAGACGCCCACGGCTCGCAGGTCGCGGTACCAGCGCTCGACGGGATGCTCCTTCACGTAGCCGTGGCCGCCGAGCAGCTGCACGCCGTTGGAGCCGATCCACGACCCCTTCTCGGAGCACAGATGGCGGGCGATCGCGACCTCGCGCGCAGCGTCCTTGCCGGCGTCGAGGCGCGCAGCGGCGCGCAGCGTCGCGAGCCGCATGCCCTCCAGCTCGACCGCGATGTCGGAGACGGTGAACGCGACCGACTGGCGGTTGGAGATCGGCTCGCCGAACGCGACGCGCTCGTTGACGTGCGGGATCACGTAGTCGAGCACCGCGCGCGCGGTCCCGCATGCGAGCGCGCACCACGCGAGGCGCGCACGGCGGACGGCGGCCGCGTAGGCGGCCGGGTCGCCGTCTGCCAGCAGCGCGCTCGCCGGCAGGCGGACGCTCTCCAGCAGCACGTCGCCGGTCGCGGCGGCGCGCACGCCCATCCCGGGCGTCGCCTTCACGAGCACGCCTCTGCCCTTCGTCTCGACGAGGAAGAGGACGGGACCGTGGCCCTCCAGCCGCGCGCCGACGACCAGCAGCTCCGCGCTCTCGGCGAGCGGCACGAGCGACTTGACGCCGTCGAGCACGAACTCGTCGCGCTCGCGGCGCGCCGTGGTCTTCAGCTCGAACGGGTCGAACAGCGCGCGCGGCTCCTGCAGCGCGAACGCCGCCGCGGCGGGCGTCTCGGCCTCCACGAACGCGGGCAGGTAGGTCGCCTGCTGGTCGCCGTCGCCCCACAGCGCGAGGGCCGCGGCGACGCCGGCCGGAGCGAGCAGCGCGACGGCCAGGCCCATGTCGCCGTGCGCGAGCGCCTCGGCGGCGAGCACGGCCGTGACGGACGAGCGCTCACTGACGGCGCCGCCCAGCTCCTCGGGGACGCCGAGCATCGTCAGGCCCAGCTCGCCGGCCTGCTTGAGGATCTCGTCGGGCGTCTTGGCGGCCGTGTCCGCTCTCAACGCCGCGGGGCGCAGCTGCTCCGCCCCGAACGCCTTGAACGACTCCTGCAGCATCTGCTGCTCGTCGGTCGGCGTGAGATCGAACAGACCGGTGCTGGCAGTCGTGGAGAGGCGCGCCGGCTTTCTGCTGCCGTTGACCGCCTTGAACGTACGACCCGCCGCGCTCGCGGCCTTGAAGCCGTCGCGCGTAGCGCGGTAGAGGACTCTCTCGGCGGGCTTGCGCACGCCGAGCCTGTCGACGACGTCGGAGCCGGCGAGGCGCCCAAGCGCCCGCAGCCCCAATCCCATGCTGCGCTCCGCCATGCTCATGGCGTCACCGTCCCTTCGAGGTGAATCGTGTCGGGGTTCTTGGCGCTCCGCACCACGAAGCGCTCGCCCTCTGCCGAGAACGTCACTCGGCTGGGGAGGAGGATTGGCCGCTTGAAGCTCACGTCGACCGTGTAGGCATCCGGCAGGCGCGACTCGAGCGCCGCCACGCACCGCGCCTTCGTCCACATCCCATGCGCGATCGCCTGCGGAAAGCCGAACAGCCGCGCGCTCAGCGCATGCATGTGGATCGGGTTGCGGTCACCGCTGACCGAGCCATACCGCCGCCCCAGATCGCCCGGGAGCTTCCACTCCACAGGAGCCGCGGCAACTTCTACATCGCTGTGATGCACAGATTCACGCGGCTCGCCGCTCGAGCCCCCTTCGCTGCCCTCAGCGGCATCGGCGCTGCCACCGCCACGACGCAGCATCGTCGAGACGTCCTCCCACACGAGCTCGCCGTCCACCCGCGCCTCCGAGACGAGCGCGAACGTCCGGCCCTTCGTGTGCGGCTCGATCGGTGTGGCGCGCACGACGAGGTCGAAGGTCTCGCCCACGCGCGCCGGCCGGTGCACGACGATCCGATTCGACAGGTGCACCAACCCCACCGCAGGGAACGGGAACCGCCCGTCCGTCATCAGCTCCATGTGCATCGGGAACGCCTTGATATGCAGGTACGTCGCCGGCAGCACGTCGCGCAGCGTGAAGCCGCAGACGCGGTCGTAGGCGGCGAGCGCGGCCGGATCCACGCGCACGCCGGAGGCGGACCGCTCCAGCGCCGGCATCTCCTTCCCCCGCCCCGCGACGAACGGCAGCAGCGAGGCGCCGGGCACCAGCGGCAGCGCCGCGCGGGCGTAGGTGACGACCGAGCTCACCTCACGCCCCCAGCAGGCTCTGCCCGCAGACGCGGACGACGTTGCCGTTCAGCCCGCCGCACGCCGGCGACGCGAACCACGCGATCGCCTCGGCGACATCGACCGGCAGCCCGCCCTGCGACAGCGACGACATCCGCCGGCCGGCCTCGCGGATCGGCAGCGGCACCTTCGCCGTCATCTGCGTCTCGATGAAGCCGGGAGCGACCGCGTTGATCGTCGCGCCGCGCTTGGCGACCTCGGGCGCGTAGGCATCCACGACGCCGATCACGCCGGCCTTCGACGTCGCGTAGTTCGTCTGCCCGGCGTTCCCGGCGATGCCGCTGATGGAGGAGACGCAGACGATGCGGCCGCCGGGGCGCAGTACCGCTCTCGACCCGCCGGCGATCAGCGCGTCGGTGACCCGCTCGATCGCGCTGAGGTTCACGCCGATGACCGCGTTCCAGCGGTCGGCGTCCATGCGCCCGAGCGTGCGGTCGCGCGTGATGCCGGCGTTGTGGACGACCACGTCCACACCCTTGTGCTGCTTCCTCAGGTGCGCCGCGATCGCGGCCGGCGCGTCTGGGGCGGTGATGTCGAGCGCCAGCGCCGAGCCGCCGATGCCGTCGGCGACGGCCTTGAGGTCGTCCTCCAGCGCCGGGACGTCGAGGGCGACGACGTGCGCCCCGTCGCGCGCGAGCGTCGAGGCGATGGCGGCGCCGATGCCGCGCGAGGCGCCCGTCACCAGCGCGACCTTGCCGGCGAGCGGCCGGTCCCAGTCGAAGCCCTCGGGCGTGCCCTCGCCGCCGGCCCCGATCCGCACGACCTGCCCCGACACGAACGCCGAGCGCGGGGACAGGAAGAACCGCAGCGTGCCGGCGATCTCGTCCTCGGCGCCCGGCTCGACGTAGACGAGCTGGACCGTCGCGCCGCGGCCGATCTCCTTGCCGACCGCGCGCGTGAAGCCCTCCAGCGCGCGCTGGGCGACCGCCTCGGCCGGCTTCTTCGCGGCCGACGGCGGCGTCCCGAGCACGACGACGCGCGCGCACGTGCCGACGTGCCGGATCGTCGGGTGGAAGAAGGCGTGCAGCTCCTCGAGCTGCGACGACTCCGCGATGCCGGTCGCGTCGAACACGAGCGCGCCGTAGCGATGGTCGACCGCGGCCTTCGGCGTCCACGGCGAGGCGTCGAGGCCGGCCTCGGCGGCTGCGGCGCGCAGGTCGGGGCGCAGCGGCGTGGAGGCGTCGGCGCCGACCTCCGCGAGCACGCGAACCAGCGGCACCGCCAGGCGTCCGCCGGGAGCGCCGCCCACGAGCACCTTTCCCTCGACGACCGGCCGGCCGGCCGCGAACCGCTTCAACGGCACCGGCTTCGGCAGCCCCACCTGCTTCGCGATCGCGCCGCCGACGGGCGTGTTGACCAACTGCGTGTATCGATCCATGTCCATGTCTCCTAGGCCTCGAGGATCGCGACGACGCCCTGGCCGCCGGCCGCGCAGACGCTGATCAGGCAGCGGCCGCCGCCGCGCTCGTGCAGCGCCTTGGCGGCGGCCGCGACGATGCGCCCGCCGGTCGCGGCGAACGGGTGGCCAGCGGCGAGCGAGCTGCCGTTGACGTTGAGCTTGCCGCGGTCGATCGCGCCGAGCGGTCTCTTCAGCCCGAGCCGCTGCGTGCAGAAGACCGGGTCCTCCCAGGCGGCGAGCGTCGAGAGCACCTGCGAGGCGAACGCCTCGTGGATCTCGTAGAGGTCGAAGTCCTGCAGACTCAGCCCGTTGCGCGCGAGCATGCGCGGGACCGCGTAGGCGGGCGCCATCAGCAGCCCCTCGCGACCGTTGACGTAGTCGACCGCCGCCGTCTCGCCGTCGACGAACGTCGCCAGCGGCGTGAGTCTGCGCGCAGCGGCCCACTCCTCGCTCGCGAGCAGCGCGACGGCGGCGCCGTCGGACAGCGGCGTCGAGTTGCCGGCGGTCATCGTCCCCTCCGGCCCGCCGAAGACCGGCTTGAGCTTCGCGAGCTTCTCCATCGAGGACTCCGGCCGCAGGTTCTGGTCGCGCTCCAGCCCGAGGTAGGGCGTGACGAGGTCGTCCTGGAAGCCGCGCTCGTAGGCGGCGGCGAGGTTCACGTGCGAGCGCATCGCCAGCTCGTCCTGCGCCTCGCGCGTGATCCCCCACTGCGCGGCCGTGCGCGCCTGGTGCTCGCCCATCGAGAGGCCGGTGCGCGGCTCCTCGTTGCGCGGGATCGCCGGCGCGAGCTGCTGCGGACGGACGCGCAGGAGCTGCTTGAGGCGGCCGCCGGTGGAGCGCTCGCGGTTGGCGTCGAGCAGGATCGCGCGCAGGTCCTCGTTGAGCGCGAGCGGGGCGTCGGAGGTCGTGTCGACGCCGCCGGCGACGCCGGCCTCGATCTGGCCCAAGGCGATCTTGTTCGCCACGAGGATCGCCGCCTCGAGCCCGGTCCCGCACGCCTGCTGGACGTCGTACGCGGGCGTCTCGGGCGCCAGGCGGCTGCCGAGCACGCACTCGCGGGTCAAGTTGAAGTCGCGGCTGTGCTTCAGCACCGCGCCGGCGACGACCTCGCCGAGCCGCTCGCCGGCGAGGTCGAAGCGCTCGACGAGCCCGTCCAGCGCGGCCGTGAGCATGTCCTGGTTGGTGGCCTTCGCGTACGCGCTGTCGGAGCGCGCGAAGGGGATGCGATTGCCGCCGAGCACGACGGCTCGGCGCGGGCTGGCGGGGGTCATCTGGCTCCTGTGTCGGTTCGGGAGCGACCGCTGTCGGCGCGGGCCCGCAGGCCCGGCTCGGCGGTCGCGATCAGCAGTTCGGCGGCGTCGGCCGCGGGCATCGCGCCGGTGCGCAGCCACCAGCGCGCGAGCGCCTCGGCGGCGCCCAGCAGCGCGACGGAGATCGCCTCGATCTCGGTGGCGTGCGCGGCGCGGCGCTGCTCGGGCAGGCGCGCGATGTTCGTCTGCGCGACGAGCGCGAGCAGCCGCTCGCGGTGCTCGGCGACGCGCGCCGCCAGCTCGCCTCCGGCCGGCAGCGTCTCGTCGAACAGCACGCGCCAGGCGTCGCGGTCCTCGTCGACGAAGGCGAAGAAGGCATGCAGGCCGCGGCGCAGCGCGTCGGCCGGGCTGTCGGCCTGCGAGACGGCGGCGCCGACGACCGCGAGCATCGCCTCGCCGGCGCGCTCCATGCACGCGAGGTAGAGCCGCTCCTTGTTGCCGAAGTAGGCGTAGAGCAGGGGTTTCGTCACACCCGCGTCGGCCGCGACGTCGTCCATCGTGACCGCGCCGAAGCCGTGCGCGGCGAAGCGCGCGTGCGCGACGTCGAGGATCAGCCGCTCGCGCTCGGCGCGCGGCAGGCGGGTGCGCTGGGGATGTGTCACGGAGGCATGTGTCGCCATTCCGTGTCGAGGTTACCCAGATATAAATTTATATGCGAGTCAGATGAACGGTGGCGGTCAGAGAGCAGACGCCCGGCCCACTCCGCCACCCGCCCGTCTCCGCAGAATCCTTAGGTTTCTCCAGGTCTTTGCGGTTGATCAATACCGGTATATCCTGGGACCATGGCAAAGGTGATGATCAGCCTTCCCGACAGCCTGCTGGAGCGCATCGACGCTCATGTGCGGGCGCACAGAACGAGCCGCAGCGCCTTTCTGCGAGAGGCTGCGCAATGGCAGCTGAACCTGCAGGACGAAGCGCGTAGAGACCGGATCCGGAGACTGCTTGCCGACCCCGGTCACCACGGCGGCAACACCGTCGAGTACATCAAGCAGATGCGGCGCGAGCGATGATGATGCACCTGCTCGACTCCAACGTCTGGCTTGCCGCCCGGAATCTCGACGAGCCCGAGCATGACGCCGCGCGACGGCTCGTCGAGGGCGCTGGCGGACGGCCGCTCGCAGCCCTGGATCTCACGCTTTACGAGGTCGCAAACGTCGCGATGAAGCGCTGGAGATCGCCGAGCCGTGCACGCGGCGTGGCAGACCTCGTGCGCATCGCGTGCCCGGACACCATCGTGAGCATCGATCCGCTTGTGCTCGATCGCGCCATCGCTCTGATGGGCGAGTATCCGCTTTCGCTCTACGACGCCGCCTACGCCGCGGCCGCGGACGTACACGGGTGGACGCTCGTGAGCGGCGATCACAAGGACCTGGTGAGCCCGGGTCTTGCGATCACAGCCGACGAGGCGCTCGCGGCGAGCTGAGCCGGCGCGGCGCGGCTACGCGCCGGGCTCGTCGTCCGACGGCTCGCGTCTGAGCCAGTCCGCCAGCTGCCCGCCCATCGAGCCGACGGCGTCGCCGGCCTCGCGGAAGGCTCTGCGGAAGCGCTCGGCGTAGAAGCCGACGGCCTCGCTGCCCTCGGCGCGCGGGTCGGCGGGCTCGTCGCGGCGGACGTAGGCGCCGCCGACGATGCGGTCGTAGTCGCCGCCGCGGACCCACTTCATCAGCTCGTGGACACGCCGGACCGGCAGCGGGTGCGTGACGCCGAGGTCGGTCAGCAGGCGCGTGAGGCGCTCGATGCCGCCGCCCTCCTCCGTGTACTCCATGCCCTGCTTCATGAACGCGTCGAGGTCGAGCCGCTCGACCATCGCACCGCCGGCCAGCGACATGAACGTGCGGCAGACGACGAGCGGGTCGCGCGTGACGAGCGCGGCGGCGCGGTCGCAGCTCAGCTCCGCGGCGCGGCTCCACTCGAGCAGCGCGGTGCGGATCGGGGCGAGCGGCAGCGGCAGGCGGCCACTCGTCGCGAGGCCCGTGAGGATCGCGAGCGCGGTGCCGTAGAGCTGGTGGTCGGAGAGGATGTGCGACGCCTCGTGTGCGAAGACGGCACGCCGCTGCGGCGCGTCGAGCAGCCGCACCAGCTCCGAGTTGACGACGACGATCGGCCGCTTCGCCCCGATCGCCATCGCGTTCGCCAGCGGGAACTGCGTCATGTAGAGCGGCGGCGCATCCGCCATGTCGAGTGTCGCGTAGGCGAAGGCGTGCTCGGCCCACACGTCCGGCAGCTGCTGCTCGGACAGCCGCACCGAGGAGCCCAGCGAAACCTGGCGCAGCGCGCGCTCGTAGCCCAGCTCGATCAGCTTGCGCACGACGCGGTCGAGCTGCGGGATCGCGGACAGCGCCGCGCTCGCCGCCTTGTCCGCCGGGTGCTGGTAGGCGCGCGGCGCGATGCCGGTCAGGCGGTAGCCCTCCACGGGCAGCTGCGAGTCGGTCGCCGCCATGCTGCGCTCAGCCTAGCCGCCGCCGGGCGCGGCGGCGCCGGCTGCGGGCCGGCCGCCGGGCGAACACCACGGATGACTCGATCGCGATTCGCGCCGCTCATACTCGATACATACGTGGCGCGACGGCGGGTAATCCGTGGTTAACGACGACGAACGGCACCCCGTTATGACTTAAATAACGGCAGGGGCCAGCGACCACGCGCTCCTGGCGCACGGCTGAGCCTCAACCCGAAATTCAGGCAGCGCGAGGCAGACCCCAAGCTTAGCGCGCGGACACGCGCGACCACAGCCGGGAACGACCACCCTCCCGGTGGCGTTCCCTGACCCCAATGCCCGTCCTGACGGCAGGAAGGCCGTCCGCCGTACACTGTATCAGAAACGAATGCGCGATATGCGGACGGCGCCGATGTTTGCGCCGCGCAGCTCCAACTTGCGTTTCGCCGCAAAACTGATTAAAACAAATTGCATGCGCTTGTTTGGGGGAGCGCAGCGCCGCGCGAGCCAAGGTCGCGATGCCGGCGCTGCCGCAGGCACGATGGTCGCGTTTCATCCCACCGCGGAAACAGCGGCTCAGTTGAGACGCGTCGAGTCACGTCTGCGCGCCGTCGCGGCGACGCCCGACGAGCGCCTCGCGGAGCTCGCGCTGCACGGCATCGAGGCCGGCGGCAAACGGCTGCGGCCGGCGCTCGTCGTCTGCTCGGCGATGGCGGTCGGCGGCCGTGAAGCGGTCAGCGAGCGCGTCATCGACGCGGCCGCCGCCGTCGAGCTGCTGCACCTCGCCTCGCTCTACCACGACGACGTGCTCGACTCGGCGCCGCTGCGGCGCGGCCGCCCGAGCGCGAATGCGCTGTTGGGCAACCACGCAGCGGTGCTCGGCGGCGACGTGCTGCTGTCGCACGCATACCGCGTCGCCGCCGACCTGGGCGCGACCGAGCTGCGGCGGCTCGCCAGCACGCTGACCGCGCTCTGCTCGGGGCAGATCGCCGAGAGCACGGCGCAGTTCGACCACGGGCGCGACGTCGCGCACTACGACGCATCGATCCGCGGCAAGACGGCGATGCTGATGTCGACCTCCTGCTGGCTCGGAGCCGCGACCGCCGGTGCGACGCCGCAGGCCGCCGACGCGCTCGCCTGCTTCGGCATGGAGCTGGGCGTCGCCTTCCAGATCGTCGACGACGTGCTCGACCTCTACGGCCACGGTCATGCGCTCGGCAAGCCGGCCGGGAGCGATCTGCGCGAGGGCATCTTCACGCTGCCGGTGCTGATGACGCTCCAGCGCGATCCGGCGCTCGTCGAGCTGCTCGTCGAGGGGATCGACGATCGGGGCGTCGACGAGGTCGCGCGGCGCGTGCGCGCGACCGGCGCCGACCGCCGGGCGATCGCACTGGCGCTCGACCACCTGCAGGTGGCGTTCGCCCACCTCGGCGATCCGGGCGTCCGGCCGGAGGGCGCGCAGCTGCTGATCGCGATCGGCGAGCTGGTGCTGGAGCCGCTCGACCGGCTGCAGCTCGGCAGCGGCCCGCTCGGCCGGCGGCACCCGGCCACCCGAGCGACCGCGAAGACCCGGGCGGCATGAGCGCGACGCTCCCTCGGCCGCGCGGGGCATCCGCACCGGGGACGGCGATTCCCGGCCCGGCCGGCAACCGCCTGCTGGGGAGCGCTCTCGCGCTGCGCGGCGACCTGCTCGGCACGCTGCAGGAGGGCTTCGCGCGCCACGGCGACGTCGTCGCCTATCGCGTCGGCCCAGCGCGCGGACCGCGCGGCCCGCAGCGAACGATCGTCGCCGTCCGGCACCCAGACGACCTGCGCCGGGTAATGGTCGAAACCGACGTCTTCGTCCGCCGGACACCGTCCCACGACGTCGTGCGCGAGCTGTTCGGCGAAACGATCGTGACGATGGAAGGGGAGCGCTGGCGGCGGCAGAAGCGCATGCTGCAACCGCTCTTCACGCGTCGGCACGTCGCACGATACGCCGGCCTGCTCGAGACGGAGGCGGACCGGGTCGCCGAGCGTTGGCGCGATCTCGGCGCGCAGGAGGTCGACATCATGCAAGCGATGGAGCAGCACGCCCTGCGCGTGCTGGGCCAGACGATCTTCGCGCAGGAGGACCTGATCGACGACGTCACCGCCGCTGCGCTGGAGCGGCTGGTCCCGCGCCTCGGCGAGCAGGTGGCCGAGCGCGTGACGCAGGCGCTGCGCCTGCCGCTGCACGTGCCGACGCCGCGCAACCGGCGCTTCCGCGCGCTGCGTGCGGAACTGCGCGAGACGATCGAGCGCGTGCTCGCCCAGCGCGCGCGGGCCGGCCGCGGCGGCGCCGGCGATCTGCTCGGCCGACTGCGCGACGCGCGCGACCCGCAGGACGGAGCGGCGCTGCCGCAGCGCGAGGTGCGCGACGAGGCGCTGATGTTCATGCTCGCCGGCTACACGACGACGGCCGACGTGATGATCGCTGCGCTGCACCTGCTCGGCAGCCACCCCGACCTGCAGGAGCGGGTCGCCGCATCGGCGCGCGGCCCGGCCGGCGGCGACGACGACGACCTCGTGCACGCCACCCTCCGGGAGGCGATGCGCCTGTATCCGCCGTCCTACGCGCTCGGCCGGCGGGCGATGGCCGACACCGAGCTGGGCGGACATCCGGTGCCGGCCGGCTCGCTGGTGCTCGTCGTGCCGTGGGCCACGCACCGCGACCCGCGCTTCTGGCCCGACCCCGAGCGCTTCGACCCGCTGCGCTTCGTCGGCGAGCACGACCGGCCGCCGTTCGCGTACATGCCGTTCGGCGGCGGCGCGCGGGCGTGCATCGGCCGCCACGTGGCGATGCTCGAGTCGACGACGATGGTCCGGGCGCTGCTGCGGCGCTATCGGATCGAGTCGCTCGACGCGACGCTGCCCCTCTCCCCCCTCATGTCGATGCGGCCGTTGGGGCCCGTGCGCGTCCGCCTCCATCCGCGCGAACCGGCCGCAGCGGCCGCATGACGGCGATCCGCGGGCAGGCGCTCGGCGCGCTCGAGCTGCTGCCGCTGCACTGCCCGGTCCCAGCGGCGATCCACCCGCTGGCGGATGCGATCGAGCGGCGCTGCATCGACTGGATCGACCGCTTCGAGCTGTACGGCAGCGCGGCGCAGCGCGAGCGGCTGATCGCGACGCGCGCCGCCGAGATCTACGCGCGCGCGCTGCCGACCGCCGACGCCGTGCGCGTCGCCGACGTCGCGAAGTGGCTCTACTGGGGCTTCGCGACCGACGACCTCTACTACGACAACGGCCCGACGAGCAGGCGCGCCGCCGACTTCCTCGCGCTCGGCGCCCCGCTCGTGCGCCTGTGCGAGGAGCCGCGCGCCGGCTTCGCGTTCGAACTGCCCTACAACGACGCGCTGCGCGACCTCACGGACGCGATCCTGCGCCACGCGACGCCGGCGCAGCGGATCGAGTGGACCCACACGGCGCGCGCGTGGTTCTTCGGGATGGCGTGGGACGTCGCCAACGCCGAGCGCGGCGTGCCGCCGTCGCTCAACGACTACCTCGCGATGCGGATGCACACGGGCGGGCTCGCGAGCTGGGCGGTGACGCTCAACATCGCGAACGGGCTCGAGCTGACGCCCGCGCAGGCGGCGTCCGGTCCGGTGCGCGCGCTCGTCGAGGCGTGGTCGACCTTCTGCCTGCTGCTGAACGACCTGATGTCGTTCGCGAAGGAGGAGCGCAACGCCGACAGCTCCAGCAACGTGCTGCGCGTGCTCGCGCACGAGCGCGGCTGCAGCCCGCGCGAGGCGATCCCGGAGGCCCACGCGCTGACCGATCGCATCGCGACGCTGTTCCTCGCGCTGCATGCGCGCCTGCTGCGCGACGCGGCGCGCGACGCGGCGATGCGCGTGTTCCTCGCGAGCCTTGCGCACACGTGGCGCGGGATCCTCGACTGGGGCTTCAGCGCACCGCGCTACACGACCGGCGGGGACGTCGACGGGCCGCGTCTCCAGGCGTTCCCCGGTTGGGCGGACGCCCCGACCGACGACAGCCTGGCCCCGCTGCCACACCCCTCGATCGCCTGGTGGTGGGAGGAGCTCTCCACATGATCGGCCTGCAACGCCTCACCCAGCGGATCCGCCGCAACGTGCCGGAGCCGCTGCCGCTTGCCTCGCAGCGGCCGCGGCTGCCGTATCCCGACGGCTGGTTCGCCGTCGCGTTCGCCGACGAGCTGAAGCCGGGCGGCGTGCTGCGGCGCCGCTTCATGGGCGAGGAGCTCGTGGTCTACCGCACGCGCGGCGGCGTCGTGCGCGTCGTCGAGCCGTACTGCCCCCACCTCGGCGCGCACCTCGGCGTCGGCGGCCGGGTCGAGGGCGAGGACATCATCTGCCCGTTCCACCACTTCGCGTTCGGCATCGACGGCCGCTGCATCCGCACCGGCTACGGCACGAGACCGCCGGCAGTCCGGCTCGCACAGCGCGAGGCGCGCGAGGTCAACGGCGCGATCCTCGTGTGGCACCACGCCGCCGGCGCGCCGCCGACGTGGGAGGTCGCCGCGCAGCCGACGGACGGCTTCGCGACGCCGTTCCGTCAGTTCGCGACGCTCGTCGACCATCCGCAGGAGGTCGTCGAGAACGCGATCGACACCGGGCACATCGGCGCGCTCCACGGCTACCACAACCCGCGCGTGCGGCGAGCGTTCGACGCCGCTGGGCCGTCGTTCACGATCGGTGCCGCGGCGGACCGGGTGTTCCCGCTGCTCGGGCCGGTCGAAATCGTCTTCGACATCGTCGTGCACGGACTCGGTCACATCTGGGTCGACGCCGCGATCCCGCGGCTGCGCGCGGCTGCGCAGTTCCAGGCGATGGCGACGCCGGTCGACGCGATCCACGTCGACATCCGCTTCGGCGTCAGCCTGCGCGTGGGGAGCGACCCCGCGAGCCCGCGCACGCAGCTGCTCTCACGCCTGCTGACGCACGGGCTCGGTCCCGCCCTCAAGCACGACCTGTGGCAGGACTTCCCGATCTGGCAGCACAAGATCTACCTCGAGCGGCCGCGGCTGGCGGAGGGCGACGGTCCGATACCGGCCTATCGGCGCTGGGCGCAGCAGTTCTACACCGAGCCCGCGGCGTCCGGCGGCAGCGGTGCGAAGACGGCGGTGCTCAGCGCCGGACGCTGACGAAGCGCTGCTGGACGCCGTCGAGCACCGCCTCGAGCCCGCGCTCGAAGACCTCGCCGGCAAGACGCGTGTCCTCGGTCCTGACGAGCGCGTCCACCTCGGGCAGCGCGGCTCGATCCTCCGTCCCGAGCGAGGCCACGAGATCGCTCGTGCTCTTCGTCGTCGCGATGCGCATCGCATGGCCGACGACGTAGTCGTTGACGATGCTCAGCAGCGTCCACATGTCCTCCGCCGGGAGGCCCAGCCGCTCGACGGTGGAGGCGAGCTGCCGCGCGTGTCGCGCCGCGTTCGGACCGGGTCGTGGACGGCGGGCCAGCAACGCGAGCAGCCACGCATGCCCGGCGAACATCGCAAACGAGCGGCGCGCGATCAGCGAGAGCGCCTCGCGCCAGCCGTCCGGCAGCGGCTCCTCCACGAGCAGCGTGCCCATCAGCTCGTTCGCCATCAGCGCGAGCAGCTCGTCCTTGGAGACGATGTGCGTGTAGAGGCTCATCGGCCGCACCTCGAGCACCGCCGCGACGCGGCGGATCGAGACGGCGTCGAGCCCGTCGACGTCGGCGATCGCGATCGCGGTGTCCACGATCGCCTGCGTGTTGAGCCCGCCGCGGACGCGGAGCGGTTCGGGCTCGTGGGCCGTATCGACGACACGGTCCCACGGAAGACCGGCTGCACGGTTCGGCATGCAATGAGCATAACCGGCACTCCACCCGTTGACGCGAGCTGGCGTGTACGTATGCACACGTACGACGTCCGCATACGGACCAGATTCCGCTGCATCAAGCCGCGGCGGCGCCTCTTGACGGCCTGCGGCTATGCCGGATCGGTGCCGCCGACGCCTCTGGGCGCATGCCAGCAGCCGCCGTCGTCGATCAGCCGATCGGCCTCCGGCGGGCCCCAGGTGCCGGGCTCGTACGGATGCACCGGGCACGCGTCGCCGAGGATCGGCTCGACCACCTGCCACGCCGCCTCGACCGAGTCCTCGCGCGCGAACAGCGTCGGGTCGCCGCGCATCGCGTCGCCGAGCAGCCGCTCGTAGGGCGGCATCTCGCCGGGGTGGTGCGCCAGGGCCAGCAGCTCGACCTCCTCGCCGACCATCTCCTCGCCGGGCGTCTTGGTGCGCGCCCGCAGCGCGAGCTGGACGTCCGGGCCGAGCTGGAAGCGGAACGAGTTGGGGGCGCTGTCGTCGGGCGTGTCGAAGACCGTCTGCGGCGGGTGGTGCAGCTCCACGAGCACCTCGGTCGCCGTCGTCGGCAGCCGCTTGCCGGCGCGGATCAGGAACGGCACGTCGGCCCAGCGCCAGCTGTCGACGCGCAGCTTCACGGCAGCAAACGTCTCGACGCTCGAGTCGGCCGCGACGCCCGGCTCGTCGCGATAGCCGGCGAACTGGCCGCGCACGACGTCGGCCGGGCGCAGCGGCACGATCGACTTCATCAGCCGCGCCTTCTCGTCGCGTACCGCCTCGTGCGAGCGCTCCACCGGCGCGTCCATCGTCAGCAGCGCGAGCACCTGCAGCATGTGGTTCTGGATCACGTCGCGGATCGCGCCGGCCTCGTCGTAGAACTTGCCGCGCCCGGCGACGCCGAACGCCTCCGCCATCGTGATCTGCACGCGCTTGACGTGGACGCGGTTCCAGATCGGCTCGAGGAACGAGTTCGCGAAGCGGAAGTAGACGAGGTTCTCGACCGCCTCCTTGCCGAGGTAGTGGTCGATGCGGAAGGTAGACGCCTCGGGGAAGACGCTCGACAGCGTCGCGTTGAGTCTGCGCGCCGACTCGAGGTCGCGCCCGAACGGCTTCTCGACCACGACGCGCGCGCCGTCGGCGCAGCCCGATCTGCCCAGCTCGCGCACGACGTCGCCGAACAGGCTCGGCGGGATCGCGAGGTAGTGCAGCGGATGTCTCGCGTCGCCCAGCTCGCTGCGCAGCTGCCGGAACGTCGCCGGGTCGCCGTAGTCGCCGTCGATGTACTTCAGCTGCGCGACGAGCTTGGCGAACGCGTCCTCGTCGACCCCGCCGTGCTCCTCCAGCGATCTGCGCGCGCGGTCCTTCAGGTCGTCCAACCCCCAGCCGGACTTCGCGACGCCGACGATCGGCACGTCGAGCTTGCCGTGCCTGATCAGCGACTGGAGCGCCGGGAAGATCTGCTTATAGGCGAGGTCGCCGGTCGCGCCGAAGAAGACGAGCGCGTCGGAGGCGTCGTTTCGCCGTCCGCTCGTCGCAAGCGCCGAGCTCCCGGGCGACGTCACCGCGTCTTCTCCGCGTGCCCGCCGAACTGCGAGCGCATCGCCGACATCACCTTGTTGGCGAACTGGTCCGAGCCCTGCGAGGCGAAGCGCTCGAACAGCGCGCCGGTGAGGATCGGCGCGGGCACGCCCTCCTCGATCGCCGCCAGCGCGGTCCAGCGCCCCTCGCCGGAGTCCGATACGCGGCCGGAGAACTCGTCGAGCTGCGGCGAGGCGACGAGCGCCTCGGCCGTCAGGTCCAGCAGCCACGAGGCGATCACGCTGCCGCGGCGCCAGACCTCGGAGACGGCCGTCAGGTCGAGGTCGTACATGTACGCCTCCGGATCCGCCAGCGGCGCCGTCTCCGCGTCGGCGTCGCGCTGCACGGAGCCGGCGTTGGCGTGCTTGAGGATGTTCAGGCCCTCTGCGTAGGCGGCCATCATCCCGTACTCGATCCCGTTGTGGACCATCTTCACGAAGTGGCCCGCGCCGGGCGGGCCGCAGTGCAGCCAGCCCTCCTCGCCGGCCGCCAGCTCGCCCTCGCGGCCGGGCGTGCGCTCGGCCGCCTCGACGCCCGGGGCGAGCGCTCTGAAGATCGGTGCGAGCCGCTGCACGGCCGCGTCGTCCCCGCCGATCATCTGCGAGTAGCCGCGCTCCAGGCCCCACACGCCGCCGCTCGTGCCGCAGTCGACGTAGTGGATCCCGAGCGCCGCGGTGCGCTTCGCGCGGCGCTGGTCGTCGCGGTAGTTCGAGTTGCCGCCGTCGATCACGACGTCGTCGGCGTCGAGCAGCGGGAGCAGCATGTCGAGCGTCTGGTCGACGACCGCCGCCGGCACCATCAGCCACACGGCGCGCGGCTTCGCGAGCTTGCCGACGAAGTCCTCGAGCGACGAGCCGCCGGTCGCGCCCTCGCCGGCGAGCTGCGCGACCGCATCGGGGCTCATGTCGAACACGACCGCCTCGTGCCCGTGGCGCATCAGCCGCCGCACCATGTTCGCGCCCATCCGGCCGAGGCCGATCATCCCGAGTTGCATCGCCGCTCCTTCGTCGTCGTCGATCCGTCGCGTGCCCGGCGTCCTTCAGTCTGCCCAGCAGGGCGGCCGTCATCCCGGCGCGCGATCATGCAGGCAGCGTGATCGACCTCCACTGCCACCTGCTGCCGGGGATCGACGACGGCCCGGACGACCTCGGCGGCACGCTCGCGATGGCGCAGCTGCACGTGAAGGCCGGCGTCACGACGGTCGCCGCGACGCCGCACGTGAGCTGGGACATGCCGACCGAGCTGGCGGCGATCGAGCTGCGGCTCGCCGACGCGCGCGCCGCACTGGCGGCGGCGCGGATCCCGCTGGAGGTCGTGCGCGGCGCCGAGATCGACGTCCACCAGGCGGTCCACCTGTCGGACGAGCAGCTGCGCGCGCTCGCGCTCGGCGGCGGACCGTGGCTGCTGCTGGAGGCGCCGCTGCGCAAGGGCGTCGGGCTGGCGCCGGTCGCGCACGCGCTGCTCGACCGCGGCCACCGCGTGCTGATCGCGCACCCCGAGCGCTCGCCGCTGCTGCAGGACGACCCCGACGCGCTGCGCGCGCTCGTGCGCGCCGGCGCCGCCACGCAGGTCACCGCCGGCTCGTTCGCCGGCAGCTTCGGCCGCACGGTGCGCGACTACGCCGAGCGGATGCTGGAGGCCGGGCTCGTGCACAGCGTCGCCTCCGACGCGCACGACGCGCTGCGCCGCCCGCCGGGGATCGCCGCGCCGCTCGAGGCCGCCGGCCTCGGCGACCTCGCACCGCTGCTCGGGCAGGAGGCGCCGGCCGCGATCCTCGCCGGCGACCCGCTCCCGCCCGCTCCGCGCCGGCCGCAGCGCAAAGGCGGGCTGCGCGGGATCTTCAGCCGCTAAGGCAGATCCGCCACGGCATCCGCCAGCGGCTTGCGGATGCCGGTGTAGAACGGCAGCTCCTCGCGCGTGTGGCGCCGTGCCTCGGCGCCGCGCAGGTGGCGCATCAGGTCGACGATGCGCGTCAGCTCGTCGGCCTCGAACGCGAGCAGCCACTCGTAGTCGCCGAGCGCGAACGCGCTGACCGTGTTCGCGCGCACGTCGGCGTAGTCGCGCGCCATCATGCCGTGGTCGCGCAGCATCTCCGAGCGCTCCTGCGGCGGCAGCAGGTACCAGTCGTACGAGCGCACGAACGGGTAGACGCAGACGTATCTGCGCGGCTCCTCGCCTTGCAGGAAGGCGGGGATGTGGCCCTTGTTGAACTCGGCGTCGCGGTGCACGCCGATCTGCGTCCAGACGGCGTCGAGCCGGCGCCCGAGCTGCGTGCGGCGGAACGCGACGATCGCATCCTGCAGCGCATCCGCGCTCGGCCCGACGAGCCACAGCAGCAGATCCGCGTCGGCGCGGAAGCCGGCGAGCGAGTACGCGCCGCGCAGCGTCACGCCGCCGCCCGTCAGCGCCGCCTCGGCGGCTGCCGCGTCGGCCTCGACGCCGGCGCCGGGCTGACGCACCCGGAAGGCGCCGTAGAGCGTGTACGGGTTCTCGAAGTCGGGCATGGCCTGGACCCTATCGCGGTCGCGGCCCCGCTCCGCACGCGGTCTGCCGCTCGTCAGCGCCAGCGCTGCTGCGTTCGCTTGTAATGGTCGGCGTCCACTCCCTCAAGCACCGCGCTGAGACCACCCTGGCGCACGTAGAAGCGTGCGCGCGTTCTGAGCGGCTTGCCGGCCGGATCGCGATCACGCCGCCGGTGGTCGTGCTCCTCAGGCTCGAGCAGGTAGTACCAGTTGCGATCGGGGCGCTTGACGATCACGCGTGCGAGCGGCCGGTCCTCGACGTAGTCGCGTGCGAGCGAGAGCCAGATCAGCGGGAGCGGATCGATGCGCGCCGCGATCTCGTCGTTGAGCCTGCGCTCGTAGAGGTCCCAGCCGCTGCCCCACTCGTGGTCGACACCGGCGCATACGTAGTCGCCGAGCGTCGGCCAGGCGGCCATCCGCCCGTTGCAGCCCGCGAACCGTCTCGGCTCGAGTGCCCCGAGCACGAGTGTGCCACCGTCCGTGTTGAGCATCGCGACGATGGTCTTGAGCACGGCATGCGTGACGGCAGGGTCCTCCTCGATCTCACCGTCTCCGAGCAGGAACCGTCTGAAGTTGAGGTAGGCGGAGCCTTTCACCTCGAGCCGCGCGGCCTCCGGCTCGCTGAGCGCGACCTCGAGCGGGATCTCATCCTGCCGCAGCTCACGTGCCAGCGGCAGCTCGTCCTTGAAGGCCAGCAGCTCCCAGCTCGCGACCACCATGGTGTAAGTGCGAGCGCCGACCCGCTG
>Ga0265319_1000665_pt1 | contig 22578 bp, 18 predicted proteins | sample 4824metaG_FD_192443 | JGI IMG/M metagenome (GOLD analysis project Ga0265319, IMG submission 192443) | Rhizosphere microbial communities from Carex aquatilis grown in University of Washington, Seatle, WA, United States - 4-8-24 metaG | ecosystem: Host-associated > Plants > Roots > Rhizosphere >...
GGCGCCCCGCGCAGCACGTCCACGGCCTACGTCACCGGCCTCCTCACCCTCCTCTTCGGCCTCATCTGGCTTGGGCTCTACTCGGAGATCTTTCGCGCGTCGCGCGTCCTGCCGGCGGGGCTGAACCTCGCCGCCGGACTGGGGCTGGCCGGCGCCGCCGTCCTGCTCGCCCGCCGGCTTGCCCGCCCGGGTGACAGTGCCCGGCGCCTTGCGTTCGTCGGCGGCGGGTTGTTCGCCAACACGCTCTTCGGTTTCGTCGTGGTGTCGGCGACCGGCGTAAGACTCGACCTCTACGCCCAGGGCGTCCTCCTCCTGCTGGTCGCCGCCGGGCTCCATGCCCTCGGCCGGCGGCAATCAGCGGGCCGGGCGTAACCTCGGCTTGAATCGCGGCCGGCCTCCGCTAGGCTCGCCGCATGAACCTCCTACTCCGTATTCTCGCTGTCGGCGGCCTGCTGGCCGCGTCGCACGCGTTCGCCGTCGAAGCCTTCGAAGGCAAGGTCACCCTTGCCATCACCCCCGAAAAGGGCCGCACCATGGACATGAATTATTCCATGAAAGCCGGCAAGCTGCGCATGGACATGAATGCCGAGGGGCACCAGATGAGCACCATCATGGACATGGCGAACCTGGAGATGCTGATGCTCATGCCGGACCAGCAGATGTACATGGTCATGCCGATGAAACAGCCGGTCCAGCATGCGATGGAGAAGCAAGGCGAGTCCACCGCGGACATCTCGCGCACCGGCAAGACGGAAAAAATCCTCGGCTATGACTGCGACCAGATTTTGGTGACGGACAAGGCCAAGGGCACGGTCACGGAGATGTGGGTCGCGCCGGACCTGGGCATGTTCATGGGCCTCGGCGGCGGCGGCCCGATGGGCGGTGGCGGCGGCATGTTCGGCGGCGGACGGCGCGGCGGCGGCGGCCCCGCGGCCGCGAAGTGGGAGGAGGCGATCAAGGGCAAGGGCGGCTTCCCGCTCCGGGTCGTGTCCCACGACGCCAAGGGCGCGGTGACCTTCAAGATGGAAGCCACCAGCATCGAGCCCGGTTCGCTGCCGGATTCCCTCTTCACCCCGCCGGAAGGCTATCGGAAATTCTCCATGCCGGACATGGGCGGGATGAACCCGTTCAAGCAGGGTTGACCGGCCGGCGGGCGCAGCGTCCGACCGAAAAAGAATTCTTGGAATGCCCACTAGGTCGGGCTTTACGCCCGACTGCCTGCACCCTTGTGCCATGCCCGAACCACGAAAAGGTTATGGGGCCTTGCGCCGGGGGCGCCATTCCGTGCCCCTGAATCGGGAGGATGCGATGCCTTGTCCGCCAGGGATTATCCTAAAAAACGCAGTTAAACCACGGATTGCACGGATGCTCACAGATATTCAATCAGATACAAATTGGCGAAGATTTACCCCGCGGCAGAGTAGGTTTGGTCCGTTTTTTCTCCCGGAATTTTTCTGTATCCGTGAAATCCGTGGTCAAATGAATCTGTTTGGCTGCGGAATCAGGACCATCCCGGTGAGATCCGGGTCGCATCGGGCGCAAAGCCCGGCCGACCAGGACAGGCGCAACCCACTGCCGCGCCGGCTCAGTTGCCGCCGATCTTCAGCAATTCGTCCGCGGTCCACGGGGTGGTGCGGCCGGCGATCTCCGCCCGGATGCGGGTGACGGTCTCGGCCTTCACCTCGGGGGCCTTGTTGCCCCACTCGGAGCGGACGTAGGTCAGGGCGTGGGCGATCTGCTCGTCCTTGAGCACGCCGCCGAGCGAGGCCATGGCGTTGTTGAATTCCTTGCCCTCGACCGTGATCTTGCCGTTGAGGCCGAGGAGGACGATGCGGATGATCCGCTCCTCGTTGCCCTGGGCCCACTCGGAACCGGCCAGCGGCGGATAGACGCCGGGGATGCCCTGGCCGCTGACCTGGTGGCAGGCCTGGCAGATGCTGGTGAAGACGCGCTTGCCGAGGTCGTGCGGCGTGACCACCACCGGCTTGGGCGCGCCGGGCTTTTCGCGGCTGGCGTGGTCGTTGTAGACCAGCGGGTCGAAGCGGATGGAATTGTGCGCGAGGTAGATCGAGCCGAAGAACACGGCCGCGCACATGAGGCCGAGGATGGCGAGCGGCAGAAGCGAGTAGCCGTTGGCCTTCTCGGGCTTCGTCCGTTGCAGCTGGGCGTGGACCTGCTGGATGCTGTCGTCGCTGGCGCAGGCCTGCTCCAGGCGGAAATTCTTGTCGGGTTCGGCGCTCATTTTGCTTGGACGATGGAAACCGGACTTTTCAACACAGAGGCCACGGAGGTCGCAGAGATAAACCGGTCGTTCACGACTCGGGTGACTCCATCCACAAGCTTATGCACATGGAAATTGATCAGCAGCCCAATCTGGTGACCGGTTTCACGAATACAGGAGAGAACCTGGGCTTTATGAACAGGCAGGATATGTTCAATCGCCTTCAATTCAACGAGGACAGTATCGGCCATGATCAGGTCGGCGCGAAAGGCGATGTCGATGGTGATTCCCTTGTAAACCAGCGGAATTGGCACCTGCCGGGCATCCTGCAGACCGCGCAAACCAAGTTCATGGGCGAGGCAGCTTTCATATGCCGACTCCAAAAGTCCCGGCCCTTTTTCCCGGTGGACCTCGATGGCGGCGCCAATGATCTGTTCGGTAACCTGATTGATCGGTGCAGAACTCATCTCTGTGGTCTCCGTGATCTCTGTGTTAAAGGTCCTCAATGGCCACCCTCCTTGGGCGGTTCGGCGTTCGCGTTCCGGCTCTTTTCGATCGGGTAGTCGTAGGTGTCCTTCAAGCCCTGCAGGTAGGCGACCAGGGCCCGGGCCCGCGCGGTGGGGACGACCTCGATTCCCGCGGGGGGCGCGAACCGGGCGGGGAGCTTGATCGCCTTGTCCGAGGGCTGGCGGCCGGCGGTCGGGTGGACATCGAAGAGGAAGGCGTGCGCGGGCATGTTGGTGCCGGGGGCGACGGACTGCGGCGCGTAGAGGAGCTTGTAGAACCACTCCTCGTATTCATCCGGCCGGGCGGTGTCGCCGAGGCGGGCGCCGACGTTGCGCAGGTCGGGGCCGGTCCGGCTGGTGCCCAGGAAGACGGTCTTGTCGCGGATGTAGTCGCGGGCGTAGCCGCCGCGCACGCCCCACTTGCGGGCGATGTCCGAGCCGAAGCCCTCGCGGCGCACCTGCTGGGTGTGGCAGGTGACGCAGCCGAGGTCCTGGTAGACCAGCCGGCCCTCGTCGGCGAGGCCGGACATCGGCAGCGGATAAAGCGTCTCATCCACCGGATCCTTGTACTGCGCCAGGCCGCCGATCTGCTCGTGCGCGGTCAGGAGCAGCCCGGTCCACGACAGGGCGAGGGCGAGGAAGACGCCGAGGAAGAGGGCGAGGCCGTTTTTCATGCGTGGCCCTCCGGCGCCTTCGCGAGCTCAAGGTCGGGCGGGTGGCGGAACTCGGCGGGCGCGGTGCGGCGCGAGTTGAACGGGCAGGCGATCCAGATGAAATTGAGCAGGAAGGCCAGGTGGCCGACGATCAGCACGCCCAGGCCGACGGACTGCAGGGTGTACCACAAGGTCATCGCGTGCGTGATGGCGCCGAAGGACACCTCCGCGTTCAGCAACAGCCGGCCCTGCTCCCAGCCGCCGGCGGCCAGGCCCCCGGTGAGCAGCACGACGCCCACGACCGTGGCGCCCAGGTGGGCCCTCACCATGGCGGGCGAACGCCATTCGCGCTCGGTCAGGCGCGGCAGCATGAAGTACGCGGCGCCGAACATCGCAGTCGAGAAGCAGGCGTAGAAGATCAGCCAGTCGCGCAGCGCGGCCAGCAGGGTGAACTGGGCGAGCTCGGCGAACCCGCGCAGGGAGAGGGCGAGGTTGAAGACCGAGGCGAGCACGAAGCCGAGCATGCTGATCAGGACGAAGCGGAGGGTGACACTGCCGCGGAGGGCGCGGTAGCTGCCGGCGAGCGTGCCAAAGAGGTTGAGCGCGATGATGACGACCGGGACGACGAGGAGGAAGTTGGCAACGACGCCGAGGGTCGGGATCCAGACCGGCACCGGGGCGCCGATCAGCCGGCTGCCGCCGGCGAAGGCGGTGGCGATGGCCAGCCACCAGAACGCCAGCGGCGCGAGGTAGTAGTTGGCGATGGGCTTGCCGAGGACCTTGGGGAGGAGATAATACGCCGCGGCGATCGCGATCGGGATGAACCAGAGCCCGTAGAGGCCGTGAACATACCAGGCGTTCACGACCGGCTGCAGCACCCCGCGCACGGGGGCCTTGAAGAGCATGACCTGGGCGATGGCGTAGAGCCACGGGAACCAGAACGCCGCGCCGAAGAGGTACCACTGCGAGGCGAAGACATTCTCGGTGTTGCGGATGCTGAAGGTGGTGACCGACCAGACGCCGATGAGGGCGTAGGCCGCGAGGAGGATCAGCGTCACGAAACGCGGCATCTCGAGGAGCTCGAAGGAGGTGGAGTAGCCGCCGAGGATGCCGAGGATGCCGAGGGTGACACCGATGTTCCAGAACTTGGCGGCGACAAACAGCCAGCCCCCGTGGCGCAGCGTGGTGGCGGACAGCCGGGCCATCAGCCAGAGGCCGAAGGCGAAGGCGGCGTTCATGCCCCAGCCGTAGACCAGGGCGTTCTGCGCCGCGGGCGCGATCCGGCCGTGGGTGAACCAGACGCAGTCGGACAGGAACGCGGGCGTGTGCAGCTGGATGGAGGCGACGAGCTGCAGCACCCCGCCGAGGAGGAGCCAGAACAGCGCCGAGCCGAAGAACACGAGCACCGGCCACTTGGCGGAGGCGTCGATCTCCATCTGTTCGGTGCGGTCGTTGATCGCGGAGGAAGTCATCGGCAAGGTTTATTTCTGCGCGTGCTCGCGAACGGTGAGCTCGATGGCGCGGTCGATCGGCAGGCGGACGACGCCCGCCTTCTGGTCCGCCCAGCCGTAGGTGGTGGCCTCGGTCAGCTCCCGGGCGCGGTGCTCGAGGAGCAGCGCCTTGCGCTCCGCGGGGGTCTTCACGCCCTCGACCTTGTCCACCTCGAAGGCGTGGGGGCTGTAGACCTTCCGCGCCAGCCAGCCGAAGAGGGCGAAGCAGGCCAGGACCACGATCGCGGTGAACACGGGCGTGCGGTGCGGGAAGGAGAAGTTGGAGGAATCGCTCATGGCGCGGTGGCTTCGTGGTGCGTGAGGGACTCGACGATGCGCGGGTCGCGCACCGGGATGATGCGGGCCGTGGCGAAGCTCCGGAGGTAGGCCCAGATGCAGACGCCGCCGACGCCGACGACGGAGGTCAGCACCCAGAGCAGGTTCAGCGACAGGAACGGCAGCGGGTCGCCGTGGGCGTCCTTCAGCGCGGGCAGGACGTTGTAGCAGATGTCGACCAGGATGATGAAGGCGATCCAGAGGCTGATCCCGAGCGCCGGCCGGATGGTGGACTTGCGGCGGTAGGACAGCCAGAGCAGGAAGGGCACGAAGAAATGGCCGAAGAGGAGCAGCATGCCGACCCAGAGCCAGTCCCCGTGCTCGCGGATGTTGTACCAGAAGGTCTCCTCGGGGACGTTGGCGTTCCAGATGAGGAAGTACTGCGAGAAGGTCACATAGGCCCAGAACACGACGAAGGCGAAGGCCAGGGCCACCAGGCAGTGCAGCTGGTTGGTGTTGAAGATGCCGCGGTAGTCGCCGCGTTGCAGCAGCCACCAGGTGATCACGACGCCGAAGGCCATGCCGCCGCGCATGCAGTTGGCGAAGTACCACACGCCGTACATCGTCGAGAACCAGTGGTACTCGAGGCTCTTCATCCAGTAGATGGCGGCGAAGGTGAGCGAGAGGGCGGCCAGCGGGATGCCAAAGGCCGCGGTCTTGCGGTTCATGAAGGTCCACTTGGCGTCGCCGTCGGTGTCCTGGGCGAAGGAGGCCTTGCGCAGGCGGGCCGCCAGCCACATCCAGATGGCGAAGAAGGCGACCGTCATGCCGGTGAACATCTTCAGGTTGAGGAAGCTCGCCTTCTTCAGGTAAAGCGGGTCGCCGCCGACGGTGGTGCCGCTGTGGAGGACGTGGCTGAGGTCCATCCACGGCCAGATGAGGCCGGGCTTCACCCAGGCCGAGACCAGGAGGGGCAGGAACAGGACACCGAGCCAGAGGAAGGCCGCGAGGCCGTGCTCAAACTGGCGGCGGATGACCGTCGACCAGCCGGCATCCACGATGTGGTGGATCAGCACCAGCAGCAGCATGCCGATGGCGACGGTGGCCCAGTAGGCCACGCCCACCAGGTAGGACAGGCCGACGGCCTGCGGGGCGGAGACGAGGAAACCGAGCGCGGTGAGCGCGAGCCCGGCGAGGCCGGCGCCAAGGAACTTGGCGGCGAGGGCCGTGGCCGGCGGCGGCAGGGAGGAGGCGGGGGCGGCGCTCATGTCACTTCAGCCCTCCGCGCTGGTCGGCCGGGACGTCGGCGATCGTGCCCTGCCGGGCGCGCTGCAGGGCGCGCACGTAGGCGATGACGGCCCAGCGGTCGTCCGGCGAGAGCTTGTCCGCGTAGGGGAACATCGTGTTCTTGCCGTTCGTGATGGTGTTGAAGATCTCCCCCTCGGGCATGTTGCGGATGCGGTCGTCGTGGTAGGTGGGCGTCACGACCATGCCGTAGGACTTGGTGATGCCCTGGCCATCGCCGAGCGCGCCGTGGCAGGGCTGGCAGTAGATGTTGAAGCGGTTCTGGCCGCGGCGGACCAGGGCCTCGGTCACCGGCATGGGGAAGCCGCGGGCAAAGGTGCCGTCGGGCGCCTTGCCGGCGTAATGGAAGTCGTCGGCCCGGAGGTAGGACGGATCGAAGAACGGGCCGGCGACCGGCTCGCCCTCGGCATTGCGCTCGACCTCGACCCCGCGGCCGCGGCCATAGGGGACGGTGCCCGGGGGGATCGGGCGGTCGGCGCGGCCGTCGGCGAAGAATTTGGACTCGGCCTGCGGCTTGTACTTGGCCTGGCGGTCCATGTCGGGGAACACCTCGATCGGCGGCCGGGTGGAGCGCAGGCCGCGGAAGCCCATGACCGAGATCAGGAGCACGACGAGGAAGGCGAGCGTGAAGTAGGCGTAGCGCATCGCTTATTCCTCGATTTCGGCGATGTCCTTGCCGCCGGCCTGCGCGAGCAGGCTGCGGGTCTGGGCCGGGTTGAATTTCGGGTCGTCAGCCTCGATCACGATGTAGAAGCGGTCGTCGCTGGCGCGGACGAACTGCGGCGCCTTCAGCACGGGGTGGTAGTGCATCGGCAGCTTGTTGAGCAGGAACATGCCGGTGATGGTGGCGAAGGCCGTGAAGAGGATCGTCAGCTCGTAGGAGATGGGGAACGCGAACATCGGGCTGAAGTACGGCTTGCCGCCGACGATGAGGGGATACTGGTAGGCGTTGGCCCACCAGATGAACGACATGCCGGTGCAGAAGCCCGTGAGGCCGCCCGCCAGCGAGAAGCGCGGCACCTTGGAGCGGCGCACCCCCATGGCGGCGTCGAGGCCGTGGATGGGGAACGGCGTGATGGCGTCCCACTGCGAGTAACCGGCGTCCCGCACCTGCTCGCAGGCGTGGTACAGCGCGGGCGGGGTGTCAAAGGCGGCGACGAGTCCGTAGGGCTTGTTCATGGCGGGGCCTCAGTGGTGGTCCGCCCCGTGGGGGTCGGCCTGGGGGATGACCGCCTTCACTTCCGACATCGGCATGATGGGGACGAAGCGGATGAACAGCAGGAACAGGAACGAGAAGACGCCGAACGTCCCGAAGAACGTGAAGATCTCCACGATGCTCGGCGAATAATAGCCCCAGCTCGACGGCAGGAAGTCGCGGGCCAGCGACGTGACGATGATCACGAAGCGCTCGAACCACATGCCGACGTTGACGAAGATGGACAGCACCCAGACGAGGGTGGTGTTCTCGCGGACGGACTTGAACCAGAAGAACTGCGGCGTGACCACGTTGCAGGTGATCATGATCCAGTAGGCCCAGGCGTAGACGCCGAACGCGCGGTTGACGAAGGCGAAGCCCTCGTTGGGGTTCGCGCCGTACCACGCGATGAAGAACTCCATCGCGTAGGCATAGCCGACCATGGTGCCGGTCGCGAGGGTGATCTTGCACATGCAGTCGATGTGGTACTGCGTGATCAGGTCCTCGAGCTGGTAGATGGCGCGCAGCGGCAGCATGAGCGTCATGACCATGCCGAAGCCGGAGAAGATGGCGCCCGCGACGAAGTACGGCGGGAAGATGGTCGTGTGCCAGCCCGGGATCAGGGACACGGCGAAGTCGAACGACACGATGGTGTGCACGGACAGCACGAGCGGGGTCGCGATGCCGGCGAGGATGAGGTAGGCCATCTCGTAGTTGCTCCAGGCGCGGTTCGAGCCGCGCCAGCCCATGGCGAAGAAGCCGTAGATCCGCGCCTTGAGGACGTTGCCCGCCGCGGTGAAGCGGTCGCGCATCGTCCCGAGGTCGGGGATGAGCCCGATGTACCAGAAGAGCACGGAGACCGTGCCGTAGGTCGAGACCGCGAACACGTCCCATTCCAGCGGCGAGCGGAAGTTCTGCCAGATGCCGTTCGAGTTGGGGAACGGGAAGAGGTAGCCCGGCAGCACGGCGAACCAGATGCGGCCGACGTGGAAGACCGGGAAGATGGCGGCGCAGACGACCGCGAAGATCGTCATGGCCTCGGCCGCGCGGTTGATGGACGTGCGCCATTTCTGCCGCAGGAGGCAGAGGATGGCCGAGATCAGCGTCCCGGCGTGGCCGATGCCGATCCAGAACACGAAGTTGACGATGTCCCACGCCCAGTTGACCGGGTTGGCGTGGCCCCAGACGCCGACGCCCGTCGACACGAGGTAGGTCAGGCCGGCGACGGTGAAGGAGGCGACGAAGGCCGCGACGCCGAGGCAGTACCACCACCACAGCGGGGTCTGGCCCTCGACGATGCCGCAGATCTTCTCGGTGATCCAGTGGAAGTCGCGGTGGTGCTCGACCAGGACGCGGCGCGGCACGACGGCGGGCCGGACCTCGGCGAGGATGGCGGGCGCGGTCTGATCCGTGGCGGGCGCGCTCATCAGGCTTTCCCTCCGGCGGCCGGCGCGGCCTCGGTTTCTTTCTCACCGCTCTTGCGCTTGTTTTCGATCCGGCTGAGCGGCAGCGTGGAGTAGTCGGGCATGAGCGGGTTCGGATTGCGCAGCTTGCCGAGGTAGGAGGTGCGCGGGCGGATGTTGAGGTAGCCGAGGACGGCGTAGGTGCGGTCCTGGGTCTTGGCCAGGGAGACGGCGCTCTGCTCGTCCCGGAGGTTGCCGAAGACGATGGCCTCGACCGGGCAGACCTGCTGGCAGGCGGTCTTGATCGTGCCGTCGGGGATCTCGACGTTGCCGCTGGCGCCGGCGAGGCGCTTCTGGGCGATCTTGGCCTGCTGGATGCGCTGGACGCAATAGGTGCACTTTTCCATGACGCCGCGCATGCGCACGGTGACATCGGGGTTCCTCACCATCTTGAGCAGCTCGGGCATGTCGGACTGGTGGCCGAGCGGCCCCATGTAGAGGGCGTCGGTGGCGCGCTTGTTGAAGTCGAAGAAATTGAAGCGCCGGACCTTGTACGGGCAGTTGTTCGCGCAATAGCGGGTGCCGATGCAGCGGTTGTACGCCATGACGTTGATGCCCTCGTCGTCGTGGACCGTGGCGTTGACCGGGCACACCGTCTCGCAGGGCGCGAGCTCGCAGTGCTGGCAGGTCATGGGCTGCATCGAGACCTGGGGATCCTCGGGGAGGATCTTGTTGCCCTCGGCGCCGAAGGCCTCCGGGTCGGCCAGGCCGTCGGAATAGTAGCGGTCGAGGCGGATCCACTGCATCTCGCGGCCGCGGAGGACCTGGTCCTTGCCGACGATCGGGATGTTGTTCTCCGCCTGGCAGGCGATGATGCAGGCGTTGCAGCCGATGCAGGTGTTGAGGTCGATCGACATGCCCCACTGGTGGACGCCGTCGAACTTGGAGCCGGGCCCGCTCAGGTCCGGCGTCTCATAGAGTGAGTTGCCGCGGGGCGTCGTCGACGCGCGGAAGGCCGTGATCTTCGCCTTCTGCTCGGGCGGGAGCCGGTCGAATTCCTCGGGCTTCAGGTCGCCGTAGACGGGCGGGGCCTCGGCCTCGATGCCGATCGCGTTCGCAAAGGTGGGGTTCTCGCGGTAGCCGTCCTTGCCGTCGTAATTCGCCTCGCGCACGATCTCGCGGCCTTCCATCGACCAGTGTTCCTGGGTGTTGGCGAGCTGCATGCGCTCGCCCGTGTTCCGCAGGGTGGCGCCGGTGGCGAAGGCCGGGGCCTCGCCGGTGCGGACGGTGTAGGCGCTGAAGCCGGCGCCGGTGCCGATGTGGCCCGCGGCGGTGCGGCCGTAGCCCAGCGGCAGCACGATGGTGTAGTTCGCCAGGCCGGGCTGGATGTGCACCGGCCCGCGCACGGTGCGGCCGTTGATGGTCACGTCGAAGACATGGGCCATCTCCTTGCCCTGGTAGAAATCGGCCTCCTCCTTGCGCGCCACCTGGAGCAGACTGCCGGCGGGGGCGATGCCGAGCTCCTTGCCGAGGCGGGGACTGACGAGGATGGCGTTGTCCCACGAGATCTTCGTCATGGGATCAGGGCATTCCTGCAGCCAGCCGTTGTTGGCGAAGCGGCCGTCGTCCATCTTGTGGTCGACGGTGAAGCGCACCTCGAGGTTGTCCTTGGACAGCGCGGGGGCGGCCGGGTTGTTGGCGAACACCGCCGCGGAGCGGGCCGGGTCGAAGTCGACTGCGACGACCGGGTAGGCCGAGCCCTCGAGCTGGCCGTCGTGGAGGAATTTCTCGAACGCCTTCTTGCCGCCGTCGCTGTGCTCGCCGAAGGTGGTGTTCACCTGCGCGTAGGCGTCGGGGTTGGGCTCGCCCGCCAGCCGGGCGAGCAGCTCGACCTCGGACAGGCCGTTGAACAGCGGCAGGATCATCGGCTGGACCGGCACGATCGTGCCATCCACGGTCCGGCCGTCGCCCCAGGACTCGAGATAATGGGTGGCCGCCAGGTGCGTGCCGGCGAGGGCGGAGGTCTCGTCCGCATAATAGCCAAAGCGGACGACCTCGGGCACGGACTTGATCCGCGCGGCGAAATCCAGGTCCGCGGGGGCGTTGTAAGCCGGGTTGCCGTTGACGAGGACGAGGGTCCTGACCGCGCCCGCCTGGATGGCGGCGGCCAGGGCGGCCAGGCTGGTGGCCGCCGCCTCGGCGGCGACAAAATCCACGGTCGAGCCGATGTTGCCGAGCTTGGCGTTGATGGCGTTGACGAGGACGTGGACCGGCACCGGCTGGTGCGCGCCGGCGAGGACGAGGCTCGTGCCGGCATGCTGGAGCAGGTCGGCGGCGCATTGCTCGATCCATTGCGCGCTGACCTCGAGGCCCTGGGTGAGCGGGGTGTAGGTATCGGTTGCCAGGACCTTGTTCGCCAGCGCGGCGGCCAGGGCCAGGATGTGGCTGCTGGCGACGCGGAGGCGGTGGTCGGCCATGCTGCCGGTGAGCGAGAATCCGCTCTCGGCCACGTAGAGCCGGTTCATCGGGTCCTCCGGCTTGGTCACGCGGCGGCCCTTGGCGAACTCGCGGGCGTAATACAGCGCGCCGGCCTCGGCGTGGAAGAAATCGGCGTCGAGGCTGACGATCCGCCGGGCCTTCGCAAACCGGTAGACGGGCTTCACGCTGCGCCCGAAGGAGGCCTCGGCGGCGGCGGCGGGCGGCTCGTCCTGCACAGGCTCGTACTCGGCCCAGATCGCGCGCGGGTAGACCTGCTTCAGCTTCGCGACCAGGCGGGCGCGGGTCGGCGAGGCGGATTCGTCGGCCAGGAACGCCAGGCCCTCGCCGTTGCCGGCATGGGCCTTGTTGATGCCGGCGAGGAGGTCGTTCACCTGGCCGAGGTTCAGGGCGGCGTCGCCCTTCGTGTGGACGGTGGCGCGCTCGGGGTCGTAAAGGTCGAGGACGGAGGCCTGGGCCAGCAGCGTGGTGGCGCCGCCGTGCGGCAGGTAGCTCGGGTTGCCCTCGATCTTGGTCGGGCGGCCCTGGTGGGTCTCGGCCAGCAGCGGGAGCGCGTGCTTGCGCAACGGCATCGCGGTGGCGAAATAGAGCGGGAGGCCGGGGATGGTGTACTCGACCGACTTGCCGTAGGGCAGGATGTGCGCCTCGGGGCGGCGGCAGCCGGCGAGGCCGAGCCCGCCGAGGGCGAACGACGCCGCCATGAGCCGCAGGAACTGCCGGCGGTCGACCCCCTCCATGCTGGACGCGCCCTCGGGGAACTCGCGGGCGAGGTGCTCGCGGAATCCGGGGGTGTCCGCGAGCTCGTCGAGGCTGCGCCAGTATTTCGGGCCGGTCAGGCCGGAGGACGCGGGGGCGGAATGATCAAATTTGCGTTTCATCAGCGATGGCAGCCGGAGCAGCTTTGCGGCGGTTTGACCTTCCAGTCATGGACATAGCCCTGGGCCTGGGCGAGTTTGCCCTGGTCGGCGAGCGCCAGGGAATCGAGGTTGAAGACGTCCTTCGGGTCGCGGATGCGGGCCGCGGGGTCGCGGTGGCAGTCGAGGCACCAGCTCATGCTGTGGGGCTTGGCGTGGTAGACGGTGGTCATCTCGTTGACCTTGCCGTGGCATTCGACGCAGCTGATGCCGCGGTTCACGTGGACGGAGTGGTTGAAATAGACGTAATCGGGGGTCTGGTGGATCTTCACCCACGGCACGGGATCGCCGCTCTTATAGCTCTCGCGCACGATCTCCAGCAGCGGGCTGGTGGTCTTGATGATGCTGTGGCAGTTCATGCACGTCTGGGCGGCGGGCAGGCTGGAGGTGGCCGATTTCTCGACCGAGGCATGGCAGTAGCGGCAATCGATGCCCAGCTGGCCGGCGTGCAGGCTGTGCTCGAACGGGACGGGCTGCACCGGCTGGTAGCCGACCCGCAGGTAGGCCGGGGTGGCGTAGTAGTTGATGCCCGCCGCCGCGACGCCGCCGAGCACGAGCAGGAAAATCACAATCTGCAGCGGCAGGGCGTTGGCTGATTTCGGAAAAATCTTCGACATGGTGGCCGGCGGGGATTCGCGAGGTGACCGGGCGGTTCAACAACTGCCTGGCTGGCGCGAAACCGCCCGGGTTTCCGGGCGAAGCATGGGTCCCGTGGTGGGCGCGGGCGCGCCGGCGGACTTCCTCAGCCAGGCCGGGGCCACCCCCACGGCGGCGATCAGCCCGCCCAGCCTAACGAAGAATGATTTGCGCGAACAATGTGGACTCACGATGGGTGGTGTGCGGTTAAAATTCCCCGCAAGGCAAAGAAGCCGTCCCCCCAATGTAAAACAAAATTTGGACGGGGTTTAAGTATCAGAGGAAAATTAGTGCCGCCTCCCCCCGGCGCCGGCGTTCTAATTCATTGCTTTTCGCCGCAAATTCTTTCACCCGGCCACGTCCCGCTCACCGGCCGGGGCCGATCAGCCCCTCGCCGGGCCGGCCGCGGAGAAACGCCCGCACCTCCGGCTCAATCTGATCCGTCAGGGCGTGCGCCGCCGGTCCGGCATAAAGCCAGATCGTCATTCCGCCCACCCTCTCCTGCCCAGCCGGCTCGCCGAAGCGCTGAAGCAGGGCCGCTTCATCCAACCCGTCCGTGATGATAAAGGTGTATGCCGGGACGCTGAGACGGCCAGCGTGGCTGTCATAAAACCAATAGGCGTTGTTGCTCCAGAAACTCACATTCCCCTGCGGCCGGAGGGCGAACAGCCGCACGGGGCCGTGCGTCAGCGTGTTGATCTCATGGGCGTGCCAATAATCGCTCAGACCATGGGTCAGGCCCCGGCCGGCCAGAAAAGCGTCCAACTCTGCCTGCCGCTCCGGGTACGGCCAGCCCAGCGCCGCCGGCCGGATCTGGGGCAGCGCGGTGGCGATCAGCCCGAGCCAGATCAATCCCATCGCGGCCAGCGGGCGCCAGTCCTCCGCCCAGGACTTGATCCGCGGCAGCAGCCACACCATGGCGAGCCAGCCGGGCAGGACCAGCCAGGGCAGGATGTAGCGGGCATGGTTCGCATCCCGCCAATACCCCGTCAACAGCGGCAGCAGCGTCGTGGCGGCGAGGCCGGCCAGGGCGAAGACGGTGGCGGGTTGCCTGACGGCCGGCCGCGGCTGCCGTCGGCGCTCCCGCCACCAAAGGAGGCCCACGACGAGCAGCGCCACCAAGGCCAGGACCGGCAGCGCCGCGGCCCCGGGGATCAAGGTCACCCACAGGTCGTGCAGGAAGCTGGCGGTGGCCCGGCCGATGACCGACGGCACGGGCGCATACCGCACGACCTTGGAAAACCTGAACCAGCCGCCCCAGGCCAGCGCGATCCGCACCAGTGCAACCAAACCGAGCGCGAGCGCGAGCGTCAGCGCATAGGTCCGCAGCCGCGGATCCCGCCCATTCCAGCCCGCGCGGGCCCAGAGGCCCAGGCCCAGCGGCAGCGCCGCCTGGGTGAGGAATAGCGAATCGGAAAACGCCCCCAGGAACAGGATCGCCAGGGCCACCGCCCGGCGCCGCCGCGACGGCCCCGTCTCCGCGGGTCCGGCCCACAGGGCGAAGCTGGCCAGCCCCAGCAGCACGGCTCCGCCATGAAACCCCACCGTGCCGAGCAGCCAGAGATAGTGCGCGTGATCGGTCACCGGCTGCCAGGCCAGCAAGGCGTTGACCAGCGCGACCCCGCCGAGCCAGGCCGCCCACCCGGCGCCGGTGGCGCGTTGCAGCGACCAGCCGGCCACCACCGCGAGTGTCAGGTAGGAGAACACCACGTAGGCCGGCAGCACCGTGCCGGCGCCCCCGAGCGCCCGCAGGATGATGGCCACCGTCATGTCGGGGAAAAAATACGGCGCCGAACTCATGGTCCAGCCGGCGAGCGGATAGCGGCCCGCGAGCACATCCTCGGCGAAGAGCTGGGGATAGATGTAGTCGGCGCTGAGCCAGGGCTGGAAATAGCGGGCGGCGAGCGCGAGCGCCTGCAGGCCCGCGGCCGCCAGGCCCAGGCTCCAGATCGCGGCGGCCAGGCGGGACCTCGGCATGGCTGGCAGACCCCTCCCCTTACGGCACGAACTCGCCGTCGCGCATCGGCTTGATCTCGTCGCAGCGCTTGGCGATGTCGGGATTGTGCGTCACGAGAACCACGGCCTGGCCGTTTTCCTTGGCCAGACGGGTGAGCAGGTCGAAAACGATGGTCGAATTGCGGACGTCGAGGTTGCCGGTGGGCTCGTCCGCGAGGATGATGGCCGGCTGGTTGGCGAGGGCGCGGGCCACGGCCACGCGCTGCTGCTCGCCGCCGGACAGATGGGTGGCCAGGCGGTGGGTCTTGTCGCCCAGACCGACGTCCCCGAGCAGGGCGCGGGCGCGGTCCGCCATCTGCGCCTCGGTCAGGCGGCCGAGCTTGCGCATGGGCATCATGACGTTGTCGAGCGCGGAGAACTCCAGCATGAGGAAGTGGAACTGGAAGACGAAGCCGATGTGCTCGCAGCGGGCGGCGGTGCGGTCGAGGTCGCTGCTGTTCGACATGAGCCGGTCGCGGATCCAGATGGCGCCGCCGTCGGGCTGGTCGAGCAGGCCGAGGAGGTAGAGCAGCGTGCTCTTGCCGCAGCCGGACGGGCCGACGATGGCGGTGACCTGGCCGGGCCGGGCCGCGAAGGACACGCCGCGCAGCACATGCACCCGGCCCTCCCCCGCGCCGAGATAGCGGTGGAGCTCTTCGCAGCGAAGGGCGAGGTCAGGGCTCCCGCCGGGTGAAGGGAGAAGGGAGGAGGGAGAAGACAGAGAGGGGCTCACGAGAATCTGGTTTCGCGAACTTTGCCGCCGGCCGGCCATGATGAGGCCGCCAAATCGATGGCCAGCGGCCAGACCTGCAGGTCCTCAAGGCTTTCAATCTTTTTCCCTTGTTCCATTGTCCGTGTTCCCGGCGTCAGCCGGACGTGCCGCGGATGATGTCGCCCGGCTCGAAGCGGGCGGCCCGGCGGGCGGGGATGAGGCTGGCGACCATGACCATGACGATGGCGGTCAGGTTGGCGGCGACATAATGCCAGCCCGACCAGGCCACGATGTAATGCTTGGTTGAGAAAATGCCCGTGATCCGGATGGGCATGATCGAGACGCCGTAGGTGGCGGCGGCGCCAAAGAGGGAGCCGAGCACCGTGCCGATCACGAGCACGATCACGGCCTGCCAGAGGAAGATGTCCGAGATGTCGCGCCGGGTGTAGCCCATGGACCGGAGGATCGCGATCTCCTTGGTCTTCTCCATGACGATCATCGCGAGGGTGTTGAACATCGCGAGACCGGCGATGAGCGTGAACACCGACACGGTGATGGCGGACGAGATGCGCAGGGCGCTGAAGGCCGAGAGCCAGGATTTCTCGCGCTCCTGCCAGCTGTGGACCCCGTTGTGGAGGACCTCCTCCATCAGGGCGCTGTCCTCGGGGGCGCGGTCATTGTCGTGGAGGCTCACCTGGATGAAGCTGGCGCCGGTGGGCTTTTTCAGCAGGGACCGGGCCTCGTTCAGCTGGAGGTAGATCCGCTCCTTGTCGATGTCGCTGACGCCGGTCTCATAGATGGCGGCGACCCGGTAGCGCCGCGACTGGCCGGCCGAGTCGAGGATGAAGGAATCGCCCACGCTGAGCTGGAACTGGTCGGCGTTGTACTTGCCGACGAGCGCGCCCGAGGGCGTGTTGCGGAACTCGTCGAGGTTGCCCTGCACGATCTGGTGGGCGAGCTCGGAAACCATGATGTGGTTGTCGAGCACGATGCCGTAGATCTTGACGGAGTCGCTCTTGAACGAGCTGCGCAGGACGGCGGGGCCGGTGAGCACCTCGGACATGCCGGCCACGTTCTGGAAGCCGCGCAGCGCGTCCATGACGAGCTGGGGCTCCTCGATGCCCTGGATGTATTTCCGCCCCTCCTTCTGGGCGATCTGGAATTTCGAGTCGGTGCCCCCGCCCGCCGCCTCCATCGAGCGGAGGGTGTCCTGGATCCGGTCCTCCACCTTGATGGCGCCGTTGGTGCCGAGGATGGTCTTGATGAAAAAATCCTCGAAGCCGCTGGTCGTGGCCTGGGTCACGACAAAGAGACCGACGCCCAGGATGATGCAGGCCAGGCTCATCAGCATGGCGCGCTTTTTCGCGGTCAGGAAGCGGAAGGCGATGCGGAGGGTGGGTGACATGGGAAGCCCGGCCCGCGAGGGACCGGCGGGTTATTGGCTCAACCGGGTCCGCACCCGGTCCCCGTCCTGAAACTTGTCCAGTTCCTCGACCAGGACGAGCTCCCCGGGCTTCACCCCGTCGAGGATCTCGGCGAAGTTCAGGGCCACGAAGCCCAGCTTGACCTTGCGCAGCTCGACGCGCCCGTGGTCGACGATGAACAGCTCGTTGCCGCGCAGGGCGCGGCGCGGCACCACGGTGGCCGGGGCGTCGCGCTGGCCGATGACGATGCTGACCTCGCCCGTGAGGCCCGGCACCAGCTTTTCCGGGGGCAGGTCGACGTTCAGATAGACGATGTAGCGCTGGGTTTCCGGGTCCGCCGTCGGCAGGACCTTGGTCACGGAGGCCCCGTAGAGCTGGTTCCCGTAGCCGAGGAAGCGGACCGACGCCTTCTGGCCCACGCGGATGCCGGAGAAGTTCTCCTCGCTCACCTTGGCCTCGACGGTGCGGCTGGTGGAGATGATGGTCGCGATCGGGGCGTTGGCGGCGATGAGGTCGCCGGGGCGGGCCAGCACCTGGGAGATGACGCCGTCGAATCCGGCCGTGAAGGTCATCTTGGCCAGCTGGCGGCGCTTGACCGCGAGCGTGTTGGTGTAGGTCTCGGTCTTCTGCTTGTTGCCGACCTCCTCCAGGGCCACCTTCTGCTCGGCCTGCTGGACGACGCGCTGCTGCTTGGTGAGCTCGGAATCGGAGAGGTTGCCGAGCTTGGCCAGGCGTTCCTTGTTGGCGAGTTCGTCCTTGGCGTTGGCCAGCTCGAGCTTGAGCGAGGAGCCGACCGCGATCGTCTGCTTGTGGGCCTCGAGGTCGCTCTCGATCTGCTTGATCTCCAGCTCGAGGTCGCCGGTGTCGAGGGCGAAGAGGAAATCGCCCTTGTGCACGACCCGGCCGATGTCGAGCTCGCTGCGGGCGACCCGGCCCGGGATCTCGCTTTTCAGATCCATCAGGTATTCCGCCTCCACGCTGACGCTGGCCGGCACCGCGTTGACCGGTTTGTCCATGAGGACGGGTTCCACCAGCGCCACCGGCCGGAGAAAGTAGGTCACGGCCCAACCGGCCAGCAGGAGCCCGGCGGCCGCCAGCGCCAGTTTGTAGCCGAGGGATTTATTTGCCATGGGAGAGGTAGCGGGCCGGGAGGTTCTGCAGGGCCGGGTCGAGGTTGAGCGCAGACAGGAATTCCGCCCACTTGTTCAGGAAATCGGCCCGGGCGGCGACGGCGGCGAGTTCACTCTGGTAAAAGGTGTTGGTGGCACCGTCCACCGCGTTCTGGGTGCCGACGCCCCGGGCCAGGTCCTGCCCGACCAGCTGCACGGCGCTCTGCTGCAGGGCCCGGCGGGTGTCCGCGAGCTGCATGGCGCGCGAGGAGAAATTCAGCGCCCGCTCCAGGTCGCGGGCCTGCTCGGAGGCGGTGCGCAGGTAGTTGTCCAGCTGACGCTGGTAGCTTTCCTTGAACGCCAGGGCGGAGCGCTTGGCGCCGATGGTGGCGAAGCCGTCGAAGATATTCCAGGCGGCGGTGATGCTGAAGGTCTCGGCGTTGAGCTGGACCTGCGAGACCGCCCCGACGGAGGCGCTGGTCGAGTTGTACTGGCTGATGCCGGCGGATGCGCTGAACTTGGGGTAGAGGCGGTACTTGGCGACCTTGTAGCTCAGATCCGCCTGCGCGATGTTGTCCCGGTAGATCTGGGCTTGGATGGTATCCTCGACATCCGAACCGGTGAATTTTTGCACCAGGGTCGTGGTGTAGGGGGTGCCGTAGTATTGGCCGCCGAGATCGATGGTGTCCGGGATCGCGGCGACTTCCAGGCCGTCCAGCCCGGCCAGCCGGCAGAAGTAGCGGATCGACTGGTTCAGATCCGCCTCGGTCTTGTCGCGCGCCAGCCGCGCATCATCGACCGACAGCCGCGGCGCGATGATGTCGCCGGCGGAAATGCGCCCGTTGCGCAGCCGTTCCTCCTCCACGTCGAGCGCGGCGGAGGCGAGCTTGAGCCCGAATTCCGCGTTCCGCAGGCCCATTTTCTTGAGGATGAGCCCGGTGTACTGGCTGCGGAGGCTCAGGGCCAGCATCCGGTAGGCCTCGGCGTAGTTTTTCTCGGCGATCTTGGTCCCGATCTTCGCGCTGTCCGCCTGGGCCTTGAGCGTCCCCCACTGGTAGACCGGCTGGCTCGCTGACAGGGAATAGAACAGGCCGCTCGACCGGCTGCTGACGCTGGAGGTGGAGACAAATGAAGTGGTGTTGCTGCTGTAATAGACGCTGGTATCCAGACGCGGCAGCAGCTGGCTCTTGACGATGATCTCGCTGGCCTCGGCCTGGGCGATGTCGATGTTGCGCAGCAGCATGGTGTTCGACTGCGTGAGCGCCTTGACCATGATCGCATTGAGCTGGGGAAAGAGTACCTCGGGCAGCGGCGCATTCGCGTCGGGGGCTGCGGCCCGCAGGGAACATCCGATCATCAGGGCAACAAAACCAACCCAGAGTCTGACCACGGGAAATTTCTGACGGATATGCATGGTGTAATTAAGGTTGGAAGATGAAAACCAAGGCCAGACCGCTTTATTTCAGAGGGCTTTGCAATCTAGAAATCCCCTCCCCTCCGGCGGGCGGATCAGAAGGCGACATAGATGAAAGGCTTGCTGGGAAGGCCCATGCGATAAAGCACGTAATACAGCACCAGCGCGACCAGCATCCCGGAAGCCAGCGAGAGGAATCGCGCCAGCCATGGGGTCAGCCACGATGGAAGGTTGAGCCAGAATTTGTTGAGCGCGTTCAAGGTGTTCGGGGCATCATTCTAATCACGGTTATATCGAAACATGGATAATCCATTCAACAGACCAAGCTGACCACGAAATACACGAAAGTTTACAACATCGTATGTCCCGAGATTCGCCTGCCTTGTTCTGTCCTGCTCCATTTTCGTGTCTTTCGTGTTTTTCGTGGTTAACCGCATGTTCAGTCTCCGTGGTTTCAACCGGGTTCCGCCTTTCATGGCTTTCTGGGTCCCGTATAGCCCAGACTCTGCACCATCGCCTGGATTTCCTTCGCCACCACGTGCGCCAGCTTGCGGCCGCCTGCAACTGTTAGATGGGTCCGGTCGCCATAATCGGGCTCGGCAAAATCCCGGCCGTAGTCCCCTGCCGCATAGCCGGCCTCCTGCCACGCCGCCACCGCATCGTGATACGCCAGGTCTTCTCGCGCCAACTCATCGGCGGTGAGATTTTTCAGGTAATACGGGCTGTTCCGGCTGAGCATGATCAGCGTCCGGGACTTCAGGTCGTCCGGCACCGCGGCGTGCGCCAGCTGCAGGAAGTCTGCGCGGACCGCCGGCTTGAGCTGCCAACGGCCGGAGTCATCCTTGGCATAAAACAACTGCGAGAAGCCGCGCACGATGCTCATCTCGGCCTCCAGCAATTCGGGCCGGAAACGCTGGGTGAACGGGAAGCTGTCGAAATCATTCTCCTGGTCGGAGAATTTGTCCCGGGCCCAGACAGCCTGCGGCAGGTCGGGGGTGTGCGGATTCTGGATGGTGAAAAAATACCGGTAGCCGATCCAGTTCCAGAAGTCACGGTAGCGCAGCACGCGGTCGAGCAGGCCGGAGCCGCTGATTTCGAACCGCTGGGCGGCAGTGAGATCATGGTGCTCGAAGGCCGCCACCAGCGCGTTGCGCGGTCCGAAATCCTCGAGGAGCCCGCGGTTGCGCGCCTCCCAGAACAGATAGCGGTAGGGCTCGATGCCCTGCGGCGCCGGCGGGCTGAAGGGCGACGAATTGGCCACGTAGATCTGCCGGGGAAATTCGTGGCGCAGCACTTCCGCCACCACCGCGCCACCATCCGTGCACAGCGCCCCGCGGAAGGCGAAGTTGATCACGCAATACCGATCGCCGAGCAGCCGCTGCAGTTCGACCGTCCACATCCGGTCGGCCGGCTGGCCGACGCCGTGGAAGATGGAATTCCCGCCGACGATCACCAGCACCTGGTCCGGCCGGCAGCGCGCCCGCACGATCCCGCACATCTCCTCCACCGTGGGATAATAGTGCGCCTCGGGGGACAGGCGCACATGAAAACGTGTGAAGGTGTCGTGGTAGCCGCGGTGCGAGACCACCCGGGCCGTGAGGGCAAAGACCGCCAGGCCCAGGACGAGCCCCGCCAGGAAAAATCCCGGCCGGAAGATGGCTGGCGGCGGGTTATCGGACTGGGGCGTTTCGTTCATCCTGCGGCGGATAATTTCAATTTAACCACAGAAGCACGGAGAGACGCAGCGAGCCCAAGCCGCAGAGGTTTTAACCACGGATCGCACGGATTCGATCGGGATAAAACCAGGAACCAGAAACTGCCCACGGAACAGTATTCTTCCGTGTCTTCCATGGGACCAATGCCATGTCTGCATCTCATCCCTATCCGTGACATCCGAGTAATCCGTGGTTTCTTCCTGTTTCCGTTTCATGGCGTGAACAGCAGACGGGCCATGTGCACGGCCTCGTCGACCGGGTAAAAGAACACCAGCCAGCCCAGCCAGGCGAAGAGTTGGGTGAGGACGAGCGCGGCCAGCGGTTCCTTGGCAAAGCCCCGTTCGCAAAGCGCCCCTACGCCGGGAATCCGGCGATAGGTCAGGCTCACGGTCAGGCCGACCCCGTGATAAATTCCCCAGATGACAAAATGCCAGGCCGGTCCGTGCCAGAGGCCGCAAAACGCGAAGGCGATGAGTCCGTTCAACACCTGCCGCGGACGGCCGTGTCGGTTTCCGCCCAGCGGGATGTAGATGTAGTCGCGGATCCAGGCGCTGAGCGAGATGTGCCAGCGTTGCCAGAAGTCCTGCAGGTTGTGCGCGACATACGGCCAGTTGAAATTCTCCGGCAGCCGCACGCCCAGCAGCCGGGCCAGGCCGATGGCGATGTCGCTGTAGCCGGCGAAATCCATCAGGATCCGCAGCGCGATGGCGGCCAGCACCAGCCAGCGGTGCATCAGCCCGAGCGCGGCGAACTGCGGCTGGTAGATCTCGATGTAGAGCGTCAGATTGTCCGCCACCAGCACCTTCTTGGCGAAGCCGATGCCGATGCGCCGCAGGCCCTCGGCCATGTCCTCGAGCGTCACCAGACGGCTGCCCGCCTCCAGCGCGGGAATGAACTGCCGGTAGCGCTTGATCGGGCCGGCCACCAGCGAGGGGAAGAAGATCGAGAACAGCATGAACTTCAGCGGCGGGCGGATCGGCTCCCCCCCCTGCTTCACCTCGTAAAGGTAATGCACGAACTCAAAGGCGAAGAAACTTATGCCCAGCGGCGGCGCCCCCGGCATGATGCCCCGCGTGTCGGTCACCAGGCGCGCACCCAGGGCAGCATTCCACGG
>Ga0265319_1000668_pt1 | contig 22474 bp, 17 predicted proteins | sample 4824metaG_FD_192443 | JGI IMG/M metagenome (GOLD analysis project Ga0265319, IMG submission 192443) | Rhizosphere microbial communities from Carex aquatilis grown in University of Washington, Seatle, WA, United States - 4-8-24 metaG | ecosystem: Host-associated > Plants > Roots > Rhizosphere >...
CGACCACCGGCAGCTCCAGCGCGCGCGCCGCGCACGAGGATCTCCGTCTGCGCCGCGACCTGCTCGAAGCGCTCGACCGCCTTCGCGAACGCCTCCTGCACGTCGATCACGACGAGCGCGGTGCGCGCCCGGTCCAGCGTGCGCGCGGGCGCGCGGCGGCTCACGTGAGCACCTCCGCCGGGGCCTCCGCGCGATGGACGACCGCGCCCGCGGCGACCGTCATCCGCACGACGCCGCGCAGCGTCCGGCCCTCGAAGCACGAGTTGGCGGACTTGCTCGCGTAGCCGCGGGCGCCGACCTCCCAGCTCGCGTCGAGGTCGAGCAGGACGAGGTTCGCGGGGTGCTCGACGGCGATCGCCGGGGTCGGCAGGTCGAGCAGCGCCGCGCCGGCCGTCATCCGCTCGACGACCAGCCCGAGCGGCAGCACGCCGGGCAGCACGAGGTCGGTGTAGAGCACCGGAAAGGCCGTCTCGAGCCCGGTGACGCCCATCGGCGCCTCCTCGAACGGGACCTCCTTCTCGTGCTGGGCGTGCGGCGCGTGGTCGGTCGCGATGCACTCGATCGTGCCGTCGCGCAGACCCGCGATCAGCGCCTGGCGGTCGGCCTCGCTGCGCAGCGGCGGGTTCATCTTGAAGCGCGAGTCGAGCGACAGGACGGCCTCGTCGGTGAGCGTCAGATGGTGCGGCGAGGCCTCGCCGCTGACCTGCGCGCCGGCCGCCTTCCAGGCGGCGAGCGCCTCCACCGACTCGACGCAGGAGAGGTGCTGGAAGTGCACCCGCCCCTGCTCGTAGGCGGCGATCGCGGCGTCGCGCGCGACCATCGTCGACTCCGAGATCGACGGGATCCCCGCCATCCCCAGGCGCGCGGAGACGGCGCCCTCGTGCATCACGCCGTGGCCCGAGAGCGACGGATCCTCCTCGTGCAGCGCGAGCACGCCGCCGCACAGGCGCTGGTACTGCAGCGCGCGCCGCAGCATCCCGGCCGCGACGACGGGCTTGCCGTCGTCGGTGAAGCCGAGCGCGCCGGCGTCGCGCAGCTCCGCCATCTCGGCCAGCTCCTCGCCCTGCAGGCCGCGCGTGATCGCCGGCATGAAGCCGACCGGCACGCGCGCGTCGCGTTCGGCCTGCGCGCACAGCGCGCGCAGCAGCGGCGCGCTGTCGAGCGTCGGCGCGGTGTTCGGCATCGCCACGATCCCGCAGTAGCCGCCCGCCGCCGCGGCCGCCGTTCCGGTCGCGAGCGTCTCCTTGTGCTCCTGCCCGGGCGTGCGCAGGTGGACGTGCGGGTCGAAGAAGCCCGGGAAGAGGTGCAGCCCCTCCCCCGCGACGACCTCGATGCTCTCGTCGATCGGGACCGTGCCCGGATCGCCGAACTCGCGGATCCGCCCGCGGACGACCAGGACGTCGAGCGGCTCGTCGATCTCGACGCGCGGGTCGAGCACGTGCGCGCCGCGGATCAGCAGATCCGCCGGCTCGGCGGGCGCGTGGAACAGCCGCCGGACGCTCATGCCGCGGCGACCGCCTCCGGCACGGCCTCGATCGCGGGCGCCGTGCCGGCGCCGGCGAGCAGCTCGTACAACACCGCCATGCGCACCACCACGCCCGCCTCGACCTGCTGGGCGATCAGCGCCTGCGGCGAGTCGATCGCGTCGGCCGACAGCTCGACGCCGCGGTTCACCGGCCCCGGGTGCATCAGCAGCTGGTGCGGCCGCAGGCGCGCCGCGTTGACCTGGTAGCGCGCGGCGTACTCGCGCAGCGACGGCACGTACGCTTCGCTCATCCGCTCGTTCTGCATGCGCAGCACGTAGACGACATCGGCCTCCTCCAGCCGGTCGAGCGTCGGCGCGACCTCGCAGCCGAGCGCCTCGATCCCGCGCGGGATCAGCGTCGGCGGGCCGCTCACCGTCACGTGCGCGCCCATGCGCGCGAACGCGAGGACGTCCGAGCGCGCGACGCGCGAGTGCAGCACGTCGCCGACGATCCAGATGCGCTTGCCGTCGAGCGCGCCGAGGCGGCGGCGCAGCGTGTAGACGTCGAGCAGCGCCTGCGTCGGGTGCTCGTGCTTGCCGTCGCCGGCGTTGACGACGGCGGCGTCGGTCCAGCGCGCGACGAGCTGGGCGGCGCCCGCGTGCGGGGAGCGGATCACGATCGCGGCCGGATCGTAGGCGGTCAGCGTCTGCACCGTGTCCTTGAGCGACTCGCCCTTCGTGACCGAGGAGGTCGCGGCACGGATCGAGACGACGTCGGCGGACAGGCGCTTGGCCGCCAGCTCGAACGAGCTGCTCGTGCGCGTGGACGCCTCGTAGAAGAGGTTCACGACCGTGCGCCCGCGCAGCGCGGGGACCTTCTTGATCTCGCGCCCGGCGACCTCGGCGAACGAGGCCGCGCGGTCGAGGATCCGCTCGATCCCGGCGCGGTCGAGGTCGTCGATCGAGAGCAGATGCCGCATCGGATCGGTCATGCCGCCACCTCCAGTGGTGCGCGTCCGGGGGAGATCGTCACCTCGTCGACGCCGTCCAGCTCCTCCACCCGCACGTTGACGCGCTCCTCGCGCGCGGTCGGGAGGTTCTTGCCGACGTAATCGGGCCGGATCGGCAGCTCGCGGTGGCCGCGGTCGGCGAGCACGGCGAGCTGCACGCGGGCGGGTCGCCCGTAGTCGAAGATCGCGTCGATCGCGGCGCGCACGGTGCGGCCGGTGTAGAGCACGTCGTCGACGATCACGATCGTGCGCCGTTCGAGCGGGAAGCCGATGTGCGAGGCGTGCACGACCGGGGCGCTCGGCCGCAGCGCCACGTCGTCGCGGTAGAAGGCGATGTCGACGTCGCCGAGCGGGACCTCCTCGCCGACGAGCTCGGCGACCAGCGCGCGCAGGCGGGCGGCGAGCGTCGCGCCGCGCCGGTGGATGCCGACGATCGCGAGCTGCTGTGAGGGATTCTTCTCGACGATCTCGTGTGCGATGCGCACCAGCGTGCGCCGCACGTCGTCGCGGTCGAGGACGACCTTCTCGGCTTCCAACCTGAACCTTCCTGGCCTCACGGGACCGGGTTAAAGGAACGGACGGTCAGGACTGTACCAGCGGCTCCGGCGAGTTGGGAGGCGCGGACTGGCTCCATCTCACCAGCTCGGGCGCCCCCCGTTCGGGAAACGGGATCTCGATCGCGTCGAAGTCGCGCGGCACGACGGTGTCGCGGAAGATCGCGCGCGCCTCGTCGCGGATCTCGCGCCCGCCGTAGCGCGTCGAGAGGTGCACGAGCGCGAGCATCCGCACCTCCGCCTCCACCGCGGCCTTCGCGGCCTGCTCGGCGGTCGAGTGCTGCGTCTCCCGCGCGCGCGCCGCCTCCTCGCTCGTGAAGGTCGCCTCGTGCACGAGCACGTCCGCCCGGTAGGCGACCTCGACGAGCACGTCGGACGGCGCGGTGTCGCCGGAGATCACGAGCTTGCGGCCTGGGCGGTCCTCGCCGATCACCTGCTCGGGACTCACCCCGTCGACGACCTCGCCGCGCTGCAGGCGGCCGAAGTCGGGGCCGGGCTTGACGCCGAGCTGCTCGGCCAGCGCCGCGTCGAATCTGCCCGGCCGGTCGTCCTCGATCACCGCGTAGCCGTAGGCGACGCCGCGGTGCTCGACGGGGAACGGCTCGATCACGTACTCGGCGCGCTCGACCGGCTCGTCGTCAGCCAGCTCGACGATCTCCACGTCGTAGCCGACCCCGCCCCACACGTGGCGCATCGAGTGCAGCAGCTTGGCGAGCCCCGGAGGGCCGTAGATGCTCAGCGGCTTCTCGCGCGCGCGCAGGTCGAACGTCTTCAGCATCCCCGGCAGCCCGAGCCAGTGGTCGGCGTGGAAGTGCGTGACGAAGACGTCGGTGAGGTCCATCAGGCCGACCGAGCGCAGCAGCTGGCGCTGCGTGCCCTCGCCGCAGTCGAACAGGATGCGGTCGGCGCCACGCCGCAGCAGCAGCGCGGGCAGGCCGCGGCGCGCGGTCGGCACGGAGCCGGCGGTGCCGGCGAAGAAGAGCGAGAGATCCATTCGGCGGCGAGGTTAGCCAAGCGGGGCGGGCATCACCGTCTCGTCGTCTTCAAGCGCGCGGGTCTGCGGGCGGCCGGCCGAGGCGCCGGCACGACCTCGATCCAGTCCAACCGCCGTCCACACAGCGACCGCCAGCGCGCGCTCGGCACGACCCGGAGCGTCTCGTCTCCGCCGCTGCGCGCGGGCGTGACGAGCAGCGCCTGCAGCAGCGCCACGCCGCCGTCGCCCGGCGCGAGGCCCGAGGCGTCGGCACGGACGATCGTGAGGCGATGGCGGCCGGCGGACAGCCGGACGCGCAGCGGCGGCGCCGTGTCGACGTTGTAGGAGCTGCCGCTCAGCTCCGCGCCGACGTTCGCGAGCCGGCGCCCGTCGACGCCGACCTGCAGCGTCGGCATGATCTCCCCGCGCAGCCACACGTCCCACCAGCCCGCGCGCGGGACGCCGAACGTCGCCTGCAGCATGCCGGCACGCGCCATCGACAGCCCCGGCCAGCGGTAGCGCCAGTCGGGGTGCCGGGTGCGGGGGACGGAGATGCGGATGAGGCCCGGCGAGGCGGCGGCGACGAGCGCGCCGTAGCGGCGCGCGGCCAGCCGCGCGAGGGGGCGGACCGCCGTGCAGCGGACCGGCCTGGCGACCGACAGGCCGAGGTGCGCCAGCGCCGCCGGGGCGCCCGGGCGGCGGCCCCACACCTGGTAGTAGGCGCCCTGCCACAGCAGCCTGTAGGCGGCCGGCGGGCGGCTCGCCGACGGGTTGCGGCGCGTCACGACCAACGGGTAGCCGAGCCACGCACGGCGCGGCACTCTGTCGAGGTTCACCACCTGGCCGTGATTCGGCGCGACGTCGCGCAGCGCCGGCGGACCCCAGATGAAGTCGGGTCCGCCGACGTCCAGGTCGCGCAGCTCGTAGAGCGCGTATTCGTCGAAGTCGGCGAACAGCGTGGGTCCGCGCCCCGCGAAGCGGGCGTTCAGCGAGGCCAGCTCCCTGTAGCGGACCGTCGGTGCGAGATCGGAGCCGTGGTACTGCATCGCGTCGGACATCGAGACGCCGAGCGTGAGCACGAGCGCGAGCAGCGGGGCCCCCGCCGCGATCCACCGCCGCGAGCGGCGCAGCGCGGCGACGCCGCCCCAGGCGATCAGCATCACGATCGGCGAGGTCAGCATCAGCGTCTTGGCCTCCGCCCACGTCGTCGAGTACGCGATCAGGCCGACACCGACGGCGAGCGTCAGGCCGATCCAGCCCGCCAGCGCGTACGCCCGCCGGCGCAGCAGCAGCGTCGTGCCCAGCACGCCGGCGACCAGTGCGATCCCCGCCAGCGCGTAGGAGACGCCGCGATAGGCGCCGAGCGGCACCTGGCGGTAGCTGTCCGATATCCACGTCCCGAACGCCTCCGCGGCCGGCAGCGGCCCGGCCAGGTTGCCCGGGTTGCTGGTCGTGCCGATCGCCTGCGCGACCTGCAGCGAGCCCTTGATGTCGATCCACGTCGGCAGGCCGGCGACCAGCAGCACGAGTGCGCCGGCGCCTGACAGCAGCAGCAGCGGCCGCGCGCGCAGGCGCCCCGCGGCGACCTCGCGGACCGCCGCCACGGCGACGACCACGACGGCGGCGAAGACCCATGCGCCGAAGGCGGCTCCGAGCGCAGACAGACCGGCTGCGGCGACGAGCGCGAACGGGATCGCGCCCTGCGGCGGCCCGCGCAGCCAGCGCCGGTGCAGCACGACGAGCGCGCCCAGCGCGAGGATCATCGGCAGCGCGACGATCTCCTTCACCGAGGCGACCAGCTCGTAGCCGTAGACGACCGCGGGCACCGTCACGACCAGCGCGGCGAGCGCCGCCCACGCGCCCTCGAGGCCCAGCGCGCCGGCCAGCACCCAGGCGCCGCCCGCGCCGGTGGCGAGCATGAACGCGTTGAACGGCTGGAACGCCCAGATGAACGGCAGGCGCAGCAGCGCGGCGGTTCCGCCGAACAGCGTGTCGCCGCCCGACGGGTAGCTCGTCCCGTAGTAGCCCTGGATGTACTCGCCGTAGGAGTTGCGCAGGTCGAGGTGCGCGTAGTCCTGCCCGTGGCGGATCAGGAAGTCCGCGCCCATCATGTGGAACGCCGAGTCCGGCAGCAGCTGGTAGGAGGAGAACGTCGGCCGGCCGGCGGCGAGCACCGGCGCCAGCGCGACGGCGTAGACGGCGACCGGCACCGCGAGCTGCCAGGCGCCGCGTCGCCACGAGCGCGCGAGCGACGCGACCCGCCGGCGGCCGAGCGCAAGCCCCGCCGCCGCGCCGCCCGCCAGCGCGTACGGCGTCGCCGGCGCCAGCGGAGCCGCGAACGTCGTCAGCTGCGAGACGGCGATCAGCGCCGCGGCGCCGACCGCGGGAAGCAGCGCCGCGGGCAGGAAGCTCCCACTGGCGCGATCGACGAGCAGGCCGGCGCCGATGCAGAGCAGCGCCAGGACGCAGGGATAGGCCAACGTCGTGAGCAGGAACATCGATCTGCCGGCTCGTGGTGACGCGCCCGGCAGGATTCGAACCTGCGACCTCTCGCTCCGGAGGCGAGCGCTCTATCCACTGAGCTACGGGCGCCTGACAGTCAGCAGCTTATCGCGGCGCCCCGGCCTCCGCGGCCGGCGCTCAGCTGCCGGACGAGGGCAGCGCCGCCTCCTCCAGGCGCTCCTCGTAGACACGTGCGAGCTCGGTGAAGGAGACGCCGAGGCCGCGCGCCACGCGCACCATCGCTTCGAACGACGGATTGGTGCGCCCGCTCTCCAGCGTCGTGAGGTAGTTGCGCCCGAGGCCGGACGCCTCGCACACCTCCTCCTGCTTGAGCGACTTGCGCACCCGCAGCTCGCGCACAGCGATCGCCAAGGCTCGGCGCTCCCGATGCAGTCCATCTGCCACGCAGCAACCCTTCACTGGTTCCGCATTTCAATCCACGCCCGAGAGCGTGGATCTTCCCCTTGATAGCGGGTATGCCCCCTGCTCGCTGGGGGATTCATCCTGCCGCATGGCACCGCTCAGCGCGTGACGATGCGAAAGCGAGCGCTGGCCTTCACGCGGCACGCATCCTGGCACGCGAGCGCTACGAAGGTCTGCGCGGCGGCATGCGCGCGGATGCGGACGGCGGCGACGAAGCGACCGTGCAGGCCGGCCAGCGCGCTGCCGATGCGGGTCGGCGTGTGCCGCAGGGGCCCCGCCGACAGTCGCGGGGTACTCGCTGACGAGCGTGGCACCGCGTCGGCCGGCGCGATCGCAGCGGTGCCGGCGAGTGGGGCCGCGCATCCCAGCAGCAGCGAGATGAGGGCCGTACGGCGCAGGCGCCGCCTCAGCCGCCGGCGACCGCAGGCAGGATCGTGACCTCGTCGCCGTCGGCGACCGGCGTCTCGAGCCCGTCGAGGAAGCGGATGTCCTCACCGCCGATGTAGACGTTCACGAAGCGGCGCAGGCCGCCGTCGTCGGCAATCCGCTCGCGCAGGTCGCCGAACTGCTCGTAGAGCGCGTCGAGCACCTCGCCGACCGTGCCGCCGTCGACGTTGGCGCTCGCCGCACCGCCGGTGGCGGTGCGCAGCTGCGTCGGGATCTTGACGACGATCGCCATCAGGCCGCCACCGTGCCCGCCGGGTGGGCGGGAACCGACTCCACATGCGCCTCGAAGGCGTCGTAGGAGGCGTCGATCTCGACGGTGTCGAACGTGCCGCGGACGACGTCGAGCGTCTTGAGGCCCTCGCCGGTGATGATCGCGACGACGCGCTCAGCCGGATCGATCTCGCCGCGCTCGGCGAGCTTCGCCAGCACGGCCGTCGTGACACCGCCGGCCGTCTCGGTGAAGATGCCCGTCGTCTCGGCCAGCAGCCGGATCCCGGCGACGATCTCCTCGTCGGTGACCGAGTCGATCGCGCCGCCCGTGCGGCGCGCGAGGTCGAGCGCGTAGGGCCCGTCGGCGGGATTGCCGATCGCCAGCGACTTGGCGATCGTGTCCGGCTTGACGGGCCGGCAGACGTCGTGCCCGGCGGCGTAGGCGGCGGCGACCGGCGAGCAGCCCTCGGCCTGTGCGCCGTTCATCGTCGGCACGGCACCCTCGACGAGCCCGACCTCGATCCACTCCTCGAAGCCGCGTGCGATCTTCGTGAACAGCGAGCCCGAGGCGATCGGGCCGACGATGCGATCGGGAACCTGCCAGCCGAGCTGCTCGGCGATCTCGTACGCGAGCGTCTTCGAGCCCTCGGCGTAGTACGGGCGGAAGTTGATGTTCACGAACGCCCACTCGCGTTCGCCGGAGACCTCCGTGCAGAGGCGGTTGACGTCGTCGTAGTTGCCTCTGACGGCGACGATCGTCGTCCCGTAGACGCCCGTCGCGAGGATCTTCTGCTCCTCGAGGTCGGACGGGATGAAGACGTAGGACTCCAGCCCGGCCGCGGCGGCGTGGGCTGCGACGGCGTTCGCGAGGTTGCCGGTCGAGGCGCAGGCGATCGTCTGGAAGCCCAGCTCCTTGGCGCGCGCGAGCGCGACGGCGACGACGCGATCCTTGAACGAGTGCGTCGGGTTCGCGGCGTCGTTCTTGATCCACACCTCTCTGAGGCCGAGGCGCTCGGCCAAGCGGTCGGCGCGCAGCAGCGGCGTCCAGCCGGCGGGCAGCGTGTCGCGCGGCGGCGGCCCCTCCAGCGGCAGGAAGTCGCGGTAGCGCCAGATCGAGTGCGGCCCCGCCTGGATCTGGCGGCGCAGCGCGGCCGGGTCGACGCCCTCACGCGACGCGTAGGCGACCTCGAGCGGGCCGAAGCAGCGCTCGCACACGTAGCTCGCGTCGAGCGGATAGACGGTGTGGCACTCCTTGCACTTCAATGACTCGGGCGGCATAAAAAAACCTCCGCCGGGTTCTGGGGCAGAGGTTCGAAACCGCTCCCACATCTCCCAGGCTCGTTGCTTTGCCTGATGGAATTGGCACCTTTCCCCAGTTGGGGTGGTTGCCGCGGCTTCAAAGGGCCAGTCCCTCCACCGCTCTCGATGCGTACTGCTATGTCGTCCTGCGCGAGGCAGTATAGCCCGGTGATCGGCAGCTCCGCAACAAAGCCGCAATCTCGCGTGCGTTCGCCCGAAATCCGCGTGTGTGCGGATACAATGCCCGTTGTGGTGCCGACGACGACCGATCCCATGAGCGACGAGCCGCGAAGTCCCCATGCCGAGCTTGCCCAAGCCCAGCTTCGCGCGCGTCACGCGCGGTCGTTCCGTCGTCTCGCCGCCGGTCGCCGAGCCTGAGGCCTCGCCGGTCGAGGTCGTCGAGGCGCTCGGGATCCGCTGGGTCAACGTCGAGCAGCCGCGCCACGGCCACCGCGCCTGGCTCGAGGAGCGCTTCGACTTCCACGCGCTCGACTACGAGGACGTCTTCTCGCGCAACCAGCGCCCGAAGATCGACGAGTACGAGGACTACCTCTTCATCGTCCTGTACTTCCCGCGCTTCGACAAGCAGGTCGGCCGCCTCAACGCCGCCGAGCTCGACCTGTTCGTCGGCCCGGACTTCCTCGTGACGCTGCCGAACGCGCCGCTGCAGCCGGTCGAGTACCTGTTCGAGCGCGTGCGCTCCAACGACGAGCTGCGGGAGCAGTGGTTCTCGAAGGGCACCGGCTACCTGCTCTACAAGATCGTCGACGCGTGCGTGGACGCGAGCTTCCCGATGCTCGCGAAGATGGGCAACAAGCTCGAGCGGATCGAGGACGAGATCTTCGAGGGGCGCTCCAGCGAGGTCGTGCGCGACATCTCCAACGTCAAGCAGGAGATCATCAACTTCCGCAAGGTCGTGCGGCCCCAGCGCGCCGTCTTCGAAGACCTCGAGCGCACGAAGCAGCGCTACCTCGCCGACGATCTCGACGTCTACTTCGACGACATCAACGACGCCTCCGAGCGCGTCTGGCAGATCCTCGAGACCTACAAGGAGACGGTCGAGGCGCTCGAGGCGACGAACGAGTCGGTCCTCTCGCACCAGCTCAACGACGTATTGCGGATCCTGACTGCGCTGACCGTCGTGTTCCTGCCGCTGACGATGATCGCCTCGGTCTTCGGCATGAACGTGCGCGTGCCCGGGCAGGGACAGATCGGACCGTTCTGGGTGCTGATTGCCGTGATGGTGGTGCTCGTCGCCGCGATGGTCGCGTTCTTCCGTCGCCGCCGCTGGCTGTGACACGGCCCCGTAACGCCGGCGCCGCGCCGGAGTAAGAAGCTTCGTGGCTGCCACCTCCATCGACGCGCTCGAGCGTCTCGCGTCGCCGTCCGCCGCCGCGGCGCCGAGCAAGCGGATGCTCGTGATCGTCAACCCGTACGCGACGACCGTCTCGGCCCGCCTCAAGCACCTCGTCGTCTACGCCTTGCGCAGCCGCTACGAGGTCGACTCGGTCGAGACGCAGGCGCGCAACCACGCGACCGAGCTGTGCCGCGAGGCCGCGCAGGAGGGCTACGACGTCGTCTGCGCCTTCGGCGGCGACGGCACCTTCAACGAGGCAGCCAACGGCCTCGCCGGCTCCGACACGCCGCTGACCTGCCTGCCGGGCGGCTCGACGAACGTCTTCTGCCGCATCCTCGGGATCCCGAACGACGTCGTCGACGCGACCGAGCACCTGCTCGCGATGGCCGACGCCTGGAAGCCGCGCTCGATCGACCTCGGCGTGGTCGACGACCGCCGCTTCCTCTTCACCGCCGGCGTCGGCCTCGACGCGAGCGTGACGAAGCGCGTCGACGCGCACGCGAAGCTGAAGGCGCGCTTCGGCCCGTGGTTCTACGCGACCGCCGCGGTCGGCGCGTTCAACAGCGAGTACGTGGTGCGCCCGCGCCGGCTGGCGGTCGAGCTGCCCGGCGGCGAGACGATCGAGGGCATCACCGCGATGATCCAGAACACCACCCCCTACACCTACTTCGGGAGCCGTCCGATCGAGCTGGCCGAGGACGTCTCGCTCGACAGCGGGACGCTCGCCGGCGTCGTCCTGCGCCGCGCGAGCCTGCTCGACATGCCGACGGTGACGTGGCGCGCCCTCTCCCCCCGCGCGCGGATCGTCAAGCACCGCCGCGTCGAGAGCTTCGCGAGCGCCGATGCGATCACGATCCGCTCGCTCGACGACCGCCCCCTCCCGCTCCAGGTCGACGGCGACTACCTCGGCGAGCTGCCCGAGATCGTCACGCGCGTCGAGCCGGGCGCGCTGCGCGTCGTCGCCTGACGCGAGCTGTGTCGTAGGCTGCGGGCCGTGCGGCGCGGCCTGACCCTTCTCCCCCTCGCGGCGATCCTGGCGACGTCGGCGGCGCTGGCGGCGCCCGCGCCGAGCGCGCAAGCGCCGACGCTGGCCGGCTGCCCCGTCTTCCCCGCCACCAACCCCTGGAACCAACGCGTCGACAGGCTCCCCGTCGCGCGCAACTCCGCCGCGCTGATCCGCAGCATCGGCCTCCAGGCCCACTTCCACGCCGACTTCGGCTCGGGCACCTGGGACGGCGGGCCGATCGGGATCCCGTACACCGTCGTGAGAGCCGGCCAGCGGCGCGTGCCGGTCAGCTTCGACTACGCGAGCGAGTCCGACCGCGGCCCGTACCCGATCCCAAGCAACGCGCCGATCGAGGGAGGCCGCAACGCGAGCGGCGACCGGCACGTGCTGATCGTGGACAAGGCCGCCTGCAAGCTCTACGAGCTGTACGACGCCCACCCGCTCCGCGGCGGTGCCGCCTGGCACGCAGGGTCGGGCGCGACTTGGAACCTGCGCTCCAACCACCTCCGGCCCGTGACGTGGACGAGCGCCGACGCCGCCGGCCTGCCGATCCTCCCCGGCCTCGCCCGCTACGACGAGGTCGCCGCCGGTACGATCGATCACGCCCTGCGCTTCACCGCGCCGCGCACGCGGACCGCGTTCGTCTGGCCCGCGCGGCACCAGTCCGGCGACTCCTCCTCCCCCGCCCTGCCCCCGATGGGGCTGCGGGTGCGGCTGAAGCAGACGGTGAGCCTGAAGGGCCTCCCGCGGCAGGCGCGCATCGTCGCCCTCGCGATGCAGCGCTACGGCCTGCTGCTCGCCGACAACGGCTCCCCCTGGTACGTCAGCGGCGCACCCGACCCGCGCTGGAGCAACGACCAGCTCCATACGCTGGACCGCCTGACGGGCAGCGACTTCGAGGTCGTCGACGCGAGCACGCTGCGCCGCGCGGGCTGAGCGGGCCCGTCACGCCGGGCACGCGTCGCGCCCGGCGACCTGCACCCACACGCCGGTGCCGTTGTACAGCCGCGTGCACGGCGGGCTGCCGTCGAATTCGCCGGCGCGTATGAGGTGCGCGACGGTCGCGCCCGGCCGCGGCGGGTCGAGCCCTTCGAAGCTCAAGCCGGCGACGCGTGCGAACACGAGCAGGCCGACCGTTTCGAACATGTGGTCGTTGACGTCGCCGCGGTCTTCGGTCGCGATGCGGTCGACGCCCTCGCGGCGCAGGCCGCGCAGCAGGCCGAGGACGTCGCCGCCGTGCAGTGGGCCGGAGACGAGGTAGTCGAGGCTCGAGTAGAGGACGATGCGATCGCGCGGCGGCACGCCCTCGCCTTCGTGGATCGCGCCGTTGCTGAGCGGGAGCTGGCCGGCCGTGCGCCCGACTCCGAACGTCGCCCCGAGCTGCGCGGCGAGCACGGCGGCGACGAGCACCGCCGACGCCGTCAGCCGCCAGTGCGGGCGCAGGCGCGCGATCCAGGCGGTGCCGAGCACGGCGACGTAGACGCTCGCGCCCATCGTGTAGCGGACGTCGTGATGGCGCAGGAGCGTGATCGCGAGCCAGGCGCCGGCGAGCCCCCACAGCAGCTCGACGGTCGGGTCCGCGAGCGGGCGCGGCCGCTCGCGGACCACCCGCGCCAGAGCTGCGCCGACGCCGGCGGCGGCGAACGCGAACAGCGGTGCGAACAGGAGGCCGTTGAGCGCCGCCCAGCCGTACCAGCCGAGGTTCGCGAGCGAGATCAGCGGCGGCGCGGCCGCCGGCGGGACCGGTTCGCTCGCGGTGCCGGTGCCGGCCGCGCGTATGAATCTGTGCCATTCGCCCAGGTGGACGAGGTACCACGGCGCGCCGACCACGAAGGCCACGCCGGCGAACACCGCGATGCCGCGGCGGTTGCGCCAGCCCGCGCCGCGCAGCAGCACCGCCGGGAGCAGCCCGAGCAGGTAGAGCGGCATCAGCTGCTTGGTGAGCACGCCGATCCCGACGGCGAGGCCGGCGAGCGCGGCGACGTCGACCCGCGCGAAGCGGTCGCTTGCGAGGATCAACCAGACCGCGACGGCGACGAGCGCCGCCTGCGGCGCGTCGAGCATGAAGACGTGGAACTGCTCGGCGATCAGCGGCGTCCCGAGCGCGAAGACGACCGCCAGCAGACCGGCCGCCGGGCCGGCGGCCATGCGCCCGACGCGGTAGCAGGCGAGCGCCAGCAGCGGGACGAAGATCGCGTTCTCGACGAGCACCGGCCGGTGGGCGCTCTCGCCGCCGAGCCCCATCACGGCGGCGCCGACGAGGCGCATGCCCGGCGGGTAGTACGTCGAGTACGTGATCGCTCTCAACGGCTCGCCGTGGCGGAAGAAGTCGAGGTAGAGCGTCGAGGCGTAGAGGTTCGCCGCCCAGCTGCCGAACGGCACAGCGCGGTCGCTCAGCACCCACCAGCAGCTGATCGCGAGGAACAGCGCAGTGACCGCGACCGCGCCCCAGGCGGCCGCGCTCCAACGCGGCACGCGCACGCGACGGCTGCGCGTGCCGGCAGACTCGTGCGTCGCCCCCAACGTCCCCCCGGACACCCGCCCACTCTAGCCGAGCGCCCGAGCGCGCGGACCGCCTCGCAGTCCGTCAGGCGCCGGCGCCCGGCGTGACGCGGTAGGCGTCGAAGACGGACTCGATGTTTCGCAGCCGGTTGATCGTCGAGTCGAGCGTCTTGGTGTCGGCGACCTCGACGACGAAGCGGTTCTTGATCATCGGCGGGTTCGACGTGCAGCGCGCCTCGACGATGTTGATGCCCGCCTCCGAGAAGGTGCGGCTGAGATCCTCGAGCAGGCGATGGCGATCCCAGCCGTCGATGTGCAGCTCGACCTTGAAGGCGGTCGAGGACTCGCCGTCCCACGAGACGGGCGTGAAGCGGTCGGGGTCCTTTCTCAAGACCTCGACGTTCGGGCAGTCTTCGCGGTGGATCGTGATGCCGCGGCCCAGCGAGACGTAGCCGACGATTGCGTCGCCCGGCACCGGCCGGCAGCACTTCGCGAGGCGCAGCATCACGTCGCCGACACCGTCGACCGAGATGCCGAACTTCGTCGAGGAGGTCGGGCGCCGTTCGCGCTGCGGGCGCGTCTGCAGCAGGTCGTCGGCCGCGGTCGGGGTGCCCTCGGCGGCCTCGCCCTGCTTGAGGCGCTGCATCACCTTGTTGACGACGACGGTCGGCGAGATCTTCGCGCCGCCGAGCGCGATGTAGAACTCGTCGCCCTTGCGGAAGCCCATCTCGCGGATCACGTCGGCCAGCAGCGGCGAGCCGACGATCCGCTGCGCCGGCAGGCCCTGCTTCTTGAGGTGGTCCTGCAGCAGCTCGCGCCCGGCGTGCTCGGTGTCCTTGCGCGACTCGCTCTTGAAGAACTGGCGGATCTTGTTGCGTGCGCGCGTGGTCTTGACGACCGCGAGCCAGTCGCGCGACGGACCGCGCTCGCGCTTGGACGTCAGCACCTCGACGATGTCGCCCGACTTCAGCTCGTAGGAGAGCGGCACGATGCGGCCGTTGACCTTGGCGCCGACGCAGCGGTGCCCGACGTCGGTGTGGACCTCGTAGGCGAAGTCGAGCGGGGTCGCGCCGGCCGCCAGCGACTTGACCTCGCCCTTGGGCGTGAAGACGAAGACCTCGTCCTCGAACAGGTCGACCTTCAGGGTGTCCATGAACTCCTTGGGGTCCGACAGCTCCTGCTGCCAGTCCAGGAGGCGTCTCAGCCAACGCAGCTTGCCGTCGTCGTCGAGCTCTCTGTCGGTCTTGTAGAGCCAGTGCGCGGCGATGCCGAACTCCGCCATGTCGTGCATCTCGCGCGTGCGGATCTGGATCTCCAGCGGCCGCCCCTCCGGCCCGATCACCGTGGTGTGGAGGGACTGGTACATGTTGAACTTGGGCATCGCGACCCAGTCCTTGAAGCGGCCGGGCAGCGGCTTCCACAGCGAGTGGATCACGCCGACGGCGCCGTAGCAGTCCTTCACCGAGTCGACGATCACGCGCATCGCGGTGAGGTCGTAGATCTCGTTGAACTCGCGGCCCTTTCTCGTCATCTTCGAGTAGATCGAGTAGAAGTGCTTCGCGCGGCCGGCGATCTCGGCCTCGATCCCAAGCGCGTCGAGCTCTCTGGCGACGAACGCGCCCGCCTCGTTGACGTAGCGCTCGCGCTCGGCGCGCTGCTGGTTGACGAGCCCCTTGATCTCCGCGTACTTGCGCGGGTGCAGCGCCGCGAACGCGAGGTCCTCCAGCTCCCACTTGATCGCGTGGATGCCGAGGCGGTGCGCGATCGGGGCGTAGATGTCGAGCGTCTCCTTCGCCTTCTCGATCTGCTTCTGCTTCGACATCGCGCCGATCGTGCGCATGTTGTGCAGGCGGTCGGCGAGCTTGATCAGGATGACCCGGATGTCCGAGGCCATCGCGACCATCATCTTGCGGTAGTTCTCCGCCTGCGCCTCGTCGCGCGAGGAGAAGGTCAGGCCGGTGAGCTTGGTGACGCCGTCGACGAGCGACGCGACCTCCTCGCCGAACGTCGCCTGCACGTCCTCCAGCGAGGCGGAGGTGTCCTCGACCGTGTCGTGCAGCAGCGCGGCGCAGAGCGTCTCGGTGTCGAGCCGCATCCCGGCGCAGATCTTCGCCACCCCGACCGGGTGGATGATGAACTCCTCGCCCGACTTGCGCCGCTGGTCGGCGTGGTGCTCGCAGGCGTAGACGAACGCTCTCTCGACCTGGTCGCGGTCGATCTCCAGCGTGCTCTCGGCGGCGTGCTCCTCGACGATCGCGAACAGGTCGCCGAGCAGCTCCCTCTCGGTGTCCGTGAGCCCGGCGCGGCGGACGGGCGCGGGCGCGACGGGATGGTCGATCCCGTCGACGGGCAGGCGGTGCTCGTCGGCGCCGGCCTGCGACTGCAGCGCGACGCCGCCCGTCGCATGCGTCAGGCGGGCGTCTGTTCCGTTGCCTTGTCCGTTGCCTTCAGCCATCTGCGGCCGTCCTCGTATCGCTGCATGGCGGCCCGGTAGGCCGGGGAGCGCTCCAGCGCGGTGCGTTCGGCGTCCCGGACCGTGAGGGCCGGCAGGTCCCGGTCTAGGCTGACGAGGTCCAGCTCCGTGAGGATCGCCACCAGCCGGGCGGCCTGCGCGACCGATCGGCTGTGGACGCCATCCCCGCGAAGCAGCGCCTCGAGCTCCTCGCCGGCCGCGCTCCCGCGGCCCCGCAGGGCCCGGTAGAGCGGCACGAGCGCAGCGCGAAGGTCGTGCTCCGACTCATGGATCTGCTGTGTGAAGCGTAGCTCAGCCGCTCCCCAGCACAGGTGGGTCAGCGTGCCCGGCGCCCCGGCGTGCAGCGAGACGGCCTCGTCCGCGTGCGCAGGCGGGTCGAGCACGACCAGATGAGGGAAGCCGCCGGCCAGCTCCGGCTCGCGCGCGAGCGCGGCGTGCGAGCACAGCGCGAAGCCCCCGGATCGCTCGGCCAGGCCGGCGATCCGCCGCGGGACGTCGGTGACTACTGCGAGGACCGCGCCGCCCCCCGCCGTCAGCTCGCGCAGCAGCGCGAGCGCGCCCTCGCCGCGGCGGTCGACGATCGTGCGCGCCCCGTCTGCGTCACGCGCGGCCGGGAACGGCGTCGCCGGGTCGAGCACCGTCGCGAGCCACGCACCCGGGCCCGGCTCGCCGAGCAGCTCGATCGGCTCGGGCGCGACGGGCTGGGCGTGACGCAGCCGCAGGCGCGGCTCGACGGCGCCGTTCCAGCTGTTGCGCTCGAGCCGGAAGGTCGCGTCGGCGGGCGTGTCCGGGCCGACCGGCAGGCGGCCGTCGCAGCCGAACGCGACCGCGCGGCAGCGGCCCCCGCCCGCCTCGACGGTGAAGCGCACATGCCTGCCCTCCTCCCCCATCTGGCGTGCGTCGGTCAGCAGCGCGCCGGCGACGAGCAGGTTGACGCCGGGGTTGCCCATGCCCGTCGGCTCGAGCTGCGCCAGCTCGTCGGCGAGCGCGAGGCCGAGCTGGGCGCCGCCGACGACCGCGTCGACGCGCTCGACCGGCACGAGATCCTCGGCGCTCAGGACGGACGCCGCGTGCGCCTCGAACGCCTCGCGCAGCTCGTCCACGCGCGCGGCATCGAGCGTGAGCCCGGCGGCGGCGCGGTGGCCGCCGTAGCGCTGCAGCAGCGGCGCGGCCGCGTGCAGCGCACCGAGCAGGTCGAAGGCGGGGATCGAGCGGCCCGAGCCGGTGCCCGTACCGTCGTCGGGATCGAGCGCGATGAGGACCGCCGGCCGGTTGGTGCGCTCGACGATGCGCGAGGCGACGATCCCGATCACGCCGGGATGCCAGCCCTCGCCGGCGAGCACGTAGGCCGGGCGCGGACCCAGCTCGCGCACCTGCGCCTCGGCCTCGAACAGGATCCGCTGCTCCGTGAAGCGGCGCTCCGCGTTGGCGGCGTCCAGCTCCTGCGCGATCGACGCGGCGCGCGCCTCGTCGCGCGTCAGCAGCAGCTCGACGCCCGCGTCGGCGCGGTGCAGGCGCCCGGCCGCGTTGATGCGCGGCGCGAGGCGGAAGCCGACCGTGCGGGCGTCGAGGCCGCTCGGGTCCACGCGCGCGACGCGCATCAGCGCGCGCAGGCCCGGCTTGTCGGTCGAGGCGAGCGCGCGCAGACCGGCGCGCACGAGCCTGCGGTTCTCACCGCGCAGCGGGACGAGGTCGGCGATCGTCGCGAGCGCGACGAGGTCGAGATCCTCGTCGGCGGCGGCCGGATCGGCGCCGGCGGCGAGTGCGAGCGCCTGCGCCAGCTTGTACGCGACGCCGGCCGCGCACAGGTCGGGGCACGGATAGCCGCCGAGCGACGGGTGCACGATCGGCGCGTCCGGGAGCGCCCCGTCTGCTCGCGGCTGGTGGTGATCGGTGACGACGACGTCGACGCCGAGCCGGCGCGCGAGCGCGACCTCCTCGACGGCGGTGATCGCGCAGTCGACGGTCACGAGCAGTCTCGTCCCCCGCGCGGCGAGCCGCTCGACGGTCGCGGCCGACAGGCCGTAGCCGTCGTCGACGCGGCTCGGCAGGAACCACTCGACGTCGGCGGCATCGCCGCCGAGGCGGCGCAGGGCGCGCAGCAGCAGCGCGGTCGCAGTGACGCCGTCGACGTCATAGTCGCCGTGGACCGTGATGCGCGAGCCGGCTGCGAGGTGGGAGAGGATCGAGGCGACGGCCGCGTCGATCCCCGCGAACGCGCGCGGGTCGTGGACCTCCTCCGCCGTCAGGAACGCGCGGGCAGCGACCGCGTCCGCGAGGCCGCGGCGCACGAGCACCTGCGCGAAGGTGCGCGAGACGCCGAGCGCCTCGCGCAGCCGCTCGACCGCGAGCGGGTCGCACGGTGCGAGCGCGAGCCGCGGGCCGGGCGCCGGAGCGACCACCGGTGTGGCGGCTGGTGCTTCCGGAAGCGCGAGCGTGGACACCGCCCCAGGCTAGGGGGCGATCGGGACGGAACCGGCAGGGCTCAGAGCGCCGGCTCGAACCGCTCGCGGCGGATGCCCTCGGCGTAGACAACCGCGAGGCCGAGCAGCGCGCCCGGTATGCCCTCGAGTGCCGTCAGCAGGTGCGTGTCGTGCTGGCCTGGAACGGAGAAGCCGTTGACGACGAAGCCGAAGACGATCGCCCCGACCAACGCTCCTATGAAGGCGCCGACGATCCCGCCCCAGAAGCGGTCCGGCAGGAAGATCGTGAAGTGCCAGATGGCGAGGCCCATCATGACCCACGCGAGCATGCCCATCAGCGCGACCGCCCGTGGCGTCTGTTGCGTCTGGTCGGCCGCGGCTTGCGCGTGTCCTTGAGCATGCCCTCGTTCTCCGGTTCGTCGGGTGCGCGACCGTTGGCGTCGGGCTCGGCCGGCGTGGACGGCGGCCGCGGCGTCGGCGTCGCGGATGACGGCGGCGGCACGACGGCGGCCGCGCGGCCGCGCCGCGGCGGCGGAGCGACGGCCGCGTCGTCGTCGACGTCGAGGTCGCGCCGCAGCGCTTCGAACTCCGCCTTCGACAGCTCGCCGGGCTCCTCGGGCGTCGTGAGGCGCCGCCGCGGCTGCGAGGGCTTGGCCTCCGGCTCGACCTCGACCGGCTCGCCGCCGACGGTCGCCAGGGCATACGGCGGCACGACGCCGTCGTTCTCGGCCTCGATCCGCTCGCGGCGCGCCTCGTAGACCGGCTCGCGCTCCTTCCACGCGGTCAGCACCGGCGTGGCGATGAAGATCGACGAGTACGCGCCCGAGATCACGCCGACGAGCAGCGCGAAGGCGAAGTCCTGCAGCGTCTGGCCGCCGAACAGCAGCAACGCGAGGACCGGCAGCGCCGTCGAGAAGGACGTCGCCAGCGAGCGCGTGAGCACCTCGGACATCGAGCGGTTCGCGATCTGCGAGAACGCGGCGCGCGGCATGCGCGGCATGTTCTCGCGGATGCGGTCGAACACGATGACCGTGTCGTAGAGCGAGAAGCCCAGGATGGTCAACAGGGCCGCTACGGTCGACGACGTCACCTCCCGGCCCGTCAGCGAGTAGATGCCGCTGGTGATGAGCAAGTCGTGCATCAGGGCGATCAGCACCGGGATCGCGAACTTCCACTGGAAGCGCAGCGCGATGTAGGCCGAGATCACGAGCAGCGAGGCGATGATCGCGATCACGGCGCTGTTGGCGACCGTCTGCCCGAACGTCGGGCCGACGGACTCGCTGGAGAAGCTCGACGTGCCGCCGAAGCGCTGGCTGAGTCTGGCGCGGATGTCCTGGACCTTCGTCGGCTGCAGCTCCTTGGTGGAGATCTGCACGACGTTTCTGCCCAGCGCCTTGTTCTGGACCTTCTGGATGCTCGCGTCGGTGATGCCGTTGGCCTGCAGCACCGCGCGGACGGCGTTCTCGTTGCCGGGCTGCGTGAGCGCGGTCGTGATGCGCGTTCCGGACGTGAAGTCGATGCCGAAGTTCAGGCCCTTGCCGCCGATCGACAGCGCGCCGATCAGCAGGATGATCCCGGACATCGAGAAGAACCACTTCGACTTGCCCATGAAGTCGAAGCGCCAGCGCTTGCCGGCGAGGTGCGCGCCGACCGCGGCGGGGTTCGAGAACACGCGGCTGCGGCCCAGCGTCGCGAGTATCGCCTGCGTCGCCATCACCGCCGTGAAGAGCGAGACGAGCGTGCCGACGCCGAGCATGAAGGCGAAGCCCTTCACGCCCGCGGTCGCGAGCATGAAGAGGATGAACGCCGTCATGACCGTCACGACGTTCGCGTCGATGATCGCCGTCAGGCCCTTTCTGTAGCCGGTGCTGATCGCGGCCGGCACGGATTTGCCCGCGCGCAGCTCCTCTTTGACGCGCTCGAAGATGACGATGTTCGCGTCGGCGGCGACGCCGATCGTCAGGATCAGGCCCGCGATGCCCGGGAGCGTCAGCGTGATCGGCACGAGCTTGATCAGCGCGTAGAGGTAGATCGCGTAGATGCCGAGGGCGCCCGTCGCGATCAGGCCGAGCACGCGGTAGAAGAAGATCAGGAACAGCGCGACGACCAGCAGGCCGGCGGCGCCGGCGAGCAGGCCCTGGTGCAGCGCCTGCTTGCCGAGCGTCGCGGACACCTGCGACTGCGAGATCAGCTTCAGGCCGATCGGCAGCGCGCCGAGCTGCAGCAGGTTCGCGAGATCCTGCGCGCTCTGGATCGTGAAGCCGCCCTCGATCACGGCGCCGTTCTGGCCGTCGATCCCGTCCGGCAGTTGCTGCGGGTCGATCGAGGCGACCGAGATCAGTCTGCCGTCGAGCGCGACCGCGAAGTGCTGGAGCACCGCCTGCGGGTTGACGCCCGGCAGCCGCAGGTTCGTGCCGCGCTGCGAGATCGTGCGTGTCACGTCGTGGAACGCGGTCTTGCCGGCGTCCGTGAATCTGAACTCGACGTCGGGCTGCTGCGTTTGGTCGAAGTTCTGCTGCGGGTCGCGGATGTCCTTGCCGGACAGCGCGACGTTGTCGCGCAGCACGTAGAAGCGCGCGGTCGGGTCGCCGATCGGGACTCTCGCGTTCGCGGTCGCCGCGACCGCCTGCAGGACGACGTAGCCCTGCGGCACGGCCAGCACGGTGCTGCCGGCTGGGAATCTCGATCTGCCGATCGCCGACAGCAGGTCGCCGTACAGCCGCTCCGGGCCCGCGAGATAGCGATGGTCTCTGTCGAACAGGTAGTAGGCGGGGCCGAGCCGCGAGCCGCTTCTGTCGTTCGCGACCGGTCTCTGTCTCGAGGCGAGCAGGACGGCGTCGTACAGCGGCTGGCCCTGGGCCGGGCTGCCGGCCGCCTGGCTGAGCCGCTGGGCGTCCGGGTTCTGCGCCGGCAGCAGCGGGGCGACCGTTCTGCCGTCCGGCGTGAGGACGTTCGCCTCCCAGTCGTAGAAGTACAGCTGCGCCGGCGTGCCGACCTGGTCCTGCGCGCGTCTGATGTTCTGGACGTCGGGCAGGCCGACGGAGATCTGGTCGTTGCCCGAGCGCTGGATCTCGGGCTCGCCGACGCCCAGCTGGTCGACGCGCGCGCGGATGATGTCGAGCGCGCGGTCGAGCGCTTCCGGCGTGACCTTCGGCACCTGCTGCGTCGGCTCGCCCTGGTAGACGAGCTCGACGCCGCCCTTCAGGTCGAGGCCGAGGCGCGTCGGCTTGACCGCGATCACGGCCAGCGACGCGACCAGCAGGCCGGCGACGAGAAGCAGGATGAAGCCGTTGCGGCGACGATCGGTCATGGCGCGCCGATCCTACTTGGCCGGTGTCAGCACGAGCAGCAGGCCGCCGTCGTCGTCGTAGGCCGGAAACAGGTCGGCAACAGCTTGGGCCGGGAGGTCGCCCTCGGCGTTGACGGTCACGGGCTTGTTTAGCGCGCGCACGCCCCACTCCAGCACGGTGCCGACGACGTCCTGGCCGTCCTCGCCGAAGTCGAGCCCGAGCACCTCGCGCACGGAGCGGCCGATCACGCGCTCGTCGTCGAGGCCCGTCAACTCGAACGAGCCGCGCCCGCAGCCGATCACGCGGCCCTCGCGGTCGCACACGAAGAACGCCGCGTCCGGCGCCGGGTAGTAGTCGTCGAGCAGCTCGAACAGGAAGCCGAAGCCGCATCTCGTGCAGCCCTTCGGCTCGCGCCGGAAGCCGGCGGTGCGGTCGGTCGCCGTCGTGCGCGCGCCGCAGTTCGGGCAGATGAAGAGGTGGGCCATCCCGCCACAGCATACGAGTCTCGGCATCAACGGCGCCTAAGGAACCGAGACCGGC
>Ga0265319_1000672_pt1 | contig 22438 bp, 13 predicted proteins | sample 4824metaG_FD_192443 | JGI IMG/M metagenome (GOLD analysis project Ga0265319, IMG submission 192443) | Rhizosphere microbial communities from Carex aquatilis grown in University of Washington, Seatle, WA, United States - 4-8-24 metaG | ecosystem: Host-associated > Plants > Roots > Rhizosphere >...
GGGGACCCCCGCCGGGATTTCTTTAGGCGCCAATAGAGTTACCTCGATGGGCGACAGGCCCTGCGCCTGCCGAAGGGTGGAAAAAGCTTTCCCTCCCGCGATGACCCACTCCATGCTCGAATAGGGGCCCCGGATGCCGTAGATAATCCTGTAGAGATCGTGCCAAAACATGCCCACTCCGGCGTTCACCGGGAACCAGTTGTGGAACGTCTCGATTTCCCTGTTGTAAAGTTCCTCCGGGCCGGGCGGATCCAGGGATTTTTGAACCCAATTGAAATCCACCATCTCGCCCATGGCGTACATTCCGTTGCCCCTCGCCAAGTACTCGGGCCATTGCTTTTTCATGGATTCCAAAGTGTTGCGGTCGCCCTCGTAGAGCATGATGTGGTTATAATTGATGCCCGCATCCACGAACATGGCCGGGTCTTGTCCGTGCTGATGGCCCATTTGCCAGCCGAGCGTAAAGGTAAACACAGGCTTGGTCAATTTGGCCTCGTCGAGGATGCCCTTCAACGTCAGTGCGACCTTGTGGGCGCGCCACCACTCGAATAGGGCGACGACGTCCTTGTTTTCCTTCAACTCCACCGTCTTCGCCAGCCAATGAATCCGCTCTTGCTTGGTCATGGTCCAATACTCGGCCGGGCCCGGCACGCTCAAGTCCCTTACGAACTCATCAACCATCTCATAACCGGCCGATCCCGTCCTCACGTAATCCATCCCCACGATGTCGACGTCGGGTTCGTTTTCCATTTCTTTCAGGAAATCGATAATGTCCTGCCGGCGCTTCTTGTCGTTCAGGGAAATAAAACGGGTTTGGATCACCTCGTCGGTGTCCGGGTCATACCCCAGGGAGAACTCATAGGGCGCCTGGTTCCAGGCGTCACCGATCACCTTGAAGGTGGTCATGTAGGCCGCGAATTTTAATCCCTCGTTGTGGGCGGCCCGGGCGTACTTCCGTCCCGTCTCCAGGTCCCCCCGCGCGAAGGGAAAGTCTTTGGGATTCAAATGGTCCCAAATGGAAGTCTGTCCCATCAAGTAGCAGTAAAGATTGGCGCCCATGAACTTGGCCCAGTCAATGGCATTGGCGGATTTGAACGAATCGCCGCCATCCAGCGCCGGCACCGCCCCGCCGACCATTTGTTTCCCCCCCTCCATCGTCAGTCCGGCGTAGCCAGGGTAAAGGCCCTGAGGCCTCAAGGGAGAAACCGTGAAGGCGGACTCGAATGTTTTCGGCGAGTTCCATTGGGGAGCGGAAACAATGACCTCCGCCACATAGGTTCCGGGAGCCGGATTGTAGGGAATCGGCCAGTTGCCGAATAATTTACCGTTAGCTGAGTCTTTCTTAAGCGTCAATCGGGACTTGCCGTCCACCATGGAGACCGGCTCCCCTCCCCGGTAAACTTCCACCACCGCGTGCATCTGGGAAAAATAGGGCATCTCGGCCGCGTTGACCCTCACCTCGAAGGGGACCATTTCATACCGAAGAAAATTTCGGGACGGCATGACCGCGATCACGTCGGGAATCATTTGAGAAACCGTGGCCACCAGGGCCCCGGACCGCTTGCTCTCCGGGGACATCGTGGCCTTGGCGACCAGCCCGCCTCCCACCAAAATAGCAGCGATTAAAGCCCCCCGGATCAGCCTTTCCCCCCTGATTCCAGTCGGCAAAACAACCTTCGGCATGGAAAATGAAGGAATCTTCCAGTTCAACAAAGGCCTCCGGAGAGGAGGCCATAAAGGCCTTTCGGCGGGGGGACCCGCCGGATCCAGTCTTTGGCTCGGGGGGTTATCCAACAGGGGGTCCGCTGTGGATCCGGCGGCGCTCGGAACCTCAGGCGAAAGGCCCAGGGCCTTCCCCGTCGGGGCAGGATTTGTTTCAGCCGAATCCGGCCCCCAGCTGGAAATTTTATATGACGAGGCAAGGACCGAAGCGACAATCTCTTCCTCGCTTTCGGTCATGATTCTTGACTCGGTCAAAATCTCCACGGACCCGGAAATCTCAAGGGGTCCCGCCTCGATCGTGGAATCCAAGGTTGGTGGTTTTTCCCGGGAGCCTGCTTGGAGGGCCGCGAACATCCTCTCCTTGATCCCGAGCGTCTTTTCCCGGACTCCCTCCACTAAATCCCGGCTTTTTTCCGCTCCTGACTTCGTCAATCGGTTGAGGTGCTCGGCCCTTTCCTTCGAATAATCCTTCAGCGCCCCAGTGGTCTTAACGGAGGTATTTCCGGCGAGGCGGAAAAGAAAAGCGAATCCCTTCCCCAGGGCCCGGATCATTTCATAAATTCCAACCGCCAAGGACAGAACAATAGCCAATAGGAGGCCCAATCCGGCTCGGAGCTGTTGCGCGACGGCCCCGAAAAGAGTGGAAGTTTTTTCTTTAAAAACTTCGAAATTGGCCGAGACATTCAATGTCGGAGGCTCGGGGGGTTTAGACAAGCGGAACGACTCCGCCTCAACCGATGTCTGCGGAGGCGCCGCCACGGGGGGCGGTTGGAAAGTCAGTTTGACAACGGATTCCACATGGTAGGTTTGCGGAAACATGTCCAGTGGCTGGATCCAATCCACCGTGAACCCGTGCTTGACCAACAGGGCCAGATCCCTGGCCAAAGTGGAGGGATCGCAGGACACATAAACCAGCCGTTCGGGGCGTAAGGCGGTGATCCGGGCCAGCACTTCTGGCAATACGCCCTTTCGTGGCGGATCCAGGATGGCCGCGTCAATTTGGGCGAGACCCTTGTCCTTCAGCCCCATGAGAATTTGGGCCACATCGCCTTCGAGGAAATCGATATTGTTTTTTTGGTTTAAGGCCGCGTTGAACTTCGCGTCCTCCACCGCGGGACCGACCTCCTCGGCCCCCACCACGTATTCGGCCTTATCCGCCACCGCCATCGCCAGGGTACCAATGCCGCTGTAAAGGTCCAGGACTGTTCCCCATTTTTTTTTGCGGGCCGGTTCGCCCAAGGCTTCGCGGACGATGGTATGCAGCATATCGGCCTGGTCCGTATTCACCTGAAGGAAGGATTTTAAGGACACTTTCAGCTTGAGGCCGTCAATGATTTCGTAATAGTGGTCCCGGCCCGCCAGAAGGGCGGTTGTGGGGCCGAAGACAATGTTGGTGCGGGAAGGATTGACGTTTTGCAAAACCCCGACCAGTCCCGGCACCTCCTCCATTAACTCCCTGGCGATCCGCGGCAGGATTTGATCCATTTCCTCGGGAAGAACCGATGGCTTCTGGAGCCTTTCGTCGGGGACCTCCGTCCGGGTGATGAAAGCCAACAACAGCTCGCCGGTTTTATAGCCCTGCCTCAGGGTCAAGTGCCTCAAAAATCCCGTGTGTTTTTTTTCCTGGTAGGGAGTCAATCCCGAACGGTCGATTTTCTGTAAAACTTTTTGGATCAAGTCGTTAATGGCGTCGCCCTGGATCGGGCAGCTGTGGTAGGGGATCAAGTGGTGGGACCGGGGCTCATAAATGCCGGAAATGAAATGGCCGTCCCTCATGGAAATGACCGGCATGGCCTTGTTGCGGTAAGCGTAGGGGTTGGGCGAGGGCAGGCAGGGCTGGACCGTGACCTCCGTCAGGTGGCCGATCCGTTGGAGCGCGTCCACGACGAATTGCCGCTTGGTTTGCAATTGCCGGGGGTAATTAAAATGCTGCCACTGGCAGCCGCCGCATTCCTCGAAAATGGGGCAAAGGGGCGCCACCCGGTCCGGGGAATGCCTTAAGACGGCCTGGATTTCACCCGTGGCGAAATGGTCCCGGACCTGGGTGATCTTGACCCGGACCCTTTCGCCCGGAAGCCCGCCTGGAACGAAAATGGCGAAGTCCTGATATCGCCCAACCGAATCCCCGCCAAAAGCCAGCGACGTGATTTCAAATTCAATTTGATCCCCGTGCCGCACGGGTTTTACGGCGTTGGTGTTCATGTGTGTCCTGGAAATAAGGATCGGATATCAACGGGCCTTTACGCGAGATTTTCCTGACGGCTGAAGTCGGACGGCGATCACCGGCGTTAAGGCGGTCGTTTTTCGCGATCACCGCGAAAAACGAATGACGGCGTTAAAAAAAATCCACGCCGTGATTTGGGTTCCACTGCTTATTTTAACGATTTTTCATGGCAGGGCAACCCTCCTCATGGGCGGCCTCCTTCGGGAACCCCGCGGTTCATTCCGTGGTTCTCATAGGCCGGCACCACTTCGTTCATCCGGGGTTTCCTTTAACTTCCCTGGGATAACCGGCATGGCTGAAAACCCCGCATCCCGCCCCAAAACAGGGAAACCCGGGAAGTCGGATGCTATACTGCGTCCCGCAACCTATGGATCGAGGGCCCGTGAAAACCTTTTCAAGGATAATCCTTACCCTTCCCCTTTTAGCCGGTATGGCCGCCGTTCCCTCCTTTTGCCCCGCTTCCGAAACAAGGCTCAATGCCGCCGGCGGTTTGGAGTCGGTTTTCATGGACGAGTCCAGCGACTTAAACCTCTTTCTCAATGGAAATCCCGCAGGGCTGGGCTACCTTAACAGCCGCAGCCGGCTGGACCTTTCGGCCAGGTGGCTGGACTCGGACCAGGAAGGACCTTGGGGTTCCGCCCGCCTCCATGCCTGGGACGCCTTGGCCCAGCCGGAGGACCATCCGGGGTACGGGGGAGCGATTCTCTTTCCCTCCCCCCACTGGGCCTTCCAAGCGGCTGGGGGATTTTCCCAGACGGGGGGAACGGAGACCCCTTCCTTGAACCAATACCAGGGAATGGTAAGGATTTGTTACGCGCTATCCTTCGGGTCCGTGGGAGTGGAACTGCTCGATTCCCAAAAAGATTTAACCCTCATTTCCAATCCCTGGGTGCCGGCTTCCGAATTCCTCGAAGGTGAAAGAACCCAAAACCAGACGCTGGTGAAAACCGGAATTGCGGTCGTTTTCCCCGGCGTCACCTCCCCCGGGGAACCCCGGTGGCAAGCCGGTGCCTATTTGGCGCTTCCCGCGGGATCCCAATCCGGCCGGCAATCCTTCAGCATATCCGAAAACAGCTTGGCTCCTATCCTGGTCAGCCAAACCACCACCGCCGATCTCTATCACGCCTCGGGTCTTGAAATGATTTATGAGGTTCCGGCCAGCCTCAAAGTGGAGCTTTCGGCTTCCCTCCTGGACGAATCCTCGAAATTTGAGCAAACCACCTCCGCGTCGACAACCTTGTTTGAAAATCCATCCTTGGGCCGCCTGAATTTCCAGTCCGGAAACATGGAGGGATCTTTCCGCTATTCCCTTCCCTTGGACGAGGATCAAAACCTAAAATGCGGCGGGAGTTTGGGCTTTCATTGGGACGACAACTTCGCCAACTACGGTTTCTCTTCCAATTCATTCCAACAACAACAATTGAACCTTCTCCTGGGGTTGGGTTTCGAAGAGGTCAAGGAATACACCATGGGACTTCAATGGAAGAGCCGCCGCACCCTTGCCGCGAATGGGGATACCCCACCGGCAAACCAAGCGGCTCCCACGACGGCCGATTTTGTTCAATTGGCTTTCGGAGGAGAAAGGTGGCTTTCACCGGTTTGGGCCTTAAGGCTGGGGCTGGTCCTAGAACAGGACGACGCCTTCCGCGGCGGGAGCCCTACCTTGACGACCACCCTCCATGGGGGGGCTGGATGGGAACAGGTGTTGGGAAGGTTGGATTTCGGGCTTTCCCTGGGGCAGTCCCTGGATACGGGAAATTCCAGCAACACGATCGGGTTCTTCGGAGCTGAATTGTCCGCGACGCTCTTCTTATAAAACCAAAAGCAGGCATCACCACCATGCACCACAGGTCCTTCGGACCACAGAAGCTTAGTAAGGCAAAGATGAATTATTTGTGATGAGGAAAAGCAAAAACCTGATCCGGTGATTGGCTTTTAATCGAGTCTCTGTGGTCCGAAGGACCTGTGGTGAAACGGGGGTTGAATTTTTTCGAGAGGCGGGAACTACTTTTTATTGACTTCTTTTTTCGACATGGGGGTCGCGGCGTCGCCTTCCAGCCGGACGTTGTCCACATAGGCCACCATCGGCTCAGGAACGCCGGCCATGTTGACCGCGAATTTGAAGGTCCGGATATTGGTCAAGTCCAGCCTGGTCTTGATCAGATCATCCAGGGGCACGTCGATATTCGTGACTTTTTTCGGGGTCAAAACTCCCGTGGTTTCGTAAACATAAGCCTTGGAGTCGACCACTTGAATGAAATAGCTGACTGGTTGGGCCTGGTCATTGTAGACGTCCAATTTTAAATCCCCAAAATCCTGCCATTCATAGACGTTGAGTTTCGTGACCGAATTGGTGTCGAGGGTGATTTCCGGCCTCCATAAAACTTGGCCCGCCGCGGAATATAAAACCTGCGAGGAATTCATCGAGGCTACTCCCGGCACGGGAGTCACATAAAACTGGTGGGTGGTATAGAAGGAAACCTTCGCGCATTTTTTGCCGTGGGTCTGGTTTTCGGTGGAAGGCTCGATTTTCGCGTAACCGCCCGTGGTCCAGTCAAAATCATCGCGGAGATATTCGAAATCGTCGATAAGCTGGGTCTTTTTCTGATCCTTGCGGTGCTTGAAGGCCCGGGTCAACCCCAAACCGCTGACAATGGCCCAAAGGAGGGCGATCACCAAGAGAACGCCCAGGATTTGCATCAGTCGCCGCATAGGACCCCTAAAGAATCGATTTTAACCGGTGGCCTGAAACGTCCCGGAGGACCCTTGGCTCAGGCGAGGCATTGTATCAGCCGAGGTAGGGTCTCGCAACCCTTGCATCAAGCTTGGGACGAACCAGGGACTGGCGCTTGAAATGGCTTGCTTGAGTGTTAAACCCTTGGGCGCCTGGCTGGCGATGAACTTTTTTTAATTAAAATCAGCGTTTTTCGGGAGGGCCTTGCCCGCTTTTCAAAACCACTTTTTCTTGGAGCCGCAGGATTGCCGCACCACCAGCTGGGTCGGAATGAGGATTTGCCGGGGCTTCCATTCCCCCTGGCTCTGTATTTTTTCGATCAAAATCCTGGTGGCCTCGACGCTGATAGCCCGGTAATCCTGGCGGATCGTCGTGAGGGAATAGGGGGGTGTAAAGGCCTCGGTCACATCGTCAAACCCGACCAGCCCGATGTCCGTTCCCACGGTCAGTCCGGCTTCCTCAATGCTATCCCAGGCGCCCAAGGCCATCAAATCGTTCGAAGCGAAAACCGCCGTGGGCCTGTCGGGCAAAGCCAGTAATTTTTTCATGGCCTCCCTTCCCGATTCCCGCAGGAAATTTCCTTCAACGATATATTCGGGGGGGATTTTCAACCCCTGCTTCCGGATCTGCTGATGAAAGCCCTCGAGCCTATCCACGGCGTTGCGGGATGTTTTCACCGGGCCGGCGATACAGGCTATTTTGTGATGCCCCAATTTCACCAAGTGATCCACCACCTGGATGGCCGCCTCGCGGTTGTCGCTGTCGACGAAGTCCACGTTCTTGTCCTCGGTTCGGTAACCAATGAGGACCACCGGCACCCGGTTCGCCGTCAAGTGAAGGACGTCCTTTTCCTCCAGGTAGGGGGAAACCATGAGGACGCCGTCCACCACATTGTGGAAAACTTTCTTGTACACTTCCATGGGATCGAAAACGCCGGCGATCGTGTTGATGAGAAGGCCGAATTGGTTTTCCTGGACCACTTCGTTGATCCCGTTGAGGAGGCCCACGTACCAAGGGGTTTGAAAGTTCAATTTATAGCCGGCCCAGGAGTAGAAAACCTCGATCAAGTTGGTGTGCTTGACCACCAGTCCCCTGGCGATGGGATTGGGCTTGAAATGAAGGTCGGCGATGGCCTTTTGGACCTTCACCCTGGTCTCTTCCAGGACATTGGGGTTGTTATTCAGGACCCGGGAAACGGTGGAAATGGAAACCCCGGACTTTTGCGCGACATCATAGATCGTTACAGTCAAGGCAGCCTCCGAAAATAATTAGCAATGTGGAATTTTAAAACTTCCCCAAACCCACAACCCTATAAATTCCTAACTCCCGATTCCAAATCCCGATGGAAGCCCTCATTCCCATCTTGTCGCCAACCCCATCAAAACCAGGCCCCCGAGGAAAGCCCCGATATGGTAGTTTCGCCAATGCTTCGCCTGGTGGATCTCCGGGGCCAAGTCCACGACCGCGATATGGATAAAGGTTCCAGCGGAAAAGGCCAAGGCCGCCCCCAGGACGGCGGTCGTTTTTTCCGCCAGGAACATTTGGGAAAGGACCGCCCCCACCGGAATCATGAGGGAAACCAGTCCGATCAGCAGGGCTGTGTTTGGTTTGGAACGCTTCCCCGCCATCAGGAGGCTGGAGAGGGAAAAAAATTCCGGCGCCTTGTGCCCCAGGGTCGCCAGAAAAACGATGAAACCTAATGAGGGAATCGAAAGGGAGGCCCCCAGGGCCACGCCGTTCACTAAATTATGCAGGCTCAAACCCGCGAAGGCGACCCATCCGATTTTGTGGTAGTCGCAATGGTCTTCCTCGCAAGGGTGGGAGAAGGTGAACATTTCCAGGAGAAACAGAAAAAGAAAACCGCCCAGGAGCCAAAACCCCATGGACTTTCCCAAATACTCGATGGCGTCGGGAATTAAGTGAAGGAAAGCCGCGCCCAAAAGAACCCCTGCCCCGAAACTGATGAACAGGCGCAGATATCGGGAATCCTTATCCCTGCGGTGAAAATAAAGGGGAAGGCAGGCACCCAGCCAACCGGCGGCCATCACCATTCCACTGTAGATTAACGAGCTTTCCATGGTTGATCCCAAACCAATCCTCTTTCACGGCGCTTTCATAAGTAAGCAAAAAAATCCGCCCTGCGGTGATCCCGAAGGACGGCTTGAAATCATCATAGGGCAACGAAGGCCAATCGCCAAACAAAAACGAACTTAAAACCCGACGGACATTCCCCCCGTAAAGCTTTGGGAGTCATAATTCGCCTGGCCGAACTTTCCCTGGTAGAGAATCGCGGCGGACAAGCCCCGCGCGAATTGGACGTTCAATTCCGCGCCTACCACCGCCGCGTCCTGCCCCAGGGCCGGGCCTTGAACCGTGAAAGGCTGGCCTCCGCCCGAAAGACCGGAGCTGAGGCTGTCCTGGTACCCCTGGAATTGGTGCTCCCAGGCGATTCCAATTTTGGGACGGAAATTCATGGCTCCCGATTTCCAGTTCCAATCGATCTTGGTCCCCATTTGTGCGGAGAGGGCGCTTTGGCTTTGCGCGGGTATGTCCAGCGGGGCCATGGAACCAGTCTCCGAGTAAGCGTTAAGCTGAACGACCGTCGCCTGCCCGGCCAAGTAGGGGCTTAATTTGACAGCCCCCATTTTCCAATCGTAACCTCCGCCCAGCCATCCGGAAAATTGCTGGCCTTGGTTTTCCCCCTTCACTTCAGCGCCATAACCCTGACGGCTGGTTTTGTAGCTGTTGAGTCCGCCTTCCGCCAAAGCCTCCGCGAAAAAACCGCCGGGGTGCCAACCGCCGTAAATTCCCGCTTGGCCGCCCGAAACATCCATCTTGGCTCCATTGGCGCTGGTGGTGGAAGTTTGGTCAAAGCTCAAAAGAAGCCCCGCCTCGAAATCCTTGCCGATCCGGTAATCCGCGCCCCCGCTCATGCCGTTCACGGTCATTTGATAACCCGCGGCGTTTGCATCGCTGGAAACAGTCCCGATATTTTTGCTTCCCGTCACGAACACGCCCCACTTGTCTTCCGTTGGGGCGCTGTCCGAAAGGCTCCTTAAATCCCCTGCCGGCAGGTCCGCCGCCAGCATGGGACCGTCCGAATCCCAGGCCGCGAGTTGGGCGGAGGGTTGGGCTGCCGCTTCCCTAATTTCCGACAACCGGCTTTCGACGAGGGCCTGATGGTTCCGGGCGGTCGCGTACCCGATTTGGAAGAGGGCCGTCAAATCCTCAGGGGCGATTTCATCGTAAACCGCCGGCAAGTCGGCGGAGGAAGTCATTCCCGCTGCCAAAATCAGGGTCCCATATTTCGGGTTCAGGAATTCAACATCCAACATGGTTCCCACGGCAACCTGGTTGGGAGTCAATCCCACCGCCGCGAAAGAAGGCTGAAGCGCCAACAAGTAGACATCGAAGGGTTGATAGATGGGGAACCACCGGCTTCCGGTTGGGCTGATCAATTGGCTGAATCTTCCATTGACTCCGTTGTCCGCCGTCAAAAGGGTTACCGCGTCACCCATTTGGGGAAGGTAGGATCCGTAATAAAAAACGCTTAAGGTTCCGTTAAGATCGGCGGTTTGAACCACGCTCACGGAATCGGATAATCCCGCCGCCGCTCCCCCGATTCCCTCCTTGAGGGTTGCGGCGGAGCCCTGAACATAATCGCCTCCGACATTGAGGGTGAGGGTGGTTCCATTGGAAGCTAAGGTGCCGATGTTCAAGTTGACCGTGCCGGTCCCCAAAGCGTTGCTATTGCCCGCCACCAGGGTGCCGCCGTTGATCACCATAGAATTGGAAAAGTTATTGGCTCCGGTCAAGGTTAAGGCGCCTGCACCGACTTTCGTGAATTGCCCCGTCCCGGAAACAACACCATTAAAGGTTGAGTCGAAACCGTTGGTGTCGAACACCAATCCCCCGCCCGAATTGATCACCACGTCGCGATTGGAGGTGACGGCTCCCAGGGTCTTGAAACCAGTGCCATTGAAGGTCAATGACCCGCTGGCGTCGCCCAGGTTGGAATCGCTCGAAACGGCAAGGATTCCCCCTTCCACGTCCGTCCCCCCGCCATAACTATTAGTCCCGGAAAGGGTCAAGGTCCCCAATCCCAATTTGGTCAAGGCGCCGGAACCGCTGATGACGCCTGATAGGGTGGAATTATTACCGTTGGTATCGACATTATCCGTACCGTTCAACGTGACTAAATTCGTGACCGCTAAATTATTGACGCCCGCCTTCAAAGTGGCGCCATCCCCAAAAGTCAAATTACCCGTTCCTAAGGCGTTGTTGTTCTGAAGGTTGAGGGATCCGCTCGACAAGGTCGTTCCACCCGTATAGCCGTTCGCGCTGGCCAGCGTCAATTGGCCCGCGCCCACTTTGGTTAAGGATCCTCCCGAGCCGCCGCCGCTGCCGCCATCCAGGAAAACCCCGGAATAAGTTGTATTGAGGTCGTTGCTTCCGATCGCCAGGTTGTTGCCGCCGAGACTGACCGAACCAGCGCCTTCCAAGGAACCTACCGTTACCGAGTTACCAACCTGCACATTGCTGATATCCATGAAGGCCGTTCCATTGAGGATAAACCTCGCCGTTCCACCCTCCGCGCTTCCGTAAAAACCGACGTTCGCGCCGTTATTCGTCGTGACGGTCACTCCCCCCGCCGAGGCGCTGTTGACGTAATGTAACGAGGCGTTGTTCGTGACGTTTCCGGTTCCCAAGGAACCGCCCGTGTCGACGGCCAATACCCCGCCCTCGATGTCCGTGCCGCCCGCGTAGCTGTTGGCGCCGGACAAGGTCAAGGTTCCCGTCCCGATTTTGACCAAGCCGCCGTTGCCCGAGATAACGCCGGCGGAGGAGGAGTTGACCCCGTTGCTGTTCCAAGTGCCGTCCGTGTTTAAAATAATCGAGCGGGTGGAGGTGATGCCAGCCAAGGTTTTGAGGGTTCCGCCGTTGAAGGTCAAGGCGCCAGCCGAGTCGCCCAAGTTCGCCTCCGAAACGACCGCCAACACCCCGCTATTGAGGAGGGTTCCTCCCGAATAGGTACTGGCCCCGAATAATGTCAGGGTCCCGATACCCATCTTGGTCAAGGACCCGGTACCGTCAAAGGTTCCGGTAATGATTTTATCCTCGTCGTTGGTGCCGGTCGCCAAGTTGTTGCCCCCCAGGTGGACGGCCCCATCTCCTTCCACCGAACCCACCGTCACGGCGCCCACGTGGGAGCTGATATCCAAAGCCGAACCAGTATTGAGGATAAACCGCCCCGAACCTCCATCCGAGGTATTTAAAAAATCAACCTCGCCCCCGTTGTTCGAGACGATCGTCGCGGCTCCCGCCGAAGAATTATTCCAAAAGGAAAGGCTGCCCGTATTCGTGACGGTCCCGCTGTCCGCTGTGGCGCCGTCGTGGTATTCGAGGTTTCCCGCGTTGACGATCACTGAGTGGCCGCCCAGCGAGCTGTCATAAAACCCCACCGTACTTCCGGCGTTGTTCACGACAAGAGCGGTTCCCGCGTTGGAGTCGTTATAAAAATACAGTGTCCCCCCGCCGGGGCCGTTGGTGATATCCAAAGATTGGGCTGAGGCGCCGTTGACGAAAGAAAGGTTGGCGTTGTTCTGGACGGCACCCGTGCCCAATTGGCTGTTGACCCCGGACATTTTCAGGATCCCGCCGGCAATGGTCGTCCCGCCGTCATAGGTATTGGTCCCCGTCAGGACAAGGGTTCCCGTTCCGACCTTCGTGAAGGAACCAACATTGGGGGATTGGTTGTTGATGACGCCCGTGAAGGTGGTGCTGAGGTTGTTCGCGCCGGTGGCGAAATTATTATTTCCGAGTTCAACCGTTCCATCCCCCTCGATGGAACCCACGGTTACGGAACCCGAATTGTGGCCCGTGATATCCACCACGCCCTCCACGCCGAGGCCGTTTTGAAAGACAAATTGGGCGTCCCCACCCGTGGAATCATCGTCGAAGTGGGCCACGGACCCGCTGTTCATGGTGATGGAGGCGCTGCCGGCGGTAGAGTCGTTCTTGAAGAATAGATTGCTGTTATTGTTGTTGGTGATGTTGGAATTACCCGCTGTCGCGACGCTGACCGCCGAGTTATTATCCAGGTAAATGGCCCCGTTATTGGTGACGGTGGCGTCCTCCATCGAGCTATTGTCGTCGAAAAGGATCGTGGCGTTGTTGGTGATAACCGAGCTTCCCGCTTTCGAGTCCCCCGCGAAACCAATTACACTGTTATTGGTGATGGTGGCGCTTCCAGCGGTGGAATTGGCGAAGAAGGAAAAACTCCCGTCGTTGGTGATGGTCGAGGTCTCGGCGGAGGCGCTTCCCAGGAAAACCAAATTGCCGCTGTTGGTGTTGTTGATCGAGGCGCTTCCCGCGCCCGCGTTGTTGTCGTAGGACAAATAACCGCCGACGGTGATCGAGGCATTGCCCGAGGTTGAATTGTCGAGGAACTTCATGGTCCCGTCGTTCCGGATAGCCAGGTTTCCCGCGGAAGAGCTGTTGATATAGTAAAGATTGGCGTTGTTAAAAACGCCCCCTGTCCCCAACTGGCCGCCCGTGTCGACTTTCACCGTCCCGCCGGCGATGGTCGTGCCGCCATCATAAGTATTGGCGCCCGAGAGGGTCATCGTCCCGGCTCCCACCTTGGTGAAAGAACTGCTAAAGGCCCCGTCGTCGATCGCTCCCGCAAAAGTGGCGCTGAGATCATTGGCTCCGACCGCCAAGGCGTTGGGCCCGATATAAAAAGAACCGGCTCCCGCCAAGGAACCCACCGTCAAGGCGCCGTTGTGGGCCCCCATGTCGATTTGTCCCCCGCCATTGACGACGAGGCTCGAGGTGCCGCCCAAGGAATCGTCGTTGAAAAAAAGTTTCGCCCCATTGGTGGTGGTAATGGCGGCGGCGCCGGCGGTGGAACTCAGGGCGAAAGTCATGGTGTCATTGTTCGTGACCTGGGCGTTGGCCGCCGTGGAGCTGTCGGTGAGGGTCAAGGTCGAGTTGTTGGTGATGGTCGCGGCGTTCAAGGAAGCGTTGTTGATCACTGAAAAATTGGAGTTGTTCGTGATGTTTGAGTTACCGGCGTCGGAGTTAGTCTTGAAATCGAGATTACCGCTGTTGGTGATAGAGGCGCCTCCCGCGGTGGAGCCTCCGTCGAAAATGATGGTCCCGCTATTGGTGATGCCCGCATTCGCGGCCGTGGCGCTGGTGCCAAAACTAAGGAGACCCCCGTTATTGATGGAGGCCCCGGCGGCGGAGGATGTATCTTGAAAAGAAACGGAAGCGTTATTGAGGATCGCCGCGTTGTCCGCGCTGGAGCTGTTGTAAAAATTGACCTGACCCGTGTTGAAAAGGGTTTGACTGGTGCCGGAGCTGTTGGACAGGCCCGCCCCAAAAAGTGAAAGATTATTCCCGTTGGTCCCGAGGGTGTAAGAGGGAGCGGCCGCGCCGAACTGGATTCCATCCACGGAAACCGCGGCGTTCAGGACGACGTTCGTGACACTGGAGGAACCGAAAACCGCCGTGTCGGTGGTAGCATTGGGAATCGTGCCAGGCGTCCAGTTGCCGCTCAGGTTCCAGGAATTGGATCCCGAACTGCTCCAGGTTTGCGCCTGAAGGGGCGCCGCCGCAGCCGCAACCCAAAGGGCGGCTATGCTCGCGAGGCCTAGAAGATGAAACCTTTGACGGGGAAGGTGAAATTTCATTGTTCCTATTTTACCAGACAGGCTAAAATCCAACCCATTCCATGGAGGAAAAATCGTGCCCCCAATCCTAAAAACAGCCATAAAAGCAGCTAAAGCCGCTGGATTGATCCATAAAAGGCATTATGGACTGGTCCGGAACATCCAATTCAAGTCCCACAACAAGCTCAACCTGGTGACGGAAGTGGACACCCTTTGCGAGAAAAGGGTTCTTTCTATACTGAAGCAAACCTTTCCTGGCCATAATTACTGGGGCGAGGAGAGCGGAAAGGACAAGGGAACCTCCCAATATACCTGGCTGATCGATCCCCTCGACGGCACCACCAACTACGCCCATGCCTATCCCTTCTTTTGTTGTTCCATCGCTTTGATCAAAAAAACATCCCCTCTCTCCTTGCGGGAGAAGGACAGGGTGAGGGGTGACTTAAAAACCTCTTACGAAATCATCGCCGGCGTCATCTACGACTCCCTCCGCGACGAATGTTTCTCCGCCGAAAAAGACAAGGGCGCCTTCCTCAACGGCAAAAGGATTCTCGTCACCAAAACTTCGGACCTGAAGCAAAGTCTCGTCTGTACCGGTTTCGCCTATCACGTGATGAAAACCAAATACAACTTCAAGAATTTCGAGAACTTCGTCATGAAATCCCAGGGCGTCAGGCGCGACGGCTCGGCTGCCATGAATTTGGCTTATGTGGCGGCGGGGCGATTTGAGGGATTCTGGGAGAGGGGGATCCAAGCCTGGGACATGGCAGCGGGAGTTTTGATGGTACAGGAAGCGGGCGGGAAGGTAACGGATTTAACCGGAAAGCCTTTTGAATTGATGGGTGAAAACGCCTTGGCTAGCAACGGAAAGATTCACCATCAGATGTTTAAAATTTTAAGTACTGGAACCGACGAAAAAAAATGGATCGCCGATCATCGCCCTAGATGACTGGAGGCCTCCCCAAATCGGACTCGAACTTTTCGGTCACCGAAAATTGAAAAAAACCCTCGCCATCCCCATAAAGTCCTGCCGGAGCCTTCGGGAAGAAATGAGCACTCCGATCGTGACACCCAGATATAAAAAAGCGTAAACGTTGCGGACATAAACGGAAGAGACTCCCACCCAAGGTTCAACCAGGGGATAAAAAGCCTGGGTTATAAACAGGATGAAAAGAATTCCGGCTTCCTTCATGCTGAACCGCAAGTTGGACAGGATCACGACCCCGAAAAGCGATTGAGCCGAGGTCAGGAAGACCTCCGCCATTTGGCGGGAATCCATGGCCATGGAATGAAATCCTCCCCGGGAAAGGGTATAGGCCAAGGGCAAGGCTCCGACCAATAGAGTCCACTGGTTGACCGTCGAGGAAATGATGGTGTTGAAACTGGCGGTAGGCTTGGCCTTCAGCGCGAACAAAATAGCCACGAGAAATTCCGGCGACTCGGAGGCGATGGGCGCCAGCCACTGGACCAGGATAAATTCCTCGATCCCCCAATGTCTTCCCAGCGTCAACAATCCCTCGGCAAAGGGATGGGACGCGGCGTAAATGGTCCAGGCTGCGATGGTGAAAAAGGACAAGACAAAAATCCTTCGTGGAAATTTCGGCCAGCGTTGGATGACGGCCACCGGGCCTTCCGCCTGGGGTTCATGGGCGCCGCTCTTCAATAGACGCGAAAAATAAAAGAGAAATAACCCGAAGAAAACTGCCGTGTCGATGAGGGATAGGGTTCCTTTGAGGGGAATGAGAAAGGAATATAGGGTCGCCGCCAGCAGCACCCCCGTTTCCAGGCGCATCCTTTTTTCCAGCACCACTTCTTGTTTCCGAAACTTCCATGCGTAAACCAAAACGATGAGGGCCCAACCCATGCCGATCAAAAGCCTGTTCCCCCCCGTCATATTCGCGACCGCGAAAGGTATATAAGCAGGGTTTTGCCCTCCCTGCCAGGCGAAATAGATGTCCACCGCGTATTCGGGCGCCACCGCCGCCAGGGAGAGGATGCCGAGGGCCAAAGCCGGGGGAATATCCACTTCCGCCACTTCCGCGGCCCAGGACAAAAGATAAGCTGAAGCGAAGATGGCCAGTCCCGGCAGAAGGGGTTCCCAGGGAATGGGAAGCTGGGGATAGAGAAAATGGGTGATGGGCCATTGTAGGGCGAGAAACGGCGCGAGAAATAGGGCCAGCTGGTTCGTCAGGGAGATGTGGGGAGTTTTCTTTTTCATTTCTTCTTTCTTTTATACTCGGCGTCATTGCGAGGAGCGAACTATACGGCGAAGCAATCTCAGTTTATGGGTTGTTAAAATGTGTTGGCTGTAGCCTTTGAAACGCCATATTAAGTCACCCTCATCCTAGCCTTCTCCCCTCAAGGGAGAAGGGAATAAGTTCAGCGCCATCTTGACTATTGCATCAAGCGGCGAGGATTTTTGTGCATTTTTAATTCCTAACTACTAACCCCTCATTCCTAATTGCTTTTAGGTTGTCCAACCTGCGAGAAATTCCTCAATGAGAATCGGTAAGTCGTCATGATAACCGCCTTCCAGGAGGGAGAAGACGGGTACATGAAGGCTTTTGAGGACCATTCCGATTTTATGGTAGTCCTTCCTCGTCAGACCGAATTGGGTTAAGGGGTCTTTCTCGTAGGTATCAAAACCCATGGAAACCCCTACCAGGTCCGGTTTGAAGGCCATGATTTTTTTCAGGGCTCCGTCTAAGGCCGGGAAGTAATCCCCTTCTTTCGTGCCTGGCGCCAAGGGATAGTTCACGCAATTCCCCTTCGACTGCCTTCCCGTGCCTGGATAGGCGGGAAACTGGTGGAGGGAGACATACATCAACCCCTCCTTCCCCAGGCAATAATCCTCGGTGCCATTGCCATGGTGGCAGTCCAGGTCCAGTACGGCGATGCGCTTGGCTTTGCCCTGTCGTAGCAAGTCCTGGATGGCGACCGCCATGGAGTTGAAATAACAAAAGCCCATGGCCTGTTGGGGAGTGGCATGGTGGCCGGGTGGACGCATCAGGGAAAAGGTCGGGGTTCCCTTTAGGCTTTCTTCCGCCGCCTGGAGCGCCGCCCCCGCCGAGAGAAGGCTCGAAGCGTAGATGCCGGGGCCTCCGGGTGTGTCCGGGTCAAAATAACCCTCGGCCTGGACCAGGTTCACCAAGGAAATTCCGTGAACGGCCTGGATTTTCGCGATCGGGGCAGGGACCGGCTCCTCGAAAACAGAGGCCGGCAGGATGGTTTTTAAATATTCCAGGGATCTCAAAACCCTGGCAGGCTGCTCGGGATGGCCGGAAATATCGTAGAGGCCGGCCTTGGGAGTGGAAAGAATTTTTAAATTTATTCCAGTCACTGCGTTTCACCACCATGGCACCAAGACACCAAGGACGGCAAAAAATTCATGTACAAAGACTCTTTTTTCACGGTTCTTGGTGTCTTGGTGCCTTGGTGGTTCATTTCGGAAGGTTCTTTCTTATTTTCCGCCGGCATGGCGGCGGAGTTTTTCGGCCAGGAGGTACTTGTCCAGGCGGATCACGTCCTGTTTATTGATGGCTAATATTTTAAGACCAGCCCGGAAGGTGGAACCATTGCTCCCGGAGGATTCGGCGTCCGCACGGATCACCTCCGCGATGAGGGTGATCGGAGCCGGGTAATTGGGAAGGTAAAGGTGGATTTCCAAGGCCATGTCCGGGGGAAAAGCCACTTGGCCCACCAGGGACATGCCCCCCATTGAAATATCCCTGGTCACGGCGTGGACGATGGCGGATTTCTTGGATAACTCGGGAAGCTGGTCCGTGGTGGATTCCCGGTAGGAGGGGTTGGAAAGGGTGCTTAACAAATCGGCTTTGGGGATCAGGCAATAGGTCACCTTGACCGAGGCGTCAATGCGCTCGAACTGACGTTTTTCCATCCATCCCGTGTGCAGGACCATTAAACACCCCTAAAATCCGTCCTCTGTCGTCCGTCCTTCGCCAAAACTTAAGCTTAAGCGGAGGACGAACAGCGAACAACTAAGGACGGGTTTGTCACTTCTTCCAATGAATGCAGGATACGGGACAGCCGTTCATGGCGTCCTGGATTTTTTCTTCCGAGTCCCCCTGGGGATTATAAACTTCCGCCAATCCATCGGAGGTCATCCGAAATACCTTGGGGGCCTCCACCACGCAGGCCTCACAGCCGGTGCATTCCAAAGGGTCGACAAAGGAAATTCGGTTTAACTTCTTCAGATTACCCATAACGGCTCAAATTCCTGAATCTTGATGTTGGTACTAGGTCGTCCCTGATACCTTGCCCCTGGTGCCTGGAACCGGTTTATTAAAACTGGACCCCAAACGAGGTGCTTCCGGCGATATCCGCTCCGTTGGATTCCCCCACCACGGACCACTTGAAACCTTCACCCAGGTCAAACCCAGCGACGAATTTGGGCTCAAAAACCGTTGGAACTGCTGAGGTCGCCACCGTGAAATTGGCCGCGGCGCTGCTGGAGGATCCTCCCGTGACATCCACCGTGCCGGCGGAGGACATGGAGGAGGAAACGCTTCCCGAGTTGCGTTGGAATCCCACTCCCACGTAGGGAAAAATCATTCCCAGGTTTTTACCGACCATGATTTTAGCCCCGAGGCTTCTCACGTCCCAATTGAGGGAATAAACGGAGGTGCTGGACAAATTGGCGTTATAGGTCGTCGAGTCATGGGTATCCGGGTAGCTGCCGCTCTGGCTCACCTTGGTGGTAAAAGCCATGTTCCCGTTCATCCTGTCCCAACTCACATCCACCGTCACGGTCGGCAATTGGAGGCCGTCCAAAATTTTGTAGCGCAGGTCCAATCCCCACCCCGTGTAATTGGCCGCGAAGCCGAAATCCGGCAGGTTGATCTGCGGCAGGATGGACAAGCGCAACCCTAAGTCCAAGCCGTTCATGAGACCCACCCTGGCGGTCCCCACGGGAAAAGGGATCGGAACCACGGAGGGAATATTAAGGTTGTCTTTCCCCGAGGCCGCCAGCAAACTTAAATTATTGAGTCCCGGGACCGCGATAAAATCCGCGCCCAAACCCACGCCAACTTCCACCCTGGGCCCTAGGAGAAGGTCAAAAACACCGGGCGGGGCGCTCCATCCCAGAGTGGAAAAAAATCCTAGGCTCTTGGCGAAGGGACTATTCACGGTCGCCGCGATGGTGCCGTAATCGGCCGCCATATCCGCGACGAAGTCATCCGCGGGAGTAGCGCCAACGGGAGCCGAGAAGGCCGCCGCCATGGACAGGCCCAAACCCAGTCCCAAGAGGGGCTGACGTGAAAACATTTTTTCCCTTCCCCAGGCGAATAAGATTTAATAGGCGCCAACAAACTTACTCTAAGCGAGGATTCTGTAAATGAAAAGTGTTTACGTTAAAACAGTTGAAATATTGGCGAAATTGGAGTGGCTTTGAATTGGACTGACGGTCCTTTGGTTTTGGGCCAATTCGTGGAACGGCTTCATCGATTTGGGGCTACCGTGATAGTGGGCGGCCGCCGGGAATATTGCCATGTTCCCAACTCGGGCCGGCTGCGGGAACTGCTTTACCCAGGCGCCAAGGTCGCCCTGGTAGACCACCAACCTAAATTAAAAATTAAAATGACCCGAAAGACCCGTTTTGCATTGCGCTTGGCTTTTTATCAAAGACGTTGGGTCTGCATCGAGGCCAACATCGCCCCCAAGCTCCTTCACGAGGGTTGGAAAAAAGGCCTGGTACCAGGACTGAAACCCTACGACCAACTCCAGGCGGAAGTTTCCTTCAGCGTCCATACCCGCTTTGATTTTCAAGCGAGAAACTCCCAAACCGGTGAGAAGGCCTGGGTGGAGGTTAAGTGCGCCACCTTGGTGGACGAGAAAGGAATCGGGCGTTTTCCCGACGCTCCCTCGGAGAGGGCCTCCAAACACCTGCGGGAATTGACGGCCCAAGTCCATCGGCCCAAAACCAAATCTTTTGTTTTTTTTATTTTACAGAATCCCTTGGGAAAGGCGATGGGACCCCAGGACCAAAGGGATCCCATCTTTGGAAAAACATTGAGGCGGGCTTTCCGGCGGGGTGTCATCCTGGAGGCTTTCCGGGCTCGGGTCAATATCAAGGGAGCGAGCCTGGAAAGGCGAATCCGGGTTTTATTGTAAGTGGTACTTGACCACCCGGCTGTTGCCGTTGTCGGTCACATAGACATTGCCGTTACCGTCAAGGGCCATGGCGATGGGATGGTTCAACTGCTGGAAAGCAGTACCGGTCTGGCCCCATTGCGTCAGGTATTTTCCGTTGGTGTCGAACTCCTGGATACGGTCGTTCCCGGCGTCCACCACGAACACATGCCCGCTATTATCCAGTTTCACGTCGGTAGGGTTGGCGAAGCTGCCGTTCCCCGTTCCCACTTGTCCCCAGCTGGTGGTGGTCCTGGTTTGGACATTGAATTTGGTGATGTTATTTCCCTGATAATCCGCGACGTAAACATTGCCGTCGCTGTCCGCCGCCATTCCGATGGGATAATTGAACTGTCCGTCCAGGTTCCCGTTTTTGCCCCACGGAACCGCAGTCGAGGAACCCAATTGCCAAACCACGTTGGAAATGTCCGAGACCAACAGCCCGCCGTTCGGGTACAGGGCCACTCCCACCGGATAGGAGAAGCTGTCCCCGCCCAAGGAGGCGGAATCGAATTGTTTCACGAAATTTCCGGCCGCGTCCATCTCCTCAACCCGCCGATTGCCCGAATCGGCGACGTACAAGAGCCCGTCAGCGCTCACGGCCAAACCGAAGGGATGCTTAAACTGGCCCGCTCCGGTTCCCATGCTTCCCCAAGCCGTAACCGCGTTCCCGTTGGAATCGAACTTGAGAACCTGGTTCCCGTCCACATCCACCACGTAAATGTTATTGTTCGCATCGACTCCCACCCCCGCCGGGGAGCTGCCGCTGCTCCATTGGCTGACAAAGGAAGCTCTTTCGACCTGCGTACCGGGAGCCACTGCCAAGGAGGTATTGGGAGCCGAGGGCAAATTGGCTTTCGTACAGCCCAACGGCCCTCCCAGTAGGAATCCCGCCGCTAAGATCAGTAGTAATTTTTTCATTCGAGCACCGCCCCTTTGTTGTTGGTCTCCGGGTTTGAACTTCAAACTTCAATTCATTCCGGATGCCTATCCTTAAGGCAACGGTTGTGCCAAGTGGAAAGGGACTTATTCACTGAAAATATTGGATTCTACTGGGAGAGGGGAAAGCGGAATTTGGGTTAAAAGGGAACGAGCGGGTAAAAATGACTCAAGGGGTTTTGACCGAGATAACCGCATCATGAAACGGCCGGGAAATATCCAGGCCAGGGGCCGCTATTCCGCGTATGACGCGAGGGCCATTTCCTCCACAAACGATCTACGGACCTGTTGGTCCAATAAATAGCAATCGGGGCAATCATGGATATGCTTTTGGATCCATTCCAATTGTGAGGGTGTAAGCTGGCGTCGGAGATAGACACTGTAAGCCTGATGAACTTGCCGACAATCCATGGTTTCCCCCCAAAAAAGGTATTTTCCACGAAAGCTTTCAAATGGCGGTTAAAAACATACCCCATCACGAACCCATTTCATAACAAAAAATGGGCGCCGGGGAATCGTGAAACCTTGGGAAGTAAGGGGAAAACATCTGCCGAATCACCGCGGAGAACCAGCGACCACAAGGTTTGGCGGAAAACACTGGAAATCGGAAGCCAGGGAGGGGAGGGGATTTTTCACGGCCTCGTCAGATTCGGCCTTATCTTCCCCTCAAAAAAGAAAAGGCCGCCTCATTCAAGAAGCGGCCTTTTTTCAACTGACTTTTAACTAAAACTTATTCAAACCCGTAGAACGAATAAGGAATCGACTTCGAGTCCTTGACCGTGCTGTTGACGTAGACATTTCCAAAGCTGCTGTCGTACATCCAACCGGTCGAGCCAGTGTTTGGCACGCCGCTGCCGGCCGTCATCGTCACCAAGGCTCCAGCGGGACTCTGGGCACCCGCCACGAAGGCCGCCGTCACCTTCACTGGCGAAATGTTATCCAAGTACCTGCTGAAAGAGTAGGTTGAAACGGACGAAAGAGTGGTCGGCCAGA
>Ga0265319_1000674_pt1 | contig 22298 bp, 25 predicted proteins | sample 4824metaG_FD_192443 | JGI IMG/M metagenome (GOLD analysis project Ga0265319, IMG submission 192443) | Rhizosphere microbial communities from Carex aquatilis grown in University of Washington, Seatle, WA, United States - 4-8-24 metaG | ecosystem: Host-associated > Plants > Roots > Rhizosphere >...
ACGCGCTCAGCGCCTGCAAGAACTACTCGAGCCCGGTGAAGATCCCAGCGGTCGGTACGCACGTGCGGATGTCCGGCACATGGGTGATCGACAATAAGCACGCGCGCTGGATGGAAATTCACCCGGTGTTCTCCATCATCATCACGCAATAACCATGGGGCACTGCGAAGAGACACTCGCGGATCTCAGCAAGGCGGCCGAGCGCTCCTCGTCTGTGCTGGTTGCCTACTCAGGCGGCAAGGACGCGATGGTGACCATGGATCTGTGTGTGCGGTCGTTCAAACAAGTCCGCGCGTTCCACATGTTTTTGGTCCCCGGGCTCGAGTGCATACAGGCCATGATGGACTTCGCCAAGTCCCGGTGGGGCATCACCGAGATTCTCCAGTATCCGCACTTCTGCCTGCCGAAGCTGTTGAAAGCCGGCATCTACTGCCCGAACCACTACTCCCGCGACAACCTGCCAGAACTGCAGTTGACGGACATCTACGGCGCAGCTATGCACGACACCGGTGTCCACATGATCGCGACGGGCGCCAAGAAGGCGGACTCGATCTTCAGGCGCAAGAGCTGGCAGCAATTTGAGAAAGATTACCTCGTTTATCCGCTCAAAGATTGGAGTACGCGCGATGTGCTCGGCTACCTCCAGCTCCGCGGCCTGCCGATGCCGTCCATGAACAAGGGTCACCAAATGAGCGGGATTGACTTGACAGCCAGAGACCTTTTGCGCGTCCATGACGAATTTCCACGAGACTTCGCTAAGCTAGAGGTGGTATTCCCTTATGTGGGAGCTGTTGTAAAGCGGAGGGAGTGGCATGGAATCGCAGCATAAAGGTTTCTACTTTATCAGTGGGGCATGGCTGATTGCATGGTGCCTGATCGTTGGAGGCGCGCTAGCGGTCGGGATACATGCGCAGCAGCCTAAACCGGCGACCGCTGAGCAGAAGGCCCAGCAGTGGGGTGCTCCCTGCTATCAAGGTCTCGGTCTGGAATGGGTGTGCGGTGACGGGAAGTCCACGAAGGGGAAGCAAACCAGCCACGCGCAGTCCAGCCATCTGCCGGGCCACGGGCAATCGTTCGTTGTGATCGGCGACGACGGCCAGCCGGTGCTCACGGTGTACAGCGATGGCACTGTGGAGTTTCGCAAGGGCGTTCCAGTCACCGACGCTACTAAGCAGTTCGTCGAAGCCGTGCGGCAGATCATGCCGTGTTCGTCCACCCCAGCCAAAGCCCAATGAGCGAAGAGAAGAAAACGCGGAAGCCGAAAGCGGCGACGGCAGAGTCTGAATCGTCGACCTTCAAGGCGGACGCCTACCAGATCGTGACGATGAAGCGCTCGGAGCTCAAGTCAGCTGCGTACAATCCTCGCGTGATAAACGACACCGAGAAGAAGAAGCTCCGCGCCGGGTTGAAGAAGCACAAGATGGTGCAGCCGCCAACATGGAACAAACGTAGCGGAATTTTGGTCGGAGGTCACCAGCGGCTTTCGCAGCTCGATGTGCTTGCCGGCGGTAAAGACTACGAACTACAGGTGGCCGTCATCGACGTCACTGAGGCCGAGGAGAAGGAAATCAACATCCTGCTCAACAACTCGATGGCACAAGGCACGTGGGATCTCCCCAAACTTGAAGATCTTCTGCGCGATCCAGGGATTGACATCTTTGGCACCGGCTTCGACCAGCTTGATGTGGAGCGATTGTTCGGGTCCTTCCCCAAGGAAGAAGAACTCGACGTCGCGGCGCAACTTGCCAACGGCATGGAATACCGCGTGGTGGTGGACTGTACCGATGAATTGCAGCAGACTGAGTTGCTGGACCGCTTCGGAAACGAGGGACTGAAATGTCGCGCTCTTATTTCTTGAGTTTGTGAGGGCAGATTCCGCCGTTGCGATACCGGCCCGTATTGCAATTCTGGCAAAGCAATTGATAGTCGCGCGGAAAGTCAGCATCGCGAATGCATTGATAGAGGGTGCGCGGCCCATAGCTCCCCGCGGCGAGGAGTTGAGATCGATGCTCGCGCCCATTACCACTGACGTGATCGATGGTCAAGAACATACACTCGCGTTCGCCGCAACATGCACACTTCATCCCGTAGTGCCGGTAAACGAGATCGCGAAGAGCGGCGGTGTTAGCGCGGCCTCTCACTCGGAGTTTTGCGGCGCAGGCGGCACAACTCTTGTACCCTTTGCGCACCGAGTCATGTCCACAAATTGGGCACACGCCACGGGAAAGCAAATTGACGCGAAGATTTCGCGCATATACAGCGTTTTGCTGGGGATCTTTGTAGGGCAGGGCATCTCAATTATAACATTATGCGTTGTGATCTCATAGTCGAATCGGAACCGTCGCATTCTGCCCGGGCGAAGCAGCTCTCGGCCATGTTCGACGTCCCGCCGATGGACAAGTGCCGCATGGAATGGCATGGCGATATTCCGATTGAGGCGAGCGGCTGGAACGTCGGGCTGATCGTGGGGCCGTCCGGTTGCGGCAAGTCGAGCATCGCTCGTGATCTGTTCGGCACCGACTATCATCCGGATCTCGAATGGCACGGTAAGAGCGTGGTGGACGATTTTGCGGCGTCGCTGCCTATGGAGACTGTGACGCAGGCCTGCAGCGCGGTAGGATTCAATACGATACCGGCCTGGCTGCGACCGTTCCATGTGCTTTCGAACGGCGAACGCTTTCGGGTGGAACTGGCCCGCCGGCTACTGGAACTGCCGGACCCTATCGTGGTGGACGAATTCAGCAGCGTGGTGGACCGCCAAGTCGCGCAGATCGGATCGTATGCGGTACAGAAGTTCGCGCGCAAACACAATCGCCGCTTCGTCGCCGTGTCGTGTCACTACGATATCGTCGACTGGCTGCAGCCGGACTGGGTCTTCGAGCCGGCTACCATGACTTTGTCACGGAGGTTACTTCGGCAACGCCCAAGCCTCGATGTCACGATTGGGCGGCTTCCCTATTCCGCCTGGCGGATGTTCGCTCCATTTCACTATATGAGTGCGAAATTGCATCGCGCGGCGCGCTGCTATGGGCTGTGGGTGGGTAAGACGCTGACAACCTTCTGCGGCGTGCTGCCCAAACCGGTGAGCAACGGTCCGAAGAAGGGCACGGCGATCGCGGGCGTCTCGCGCGTGGTCACTCTACCCGACTGGCAAGGATTGGGATTGGCATTCGTGCTGATGGAAAAGTTGGGAGCGGCTTACGGTGCGATTGGCAAGAGATTTCGCAACTACCCGGCGCATCCGGCATTCGTCAGGGCGTCGGATCGGTCAAAATACTGGGAAATGAAGAAGCGGCCGGGCACGTTCAGCGTCGTCAGTTCAGCCGGCCGCTTTGGCGGCCGGCCCTGCGCAGTCTTCGAGTACCGTGGACCGCTCATGGCGGTGTCCGAGGCGAAGATTCTGCTTTCGGTGGCTTGAAGTGAAACACGTAATACGGACCCGTGGCGGCGCCGTAGCAATCAGTCAGGTCCGCGCGCGACACCAGCGCAGCAGCCAGCAAGGATGTGCGCGTGTGAATGTCCACACGCTCAACATTGAGCCGGAACCGCCCATTGATAGAGATAGAATCACCCGCCCGCAGATTGCGGTATCGGGGACCAAGGCGGATCTCGCACGTTTTTGTTCCGGCGAGGATCTGATCGACGAAACGCTGTTTAACGAATAGGAGCATGGGCCTCCGATCTGGCTTCGAGGAAGATCATGGCATGGTGATACCAACGATCGCGGGGCTCGACGGCGCCGTACTCGACGTCGTACCACTGGCGGGCGACGTAGCCGTACACTTTCCAGAATCCTTTAGGCATATAAAAACGACTATAGGACGCCAGCGCAAGGAAGCCAAGGACTTTACCAGCTAGGCAGTCAACAGGTTACCCGTAATTCCGAAGCGGCGTAAAAGACGGCTCTTGAACTGCTTGCAAAGCAGCTCGGGATACTTCCCGATAAAGGACAATCAGCATGAAATACACATGTGTAGTAGAGGGCAAGTCGACCGAGTATATCAGCCATCTGGAGATGGAGAAGGCGCTGGCAGCCAGGGGCTTCAAGTGCGCGAAGGACGACATGTCCGGCGGCTCGGCGTACGGCAAGGTGACCAACAACCTCGGCGCCACGGTCGGCCAGTGGACCAGGGGCTAGGGATCGGCTGAAGTCCGGTACCAAAATGATGAAAGGGGCTCACCATTACACGCACAGGCATGTGGACATGGCGCCCCTTCCCAAGCCTCGTAGACGGTCATGCAAGTGCGGAATTTGCAACCAATGCGTCGAGGACGCGAGATGGGAACGCATCTTCGCAGAGAAGTTCGAGGACAAGGACTACTACCGCCGGCCGGTGTCGCCGTCATTCGGTTCGACGCTGGCGGATCCAAATGGCGGCGACCAGAGGTTTAGCGGGTTGGTGAATGAGTGAGCTCAGGTCGATTCTCGATGTTCAGATGCGCTGTGACCGGTGTGGAGGAGCGGTTCGGTTGGGCGACGCGGTGCCATGTGCAGGCGGCGGGACTGGCTATGGTTGCCCGGTGGACGATTGTGGCGGCATGGTGTTCGAAAGTAGTCCAGCCGAAAGCGCAGAAAATAGCTGATTTATGGAGCACGTGGACTACTTGTTTACCATCTCCCACAATTTAGCCCAGGCAGTAGTGAGGCGCGCGGCCTGGAGCTGCGTCGTGTGCATCGGTATCGTACTAGTGACTGCAACGATGGTCGGGACTCCGTCGACTACCTTGGAAGCGTACACGTGGAAGTTGGCTGGCGCATTGTCCGCAAGCGTCACCTTCCAGCCGGATTCCGCGAGTTGCCGTATCGCCAGCTTGGCGGTTGGAAATGTTGACAGAACGAATGCGGTGTACTGCTCTCGGTTCATCATGACGAAGCAAACTCCGCCGGCAGCGTCGCCAGAATATCGTAGGGTCGCTGCTGCTCAATTGCCCCCTGCAGCTCGCTTGCCAGAATTATCTCGTCTCGATAGACGTGCAGGCAGTCGAGGTGATGAAGCAGTGGGGATCGGTCGACGCCGGCAATCACTGGCGTCTGCGCCAAGCGATCGAGTAGCTTCAACGCAATCTGAAAGTGACGGTGGCACATGGCCGGCGCCTCCTCCTTGCACAGGAGTAGCAGGCGCTTCGACTGTTCATAACCGGCCAGCCAGCCAATACCTTCTGCTGTCGCTCCAGCGCCCCGGCCGCCGAGGTTCTGACCTTGCCAGGCATATTTCTGTGGGAATAGCTGGCGGAGATGCTGACCGCCGAAGCCAGGCCGGCGACTCTGCGGGATCGAGCGGCTGTCGACAAGCAAGTCGATTTGCAGGTGCTCCATCAGGCGCACGAGACGCGGCGGCTGCATGTGATCGTATCCGATGGTGTAGATGCTCACAACCCGAACTCCTTGGCGCGAGCCTTCAGTTCACGGGTAGCGGCTGTGAGCCCCAGTTTCCGTGCGACATTCTTCAGGTGAATCTTCACCGTTCCGGAAGCAATGCCAAGGGCGGCTCCAACCTCTTTGTGAGATTTACCAGCAATGATTTCTCTGGCGACCTGGGTCTCCCGGTCGGTGAGGGGAAGCGGAGATTTCTCGGTAGCGTTCTCTGTCATGAAAGGAGTATATCATATAGGGTATACTCTTGCTATGGACAATTTGACAATCTATGGGCTTGAGGCAAGTGGAGGCAGTGAGGTGAGGTCGCAGCAACGTGTAAACAATCCCGTAAACCCAAAAAAGCGGAATAAGCGGAAGCCACGGGAGACGCCTGCCCTGAATTACGGGCAGATCATCGACATCGTTCAAGGGAAGGAGGGCGTCGATGGAGACCGGGCAATCGCGGAGCATATTCGCAGCCTGATCCGCAAAGGCAATCAGCGCGCGATTATTAATTTGGCACAACTTGCGCAGCTGGCTGAGCATCATTGGACGATTGACGAGATCGCGGCGTTCTTCCGCGTGTCCGAGAAGACAATCGATGTGTTGTTGAAGCAGGCGCAGGTGTCCGATCTGTACACACAGGGCAAGGCGCGCGGCCGAGGAATGTTGCGCAGTGCCCAGTTCAAGGCGGCCATCAAAGGGAATGTCACAGCCCAAATTTGGTTAGGCAAAAACCTCTTAGGGCAGCGCGATTCCTTCGAGGTAAGCGGTCCCAACGGCAGCCAACTGCAGGGGAATAACACCTACATCACGCTGGACTATTTCCGGCTGATGGCGGCGGTAGCGGACGGCAAGCTGCCGATCTCTGTGCTGGATCGCAAGAAGGATGAGGAGCAGAAGCAGATCGATGCCGCGTAAGTCCTCAACGGTCGTGCAGGAGCAGCCGGCGAAGTCGCGTGTGACGCGGCGCCCGGTGCGCTCCCAGCAGTCCGAGGAAGCCCATGGTATGACCATGGACGAGGTCATATCGAACGTATCCCCTCATGGGTTCGCGGCTTCGTCGCTACACCACGATCACTGGGAGAAGCCGAACGCTATTCTGGACAGCATCGCGGTCAACCGCAAGACTGCGGTTAAGTCGTGCCACGCTTCTGGGAAAACGTTTCTGTCGGCCGACGCTGTGCTCTGGTGGATCAGTCGTTGGGATTCGGCGATCGCCATATCGACGGCGCCAACCTGGAAGCAGGTACAGCATCTGCTGTGGGGAGAGATTAGATCCAGCGTGCGCAAAGGGATCTATGGGATTCCTTCCAGCGGTCTGACGTCCACCCAGTTGAAGCTCAGCGACAAGAATTACGCGCTCGGGATATCCACCAACGAGGGCGTGAACTTCCAGGGCTTCCATAGCGATCACATTTTGTTCGTGCTCGACGAGGCGCCCGGCGTCGACCCGGCAATCTGGGACGCGATCGAGGGCGCGGCGGCCGGCGGGCATGTTGCAATCCTGGCGATCGGTAACCCGATCGTACCGAGCGGGACGTTCTACGACGCGTTCAATGCCAAGCGCCACCTGTGGAACCGGTTCACCATCTCGGCATTCGATACGCCCAATCTGCAGGGAGTGAGCTACACATTCACCGATCCGATCCTGCAACGTGAAGTTACGCTCGGCAGCGGCAAGGACATCATGAGCCTTTCCGAGCAGGAACTAAACGAGAACGTTCGGCCATACCTCGTCACTCGCGGCTGGGTCAAAGAGAGGATCATCGATTGGGGTCCCGGACATCCACTCTTCGACTCGAAGGTCTTGGGCGAGTTCCCAGCCGAGAGCGAGTTCTCGCTAATTTCGCTTCGCTGGATCGACATGGCCAAGTACGCCATCGTCCCGACGTCAGAGAAGATTCGCTTCGGGCTCGACGTGGCAGGTCCAGGTGAGGCTGAGACTGTGCTCATTGGCATGCGCGGGCAGCGGATGGAATCGCTGAAGGCATGGCCGCATGCGGATCCGCGCGGCGAGATTGTCGCCATCCTGCGGCCGTTCTTCGAACGCGGCGAGCTCGAGCAGGTGAATATTGATTCAGCCGGCATCGGGTGGGGGATGTATCTTCACTTGCGGGACATCTTCGGCGGGAGCATCATCAAGGCCGTCAACGTCGGAGAGGGAGCGTACGACTCGGAGCACTTCGTCAACCTCAAGGCCGAGCTGTATTGGGGATTGCGCATGCGGTTCAAGGATGGGGCGATCGCCGGCGAGTTCGACGACGTGCTTCAGGGGCAACTGGCCTCCATCCTTTACGAGCACAACGCGCGCGGTCAGGTGAAGATCGAAACGAAGGACGACGCCAAGAAGCGCGGCGTACCTTCCCCTGACAGGGCTGAGGCGTTGATGCTGGCTACGGCCAAGAACAGCATGCCGTTGGGGTTGCTTGGGCACGGACAGGCCGAGAACAAGGCGGCAGAGACCGAGGAGCTGGACCGGCTTGTGAAGGCTTCCATTACCGCGGTGCCGGTAGTTGGCGTGCAGGTTGTTGAGCAGAAGACCGCGACCGCGCCAGGCTCCAGCGTCTGCCCAAAGTGCGCGTCGGATTGCATCTCTCGGATACCGGGCGGATTCCGGTGCTCACAGTGTGGAGAGCAGTTCGGGCAGGCTGTTGTGGCGCCTTCCGCCGGTGGTGGGCGTGGTGGTATGCTGAATGGCATATGATAGAAACGCTCAATAAGTTTCTGGTTTCGTCGCAGGGTAAAGCAATTCTGATCATGAATCCGCCGCGCACTTCAATTGCTGCCGACGATGCTCTCCTGCTTGCGGCGTATCTCGTGTTGATGGCCGAACACGAAGCATCGCAGCCGTTCGAGGCAGTGTTGAAAGCCGTGGGTGCCTGTTGAAACGCTGCTGTCGCAATTGCGAGTGGTGGGACGGTGGGGGCGATGAGGCTGCGAAGACGGCGCTCATCGGCGACTGCGGCAACAGCCTCTCTCCGCGGTTCACCCCTGAGTGGGACTTTGAATGTCCGGAGTTTCTTGCGATCACAGGAGTGTCTCAATGAGCCCAGCCGCCGTCCACGAGATTCAGCAGCAGTTCGTCGCTATCCGTCAGGCGGTAGAGACTATCGCAGCAAATACGGCGGTATCGAATTCTCCAGGCGTCCCGCTGGCCACACAGGTCGGCGAGATGACGCGGCTTCTGGATTCGATCAACACCAAGTTTCAGCAGGATGAAAGCTTGGAGGAGTTGAAGGCCATTCGGGCAGCCATTGAGGCCATGAGCGCGAAGTTGGACGGGTTGGCAAAGCCGGACGCTGCGCAGCAGTACCCGGAACTTCGGAAGGGGAATCGACGATGAGCAACACTGCGAACACAGATCCTCGATGCAAGGATTGCTGGTTCTTCAACCTGACCGGCATGAGCAAGTCGGAGGGAACGTGCCGGCGGTATCCTCCAGTCCTTGTCCACATCGAAACAACGAAGTGGCAATTCCCAATCCTGTCAGCAGGCGAGTGGTGCGGTGAGTGGAAGGCTCGCGGAAACTAGATGGACCCGAAACCTGCACATGCGCCAGCAATGCCGACACCTCAGCCATCCAAGCGGGTAATCGTCATGCCTGTTCACCCATTCAAGCGTAAGAAGGCCGCGTAAGATGGACAACATCGCCGAGCAACGCTACGATCCGTACAAACGCGTGGGGGGGCTGTACGTTCCCGAGACGCTCGCGGCGGAGCTTCAGAAGCCGGACATGGTGCCTGGCTCGCGGCCGTCTGGCGTTTCGGCCGCTCCGCCGAGTGCTCCTGCTCCAAAGCTTTCGCGTCAGGTGCGCCGGCGGATGGCGAAGAACTTCGCGGTCGGGCAGGTGAATAATCTCTTCGCCGGCAAGCGGATCAGCAAGAAGAAGGCGCTGTTGCCGCAGGTGGCGCCCGAGTTGGCCGAAAAGGGTTTCGTCATTCCCAAGGTCTAGCAATGAAGATCCAGTATCCAGGTCCGCTCATCACCGGCATCATCGAGGTCCCGAAGTGCCAGCCATGATCCACAAGAAGTTCAGACCCAGCACTGACCTCTGGGTGTGCGAGCACGGGGTATCCTATCCCGACGTCTGCAAGGATTGCCAAGCGGCGAAGGAAGCTGCTGGCGTCACCACGCGTTCCGGTTTCACTTTCTACGACCAACGGTAATGAAGCTCATCCGTAAATGGCTGGCCGGTTTGATCTGGGCAATCATAGCGCGCATGTACCCGCCTCCAGATCCAGTCATCGACGTCAACGAGAAGTGCCCAGGCTGTGGGCATCGGCAGGGCAGGCTTCGCTGTGTTGGCGTCGAGACTTTGGCCGGCGGTATTCGGGATGGCGTGCCTGCCATTGTGCAGATGGAGCATATCTGCGCAGTCTGTGAAGCGAAGTGGTATCAAGACCCGGTGTTTAAGGGTGAACCGCGGAAAGTAGCTGAACAAATTCACCCGTCTCACATTCTGCAGCAGCGTTCGTAGCGTTACTCCCAATCAAAACCTGTGGCAAATCAAATCAGGGATCTCGGGCCGATAGCCGCGGCGCTGGGACAGATGGCTAATCGTCTGTATCAGCCCCCATCGGATCAGATCCCAGGGAACAATCCGCAGGCGTGGCCAGCCGCGCTCAACCCCGTCTCTCCTCTCGGACGAAACGGCTCCCAGCCTCTGTCTATCCCCTTCTGGGAAGGCATCAACCTCAACTACACGGTAAGGTCCGACTCGAAGTTCAAGCCGGAAGACCTGCAGTTGCTGGCCGCCTACCCGCTGGCGCGCATCTGCATCGACAACACCAAGGACGTGCTGGGAAAGATCCCGTGGAAGATCCAGCCAAAGGTGAAGTTTGGGGAGTCGAGGGAAGCGCATTCCAAGCGATCACAGGGCGACCAGACCGTGTTGGCGCTGAGCCGCTTCTTTGAGTATCCGGACGGTGAGAATAATTGGTCTGAGTGGCTACGGCTGATCAATGAGGACATGCTAGTGCTCGATGCGCCGGCTGTCCAGATCTGCCGGCTGCGAAATAAGAAGGTCGTCAAGCTGCGCGTGCTGCCGGGAGAGGATATCACTCGCTACGTCGACGACAACGGCGACATGCCACAGGAAGGACCAGCCTTCGCGCAGCTTTGGCAAGGGATCCCTCGAATTAACCTAACGGCAGACCAACTTGTGTATCGGCCGCGGAACTACTTCCACCGCAAGGGCGTCATCGCCAGCTACCTTTTTGGGTACGGGCCTACTGAGGCCATGGCGTTGCACATTCAGATTGGTATTCAGCGGCTGCTTTTCGTTTTGGCCTACTATACCCAAGGGAGTATTCCAGACTTCATTCACGTCATCCCTGGCGGCGCCGACAACAAAGAAGTCAAGACGGCGTTCGAGTACACCAATAGCGTTCTCAAAGGCCAGCTCGACAAGCGGCGCGGGTACATCCCAATTCAAGGGTTCACGCCGGACGGCAAGGATCAGTTCCTCTTTCCGAAGGAGAAGCTGCTGGCCGATGCGTTCGACGACCTGCACATCCGATACCTGTGCTACGGATATGGATGCTCGCCGCAGCGACTCCTCCGCATGCTCAACCGGGCGACCGGCGAGGCGAACCAGGACGCAGCTGAAGACGAGGGTGTAGATCCGTTCCGCCAGTTTGACCAGGACTTCGTCAACTACATCATTCAGCGTCGGATGGGCTTCCCCGACTACGAGATGGTGCTGTCGTCGAAGCACGATACCGATGCGGTCAACCAGGCGACAGCGGATGCCTCAGATGTCGGGTCAGCCCTTATTCGCATCAATGAGATTCGCGAGCGGCGCGGTCTTGATCCTGATCCGAACCCACTGGCCAATCAACTCCTGATGAAGACGGTCAATGGCCTGGTCGCGCTCGGCACTCCTCCCCCTGTGCCCGGCGGCGGTGGCGGCCCAGAACCAACGGCCGGGGCGCCCAAGCCCAAACCCGCGGCGGCAAGCGGAAAGTCTCTTTGGGAAGAGACGATGCAGAAGGGTATCGAATCGTTGGCGGTTCGTGCCAAGTCGGCCGCGTTCGGAGTGCTTACCAAGTATTCGGAAGAACAGCCTCGTGTACCAGCCGGCGGCGCAGGTGGCGGTGAATTCGCTTCGCCTGGCGCTACTGGTGGCAAACAGCGTTCTGAGAAGGCTCTGCGAGCTCTGAAGAACTTCGTTCCCACCACAAAGGCAGACCACGCCAAGGCCGAACTGCAGGAGCAGCGCTTGGCCAGAGGTCTCGGACTGGAACGAACGGGCGACAATCAGCCATTCGATCTGGTAGGGAACAAGGTGGCTGTAGAACTTAAAACGCTCATTTCGAACACCAACGACAAAATCACCATGCGCAAGGACGCGCTCCAGCGCAAAGTGGAAGCGGCCAAGAGCATGAAGGCCAAGATGTATACGGTTGTGGCGGATGCGCGCGCGGGCTCTACCAAATACTTCGTGCGCGAAGGAGTCGGTTCATTCCGCCTTTCCAGCATGACTCAAACCACGCTGAACGAATTGAAACTGATCCTGAAAAAATGAGCTATTCGATCGCCAACGAGACCAAGGATTTAGGGCAGTTCGCCAGCAATCTGGGCTATGGTCAACTGGTAGACGCTGCAGAGGGATACTCGCACCTCGAAGACCTGATCCATGACGGCTGGACGGAAGACGTGGTGGACCTGGTGTCGGACCTGCGGCAGCTCGCGGCCGACACAGAGGATGAAGACGTATCCTCGACGGCGTCTGGGCTGGCCGATTTGATCGATGGCGAAGAGATCGTGGTGGTCCACGACGGAACGACCAAAGAAGATCCAGGCGAGGGACACGAGGATACTGGGATTGATGGCGCCGGCAAGGTTCAGAAGACAGGAAAAATCACCAAGCTTGTGCGGAGCCACAAGGTAGAGCGTGCGCAACTTGGGCTCAAGAACGTTCTCACAGAGTTCCTGCGAGACGCTGGCAAGCACGTGGCAGCGAAGATTCGCCAGTTCGGACACAGCGATAAGGCCTCGAAGGCGCTCGCCAAATACTCATACGGTTCGACTCAGGTAGACATCGATCCACTGAGCGACATCGGCATGGCGATGGCCGCGCTGAGAAGTCAGATAGAAGTGGCGGACCTGGCCGGCAAGGGACTTGAGCCTGAAGCGCACGTAACAGTGCGCTATGGAATCATCGACGACGAATACGATGAACTGCGGCGTTATATCCGCAGTCTGCGGCCGTTCACTATGACCTTCGGTCCGCTCGCTGCATTCCCACCGACGGTAAATAGCGACAACGCCGCTGTGCTCATCCTGCCAGTACAGTGTGCCGAACTGGAGACGATCAACGCGGAATTGGCGGACCACGCGCACTTCAAGGAAGCGAGTTTCGTCTATCGATCACACGCCACGATCGCATACGTGAGGCCAGAATCTGCCGCGAAGTACGTCGGCAAAGACATAGGATCTGGGCTGTCGTTCGTTGCAGCGTCCATCACGATATGTAGTAAGGACGACACGCAGGAAGTGGTACCACTGGAAGGGACTGTCAGTAAGGCAGTTAAGTCATTCAAGAAAGCCGCCCCGGCGAGCGATGTAGAGGAAATGCTCAACCGGGTTCTGACGATCAACTGGTCGGAACTGCCGCGGCGCGTTACTGAGTACCTCCAGGAGATTGCGCAGGATACCGGATCGCGGGCGCTTCTTCAGGTGCGTTCGCACGATTCGGACATCATCACGGACGTCAATGAGGCTGCGGCGGATTGGGCGGCGGAGCGCGGCGCCGAGATGGTTGGAAAGAAGTGGGTCGACGGGGAGCTCGTGGACAACCCCGATGCGCGCTGGGCGATCTCGGAAACCACGCGTGAAGACCTTCGACGCATTATTACAGACGCCTTCGAAGGCCCGATGACGATTCAAGAGCTGGCGGATGAGGTTGAAGAAGCCGGCGCATTCTCGGCCAGTCGTGCTGAAATGATCGCTAATACGGAAGGCGCGCGCGCCGAGGTAAAAGGGCAGCTCACCGGGTGGCGGGAGAGCGGGGTCGTTGATAGGGCGCAATATTTGCTAAGCTCTGATCACCCTGAAAATAGTGATTGCAATTGCGAGGATCTTGCGGAAGAGAACGGAGGCATATACGACTTAGCTGACGCTCCCGAGGTCCCTCAGCACCCGAACTGCCTCGTAGGGAATGTAGTCGTATCTGCCAGCGGAGTCGAGGCGGCGATGAAACGATGGTTTGAGGGGGAAATCATTGTCATTCGAATCGCGGGGGCAGCCGACATATCCGTTACTCCAAATCACCCGATACTGACGCGGAGAGGATGGGTAGCTGCCGGACTGCTGCAGATCAACGATGAGGTTTTGCAGTGCTCTGACCCAGCCGCAGCGGTCCGTCTTGTTAACCCAAACAATAACTACATGGAGACCGGCATCGAGCAGATATCGGATACGCTTTTGATGGCGTGCGGCGGCTCTACCGCTACTGTGCCATCCTCCACCGAAGCATTCCACGGCGATGGAATGGCTAATGGTGAAGTCGGGGTTATACGGTCCTACGGCCATCTGAGTCGAAGCCCCAAAGCGTTTGAGAGCGTGTTGCACGCGTGTTTCACTGTCAGTGAGCGGAATGGGGTTACTTTCTCTGGAGATGGCGCGGAGGCAGAGTTCCTCAAATGGAGCCACTCTACCACGGACGGCAGCGTGCGCAGCATTAGCATTCCCTCTTCTCTGCTCAGGAGTAAACCTGGAATGTCGAAGAATACCAACCTCGTGGCCGCTGCGAACTATAAGCCCGGCGCTCCGGAACGCTCTGAGCAAGACGGTATGGCTGGTTCCAAGCCTTTTGGCGATGGAATACGCAGTATCTCCGGACATGTATGCATCGTGCAGGAGCGGGAGGTCGGCGCTGGAGAATCCTCGGATAAGGGCGTGATGCTCTCCAAGACTGCGACAAGAGAATCCGGCTGCCATCATGACGCGGCCTATGACTTTACTGGTGACTCCGATGCGCTTGGCAATGTGGCTGAGCGGCTCTCCAGATTGATGCGCCCGGTTAAACTCCTGGACATTTTCAGGCGTAAATTCGTAGGCCATGTCTTTAATCTCCAAACAGATACGGGGTTTTATTTCGCCAATACCATTATAGTGCACAACTGTTGGTGTGCGCTAGCACCGGTTTTGATCGGCGCTGAAGCGCCTGGGAGTGAAGACGATGAATAGGACGATTCGCATGCTCGCGGCTTTGGCCGTGCTGCTTCTATCTCTGAACGCGCAGACCATCGTGCGATCGACGGCGGTCTACCAGCGATCCTACTACACGTTGCCTGGCTACACGATTCCGTCTTCGCTGACGTGCATTGTTGGCTATGCGTCCACCTGCAAGATCGTGATCACAAAGACGTCGAGCAGTTCCGACCCTGCGGTCTGCATGGTTGACTTCACAGCCAATGGTCAAACCGTTGTGTTCCAGGATCTGAACGGCAACGCATGGATCAACGCAGTGATTGGAACGTCCGGAACGCCAGTGCTGCAAACGTTTACCGTTGGAGGACCTGACGACAGTGGTTGCCGGGTGTTCCCTGGCGGACTGTATATTCAGGCTACCGGAAGCGGAACGACAACCCTCGGGCAGCTTGTGGTCAAGTTCAATCCGTAGAGGCAAACCATGAAAGCTCTCCTATTCATGCTGCTGATAGCGGCAGGTTCGATGTGTGCTCAACAAGGTGGCGGGTTCTCGCAGATCCCGCCAGCTTCGTCCGGCGGTGGTGCTCCAAGCGGAGCGGCTGGTGGTTCGCTATCTAAAACGTATCCGAACCCTGGGCTTGCGCCTGACGCCATCACAAACGTGTGCGTTTCTTCCGGTGCTTCAGGCACAGCATACACCTGTACGGCCTCCCAAACGATCGCCAGTTGTACTTCTGGCATGCAGATCCTGTGGACCGCCGATGTGGCGAATACCGGCACCACCCCAACCCTCGACGCCGGCTGCGGCGCGAAGAGCGTAAAGACGCAGGAGAATGCCGCGCCCTCAGTCGGATTGATCGGTGTGGCTTCCGTCAACCGGCTCACATACGACGGCACGGTTTGGAGGCTTCCGGTCATCGTCGGGAGCGCCACTGGGGGAACAGCGACAAGCACTCTTACGGTGAAGAATACGGTCCTCAACGCGGACGGCTCCATCCAGGGCACCAACATCGCTACCCCAAGCGGGGCGACTGGCACCACCCCGAAGCTCTACCCCAAGGGTGGGCAGTGGTGTCAGTACGACGGCACAACGGAGAAGTGCGGACTTGGCGGCGGCACTATTCCCTCTACAGGCATCGTGGTTTCCAACGGCACAGCGTTTCAAACGTCGTTGACCACTACCAGTGGATTGCAAGGGGTTACGTTCACGGCGGGAGTTCCGGCACTGACGGCATTGGGAACGGCAGCTACGGTCAACACGGGAACCGGTGGGGCAACGGTGCCGCTGCTGAACGGGGCGAATACGTGGAGCGGCATCAACAACTTCAGCGTGGCGTTGGATGTTTTTCACGCGCCCACGGCATCCAACTGCACAGGAAGTGCTCTCGCGAACTGCGGTACGTTGTCTATCGGCGGTGGACCCTTCGACGGGAGCACCACAGGCAAGTTCGTGGGATCGACCAGCGGCACCTCGATAGCGGTGAATGAGGCGTCGGGGTATGTGGGGGATTTGATGAATTTGCAGGTGGGGGGAGTGAGTAGGTTTCAGTTAAGTGCAGCCGGGAATATTACCGGAATTGCAAATGTAACTTTTGGAACTACGATTGGAGCATATCCAGCGACAGGTTTACAGCTTGGAAGTGGCATGCCTTTCCAGTTTACCTCTTCATCCTCTGTTGGGGGTGGATCTGACACCAGCCTCTCCCGTGACTCCGCAGGAGTAATCGACTTCGGCACCGGCGCACAGGGCAGCACGGCGGGAAACTGGAAGGCTACGGCGGGCGCTACCTTGGCCGTGGCAACCTCAGCCCTGAAAACCTGCACCGCAACCACTGGAACTCCTTGGCGGGCGGCGGTGAACGATGCAACAGCCCCTGCAATCGGCGTGGCGCTTACGGGTGGTGGCACGGTGTTTGCGCTGGTCCATTGCAGCCTAACCACGGGCACATACATAGTGGACGGAATCTAACTGTTCTGTTTTCTGAGAGGATATCAACATGAAGACCTTTTTTCTCGCGCTTCTTTTTTCGCTTCAGATGTTCGCGGCCACGGTGAGCAGCATCACCTGTTCTGGCCAGACGGCAACGGTAAACGCCACTGCTCATGGGCTTGTCGCCTCGCAGGGTTTCAGCCTGTCGGGAACGGCTGGAACTTACAACTCAACGGTAGGCACGGCGGGCGGAAACGTGACAGCCAATTCCTTCACTTTCACCCTGCCCACAGGAACGGCCTGCTCTGGGTTCACGTCTGGCTACACCGCCGTCGTCCCAGCCAAGCAGATTATCGAACTGGGAGCGAATGCGAATCCCAGCGCGGCCACGGTGACGCTGAACTATCTGTATTGGTTTTCGACGGCGTATCCAAACCCCTTGCCCTGCACGCTGCCGGTGACCTCTGGCTCTCCTCCCGTGACAACCAACACTGGCTGTCCACAAAGTGTCTGGCCGGGAGCGAGCGCAGCAGAGAACGCCAGCATCGCGGCTGGTACAACGGTGGAGATTTACGGACAACTGGTACTACCCGCTACGGCTTCAGCGGCCACGGCGTCGGGGCAGGCCGTAACGCAGTACAACGCCATGCAGACAGGGTTTGCGAGCTTCCTGCTGGCGGGCGGGTATTACTGGAACGGCGCAACGTGGGCGAATCACTAAGAAGACTTATGACAAACTTCAAACGACATCTTCCCTGGCCCGTCGCGGCCCTTCTCTGCATCGGCGCAATGGCGCTGGTGATGCACGCACAGCCGCGAACAATCGACTTCACCACTGCACTCGTTGGCCTGGATGGCAAGCCGATGATGAATGGCGACCCCAAGACTCCCGTCGCGCTGACCCTCGGCGAGGTGTCGGTCACTGCCCTAGAGGCTCAACTGGAGGAAGATCGCACGGCCACCGGCGCGGACAAGTTCAAGCGGGATGAACTGGCACGTAAGGTCTACCAGAAAAAAAGCGTGGCACTGACGGCAGAGGAAATTGCGACTATCAAGGACCGCATCGGGAAGTCGTTCGGCGCGATGGTGGTGGGGGCGGCGTGGCGGCTGCTGGACCCGGCAGTTTCGCCCGCGAAGTAGGCAACGTAAATTTGCGTGAACGGTGCCTTTGCAAACAGAAGCAACTAGGCAAAATCGATGCCAGATACCTACAGAGAATTCCAAAAGTTCTTTAAGCTCGCGATTGTCGACGCGCAGAGCCATCGTGCCTGGGGTATCGCGACATCGGAGGCGGTGGACAAGGCTGGTGAACTGTGTGATTACCGAGACACCAAGCCGGAATACCAAGCGTGGTCGCAGGAGGCGTTTGATTCGACGACGCGGGCCGGGCAAAAGCCATCGCTGGGAAACGTCAGGCTTCAGCACGGCTTGGAGATAGCCGGCAAGGCCACAAAGCTTGAATACCGCGACGAGGACAGGGAGATCTGGCTGGAAAGCGAGCCGCTGCCAACGATCTGGCCTCTGCTGGAAAACGGGAACGTCACAGGCTACTCGCAGGGTGGAAAATATCTCTATCGGCGCTGTAACGTGTGCAGGACGGAGATCTTCGACGGTAGCTATTGTCCGAAGTGCGAGAAGGTTCAGATAATTCGGTACAGTGCTCGTCCATCGGAGGTTTCGTACGTGGATTCGCCATGCCTTGGTGAAGCTCGTTTCGAGTGGGTCAAAGCGGAACTGGCTGGCGCGATGTTCAAATACATCGGCCCCAATGGTTCTACCGAGCTTCGCAAGTTCTCCGCTATCGCCACCATCATTGACCCAGCCAAGGCGGAGAAGACCAAGCGCGTGGATGGCGAGGATCTGACGGCGAGCGCGTTCCTGATCGTGGTTGACGCAGCAAAGACAGATACATGGAACCTGCCATGGAAGTTCTCGACGGACGCGAAGACGAAACGCCATCTGCGCGATGCGCTCACCAGGTTCAACCAGCTTAAGGACGTCCCTAACGCCGCGAAGAAGAAGGCTTGGAAGCGGCTCATAGCGCTCTGCAAGAAGTACGACATTGAAGTCACCGATGAGCACGCTGGCAAGGCCGCGGCTGGCGCCAGTTGGCCGTCCATCGATCTCTCCCAGTTGCGCAAGCTGCAGAAGATGGCCGGCGGCTCGCTGAAGCTCACTATGGAAGAAGTGGAGTCGAGCGCGGCCACCTGCGAGCAGCATGCCGGGGTGGCTGTCCTCGATCGAGTCATCGAAAAGGGATCTGATGGGTCATTCCTGGATCTGTTCAGCGAATGCTACGCAGAGATCACTGGCGAAGCGTTCAAAGCGCAGCCACGTCACCCTGGCGGACAGTTCGCCTCACGCGCCTCTGGCCCGATGCACGATTGTTTGACAGCGGCTGGTTTCGAGCATTCCAGAACTGGCACAAGCAGTAATGTTGGCGGCGAGAGCCAGGCGTCCAGCCACTACACTCACGAAAACGGAAGTTCTGTTAGCGTGGCCCAGGATGAATCCTGGACGCACAGCGATGGCAAAGGTAGGAGCACATCTGGTAAGGGCAAAGACGCCCTGGAGACACATCTTCAGAGCTGCCGCAGCCAGAAGAAAGCGAGGACTGTTATGGACCTTTCAAAACTGGCGCAACAGATTCGGGACATGGTCAGCTCCGACTCTATCGCCATCGTCGACATGGTGGACGGCAAAGTGGCCGCGGTTCACACCAACGTTCGAAAGGACATGTTCCACATTTCCGTATTGGCCCAGTTGCTCCAGGAGATTCGTTACCTCCAGCAATCGGTCCAAATGGAAGGTGAGTACGAAGGAGATGATCGCGACTCTATGATCGCGGTCGATCTCAAGGCATGGCTGGCAACCGGTGTAGCCATCCTCCAGGATGTAGTCACCGATGAAACGAGCGAGCTTTTGGCCGCCACAGGCAAGGCGGTACTGAACAGCAAAGGAGAAGAAGCAATGTTTAAGAAGAACTTCGAACTGCTGAAGGCGGCCCACAAGAGTCTGTCCGGTCACTTCAGTAAAATGGCCGCGCACAATGATAGCGCGTCCGAAACCCACGATGCTGCTGCGGAGAGCCACGGTGCTCTCGCAGATGCGCACAAAGCGGCCGGCAAGGCGTGCAAGGCCGACGTCGGTGACGACGACACCAACGCGTCTGGGGCTGCTGTGCACAAGGCAAGCGTGGCCCACCATGGCATTATGAAGGCCCATCACGAGAAGATGGCCAAGCTCTGCAAGTCGATGGCTGATCACTGCAACAAAATGGCCGAGTCCCACAACGCTTCCGAGAAAGCTCTTGGGGTCGCCATGGAGAAGGCAGAGGATGGCACTCTGACGATTGTCGAGGTTCAGAAGGCAATCGAGACCGGTCAACAGGCCATGCTCGATGGCGTCAAGGAGTTGCTGAAGACGGCGGCGCCGGCGCAGGGCGTCACGGTCGAGCAGTTCGACACGTTCAAGACGGATCTGACGAAGACGATCGGCGAGAAGGTGACCGAGGAAATCGGCAAGCTGCCGGAACTGACGAAGGCCAAGAGCGGCGCGGGATCCACCGACACCAAACTCTTCAGCCGAGAGGGCAAGGAACTCGACGCTTCCAAGACCGAGGACGACGACCCCTTCAAGGGATAGCTCAATCCAACACGACTTTTTGCAAGCTCCACTTTCCCTGCGCGTGCCAGTCGCTGGGTATCGACGGCTGAGCGCGCGCAGGAAACAGTAAACCCCGCAGTCATTTTCCTCTTGGAGGTATATCAGTGGTCACATACACGAAGGCCGCCAACGTTCTCGCGCCTCATCGCTACATGATGATTCGAGCGCAGACGGCCGAGATCCGCAAAGCATGGCAGAATTCGCTCAGCAAGGCCGAACTGACGAAGTTCGAGCACTTCCGCGACAATCAACTCCAACTGCCCCGCATCAAGCCGGACCATCCGGAATTCGACGATCGCGTCGCCAAGTTCTTCGCCGAAGTGGAAGAACGAAAGATGGTCGTACGCAGCTTGATGACGGAAATGGTCCACGCCAAGCATCCCGAGATGCGCAAGGATGGCGTCACCACCACGACCGGCTTCAACTTCTACGACTTGCGCCCGGCCGTCCGGTTGCTCTATCCCGTGAACGTTCCGTTCCGGAATAGCCTTCCGCGCGTCGGCAAGGTCAACGCTGGCGTGGGCACGGTGGCCCACTGGCAGGGGACCCGCAATCCCGGCACGCCGTATGCCGGCGCCTCCGAAGGCAATCGTGTAGCGGTTGGAACGCCCGACGACATCCCGTATCTCGCTTTGTACAAAGAGATCGGCGTCGAGCGTTCGGTCACCTACACCGCCCAGTTTGCCGGCGAAGGCTATGCCGACAACCTGGCAGACGAGCACATCCGCGGACTGCACAGCCTGTGGCTCCAGGAGGAAGGCATCATCCTCATGGGCAACTCCGGTGTCAGCACCGGTACCAATGGCTTCCAGCTCGCCACGGCACCCACCCCGACCACTTCTCTGGTCGCTACCAACCTCGCCGGCTCCCTGCCGTACACGACAGCCTTCACCACGTCCAACTACGTTTCCGTGGCTGTCGTGTGCCTCACTGCTCTGGGCAACCCGGTTAACAGCCAGTACGGGTACGGCGTCTCTCCGACCGCCACAAACGGTCTGACGACCTCCTACATCCGCAACAACGCCGATGGATCGACCGACAAGATCTATGGCGGCATGTCGGCCATCTCCGCAATTTCGGTGACGCCACTCCAGTGCACATCCGGTAACCTGACGGTAAAGGCGATCATCCCGACTGCCAGCCTGCCAGTCAAGGGCTGTTTCGGATACGCATGGTTCGTCGACGTCGAAACGAGCAGCACGGGCAGCCTCGCCAACGCCAAGCTCGCCGGCATCACAACCAATCCGAGCGTGCTGCTTTCCGGCACCGCGATCGGCACCCAGGCCGGCAATGCCAGTGGACTGAACGTCGACAACAGCGCTCAACCGCTCGACTTCGACGGCCTGTTGACCTATGCCGCCAAGACCGGTGGCTGGACGGATCTCTACGGCGCCTCCCTGACCTCCCAGAAAAACGGGCGCGTCACCGAGATCGAGACCATCCTGTTCAACATCTTCCAGCAGTTCCAGACTCAGCCCGACGAAATGTGGTGCTCGGCCGATGCCGCGTTGAACCTCGACGCCGCCATCCGCTACAACGGCACCACCGCTCCCGGCTTCCAGTTCATGTACACCCGCGACAGCCAGAACAACCTCATGGGAGGCTTCGTCGTCAGCGGGTATCAGAGTCGGTACGCGGTCAACAGCCCCATCGGCGGAAACGTCATCCCGATCAAGATCCATCCCATGCTGCCGGCCGGGACGATCTACTTCCACCTGAAGACCAACCCCTGGCCGCACTCCCGCGTGGACTTCGTTTGCGGATTGATGATGCAGCGCGATTACTACTCGATCGAGTGGCCGCAGACGTCACGCGTGTGGCCTTTTGGGACTTACTGTCATGAATGCTTGGCGATGGAGATGCCGTTCATCCCAGCTGTCTTAACTGGTATATCGACATTCGTTGGCAGCTAATTAAGTTATACCACGGGCCGCGCACTTAGTTGCGGTAGCGCGGCTCGTGGTTATGGCAGATGCTGCCAAGTCTCACGAGATACAATCTGGCGCACGGTCATATAAGGCATTCCGAAATGACGACCAATAGATCGCATGGATTCGGAAGGATGGCTCTTAGCATACTCGCGGATGGCAATGACTCTGTCCGGAGTATATTTCGGTCTGCGATATTCAATATGCAGCCTAATCGGATGGTCGTCTCCTCGTTTCAGGCACTCTGGTTTAGTTCTGC
>Ga0265319_1000676_pt1 | contig 22239 bp, 16 predicted proteins | sample 4824metaG_FD_192443 | JGI IMG/M metagenome (GOLD analysis project Ga0265319, IMG submission 192443) | Rhizosphere microbial communities from Carex aquatilis grown in University of Washington, Seatle, WA, United States - 4-8-24 metaG | ecosystem: Host-associated > Plants > Roots > Rhizosphere >...
AAAGCTCCTCGATGCGATTGGCAAGGTCGTTGGCCGTGGTGACCTTGTCGACCAGCGGGGCCTGGGCCCTGATCCGGATCGTCTGGGCTTTCAGCCAGAAAGCCCGCCCGGCGACGACACCGACCTCGCCCACCCCCAGCAGCACCAGCGCGATCGCACAGCCCGCCAGGACGCGCCACAGGATCAGGTCGCGGGCGCGTCCCCGGCGCAGGGTCGCCAGCTCGCCCTTGTCTCGCACGTCGAGGGCCGCCGAGGCGGCGACCGGCAGGCGGGCGGTGAATTCACCGGCCCGGAAAAGCAGGATCTTCTCGTCGGGCGAAACCGCGATCTCCGGCGCCGCCGTCAGGTCGATCACGGCCCGGCTCCCGCCCATGGCGCGGAGCAATTCCTCCCGTGCCTGCGCCCGGTCGGCGTCGGTCGCGTCCGCCGCCAGCGTGCAGGTGCGAACGGCCGCCGGGATCGTTCCACTGTCCCAATAAAGCGCCGTGAGGCCGTCCGCCGAGGGGAAGAGCAGCGTCGTGGCCGGCTCATGCTCCACCCCGAGCAGCGCCGTGAACGCCGGGGCCACCAATTCGGCCTGGCCCCACCCCGCGGTCTGCTCCGCGGAGAAGCGCTTGCGGTACGACGCGAAGACCAGCGCCTGCGTGGCGCCGGGTGTCCAGTAGTAGCCGTGATAAAGCTGCGCGGGCGGGAACGGGGAAAGGGTCTCCAGCGCGAGTTCCACCTGCGAGGCGGCTTCCGCCGGCGTGGCGGCTTCGGTCACAGGGACCAGCCGCACGAAGAAACGGTGATCGGGCAGCAGCACGACCCGTGGGGCCGGCGGTCCGGATTTGATGAAATCAAGCAGCTTGGTCATGCGGCGGGGGGAGGCGGAGGCGGGGCAACGGGCACAGGCTCATCATTCTCGTGAATTTCAAGGACTGTAAAGGGGTAGTTCAGCTTCGGCGGAGTGGTCGTCCCGTTCGCGCCGCCCGCGGAGTTGTTGGTCGACGTCGAATTGGCGCCGGCAGTGGTCGGGGCATTGGTGTTACGGGAACTGTTGGCAGCCGGCGTTCCGGTTGTCGTGGCAGACGCCCCGGAAGGGCTGTTGGTTGCACTGGATTGCACGGTTTGCGCCGCCTGCGCGCCCGGGATGGTCACAACGGCATTGAGCCGGTAGGTCGCGCGGCCGTCGTGGACCGTGATGATGATCCGGAGGGCACTGATCGTGGTCGCGAAACCGGTCAGGTCGCCCTGCCCGATGACCGGGGCCGCATCCCGCGTGTTGCGGAAATAGCTCGGGCCCTGGGTCTGGTAGTTGCCGGCGCCGCTGACGAAGTCGCTCAGGTTCTGCGGCTGGGCAGCTTCAAAACCGCCCAGCGCCATCAGCACATCCGGACGCGCGGCATTCAGGTTGGGCTGGCGGTAGTTCAGCAGCGAGAAGTCCGCGACAAACTGCCGCCAGAGATCGTTCGGGCGGCCGTCGTCACCGTAGAAGACGTCGCGGGCGACGTCGATGGACGCCAGTTCGTCGAACGAACGCAGCGACCGCCCGGGCGGAGCGTAGGGGATCGTCGCCTGGTCGTAGTCGGGCGTGAACGTGCCCGTCGGGGCGTAATTCGGCTTCATCCAGCTCAACAGGGCGTCGGTGAGCTTCTGGGCGTCGGGCTGCGTCATGTTCCAGAGCTGGAAGAGCGCCATCAGGGTGGTGCTGTTGACATTGGGGAGCGGGAGCTTGCCGCTCTCGTCGTCAAAGGCCACGTCGACCGTGCGGCCCGCCCCGGGGGTATAGTTGGCAAAGGTCAGCGGATCACCCCACCCCTCCGACGGGCTGTGCAGGGCGCCCACGGTCTGGTTGAAGCACGAGAGCACGTCCAGCGTGACCTCGAGCGCGGAGTAGGCTTCCTGCCGCAGCCGGCGGTTGTCGGCATCCCGCGCCGCCACGATCAGGTCGGTGCTCGCCTTGTCCAGGAAGGTCGTCAGCGCAAACGCCGTGATCACCAGGGTGACCAGCACGATCACCAGCACCGATCCCCGGGTAAATCTGATCGCGGATTTCTTCATGCTCAATAGGGCGGCAGCCCCTCCGGATTGGTCGGCAGCGAGATGACCGTGTCACGGGTCATGTTGTCGTAGGCGAACGTCAGGCGCAGGCGCTGCGGAATGATCGGCTGGCTGTTGGCGTCCTTCTTCAGTGCCGTCTCGGTCGACCACGACTTGAAATCGCTGTCGTAGTAATCGTAGCTGAGCGTCTTGACGAGCGACGAGATGACGGTCTCGCGCGGCGGATCCTGGGTGAATCTCGTTTCCAGGCTTGAATGCCAGAGGAGAATGAGTCCCTGGCCGTCGCGCGCCTGCAATGAACACACCACATCGGGCAGAGGGTGGTCCGGCCAGGCCACCAGCCGGCTGCCGGCGGGCAGGTCAAAGGTCAGGAGATTGTCGGAAATGCCGGTCGTCGGCGTGATCTCCGGCGCGGTGACCGCAGCCTTGCCGATGGGCATCGCCGGCGGCAAAGTCGCCGCCCGCAACTCGCGCTGGAGGTAGCGGGTCACCGCGACGACATGCTGGTCAAACAGGCGCTTGTCCGTCCCGCGCCCCCAGAGTTCACCCATCGAGAACACCGCCGTGTTCATCGCGATCAGGAGCAACGCGACCAACGCGAGCGAAAGCAGCATCTCGAGGAGAGTGAATCCACCCCGGGAAAGATCGCGCCGGCATTTTGGCAACGGGCGATTCATCCGCCGGTTCCTCCCCGCGGAAAGAGATTACCGGGGAACTGATTTCCCCCGCCATTGCCACGCGTTCCGCCATTGCCGCCCTGTCCGTTGCCACCGTTGCGGCGGCCGCCTCCCGGGTTGCCCGTTCCACCCGGGCCGTTGAAGCCCGGTCCGCCGCCGTTGCCGCCCCGGAAGCCGTTTCCATTTCCATTTCCATTTCCGCCGTTGCGGCCACCACCGCCGCCAGCGCCGCCGCCGCGTCCGCCCCTTCCGCCGGCGCCACCGCCGCCGCGTCCACCACGCCCGCCTCCGCCTCCACCCGCGGCCGGCGGAGGAGCCGGGACGTAGCCGTTCGGCTGCGTGCCTTGCATCTGGGCGATGCGGTCCTTGACGTCCTGCAGGAGCTTGCTGCGGGCCACGGTGTCCGTGGTCCAAGTGGGCCGGAGCGCCTCGAACGTCTCGGTGAATTTTTCCGGTTCCGGCACGCCCTGTTCCGTCACTTCACAGTCGAAGTTCACGGTGAACAGATCGGGCATCGTGGCGTCGGGATCGATCGTGGCGGTCCACTTCACATGGCGACCATTGGTGGAATCGAATTCATCGCCCGCCTGCGCCTTGACGGGGTCGGGCTCCGCAAGGAGCACGGCCCGCGCGAATTTCACATCCTCTTCGGCTTCGCGGCTCTGGGCGATCCCGTGGTAGCTGCTGAGAATATTGACGTAGGCCGACAGCAGCACGACAAACGCCATCGCGAAGATCGCCAGCGCGACCAACACCTCCAGCAGCGAGAAGGCTGATGTCCGGCGGCACCGGCCCGCACCGAAAGCTTTCGCGACGGCATTCATCACGTTCCTCCCTTGTCCGACTCCAGGATCGGAGCGCAGGTCCAAGGATCGACGTTCAGGTAGCTCGTGGCGCCGTCGATCCGAAACTGCACCTTGAACGGCGAGCAGGTGCCGTCAGGGAAGAATGTCACGTAGGGAATGGTCTGCGTGTCGACCAGCACGCCGCCAACCAGAATGGCGCTGCCGTTCTTTTCCGCCGCGACAAAATCGATCTGGATGTCACCTTCCCCTGTCACCGGATAGCTTCGCACGCCGCTGTCGGTCGTGGCTTTGAACGTCTTCTCCTTGGAGTCAAAGGTGAGGCGGACCTCAACGTTCTTCTCGACGGCGTACTGGCGTGAGTCCGTCAGCGCCTTGCGGAACACCTCCGCCGGGGTCGTCGGGCGGTCGCTGAGCAGGCGGGTGGAGCCGCTGATCAGGACGGCCGAGAGCAGCGCGATGAGCGCAAGCGTGACCAGGATCTCCAGCAGGGTGAACCCGCCGCCGATCCTCCGTGGGAAACGCGACGCGCCGGGAAAAGGGCCGAAACCCGATTCAACCTGCGTCCGGACCTTCAGCCGGCCGGATGGGGACGGCATGGTGTGCTCCTTCTCATTTCTGAGCATCACCTTCAGTCGGCGGCGGCCAGTTGCCGATGTCGTCCGCCGTGCCGGTTTGACCATCAGGGCCCATGGACCAAAGATCATACTCACCCTTGTTATGGGTGCCGGGGTAGGCGTACTGGTACTCGTGACCCCATGGATCGAGCGGGACCTTGCCCGTCGGCGAGTCCATGTAGGCCCGGCGCCAGCGATCACCCTTGCCCGGGGGGGCCACCAGCAGCGCCTGCAGGCCCTCGGCCGTCGTAGGATAGTCGCCTACGTCCAGCTTGTAGGAAAAGAGCGAAGGCTTGAGGCTGTTCTGCACAAACATCCTCGCGACATCCTCCTGCTTGTTGCTGAAGATGCCCTTGATGTTCGTGACCGCGAGACCGACCAGCAGACCGATGATCCCGAGTACAACCAGGATCTCAAGCAGGGTGAAAGCGTCCCGGGAGGAACGCAGCTGGGCACGGCGGGAATGGGCGACTGGGGTTGGGGATAGGAAACGCATGGCGGTGGGCACGATAAGGGATAAGGTGTGGGTGTCGAGACGCTCGCGACGGCCGGAAAGTTGCAAGTTTAATGGCCGCAATTGCCCCTCGGCCGGCCGCGGAGTCCCGGGCGAGCCGATTTCCGCAGACTCAGCTGGAGTGACGTCTTGGCAGGAGCCTGCTTGCCCGTTCGACGGGCTCGGGTCCCCGGGACAACGCTATGGGCTCAGTTTGGCGTCATCGGTCGTGCCGAATTTCCGGTCCGGGCCGGCGGAAATGATCTCCATTTGCGTGCCGCTCAGCTGATGAAAGCGGAAGGGGGTTCCCCAGCGATCACACAGCTCGCCCTGCGCATTGATCGCGCGATGGTTCCGGGGAATCAGGGCCAGCTGCAGGCGGTTGTTCCCGAGGAGTGCCGCGGTGATCTCATTGTTCTCTCCCACCGGATTTCCGTCGTGTGGAAAATTCGTCTGCCAGGCCTGGAAGATCTCGTTCAGCACGTGCAGGTCCGACTGGATGTTGCCGTCCGGCGCGTCGAGCGGATCGGCCAGCGCGATCCGGTCCTCGGCCGGCACGGATGGGACTGGCGAAGTCTCCCCGGCTGGAGCCGGCATCGGGCCGGAGTGAACGGCCGCAGGCGGAAGGGCGATCGGCGACGGCGCCATCGGCGAAGACACGGGCTCCTTTTCCGGGCGAAACCGCCACCAGCCGAGGACCAGCAAGAGCACGACTGAAACCACGAAAAGGACGCGCCGGTTCATGATCGAGGGTGAATGGGTGCGGGCCGCAGAAAAACTCGGCCGGCGTCTTTCGTCGTCCGGAGCTCGCAATGATTCCGGAATGCAGAGGCCGGGGTCGCAAGGATGGAGGGAGGTGCCACGTCCCCGTCGCATCGGACGGCAACCGAGAGGTCGCCGCCCCAACCTAAGCGAGCGCGCCTCGCGGCCCCGGCTGCTACGTCCGCCTGCATGATCCCTCTCAACCCAGGAAGCCGAGATTCGGATTTGCGAAACGCCCGATGTTGGGCAGCACCACGGGCAGATTTGTCGCGCTGACGCCGAACCAGCTCGCGAGGGTCGCACTGTACTCGTCCACGCTGGTGCTCGGGATCCACCGGCCGCGGCCCGTGTCGTCGGGCCCGTTGATCGTCCAGCTGGGCATGCGGCCGTAGATGTCGCCCCCCTTGAGGGCGCCGCCCATCAGGAGGTGGTGGCTGCCCCAGCCGTGGTCGGAACCGTCGCCATTGGTGTTATAGGTGCGCCCAAAGTCGGAAGCGGTGAAGGTGGTGACCTGGTTGTCGGCTCCGAGCTCCTTCGTCGCGCTGTAGAAGGCCGCGAGCGACTTGCTGACATCGGCAAGCAGGTTGGCATGCGCGCCGGTCGCGGTGTTGCCGAGCACGACCTGCTGGTCGTGCAGGTCCCAGCCGCCGATGCGGGCGAAAAAAATCTGGCGCTTCAGCCCCAACTGCGGCGCGGCCGAGATCAGGCGGGCAATGATGCCGAGCTGCCGCCCGAGGCTGCTGTTGGGAAACGTGGTCGCGAAGGGCGCGGTGCCGCCGAGGATGCCGGCGAGTTGGGCGCTGTCCGCCACGGAACCGGCCGTCACCCCGGAAAAGGCGGTCGCGAAGAGATTGCCGTTTTGCGCGGCGAGCAGATCGTTCTGCGCCTTCGTGCGGACGCCGGCGGCCGTTGTGGTGACCGACGAGGAACCCGTGAGCGACACCGCGCCGGTCTCGCTCACGGCGTACTGGACGACGTTGTTGCCGACCTGGAAGGAGTTCTGGCCGTTCAGGCTGATCGACATCGAGACGCTGTTGTTCGAGTTGAACGCATTGGTCAGGTCGGCCAGCCGTCCACCCCAGCCCGTGGTAAACGCCTTGTCCGGCACGCTGCTCTGCCATTCCACCTGCTGGTCACTGTGCGAAAAGAGCTGGGAAGGCAGCGGCACCGAAAGCGCGGTGTACTGGGCCTTCGTCGTCGGTACGCAGAGCGTGCCCACATTGGCCATGAGGGCGAATTTGCCCTGGGCGAACAGGCTCTGGAGTTCCGGCATCGACGGATGCAGGCCGTACGTGTGGCCGTCCGAGGTGCGCGGAGTGATCGCAAGCAGGCTCGACTGCGGCAGTGCGAGCGCCCCGCGGCCGGTCAGGTAGGCGCCATAGCCCGCCGTGTCGCTCGGCACCACGAGGTTGTTGGCATCGTTGCCGCCGGCAAGAAAGAGGCACACGAGGGCCTTGAAATCAGAAGGCAACGCCTCGGCCGAAACCGGGTTGCCCGATCCCGGGCGGGAACTGTCGACACTGGCCACCGCACCCATGAGACGGAGCTGCGCCAACGCCGAGAGCATGCCGGTCGCGCCGACAGCAGCGCAACAGGCGCCGAGGAATTTGCGGCGGGCGGGATCGAACGGCTGGTTTTTCGGGTTCATCGCGGAGGTCGCCGGGTTATTTTTGGATGCTGCCGTCGGGCGAGGTCGTGATCAGGTAGATGGCCGAGCGCACCTTCTCGGTCGTGCTGGTGCCGCCCGGCATGCCGCCGATCGCGGCCACAATCCTATCGCTGGTTGCCTTGGCCATGGTGTTGCCCGTCAGGACCAGGTTGAGGGTGTCGACCAGCTGCTGCGGCGTTGCCGCCAGCGGCAGGAGCGAGGAGAGATCGAGGCCGATGGTCTGCTCGGTGGCGTTGGTGGTGGAGCGGGTGTTGTAGACGTAGGTGTACAGGAAGTTGGGGATCGTGATCGCCGTGGTGGCGGTGAGGATCTGGAACTCGGGCGCGTACAGCCCGGCCGAGGCAAGGTCGCCGGGCTGGACAAAATCGGGCTGGAAGAAGTTGAAGACCGTCGCCGACCGGAGTGCGGCCTGGTCGAGATTGGTCTCGGGATTGGAAATGTTGAAGCGGCCGCTGTTGGAGGCGCCGCCAAAGGCGCGCAGCACCGCGGTGGCGCGCAGGAGCGGCTCCTTCAGCTTGCCGTGTCCCGGCGTGCCGACCAAGGCCGGCGAGCGCGCCTCATAGTCCGTGAGAATGGCGCGCACGACTGCCGCGAGGTCGCCGCGCACTCCGGCGCCGTTGTCGGCGAATACCTGGGCCACCCGGTAGACATAACCCGGGCTCGGATTGCTGGTGACCAGGCGCTGGATCAGCTCCCGCGAGATGAATGGCCCCGTGTTCGGATGGTTGAACAGCGTGTCGAGCATGTCCTTCAGGTCCTTCGCCCCGCCCTGCGAGGCGGGAATGATCCGGCCGCCGACCACCGTCTTCTGCCCGTCGTCGTGAAAGGCAGGATAAAGCATCATGGGATCGATGTAGTCCGCCGCGCCGCCGCGGAAATTCGGGTTGGCCGACGTCGAATAATACGCCCAGCCCGTGAAAACCTTGGCCGTTTCGGTGATCGTCGTCTGGTTGTAGGTGGGAATCGGCTGGCCGGTGGAGTCGAGCTGGAGTGTGCCGTCGGGTTGCAGCAGATTCAGGCCGATCGAAAACAGCTGCATGACTTCGCGCGCATAATTCTCGTCGGCGGACGTCAGGACATTGCCCTTCGAGTCGAACGTGCCCTTGGCGTTGCGCAACGAGCTCAGGTAGATGCCCATCATCGGGCTGAGCGTGACGTCCTCCAGCAGCTGGCGGTAATTGCCGAAGGCGTCGCGGGCCAGCAGATCGTAGTAGTTGGCCGCGCCTTCCTGCGCGCCGCTGACCGTGCTGTTCTGGTCGGAAATCACGAAGATCTCGCTCAGCGCGAACGCCACCCGCTGGCGGAGCTGGTCGGGGGCGGTCACGGCAATCTTCCACCACGCAGCCTGGCGGTCGGTCCCGGTCGGGACCGTTGTCGTGGCGCTTTGCGTGTACTGCGCAAAATCCGCCAATGTTGCCGCGCGATGCAGCGTCGGGGCCATGGCGATCTGCGTGTTGAGCCATGTCGTGTAGCCCTGGGAAACGAACGCGTTGATGTCCGTCGCCGAGGGGCCGAAGGTGGCCTGGGTCAGGAATCGCGCGGCGTCGGCTTGCGAGACCTGGGTGAGATCGACGGGAGGCGGCGCAGACGGGACGCTGAAGACCCCGCTGCCGGTGCTCTTCAGGAAGCTCCCGGTCAGTTCGCCTCCCGGGTAGGCTGAGGTGTCGATGCTGACGTAGACCCGGCCGGCCTTGATGGCGGCAATCAGGTCGGCGGCACTGTAGGCGCCGGTGGGTTGGAAGACCCAGACGGAACCGTTCACCTGTCCCGGCGGAACCCCTTCGACGAAGACGCCGTTGATCACGAGGTGCGCGGTGACTTCCGGCGAGCTGAGGTTCGAGAATGACACGTTGACCAGGGCGTACGTTTCGTCCGGGCTCAATTGCAGCGTCGCCGTGCCATAGGCGGTGGAATTGGTGGCCCCGGCGGCCGCCCGCAGGTTGGCGACGTAAAGCGAACCGGGATTGTAGAAAATGGTGACAGTGGCGTTACCCGTGCCGATGCCGTAGCTGAGCCCAGGGGCGACCGTCAGCGTGACCGATGTGTTCGTGCTGTTCCGGCTGGCGGTGCTCGCCACGACCGGAACGTTCACTGAGCTCGCCCCCGCGGGAATCGTGACGCTGCCCGGCAACGTCGTGTAGTCGACCCCGGCAATCGCCGTACCGGACACGGTGTAATAGACTGTGACCGGAGACGTGGTTGGTCCGAGGCGCGTCAGGGTGAAGACTGCCGGGGCCGCACCGCTGGTGTCGGTCGAGGCGACCGATGCCGCCACACTGACCGTTGCGAGAGTGTCGGGTGTGAGATCGTAGACCTCGACAAGGCCGAGCCCGGTGGATCCATCGATGCTGCTGACCTGAATCGTGTAGTTCGCGTTCGGCTGCAGGTCCACGATGAGCGCTGCGTCCTTGCTATTGGCCGGCAGGGGAAACGCGCCGCTTTGGGCAAAGGCGGCCTGGAGCTCACCGTTGATGTCGGCCGTGCCCCAGTTGTCGTTGCTCGCGATCACCCGGCCGCTGCTGTCGATCACCGAAAACACCGGGTCCGCCAGGGCGCCACCCACCCCGAGGCTCGTGAGCCCCGGGCCCACCGCGCGGATGAGCACCTTGCGGATTCCTCCGTTCGGCGCCACGATCAGGCCGGAGATAAGCATGTTCGCGTCGGACCCGACCAGGGCCCGCGTCGAAAGGTTCATGAGGCGGGCCGCGCCGCTCACATCATAAACCTCGAGCAGGGCGATGCCGGTGCCGTTGTTCAGCCCGCTCACCTGGGCAGTATAGGTGCCGGGCGAAAGCGTGACGACCATGGCGGCGTCATTGCTGCCGGTCTTCAGCGGAAAGGCGCCCACCGCAGCCATCGTGGCCGCATCCGTTGCCAGCCATTTGTTCGTGGTGGCGACCAGAGCGTTACTGCTGTTGTACAGCGAAAGGATTGGATTGCTGATCGTGCCGGGGACGCTGTACGGCGCCGCGCCGAGGGTCGGGCCAACGGCGCGAATCAGCACCTGCTTCGGCGCCCCCGCCTGGATGATGAGGCCCGTGATCATCACACCGGAGCCCGTGCCAACCTGGCCGCGGGTGGAAAGATTGGCCAGCCGCTGGTCGTATTGCGCCGCGCTCAGCGTCGAGAAAAGCCCCGCGGCAATCGCAAAAAGCCGGATGACTTTGCCAAGACCACCACTGAAATAATCGGGGGGAAGATTCGTCATGGCTCCAAAGGGTAACGGGGCTGGAGACCTGCTCTTGCCAATCAGTTTCAACATTAATCCCTCCTGCGTCGAGCCAGTGCTTCGCGAATAACTCGTAAATGAGGAGCGCTACTAATAGTCCCGGCAGCGATTTTTCGGAAGGGGTCCGATTGCTCCGTGGGAGAGCTGCTTGAAGGGGCTGCGCGAGCGCGAGCAAGCTCGCCGCCCACCATGCCCTCCTCGAACTTACGGCCGGGTTTTCATTGGGATCAGGTCACCGCTCGCCTGCCCGCCGGCATCGCGACCCCGCAGGGCACCGTAAGAATCCGGTGCCACCGGTCCGATCACGCAAATGCGGAAAGCTATTTCGGCCCGGCCCAAGCCGCCGCGTCCGGCAGGTTCCACCCGCCGCCAAGGGCCCGGTAAAGCTGCACCACCGCCGTGAGTTCGTCACGCCGGGTTTGCGCCAGCGCCACTTCGGCGGGGAAGAGCTGCTGCTGCGCCTGCAGCACCTCATAATACCCCGCCCGGCCGGCCGTATAACGTTGCTGCGAAATCTTCACCGCCTCCCCGTAGGCGCGGACCGCCCGCTCCTGTTGCTGACGGACTTCGGCCAGCTTCTGCCGCGAGACGAGGGCGTCGGCCACCTCGGCGAACGCGTTCAACGCCGTTTGCTGGTACTGGAGCTTCGCCTGCTCCCACGCCGCCTTCGCCTGGTCGTATTGACCGTGGAGGCCGCCCCCTTGGAAGACCGGCCCTGTGACCTGCGCACCGACCGACCAAAGGCCGGCCTTGCTGGACGTAATATGATCGAGCTCGGGACTCACGGCACCGAGGATCGCACTCAGTCCGATCCTCGGGAGAAATCCGCCGACTGTGACCCCGATCCCCGCGTTGGCCGCGCGGGCCGCCGCCTCCGCCTCACGGATATCAGGCCGGCGCTCCAGCAATTCGGACGGAAGGCCAACGGGCACTTCCGGCGGCATCCTTTGGTCGGACAGGTGCGCCCCGCGCACGATCGTGCCGGGATTGCGGCCGATCAGGACGCTGATCAGGTTTTCCTGCTGCGCGATTAGCTTCTCGACCGCAGGCACCCGCGCCGCACTCGTGGCCATCGCCGCCTCAGCGCTGGCGGTATCGAGCCGGGAGGCGATTCCTCCCTCCAGGCGCTGGTTGAACAATTTCAGGCTTTCGCCGAAGGAGTCCGTCGCGCGATGCGCGATCGCCAGTTCCTCGTCGAGTTCGAGCAGTTCGAAGTAGGCGGTGGCCAGATCGCTCACCAGGCCCAGCTGCACCCCGCGCCTGATTTCCTCGGTGGCAAGGAACTGGGCCCGCGCCGCCTCGTCTAGGCGCCGGACACGTCCCCACAGGTCGAGCTCCCAGGCCGCACCCAAGTATCCGTCGAAACTGCTCGCCGTCGTCCCGGTGCCTTGCGGCGACGCATTGCCCAGCTGCGCGTTGCGGCCGCGGTCGGCGTTGGCCAGATAGCCGATCCCGGGATAGCGCTGCCCGTGCACCTCGGACGCAATCGCGCGCGCTTGCTCCTCGCGTGCCGCTGCAATCCGGGCGTCGTATCCGTCAACCAGCGCGGCGCGGATCAATTCCTTCAGGCGGTCATCCTGGTAGATGTCCCACCAGGCCGCATCCGCGAACGACCGGCCGTCTGCCGCGGTCGTCTGGTCCCGGAAGGTTGCCGGCAGCTTGACGTCGGGACGCTTGAAATCGGGGCCCACGGCGCAGCCAGCGAACAGCAGAAGAACCGGAACGGCAGCCGTGAATTTCGATCGATGCATGGCGGCGTTCAATGTCCCGCAGTTCCCGGCGGATGGTTGCCGGCCCCGGCCTTGCCAGATTCCGTGGCCGGGTGAAGCGGACCCCCGCGGGCGCTGTGCGGGAGTCCCTTGGTCGCCCACATCTCGATGACGTAGAACGTCACCGGGATCAGGAAGATGGCCAGCGCGCTGGCCGCGAGCATGCCGCCGATCACCGCCGTGCCCATCACGCGGCGCGCCACCGCGCCCGAGCCGTCGGCCAGCCAGAGCGGCACGCACCCGAAAATGAAGGCGAGCGAGGTCATCAGGATCGGACGCAGCCGGATCTTCGCTCCTTCCAGCGCGGCCTCGAGCAACGGCACGCCGTGCTCGTAGCGCGTGCGGGCGAACTCCACGATCAGGATCGCATTCTTCGCCGACAGGCCGATCAGCATCACGAGGCCGATCTGCGCGAAAACGTTGTTCTCCATGTGCCGCGCCAGCAGCGTCGCGTAGGCGCCGAACACCGCGACGGGCACGCCGAGCAGGACACTGAACGGCAGCGACCAGCTTTCATACAGCGCGGCCAGGATCAGGAAGACGAAGAGCAGGGAAAGACCGAAGATCGCCGCCGGGGGCACGCCCTCCTGCGCCTTTTTTTCCTGGTAGGACATGCCGATGTAGTCGAAGCCCATCTCCCGCGGCATCGACTGGGCGAACACCTCCTCGAGCGCCTGGCTCGCCTGGTTGGAACTGTAGCCGGGCGCCGCCGCGCCGTTGATCTGCGCGCTGCGATAGAGGTTGTACCGCATGTTGAACTCGGGGCCGAGCCGGGTCTCGACCGTCGTGAAGGCGGAAAGTGGAACCATCGCCCCATCGCGGTTGCGGACATAATAGCTACCGAGCCGGTCCGGGCTGTTGCGGTACTCGCCCTCGGCCTCGACGTACACCTGCCACTGCCGGCCAAAGCGGTTGAAATAGTTCACGAACGCGCCGCCCATGAAGGTCTGCAGCGTCTTGTAGACGTCCGCCAGCACCACACCCTGCTTGAGCACCTTGTCCCGGTCGACGTTCACGAAGATCTGCGGCACCGAGGGCAGGAACGTCGTCGAAAGCCCGGCAAGCTCCGGCCGCTTGCGCGCCGCGTCCAGGAACTTGTTCACGTTCTCCGAAAGGAAGGCCACGTCGCGTCCCGCGCGATCCTCGAGGACGAAGGTGAACCCGCCGGCGGTGCCGACGCCGGGGATCGACGGGGGCGAGAACGCGGCCGCATTGCCCTCGGAGATTGAGCGCAGCGCCTCGTTCAGGTGGGCCTTGATCGCGTCCAGATGTTCCTCCGGGCTGGTGCGCTCGGACCACGGCTTCAGGTTGACGAAGAAAAAGGCGCTGTAGGTGTTGTAGACGGTGCTCTGGAGATTGAAGCCGATGATCGACGTGCAGGTCTTCACCCCCGGCGTTTTCCCGATGACGTCCTCGACCTTGCGGGCGACTTCGCTCGTCCGCTGGAGCGAGGCGGCATTGGGCAGCTGCAATCCGACATAGACATAGCCTTGGTCTTCCTCGGGCAGGAACGACGACGGCAACCGATGCCCGAACCAGAGTGCCAGGACCGCAAAGCCCGCGAGGATAAGGAAGCTGATCCCGCTCTTGCGGATCAGGTGGCGGGAGACACCGACGTAACCGTTAGTCGCCCGGCCGAAACCGCGGTTGAACCAGCCGTAGAACGCCCCGAGCGGTCCGCCCGTCTTCTGCCGCGGCCGGAGCAGCATCGCGCACAGGGCCGGGCTCAGCGAGAGCGCGTTGAACGCCGAGATGATCACCGAGATCGCGATCGTCAGCGCGAACTGCTGGTAAAGCCGCCCGGTGATGCCCGGGATGAACGCCGTGGGGATGAACACCGCGGCCAGGATGATCGCGATCGCCACCACCGGGCCGCCGACTTCCTCCATCGCCTTGAAGGTCGCGTCGCGCGGCGACAGGCCTTCCTCGATGTGGTGCTCGACCGCCTCGACCACGACGATCGCGTCGTCGACCACCAGGCCAATGGCCAGCACCAAGCCGAAGAGCGAGAGCGTGTTGACCGAGAAGCCGAACGCCGGGAACAGCACGAAGGTGCCGATCAGCGACACCGGCACCGCCAGCAGCGGGATCAGCGTCGGGCGCCAGCCCTGCAGGAACACAAAGACCACGAGGATCACGAGCAGCAGCGCCTGCCACAGGGTGTTGGAGATCTCATGCATGCCCTCGGAGACCGCCTGCGTCGTGTCCAGGCCGATCTTGTAGTCGAGGCCCTGGGGGAAGCGCTGCTTGAGGCGCTCCATCGCCTGCTTCACGCCGTTCGCGCAGTCGAGCGCGTTCGAGCCCGGGAGCTGGTAGACCGCGATGTTCGCGGCCGGCTTGCCGTCGAGGCGCCCCTGCACGTTGTAGATCTGCGCGCCCAGCTCGACCCGCGCCACGTCCCGCAGGCGCACGGTCGAGCCGTCCGGATTGGCGCGAATGACGATCGCCCCGAACTCCTCCGGCGTGTTCAGGCGGCCCTGCGCGCGGACCGAATAGGTGAAGTCCTGGCCCGCCGGCGCCGGCTCGCCGCCGATCAGGCCGGCGGGATTCACCGTGTTCTGGCCCTGGACCGCCTGGATCACCTCGCTCACCGTGATGTTCAGCTTGGCCAGCTGGTCGGGCTTCACCCAGTAGCGCATCGCGTACTGCCCGGCGCCGAAGACCGTCGCGCTCGCGATGCCGGGCACGCGCGTGAGCTGGTCGTTGATGTTGATGTAGGCGTAGTTCGCCAGGAAGGTGCTGTCGTACGAATCGGTCGGCGAATACAGCGCGATCAGCATCAGCGGGGCGCTGAGCTGCTTCTGCACCGTGACGCCGTAGGTCGCCACGTCGGCCGGCAGCTGCGGGCTGGACTGCGTCACCCGCATCTGCGTCAGGATCAGGTCGGTGTTCGGGTCGGTGCTGACGTCGAAGTTCGCCGTCAACCGCAGCGAGCCGTCGCTGCCGTTGATCGAGTACATGTAGTTCAGGTTGTCGACGCCGCTGAGCTGCTGCTCGATGGGGGTGGCGACGGACTGCTCGACGGTCTGCGCATCCGCGCCGACGAACGTCGTGGTGATGCGCGCCTCGGGCGGGACGATCTTCGGGAACTGGGCGATCGGCAGGCCGAGGAAGGCCACGACGCCCACGATGACCGTGATGATCGCGATGACGATCGCGACGATCGGGCGGTTGATGAAGAACCTGGACACGGTGCGGCTACCTGGCGGGCTCCGCCGGAGTGTAGGGAAGCGGATGAACGACGGCGCCTTCCCTGACCTTCTGGATGCCCTCGGCGACGACCCGGTCTCCCGGGTGCAGCCCCGTCTCGACAACCGTGAGCGATCCGGAGGCCGGCCCGACCTTCACCGTCACGATGTGAACCGTGTTCGCGGCATCGACCGTGGCCACCTGATAGCCTCCCTGAAGTTCACTCAGGGCCCGGGCCGGCACCAGCAGGGCGCCCTTCTCGACATTCACGACGGCCCGGATGCGGGCGAACTGTCCCGGTCGGAGCAGTCCCTTCGGGTTTGGAAACAGGGCGGCCACGCGCAACGTTCCGGTGTTGGCATCCACCTGCCGGTCGATCGCAAAGAACCGGCCCTTGGCCGGATAGATCGTGCCATCCGAGAGCACCAGCTGGAATTCGGTGCCCTGCGGGATGCTCGGGGCATCGGGCTCGCGGCCGCGGAATTCGAGGTAGGCCTGCTCGCTGATCGGAAAATACGCCTTGATCGGATCCACCGTCGAGACGGTCGTCAGCACACCCGAACTCGGCCCGACCAGGTCGCCAATCTGCACCTGCACGAGCCCGGCGATCCCGTCGACCGGCGAGACCACATGGGCGAAATCAAGGTTGAGGCGCGCCTGGTCGACGGCCGCCCTCGCCGACGCAACCTGGGCACGCGCCGCCAGCCGCGCCTGGATCGCATCGTCGAGCTCCTCCTGGCTGACCGCCTTGTCCCGGGCCAGCGGCGTGTAGCGCCGCACATCCAGCTCGCTCTTCCCCAGCTGGGCCTGAGCCTGCGACAGCTGCGCGGTCGCCTGCGCCAGCGCAGCCCGAAATGGTCGCGGATCGATATCGAACAGGGCGGCGCCCTTGGCCACCACCGAGCCCTCCTGATAATCCTGCTTGATCACATAGCCGCTGACCTGGGCGCGGATTTGCGCGTTCACGGAACCGTCGAGGCTTCCAATCCACTCGCGGGTGACCGGCACATCCCGCTGCTCCACGGTCGCCACCTGAACGTCTGCGGGCGCTGGCGCCTGGATCGCCGGTTTTCCACATCCCCCCGACAACCCAACAACGACGGTCGCAAGCGAAAGGGCAAAAGTGATCCTGCCACACAGGTGAGCGGACATGGGGCGTACCACTACCTGATTCTTTTGTAAGTTCAAACGGGATTCAAAAGAAAGTGGGCGCTCGATGGATTGATCCCGTTTCCGTCCGCCAACCGTGGCCCCGCGGCTGGTGCCCCCGCCCGGACTTGAACCGGGATCCAGCGTTTAGGAAACGCTTGCTCTATCCAGTTGAGCTACGGGGACGACGGTCGGGCCGCCAAATTATGGCTGCAAAAACCAAAGGCCAGCCCTGACTGCAAACGGGCCGGCTCCCGCCGCCAACCCTGTTGCCAAGCCGGCTTCATTCCTCCATCAAGCTCGCTCCACCCGCTTCCCGCCATGAAACGAATCCTGATCATCGATGACGAGGAGCCGATGCGCATGACCGTCAAGATGATCCTTGAGTCCGCCGGTTACGAAATCCTTGAGGCGGATTCCGGCCGGCAGGGTCTGCTGCTGGCCCGGGAACACCTGCCCGATCTCACCTTGTGCGATGTCAATATGCCGGGGATGGATGGCACCGGCGTGCTGCAGTCCTTTCGTGCCGATCCCGACCTGGCCAACCGGTCGTTCGTGATGATGACCGGGAATCCGCTGCAGACGCCGCAGCGCGTCGGCATGAACCTCGGTGCGGACGACTACCTGGCCAAGCCTTTCAAGGTCGACGAGCTTCTCCAGTGCGTCGAGACGCGTCTGAAGCGCGCCGAGGTGCACTGGCGGGTCGAGGGCAAAACGCTCCAGGACCTCCGCACGACCATTCACTCGGTCCTGCCCCACGAATTTTTCACCCCGCTGGTCGGCATTATCGGGCTGAGCGAGGTCCTCAAGGAGGAGGCGGGCGAACTCTCCCGCGAGAGCATCGTCGAGTATGCCACCAACATCGAGCGCAGCGGCCAGCGCCTGCACCGGACTCTCCGGAATTACCTGAAGATCCTCGATCTCGACCAGACTGCGGCCGAGTCCCGCCCGGCCCGGCCCGGCAGCGCCCTGACCGCAACCGACGCCCTGACCGTCGTCGAAAACACGGCGCGAACGGTCGCGGCGAAGCATGGCCGGACCGCGGATCTGGTGCTGCGGCTCACCCCCTGCGCCGTGACCCTCGACCGGGATGCGCTGGCCGTCCTCGTCGAGGAACTGCTGGAAAATGCCTGCGGCTTCTCCCGCCTGGGCACCCCGGTCGTGGTGGAGTTTTTTGTGGACCAGGACGCGACGACCCTGCGGGTCACAGACAAAGGCCGCGGGATGACGCCCGAGCAGATCGACCGGATCGGCGCCTTCAAGCAATTCGACCGCAAGCGCTACGAGCAGCAAGGGCTCGGCCTGGGGCTTTCCTTGGTCAACCGGCTCCTGCACCGGGCCGGCGGGGCACTCGCGCTTCACAGCATCATGGGCGAAGGCACCACCGCCACCCTCAGCTTGCCCGCGCGCTAGAGGTAGGCCCACTCAAACGGACCGTGCCTCCGGTGCGGCAATGGACTGGAGGAATTGCCACGGAGGGAATCTCGGCTCACTGTTCGCCCACATTGCGTGAAGACTCGCCGGTTAATTCCCCTGCTTGTGCTTTCGACCACGGTGTTGACCGCAGCCACCGACGACGGAATTACGTTCTCTGGCGTATTGGTTCAGCCCGACCGGACCATCGTTCATCTTGAGGAAGAAGCCAAGAGCCTGTCGCTTTGGATTCCAGTCGGGGGTACGTTCGCCGGCTATGTTGTGTCGGCCTACGATGCCAAGGCTGAGACCGTCCTGCTCACGAATGACCATGGGACACTCCGGATTCATCTCCTTGACGATGCCAAGGTAAAAAACGGCAAACCGGCGCCATCCTCCGAAAAGGCAGAAATTCCCGCCAATGCCCGGCAGATCATCCTGACCAAGGATGGAATCACCCTGAACGGAAAGGCCGTGACCGAGCAGGAACTGGCAGAGAGTCTCGCCCAGGCGTTCAATCAGGACAAGGACACCCCAATTGCCCTGCGACCCGGTCCGGACACCCGGGTGGACCAACTGGCCAGAATCATGGATGTCTGCCGCAAGATCGGATTCACCAAGTTTTCGATCGAATCCCGCAATTGAGGCCAAGAGCTTGTTGCGCCTGCAAGCAGGCGGCCCACGACTCAAAAGGACCCAGTACCGCCCAATTGGCCTTATCATTATAAGGTCAAGGGATTCGTCACGGGTTCACCCCGTCCTCACTCGGTGCCGGGGTGGCCTTAATCGGGCGAAGCCGCCCTGAGCGCGCTAGGTCAATCTCCTCCAGTTCGGGTTTGGGAATACAGGCGTTCGGTTTTCGGGTTGGCCGGCTGCTATGGCGTATCTCATGAATTCCATCCGTCCATTTAGCCGTCGGTCCGCGCATGCTATGTTAGCATTGCTGATCTTCCTGCTCATCGGGTGCAGGCCGCAGATCAGCTTTTTCGATCCGGCCGATTCCCAACTATGCGTGAAACTTGGAATCGATGAAAAGGATTACGACGCCATTCGTCAGCTCTGCGCGGAAGAAAATGGACTTGTGATGATGGACGTCGGGCGGGCAGGCGAAAATGTTATTGAGGTCGAGTTTAAGACATTGGGTGATGATCGACCTGTTCAAGGAGGCCCGATAAAACGATACGAGAAAGTGAACGGAGTTTGGATGGAAGACGGTAATTTTACTGGGAGTTGGATAGGCAATTAACGAGTCCCTCAACCCAGCCGTCTAGGGGTCTTGATTTCGCGAATAATCGCCGCCGCACAGGGAGGCGAAACGTCTTTCAGGTTAAGTCCGCTGCAAAACAAAATCGTGAATGACCCGTCGTCAGTTTCGACGACAGCCAAAATATCCGACGTTTTGATCCAGAACATACCGTCTTAGGTACACCAAATCCCGCCCCCGTTACGTCGCTTTCTTCCGATTCAGATACCATCTATCGACTCCGTTTGTTGGGCCGTCGGCGTGACTGAAGGATAAGCCGAACCTCTCGCAAAGCCGGAGTGAGCAACGCGAGAAAAAGCGATAACAAGAGGATTTGGTTCATGAGAGTGATTGGCTAGCCTGGCGTAATGCTGGGCGGTTATATTTAGCCGCGTGTCAACGATCAGCTAACTAAGGGGGCAAAGATGAACCGTGTTTCGATAGGGCAGCACCTAACGGCGGATTTCAACTGGGGTGCGCTTAGCCCGTGCCATTAATCCCTTTTGAATGAAGGGAATTCAAAAGGAGGCACCGCCCCTAGAAATCGCAGGTTGACAAGCGCTCCCTTGGTTTCACTGTCTCCCCTCCTTTTCAGCCATGAGCACCACCGAACAGAAGCAGCAGACTCCCACGCCCGCGGAAATCCCGTTCACGCAGGTCCAGCAGGCCATGAACCGTTACGTCACGGACACCGGCAAGATCCTCCCGCGCAAGTACACGCACCTCACCGCCAAGCACCAGCGCGCCATCACCAAGACGATCAAGCACTCCCGCAACATGCTCCTCGCGCAGTAAGCTGCGCCATTGACCCATTTGCCTTTGGCCGGAGTCTCAGGACTCCGGCCTTTTTCATGTCATGAGCAAACCTGTCGCCCGCGCCCGGCTCTACCGCGGTACGCCGCGCAACCTCGCCACGCTGGCCGGCGCGCTGCGGCGCGGCGAGCTCGTCGCGGTGCCCACCGAGACGGTCTACGGTTTGGCCGCCAACGCACTCGATGATCGAGCCTGCCGGAAAATTTTCACGGCCAAGGGCCGGCCGGCCAGCGACCCGCTCATCGTCCACATCCTGGACCACGCCGACCTCGATGGGGTCGCCAAGGTAAATGAGCACGCGCGCATCCTTGCGCGACGGTTCTGGCCCGGCCCGCTCACCTTGGTGCTGCCCCGGCAGCCGGCCGTGCCCGATGCCGTGACCGCCGGCCGGTCCAGCGTGGCCGTGCGCATGCCGCGCCATCCCCTGCTCCGCCGACTGATGCGATTGACGGGCCGGCCGCTCGCCGCGCCCAGCGCCAATCCGTTCGGATATGTGAGCCCGACGACCGCCGAACACGTCCGGGCCGGACTTGGCCGCACGGTCCGGCATATCCTCGACGGAGGTCCTTCCGCCATCGGCCTGGAGTCCACGATCATCGACCTGCGCGACCCGCGCAAACCCCGCCTGCTGCGGCCTGGCGCGATCACCCGCGCCCAGCTCGAGCGCGCGCTCGGCCGCTCCGTGCCCTCCGCCCGAAACTCCCGCCGGGCCGCGCGCGGCGCCCAGCTTGCGCCCGGAATGCTCACGCGCCACTACAGCCCGCGCACCCCGCTCGTCCTTCACCGCCGGATTGATCCGCGCAACGTACGGGCGGACAAATCCCGGCGCACCGCCTGGCTTTTCATCGCCAAACCGCACGGTCTGGCTGGATCCAATGTGCGCTGGCTTGATCCCCGCGGTGATCTCCACGGCGCGGGCCGCAAACTTTTCGGCGTGCTTCGTTCCCTCGATGTCCGCGGATTCAAGTCCATCCACGCCGAGCTTGCGCCTGGCAGCGGCCTCGCCGCGGCCATCAACGACCGGCTGCACCGCGCCGCCGCCCGCGGCTGAGGGGATTTCCCGCTATCGCTTCAGCTCGGCCAGCTCGCGACGCACAATCTCAAGCGCCCGTTGCGCCTTGGCCTCCGTGAAACGGAAATGCGGCCACTTGATACAGATGACCGGCGCAATCGTCGAAGGCGGTCCCGCCCAGGTTGCCACCGCCATGACGTTCGGATCCGACTCCCGCCGGTTCCATGCCATGCCCGTCGTGCGCGCCATCTCGATTTCCGACAGCAGCCGGCGGTCGGTCAGCCCGCTGCTCAAGTCCGGGCGCTGGGACAGGAGAAGTTTGCCGGTGGCGGTCTGATGAAGCGGATACACCGCACTCTTGAGCGGATCGATTGCGACCGGGTGGCCCGGCTGCTCCCAATGGATGAAACGCACCCCGCCCGCTTCCCCGATGCCGAGTTCGACCAGTTCGTCGACCTCTACGGCCACCGAATGAATGACACGGCCGTAACGCTTGACGATCTCGTTGTGCGTGTCGCGCGACGACCAGTCATAAAACTGCTCCGTGGCGCACCATGCGCGGCCCTTTTTTGCCACCAGCCCGTATTGCTGCAGCGTCGTCAGCATCCGAAAGATGGACGTGCGCGGCAGCTGCAGTTTGCGCATGATCAGCGACATCGGCAGGCCCTCGGGACGCCGCGCCAGAACCGTCATCAAGTCCAGCCCCTTGAGGAAGGACGTGGCCACGGCCCGGTTCTGAAAACGGGTGCCGCTGGGTTTCCGGTCGTTCGTCGCCGGTATGGCGGAATTGTTTTCCATGAAAATTTGCCAGCCGCGCCGGGAAGCAACGATCCATCGTCATCCCGAAATAGGTTCGGCCTGACGCATGACCATGACTACCGGCTTTGGGTATATATCCCTATGTTGCAGGAATGATGCCGCGGGCCGGCCGTTCCTGATGAAGATGGGCTGCGTCCGCGATCCGGACATATTTTCCCGCGCTTCCTCCCTCTTTTTCCCGCAGCTCTTGCCACCAATGCGGGTGATAGAAACGGTTGCCGCAACGGTGTTAATACCAACGTCCTTTAACTTTTGGGCTTTAGGTAGTGCGAACCGTCCCGGTGAGCCGTTCGACAGGCTCACGATCCAAGACCGCGGCTCGGCAGGGCCTGTCCGCCATAGGCTTGGCGACGGTGGGATTTCCCGAGTCGCCATCGCTCGCCCGGCAAAGCGGTCAACCCACGAGGGTCTTCAATTCCGCCAGCAACCGCTCGTTCTGCGCCTTGGTGCCCACCGTGAGGCGCAGCCATTCCGGCATGCCGTAGGACGCCACCGGCCGCACGATCACCCCGCGTCGTTGCAAGGCATCGAACAGCCGC
>Ga0265319_1000677_pt1 | contig 22228 bp, 29 predicted proteins | sample 4824metaG_FD_192443 | JGI IMG/M metagenome (GOLD analysis project Ga0265319, IMG submission 192443) | Rhizosphere microbial communities from Carex aquatilis grown in University of Washington, Seatle, WA, United States - 4-8-24 metaG | ecosystem: Host-associated > Plants > Roots > Rhizosphere >...
GCTGTCAGAAAAATGTTCGAAATCGTGCATGGCAGGTGCTAGCGCCGTGTTACAGAAGCCCCAATCTTAGAGCATCCCCATGGCCTGTCCAATACAAAAAGCGGGTTACCACTGTAAGCGAGGCCATGCAAAAAGGATTGTCCGATGGGGTAACGATGGGCCACAATCGCCGTTTCCCAAGCATTTCCAACCATGGCCCAACCCGTATTCCGACTCGAAGCCCACTTTGCCGGCCGCGTGCAGGGCGTGGGTTTTCGCTACACGGCGCGGCAAATCGCCCAGGGTTATGAAGTAACTGGCCAAGTGCGGAACCTGCCCGACGGGCGGGTGCAGATCATCGTGGAGGGCGCCGAAAAGGAAGTGCATGAATTCGTGCGCGAAATCCAGTCGCAATTGGTGCATCACGTCAAGGAAACCACGGTTACCGTACTGGCCGGCCCGGCGCAGTTTCGGGATTTCCAAATCGCCTGAAGCGATGCTTTTTCTGACCGCGACGACCAATATTTTCGCATTTGGAGTGGCGCGGTGCTGCAGACCCGTCGAACTGGTTCGACGAGTCCGACAAGTCGGACTTGTGGGACAAGCGGAGGATGGGATTGGGAACTTGGGAGGGGACAATTTGTAATTTTTGATTTTTGTTGCGGAACGAAGATCGGGAATTTGGGAGGTGCGAAGGGCGGAGGCGGTTTGCGGGGATGGAGGGGTGAAAAAGGGGGTGGGAAGTGCCAAGGGGATTTGGAGGAAGCCTTTAAGGCAAAAACCTTGCGGAGTTCGTGCAAGTCTGGTTGAAACCACATTCCGCCCCACCCTTCTTTAATTCATGTCCACCCCCGCCATTCGCATCGAGCACCTGACCAAGGATTTCCGCCTGGGGTTGCGGGGGGTAAAGCTGCGGGCAGTGGATGATTTATCGTTTGAAGTGGCGGACAATCAAGTGCTTGGGCTATTGGGGCCGAATGGTTCCGGAAAGAGTACGACGATGAAGGTGATCCTCGGGTTGCTGGAGCCGACGCTGGGAAAGTGCGAGATTTTTGGGATGCGGAGTGATTCGGTGGCCGCGCGGCGGCTGGTTGGCTACCTGCCGGAATCGCCGTATTTTTACCGTTTTCTCACTGGGCGCGAGCTGGTGGCCTACTACGCCGGCATCTGCGGCATCACCCGGGCCGAGAAGCCAAAACGGGTCGCGGAGGTGCTGGAATTAGTTGGCCTGACGGCCGCTGCGGATCGGCGGGTGGGCACGTATTCGAAGGGCATGTTGCAGCGCATCGGCCTCGCGCAAGCCATTGTCCACGACCCGCGCCTCGTCATTCTGGACGAGCCGACGGCGGGGGTGGACCCCATTGGGTCGCAGGCGATCAGCGAACTGATTCGTGAGTTGAAACGGCGCGGCAAGACGGTGCTGCTGTGCTCGCACCTGCTGGCGCAAGTGGAGGACGTGTGCGACCATCTGGTGATCCTCAACCAGGGCCGACTGGTGGCGCAAGGGCCGGTCGAGGAATTGCTGCGGCGGGAAGACTTGTGCAACCTCGCCGTGGAAAATTTCGCCCCAGCCATGCGGGCGGAAATTGAGGCCGTGCTGGCGCGCCACGGCGCGCGTTTGCGCCGCGTGGACCCAGCCCGGGTGACGCTGGACCGGCTGTTTTTGGAAAAAGTGGGCACCAAGGAACAACAAGACAAAGGCACCGCGTGATTCCCGCCCTGCAACATATTGGATTCATTGGCCGGTTGACTTTCCTGGAGGCGGTGCGGCAGCGCTTTTTCAATTTTTTGGTGCTGCTGGCGCTGGCGCTCATTGGGTGCGCGGGATTTTTCCGGCAATTTGATTTCGGGCCCCAGGAATTGGCGTTTACGGCGAATTTTGGATTGGGCAGCATGGTGTTCTTCGGCTCGATTCTGGCGGTGGTGGTGACCGCGCAATTGTTTTTCAGCGAGTTGGACAACCGCACAGCGTTGACGCTGCTGGCCAAGCCCGTGCAGCGGTGGGCGTTCATTGCCGGGAAGTTGCTGGGCGTGGCGATGCTGATGCTCGTGTTTGTGGTGCTGTTGACAACGCTGCTGGGGGCCTACCTGTGGTGGCGTCAGGGGCAGTTCATTGCGCTCTGGCACCTGGCGCACCTGGCGGGGAGCGTGGACACCGAACTGCCCGAATCCATGCGAGTGCATTTTGACGGGCTGGCCATCAATGCCCTGTTGCAGTGGCTGAAATTTGTCGTGCTCGGGTCCATAACGATGGTGGTGGCGAGCTTTGCGAACACGAACATGTACACGGTGGCGGTCTCGTTTTTCATTTATCTCATCTGCCAGCTGCAGTACATTGCGCTCGAAGCATACCAGACGGTGGACTCGGCGGTGGTGGGCAGTCTTGTTTGGGTGCTGAGCTTTATTTTTCCCAATTTTCAGCTTTATTCTGTGGGGGAAATGCTGGTGTTCACCTCAAAAAATCCCGTTCCGCCGGGTGCGGTATGGGCGGCGATCGGCTACAGCGTGGTGTACATCGCAGTATTTTACGGACTGGCGGTATTCAGCTTCCTCAGCCGGGAAATTTGAACTAATCGAACCATGACCCTCGACCGCACAAGTTGGTGGTGGCGCCGCGGGCGCGCCGTGGTGGTGATCTTCACCACGCTGTTCGCCGCGGGTCTCGTGGCGCGGCCACTGCAGGAGGCCGCCTGGGTGGAGGTGAAGGCGCGGCAGCCGGAAATGAACGTGCACGATTTGGGTGACAACATCGGCCAGGGCATGCTCCTCGGGGTGTTTTGGGGATTTCGCACGGTGCTGGCCGATTTTATCTGGCTGCAAGGGTACCATTATTGGGAGCAGCGCGATCAGCCCGACCTCGAAGCCATGATTTACCTCTCCACGACGCTCGACCCGCGCATGGTGAGTTTTTGGGACAATGGCTCCAGCGAAATCGCCTTGGACATTCCCGCCTGGGTTTACCGCAACGCCACGCTGCCGCGTGACCAGCAGGCGGCCGCATACCGCAAAGCCCGCACCGTGCAAGCGGAGCGCGCCCTCAGTTTTCTCGATCGCGGACTCGCATTCCACCCCGGGGAATTTATCCTGCTTAAGGACCAGGCCACGCTTTACGACAACAGCCTGCATGAGGTGGCCAAGGCGGCGGAAAAGTGGCGCGAGGCCGCGGAAGCCGACGATAGTCCGTTTTTCGCTGGGCGCTTGTATGTGCGTCATCTGTTGAAAATGGGAAAGAAGATGGAAGCCTATGCTTATTTAAAGAAGATCTACCCCCGCCTGCCCGCCGATGCCCCCGACGCCCAAAAGGCGGTGCTCTGGGACTGGATCGTGGGTTTGGAGCATAATTTGCAAGTTCCGCATGCCGAAACACCGCAACTGACGCCACCCCCGGGCTGGACGCCGGACCCTGAGATAGACGACCTGGCCAAGCTGATAGATGTGGATTTCTAGGCGCCTTTCCGCTTTACAATCCCGCGACCTTCGGTAGCGTTAACAATCTGCCGATTCGCCGCCCATACACCGCACATCGCCCGCCGTTTTGGCCGAATTCGCCTGGCCTGATTTCTTAATTCTTAATTCCTAATTCTTAATTCGTTCCAATGTCTTCCTCCCTCCAACAGCTCCGACAATACACCACCGTCGTTTCCGACACCGGCGATTTCGGCAGCATCCGCCAATATTCCCCGCAGGACGCGACGACCAACCCGTCGCTGATCTATAAGGCGGTGGAAATGCCCGAATACCGGCCAATTCTCGACAGCGTCATCAAGGACCATCGTGGCATGGATTTGCCGAAGGACAGAAAAATCAAGTTGATCGTGGACCAGTTGCTGGTGACGTTTGGCACCAAGATTCTGGAAATCGTGCCGGGGCGAGTTTCGACCGAAGTGGACGCCCGCCTGTCCTACGACAAGGAAGGCTCGATTGAAAAAGCCCATGCCATCATTGACCTGTACCAGAAGCGCGGCATCGCCAAAGAGCGGGTGCTCATCAAGCTCGCCTCGACATGGGAAGGCATCAAGGCGGCAGAAGTGCTGACCAAAGAAGGCATCCACTGCAATATGACGCTGCTGTTTTCGCTGGCCCAGGCCATCGCGTGCGCCGAAGCGAACGTCCAGCTCATTTCACCGTTTGTGGGCCGTATTTACGACTGGTACAAAGCGAAGGAAAAGAAGGAGTACGTCGGCGCAGACGACCCGGGCGTGCAGTCCGTGCGCAAAATTTACGCGTATTACAAGAAGCTTGGGTACAAGACCGAAATCATGGGTGCGAGCTTCCGGACGGTGAACCAAATCGTCCAGCTTGCCGGGTGCGATTTGCTGACCATCAGCCCCGCGCTGCTGGCGGAGTTGACGAAGTCTGAGGCGCCGGTGCCACGCCAGTTGTCGCCGGAATGGGCGTCCCAGCAGGAAGTGCCGCGAATCGAGATGAATGAAAAGGCGTTCCGCTGGATGTTCAACGAGGATGCCATGGCTGTCGAAAAGACTGCCGAGGGCATCCGCCTCTTTGCGGCCGACATTAACAAACTCGAGGCGCAAATCGCGGCGGCGCTATAGGGAGTTTTTTGACAGAATTAACAAAATTTGAAGGATTCATTAATTCGACGGGTAATTTCTGCTAATTCTGTCAAAACCACGTCCTCATACCTTTGCCAATGCGGATAATTCCGGGTAAGGTCGCATCCGAATCTTAAAATATTAAATCCATGTCCAATGTCTCCCATGCCCATTCCAGCCACCCTTCGCTTGGCGGCTTGCTGACGCGCATCCTGGTCATCATCGTAGTTTGGGTGAGCCTTGTCTTTGGGCTGATTCACTACGTGGGCCATGTTATTCCGACGGCGTATCAGGTCAGTCAGGCGGCGCAAGCGGCGGCGGATTTGAAGGCGCATGAGGCGGCCACGGCCACCACCCCTGCGGCCGCACAAGCGGTGCCGGCCAGCACTGCGGTGGCCGCTCCGGCCCCGGCCGCAGCTTCAGCTTCAGCTTCAGCAAGCACGACGGCGGCACCGGCCGTGGCCGCAGCTTCGGCGCCCGCCGCTGGCAGCGCCGCCCCGGCCACCACCTCCCCGACTGCGGTGGCGGCGGCGCCGAAAGCTTCAGGCGAAAAGAAGCTGCCCGTGGATGTGCGGCTCGCCGGACTTAACCGCACGGCCCTGACGAATGTCTCCATCTTTTTCTCCATCGTGGCGAGCGTCTTCTGCCTCGGGGCCATCATCCTGCAGATGTTCAAATATTGTCACAAGGAAGAGGAAGCGGCGCATTAATGGCAATCAATGATGGGACTTTGATTTCTTTCGCCGGCATGCTCGCAAAACGCAAGCTTGGCAGATCGAAAACGTCGGCCAGGGAATAGATGGAAACGTGCCGCGTCATCGCCCGCAGCCGTCCGGAGGATTACTACGGCCATACGGAATTCGGCCGCCTGATCCCGCGCGAGCGGCTCGAATGGCTGGATTCGGCGGTGGCTTTGATTGAATCGGTAAAGGCGCGCAAATAGGGTTGGTTGAACTGACCTCGAGTATGCTGATGGGGGAGATTTCGAACCAGGGCATTTTGATTTTGAATGACGCAAACACGGTGCATTACAAGACGCGGCGCTGGTAGGGCTCGCGCTTGCGCGATGCCTTTTTTCTCCATGAGGCCAAGTATTGCCACCGCGAGGAAGAATCCGCCCATTGAGGCTTGGCTGGATGGGCTTGGGAACTTTTATATTCCTTGGAAACCGCTGCCACAAATCGCCGTAAAAATCATATAAGTCAGAAGGGCACCGAGGAGAAAACCCAATCCGACGAATCTGGTTCCTCGACGGAAGAGGGCAAGGAATGCCACCAACAGCAAAATCAAAGGCACCGTTTGTGACTTGACGCCTAATATGAAAAATAATGTCACAACATAGATAAGGCATCCGAAAGCCACTCCATTTAGACCTTGGTTGGAGTCCTTTGGCACCGCGTCATATTGGCCCAGATCCACCTGGGCCCGTGGCGCCGATTCATTGGAACCAAGCGGCGCTTTGTCCTTTGCCTCATTTCGATCCATGGCCCAATTGGGAAGTAGTGAAAGAAAATGACCCAGACCGCGAAATTAAGCAACGCCCTAATGAAAATTTGGCGGGGAAATGAAACAAATGGCCAAGAGGATCATGACGGCGACAAGAGCGCCAATCAAAACGCCCAAGGCAAACATTCGCGTACGGCGGAAAGCAAGCAAGACCAAGGCGGCCAACGGCAGGACATTAAAGCCCAAAATTGAAAACAAAAGGGTAAGCTCCGGCGCGCCGCCTGGAAAGAGCGAACAAATACCCAGGATGCCGAAGAAGAAAAAAAATCCAAATCCCAACATGGCGTGGCCTGCGGGACGGGACAGGAATGGCTTCGGTGGTTAATCTTCCAATTTGGGCGAAAGGTCGTTCATGGCTTAACGAATACCCATACTATTTAATCTCAAACACTCTTCCGCAGGTGGCCAGAGCGGTGCCGAAGAAGATGGCACTCGCGGCGAGCAGGCCGAAGCCGAATTTGCGGGTGCGGCGCATCAAAACGCAGATGAGGCCGAGCATGGGCAATTCCAAGGCGAGAAAGATGACTGTCCCCAGGCTTTCGCTCAGATTCATCCCGAGGAAGAAGAGCACAAAGAACGTGGCGAAGCCCGCCCAGAAGGCGAGTTTGGCGCGGCGGCGACTGGGGTTGGCCAGTGAGGCGGGTGCTGACGATTTGCTTGAAATTAAACTCATGAACGACTGAAAATTCAACTATGGCCGGAACAACTGGCCCTGAGCGCCACAGATAGTGGTGTACAGACACCAAGAGACAACAAAACCAATGGACATGGCCAAAGCGAATATACGCGTTGGTGGCACCACCAGAAGAATTACGGCTACAAAGAGAATTAGGGCAATCAGCGGAAGCATCGGCACATTCTGGAGGAGCGAGAAAAAGGTGGCCGCGATCGAAGCAAAGGTTAGAACAATGACGAAGCCCGCGGTTCTGGTTCGCGGGGGAATCAGCAAAATAAATCCCAAAGCCAACAGACCCCAGAACATCCAGCCCAATAGAACATCCATCGGACTGGGTGGCCCTGAGTTACCACCCGGGTTAAATCCGGAAAACAGAATGCACAGGATGCCCGGCCCCATGCCCACGGCAAAACCCGTCAAAATGCCGCGGTATTGATTTCGGGGCGACGGAGTCGGCGATGACGCTGGAGGTAAATCGCTCATGCTTGCACCGGAATGGAACTGGCCGTTGCCGCGACGGCGGCGCGCAGCGCGGCCTCCCGGCCGTCGCGATAGAACAGGTTAAACGTGTCAAAGGGGATGATGCGGCCGTCGGGGTGGACGATGTGGATGCAGGTTTTTTTCACGCTGCGAACATCAAAATTGTGGGCGTCGAGGAATTGCACGATGAGCACGCGGAAGAGGTTGGTGTATTTTAACGTGGGGGCCTTGACCAGCGGGAGGCAGCAGAGCAATTGGGCCAGGGCGCCGGCGGCGGATTCGGGTGAGTGTGAAGTGGAAAACAACTTGAAGACTTCATCGCGCAATTGCGGAACTTCCTCGTAAACGATGGTGTTGGATTCCGCGTTGAGCAGCACGTCTTGCGGAATCAGGCCGGTGAGGGGAATGACTTTGCCGCCGAGTTTCAGCGCGTAGCCCATGGCGAGGCAGTCGGGATGGCAGGGCACGGGGATGACGTCCGCGGGAGTGAAGACGGAAGTCTGCGCAAGGAGCTTTTGGCGGACTTCACCGAGGGTGAGGCGGTCTTTGGCGGGGTCGAAATCCTCCACCCGGCCGGCATCCTGAATGGGCTGGAAGGTGACGCCGCGCACGCAGGGCTCCTTGAGGGCGAAGTCCACAATGGCGCCGATTTCGTCGTCGTTGAGCCCCTTCTTGAGCGTGACGACGAGCGTGGTGGAAAGGTTGTGCTCGTTGAGGCGGTCGAGGGCGTGCCGGCGGGTGGCCAGCAAATCGGCGCCCCGCAGGACGCGGAGGGGTTCTTCCTTAAGGGAATCGAATTGCAGGTAGACCTCGAATTTCGGTCCATACCCTGCGAGGCGGCGGGTGAATTCGGCGTCCTGGGCGATGCGGATGCCGTTGGTATTCAGCATGAGGTGCTTAATGGGCCGGCGGCGCGCAGCATCGAGGATCTCGAAAAATTGCGGGTGGATGGTCGGCTCGCCGCCGCTGATTTGGACGATGTCCGGCTCGGCCTCATTGCGCACGACGCAATCGAGCATGAACTCGACTTTTTCGAGGGACCGATGGGTCTGGCGCTTGGGGCCGGACTCAGCGTAACACACGGGGCACTGCAAATTGCAGACGTCGGTGATTTCGACGAGGGTTACACAACTGTGCTGCTCGTGGTCGGGGCAGAGGCCGCAATCGTAGGGGCACCCGCGAACGGTGGCGGTGTTGAAATGCGCGGGGAGCTGACCGGCCTTGAGCGTGGTGCGGCAGCGCTGGTAATAGGGAATGTCCGTTGAAATGAGAACCTTGGCAAAGCCGTGGTCGGGACAGCGCTTGTGCAGGTAAACATTGCCGTCCTGGTAGACGACCTTGGCCTCGACTTTGCGCAGGCAGGTGGCGCAGAGGCTGTTGGTGAGGTCGGCGTAAAGGTAGGGGCGGTCGGCCATGGGGGATGGGGCGTATCAAAAACGAATGCGGCGCGGATGCAATCCAGCGTTTGGAAGGGCAGAAAATGCCGGAGGAAGGGCAAATACTGTCAGAAGCTGGATTGGCAAAACGGTAGGGGCGTCGCTTGCCGACGGCCGCCGATTTGCTCCCATGGGCCGTCGGCGAGCGACGCCCCTACGATTTTCGTAAGCTCCGGAAACTCCAGGCGGCCACGATCACCCCGACGATGCTGGCGGTCTGGATGGCGCTGAAATCGAGGGCCGGAATCAGGAGTTCGCGGGGCTTGATAAACTCGACCAAAAACCGCCACGTGAAATAGCCGCCGAGGTAGAGCCGAAAGAGCGCCCCAGCAGGCAACGGGCGGTGGCGGGTGAAAAGCCAGAGTGTGAATGCCCAGAGGAGGACAAAAATGCTTTCATAAAGCTGCGTTGGATGGCGGCGGATGCCGTCGCCGAAATCCACGCCCCAAGGCAGGTTGGTCGCGATACCGTAGGTTTTGTCGGAGAGACCGGTCAAGAAGCAGCCGATGCGACCGATGGCGTTGCCCAAGGCGAGCGGGTAGACAAATAAATCGCCGGTCGAGCGCGTGAGACCGTTGTATTTTTTGGCGATTTCCACGCCCGCCCAGCCGCCGAGCAGCGCGCCAACAATGGTCTTGCCGCCAAGCAGGACGTGCCAGTCGCCTTTACCAAAATAATCCGCGGGCGACTCGACCCAGGCGAGGACTTTGGATCCGAGGAATGCGCCAAGGAGAGCGCCGAAAATCAACCAGAGGGTGGTTTCGATTGGCTGGGCAGTTTCCGGGTGGCGCTTGCGCAGGGAAAAATACAGCCGGGCACCGGCGAAATAGCCGAGTCCTTCGAGCACGGGATGCGGATGGATGTGCAGACCAAACCAATCAAAATAATGGGGGAAGGTCATGAAACAATTGGCAAGCGAGCTGGAACTGTCGCTTCCCAATCAGTGGGGGAAAATCACATACAGGTCAACACGGCGAGAAACATGCTGACCAAACAGCCGAGCATGAAACCTTTGCCGAAATCCCGGGTTCTCGGGACGATGGCGAACATCATGCTTGGAACTAGCAAAATACCCGAAATCAGGAAAGAACCCGTCGCTGCCCCCTCCATTGGAGAGAAAAAAGAAATCAAAACGAATCCCAAAGGCGCCACCCCGAAGACAAAGCCCACCCAAACGGTATTGAACTTTTTAACTGGCGATTCCTCGATGGGTTAGTCTTCGTTAGGAGAGTCTTCGCTGGGCGGGTCCTCGTCGGGTGGCTTAATTCTAGTCGAGCTGACAGCGATAATCAGGAGCGAACCGGCAAAGAGAGTCCACATGAAAAACGAATGTCCTTTTACTCCCACAAAAATGGCCTTGGACAAGAAGAAGCCTGGAATGGGCCCAATTAAGAAGCCGCCGCCAAGATTTCGGATTCTCGGCTGAAGTCCAAATAAGACGGAGCCAACCCACATGGGTCTCGGCCGCAAGCTCAAGATCAGGCCGACAATGAGGTCGGCCATCCACAAAGGGAGCGCAGCCGCGAACCCGGCAAAAGCGATATAGAGGCAACTGATGCCGACCCCAACCCAAAAGGCCACAGTGCGGCCTGGCAGCGGCTGGGAATCAGGCTGCGGTCGGCTCGGATCGGAGGGTGGTGCCACCATGAGGAAGTTTTGGTTGGATTGATTAAACTGGCCGCAGATGCTTAAGTGGAGGCGTCGGTAGCATTAAAATCAGGGAACAAGTCAGGTTAGAAGGCAGCCCGGTACACCGAGAATTATGCTGGCCAAACTCCCGAGCAAAAGACCTTGGGCGAATTTTCGATCTTGTGGAAAGCAGAAACATACCAAACCCAGCACAAACAAAACAACCGTCAGCAGAAACCACAGGGCGGCACCTGACGAAACCAGGCTATTGCTGTCGCTACCACCAAAAAGAATCAGCAGCGACAAAGGCGCCAAGCCAACGACAACGCCTTTCGATTGGGATTTGTCCTTTTGAATCGGCGGTTGCGCGATGGCCTGCGTAATTCGTTTCGAGTTTGAGTAATATGCAATTACCGCAAGTGAACCGGCAAAGAGAATCCACGGAAAAAGCGAAAAGACATTCTCCGACGCTGCCCAAAAGGCAAACCCCAAAAAAGCGCCGGGGATTGTTCCATATAAAATGCCGCCGCCGAAAATGCGGGTGCGCCGCGGAAAGCAAAGTATGAGGCTGACCATCCACATCACGAGGACGGCGAGCATCCCGGCAAAAGCGATGATCAGACAACTGACGCAAACTCCGGCCCAGAAGGCCGCAGTATGGCCTGACGGCGTTGGCGGCGGAGGCAGTTGGAGCGCAGGCGCTGGCAAGTTTGGGTTTGGGGGTGGAATTTTCATACGCCCAATGATTGGATCGCCTAGGCCGTCAAAAGGGCTAGCCGGATAAAATCCAACCGCGCACATCGCCAACCATTGCTCCGCCGGCCGGGATACACAAGAGCCATTTCGATTGCACTACGACATGCATTTCGGCCCGACGTTGAAGATGTCCGATTCGGCGTCGAGCGCTCCAACTTTATTGTCAAAATTAAAAGGTCGAAAAACAAGTCCCGATGCCGAGAAATAGGCTGATAACGCACCCGATCAAAAGACCTTGGGCGAATTTTCGTCCACTCGGAACAATGGCGAACACCACCCCGATCACCATCAACACCAGCGAACTCAGAATGCACCCCCCCGAGGCATTCAGCCACACACTATGGCTCCCCTCATAGCTCGAACCTGACAAGTCCGAAAGCTTGAACATCGGATAGAGAAGCAACAATAAGGATGCCAGTCCGAGTCCGAATCCCACCCAATATGACTTCGGCCTTTTGACCAAAGGTTTGCTCACCCATGGCGGCGGATTCGCGTTTTTTAATGGATCTTTCATGGGCAATTTGATTCCCACTCTACGACAGGCGGGCGGGCGGGCCAACCGGATGAAACCGGTCCGAACAGAACGTTCATCATCGCTCCGCCTTTGAGAACAGGCAAGGTGCATTTTTACTGCTCACGAAATACATTTCGGCTTGGCGCGGCCTGCGGATTTCAAGAAGGTAGGGCGGTGGATGCATTCTTGAGGAAACGCCTTATCGTACTTGCCGCGCTGGTGGCGCTGGTGGTGGCGCTTGCCGTGGGCGCGGCGTCATACGGAACCAATGAAGCGGTGCGCGCGCCGGAAGTTCTGCGGGTTTTACGGCACGAACTGGGCATGGGCGGCGGGAATTTGGACGGAACGGCGCAAACCACGGTGATGGATTTGCGCCTGCCGCGGGTGGTGTTGGCGATTCTCGCCGGGGCGGCGCTGGCGATGGCAGGGGCGGCGTTGCAAGGGTTGTTTCGCAATCCGCTGGCGGACCCGGCGTTGATTGGGGTATCGAGCGGGGCGGCGCTGGGGGCGGTGGCGATGATTGTGCTCGGCGGAGGGGTGCTCGGTGGAATGGTTCACGCCCTGGGGGCCTTTGCGCTGCCGGTGGCCGCGATGGCGGGCGGTGTGGTGGTAACTTTTTTAATCTATCGGCTCTCCAAGGTCGAAGGGCGCACGCAGGTGGCGCTGATGCTGCTGACCGGACTGGCGATCAATGCGCTGGCGGGCGCGGGCATTGGGATGGCGATCTACCGCTCCTCGGACGAGCAATTGCGCACGTGGACGTACTGGTCGCTCGGCAGCCTCGGCAAGGCCGACTGGCCGCAGATTGGCGTCGCAGCCCTGTTCATCGTTCCCGGGCTGCTGGTGTTGCCATGGTTTGCGCGACCGCTCAATGCCCTTTTGCTGGGTGAGGCCGAAGCACACCATTTGGGCGTGCCAGTGCAACAGGTGAAGCGTTGGGTGATTTTGCTGTCGGCGGCCATGGTCGGCGCGTCGGTGGCCGCCTGCGGAACGATTGGATTTGTCGGGCTGGTCGCCCCGCATTTGGTGCGGCTGGTTTTTGGGCCGGACCACCGGCTGCTTCTGCCAGCCTCAGCGCTTTTAGGTGCATCCCTCCTGCTGGCCGCCGACTTGGCTGCGCGCAACGGCGGGAGGGGAGTCGAAGAACTGCCCATTGGTGTGGTGACGGCACTCGTGGGCGCGCCGGTGTTTTTGGCGTTATTACTGCGGGCCCTCCGAAAGGGGGAATTTTAATATGCTCACCGCCCGCAATCTTCATTTTTCCCGTGGAACCCGCAAGATCCTCGACGCGGTGACCGGGGAACTGCGTCCCGGGCGCGTGACGGCGCTGGTGGGGCCGAACGGTGCGGGCAAGTCCACTTTGTTGAAATTGTTCTCGGGCGAGTTGACGCCGCAATCCGGCGGCATCGAGATCAATGGGAAGCCCCTTGCGCAATGGTCCGGAATTGAAATCGCCCAACGCCGGGCGGTGTTGCCACAGGAATCGCATCTGGCCTTTGCCTTTCCCGTGCGCGAGGTCGTGATGATGGGGCGATTTCCGCATCTGCACGGCAGCGAGACGGCGCGCGACGCGGAGATTTGCGACGCGGCGCTGGCCACGGTGGAAGGGAGCCATTTGGCGGGGCGTCTCTACCCCACCCTATCGAGTGGCGAAAAACAGCGTGTGCAACTGGCGCGGGTGCTGGCGCAAATCTGGGAGGCGCCGGCTGCTGGAGCGCGATACTTGCTATTGGATGAGCCGACGGCGGGACTCGATCTTGCCCACCAGCACGGCGCCCTGCGGGCAGCGCAGGAATGGGCGCGGGGAGGAGCCGTGGTGCTGGCGGTGTTGCATGATTTGAATTTGGCGATGGCGTATGCGGATGATGTCTGGGTTTTGGAAAATGGCCGGCTGGCTGCGGCGGGCGCGATTGAAGAGGTTTTGACTGGGCCGCTGATTGAGCGGGTTTTCCAGGTTTCGGTGGAAATGCTGTCGAGGTCCGGAGAAGCGCGACCAGTGATTTTGACGAGGCCGCGCCCGAAATAGGGAAATCGGCAGGGAAGAGGGCTTCGTAGGGGCGCAGACTTGCTGCGCCCAATTGGCGAATGCATTGCGGCCGCCTCCCCTCAATAATCCTCAATCACGAAAAACATAACCCACGTCAGCCCAATCGAAAATCCGAGCATTAGCGGCGGCCCTAAGAGTCCGAACAATGTTCCGATCCCCAGGTTCCCTGCCGCCAAAATTAGAAGGTACTCTTTGGTCCGCCGGGTAAACCTCTTCTTCGGTTTAATTTCATAATCGCCGTAGCCGATTTCCACTTCATGGGCGCGGTTAGCCTTGAGCGTCTCCATGGGGTCGTTGGCGGCGGGTTCGCCGGGAACGGTCTCCGCATTGTCCCGCTCAAACTCGGCTGCCTTCAGGGTCAGCTTCTGTGGGGGCGGGAAAGGGTCATCCGGCGGGGCGGCCATGGTGGCCCCAGCCAAGCGAATGGGGCGGCGGCACGCAAAATAATTATTTTGCCTTCCCGGGGGCATCTTTGGCATTGTGACCCTTCGTTTTTCCATTTTCCATCATCGCATTTCCATTCACCCATTTCATGTCCCAACCCTCCGTTGACATAGATTATGTGGCCAACCTGGCGCGGCTCGATTTGAGCGCGGAGGAGAAGGCGCGCTTTGCCGCGCAGCTTGGCGACATTCTGGCGTATTTTGAAAAGCTCAACGCCGTGGATGTCTCGGGGGTCGAGCCGATGGCCCATGCCTTTCCAGTATTTAATGTGCTGGATGATGATGTGGCCCGGCCGGGCTTTACGGCTGCGGAAGCCCTGCGCAATGCCCCCGTCCAGCGAGACAACCAATTCCTCGTGCCCAAAGTCGTTGACGACGCCTAAAATCCGACCATGTCCGAACCGCTTTACCAGTTAACTGTCGCCGAATTGAGCCGCCGCCTTGCGGCCAAACAGGTTACATCCGAAGAAGTCACCCGCGCCTTTATCGAGCGCACGAATGCGGTTGAATCCAAAGTTGGGGCTTTTCTGCACCGGGACGAGGGTGATGCCCTGGCGCAGGCCCGGGCGTCGGACCAACGCCGCGCGGCGGGTAAAGCATTTGGCCCATTGGATGGCGTACCCATTGGCATCAAAGACGTGGTCGCGGTCAAAGACCAGCCGTTGACGTGCGCCAGCCAGATTTTAAAGAAATTCATTTCGCCTTATGACGCCACCGTGATTGAGCGCCTGCGCGCCGCGGGGGTCGTGCTGTGGGGGCGCTTGAACATGGACGAATTTGCGATGGGCTCGTCCACGGAGAACAGCTCTTACCAGACCACATCGAATCCCTGGGATTTGGCGCGCATTCCGGGTGGGAGTTCCGGCGGCAGCGCGGCGTGTGTGGCGGCGGGAGAAGCCCCGGCGGCGCTGGGCAGCGACACCGGCGGCTCCATTCGCCAACCGGCCTCGCTATGTGGGATTGTGGGGCTGAAGCCGACGTATGGGGTGGTTTCGCGCTATGGGCTGGTGGCCTTCGCCTCATCGCTCGACCAAATCGGCCCGATGACGCGGACAATCGAAGATGCCGCGATGCTCTTGCAGGCGCTGGCCGGCCACGACCCGCGCGACTCAACCTCGCTGAAGCAGCCAATTCCAGATTATGTGGCTGCGGTCAACGCACCGGCCAAGACTTGGACCATCGGCGTGCCGCGCGACTTTTTTGGCGAAGGGCTGGATCCGGAAGTGCGCGCCAGCATCGAAGCCGCGATTGAATTCTATAAGAGCAAAGGCTGCAAAATCGTGGACATCACGTTGCCGCATGCGGATTTGGGCCTGCCGGTCTATTATATTATCGCGACGGCGGAGGCGTCGTCCAACCTCGCCCGCTATGATGGCGTGCGCTACACCCACCGCAGCGCGAAGGCAACCGACGCCGTGGATTTATATTTCAAAAGCCGCGCGGAAGGCTTTGGCCCGGAGGTCAAACGCCGCATCATCCTCGGCACGTACGTGCTGAGTAGCGGTTACTATGACGCTTATTACCTGCGCGCCCAAAAAGTTCGTACGTTGATCCGCCGCGATTTCGAGGACGCCTTCATGCAGGTGGATGCCGTCCTCACGCCGACCGCCCCCACCCCCGCCTTTAAACGCGGCGAGAAATCCGATAACCCGCTGGCGATGTACCTGAGCGACATTTACACCATCTCGGTCAACCTCGCCGGCCTTCCAGGCTTGTCCCTTCCCTGCGGATTTACGAAGAACAATTTACCCATCGGCCTGCAACTGATCGGCCGCCCGTTCGCCGAGGCCGATTTGCTGGCGATGGGACGCCTGTTCGAAGCCGGGCACGATTATTCCAGCCGCCGGGCGCAATTGTAAACAAACTTTTTTTGACAGAATTAACAGAATTAATGGAATTCTTCTGGAACATGAACCAAGGCGAAACTGACTTCAAGGTTGAGGAGGGCTATGACCTGGCGGGTCAAGTCATTGGCCTTGCCATGAAGGTTCATCGCACCCTCGGGCCTGGATTTTTGGAAAGCGTCTACCATAACGCTTTGTGTATTGAACTTGAGCGGGCGGCCATGGAATTTGAAACAGAAAAGTCTTTCGAGGTTAAATATGAGAAAACGGTGGTCGGTGAATTCAAGGCGGACTTGGTGGTCGGGCTCGATCTGATAATCGAGATCAAGGCGGTCAACAATCTAGCGGTCGCCCATGAAGTGCAGTTGGTAAATTTTCTCGTCGCCACCGAAATCGATGAAGGTTTACTCATCAATTTCGGCGCACCCAGCCTCGAATTTAAGAAAAAATTTCGCGTCTACCGCAAGCCTGTCGGCCCTGTCCCGTTTTAATTCTGTTAATTCTCAAAAATTCTGTCAATTCTGGCAAAAAAAAAGCAATCTCATGGAATTCGAAGCAGTCATCGGCCTGGAGGTTCACGTCCAAATCAAGACGCGTTCGAAGATGTTCACGCGCGCGGCCACCGGCTATGGCGAACCGCCCAACACGCTGACGAATCCGGTCGTGCTCGCGCTGCCCGGCACTCTGCCGGTGATGAATGCCGAAGCCGTGCGGAAATCCATCAAGGTCGGACTGATGTTCAATTGCAAAATTGCTGAAGTCTGCAAGTGGGACCGTAAGAATTACTTCTACCCCGATAATCCAAAAAATTACCAGATTTCGCAGTATGATCAGCCGCTTTGCCTTGGCGGTGGGGTGGAGATTGAAATGCCCGGTGCCTCACGCAACCTCATGGGTGAGCACCGCGTGGTCAAGCTGACGCGTATTCATCTCGAAGAAGACGTCGGCAAGCTCACGCACTTTCTCAATGACAGCCTGGTGGACTACAACCGCGCCGGCACGCCCCTCCTCGAAATCGTCTCCGAGCCGGACATGCACTCGCCCGAAGAGGTCTTTGCGTACCTCACGGCATTGCGCACGAGCCTCATCAGCGCCGGGATTTCCGATTGCGACATGGAAAAGGGCCAGTTGCGCTGCGATGCCAATGTCTCCGTGCGCCTGAAAGGCGAAACCAAGCTCGGCACAAAAGTGGAATTGAAGAATCTGAATTCGTTCTCCGGCGTGAAAAATGGCGTCGAACACGAGATCAAGCGCCAGATTCTCTGTGTGCAAAAGCAGGAGCGCATCATCCAGGAGACCCGCCGCTGGGATGCCCAACTGAGCGTTACGCAATCCATGCGTTCAAAGGAACAGGCGCATGACTACCGCTATTTCCCTGATCCCGACCTCATGCCCGTGCGCACGACGCCCGAACAGATTGCGAAGCTAAAGGCGGAATTGCCCGAGCTGCATTTTGACAAACAGCGCCGGTATCAGAAGGACTGGGATTTGCCGTATACGATTACTTCCGTCATTTGCCCGGATCGTATTTTGTCGGACTACTTTGAGGCTGCCGTCGCCGTTTGCGGAAATCCGAAGGCCGTGGCCAATTACATCGCCAATGACCTGCTGCGCGAGCTGGATGCCGCGGCCGCCCATGGCGAATCCGCACTTACCGTCTCCCAATGCAAGATTACCGCCGCCGCGCTCGGTGGATTGGTCAAACTCGTGGACAGCGGTGCGATCACCAAGCAAATCGCCAAAGACGTATTTTTGGAAATGTTCCAGACCGGCGAGACCGCCGAAGCCATCGTGGACCGCAAAGGTCTAAGAATTCAGAACGACACGGGCGCCCTGGAAAAGATTTGCACGGAAATCATCGCCGCCAATCCCAAACCGGTCGCGGAATACAAAGGCGGCAAACTCACGGCCATCAACGCCCTCAAGGGCCAGGTCATGAAGCAAACCAAGGGCCAGGCGAATCCGGCGACGGTGGATGAGGTGTTGAAGAGGTTGATGGCAGTTTAGTTTTCCTTTCGGTTTGGCTCTATTCACGCTCATGAATCGGCCCCACACCACGTTAGTAGTTAGACGATTAACGGGCATGGATGCAGCCGCGTATTTGAGGCTGAGGCTTTATGGCTTGCGGGAAAGTCCCACCGCTTTCGGATCCTCCCATGCCGAGGAGCGCCATCGCCCGGTCGCAGAGTGTCGGAAATGGCTGGAGGATTCGCCGCAGAAGGAGATCTTTGTCGGTGCCTTTGCCGGTAACGTCATGATTGGCCAAGCCGCCCTAAAGCGGGAACGCACGACCAACCGCAAGCAGCGGCACAAGGCCTGGCTATGGGGCATGTATGTCCATCCCCGCTACCGGAGTCAGGGCGTGGGCCGTGAAATTGCCGTAAAGCTTTTGCAGGCCGCACGCGGGATGAAAGGTCTCGAAATCATCAAGCTAGCCGCCACTTCCACCAATAATCGCGCATTGGGTCTCTATCGCCGGGTGGGATTCCGGCACTATGCCACCGAACCGAAAGCGCTCCTGGTAAAGGGGCGATATTACGATTTCGAATATCTGATGATTGATGTAGCTGGGGGAAAATCAAAAGCCAAACCGAAGTCGGGAAGGCTAACCGACGGAAAATAGTTTCCTGTTGGTCACAATGCAGTTTCGTCGCGCTGAGCCAAACGGAGTCACCGCCTACCCGTTCGAAAATTTGACGGGCGACGGGAAACCCGACTCCCTTTTCCCTTTGCCATTGGCCGTGCGATAATTATGGAGTCGCAATGCGTCCATGGTGCCGTCCTGTCCAGCACCCAAGTCCCGCAGGGACGGAAGAAGGTAACCCAGCATTTTAATGCTGGGGGCGGCGAATGGCGTAATGTCGAGTCCCGGGAGGGACGACAGAACCCATGTTTCTGCCGTCCCTTCGGGACTCACTCTCTCACTCCTTCCACTGCCCAGCTTTGAAAAGCTGGGTTACCTTCTGCCGTCCCTACGGGACTTTAGAACGACACCTGGACTTCGCCGCGGGCATCCAGTCTTGTCCTCCACCTCGGTTTGACCAAGATCAAGCCTCCACGCGATTCGTTTCGTTCCTCCGAATCTCTCACGAGCAAAACCCCACCCTTTCAGCCCAAAGGACATGAGCCTCTTCCGCCCCCTCTTCGGCCGCAGCAAACAGGAGATCTGGCAGCAATTTTGCGCCGAGACCGGCGGGGTCTATGTCGCCGGCTCTTTTTGGAAGGGGGATAAGGTCGAGGCGAGCCACGGGCAATGGACCGTCACGCTGGACACTTATGTGGTCTCCACCGGTAAATCCGCCATCACCTATACCCGGATGCGGGCCCCTTATGTCAATCCGGAAGAATTCACCTTCACGATTTACCGAAAAGGTATCTTCAGTGATTTGGGAAAATGGTTGGGCATGCAGGATGTGGCAGTCGGTTTTCCCGAGTTTGACGAAGCCTTTGTTATCAAGGGCAACGATGAACAAAAGCTCCGGCAATTGTTCGCCAATCAAAAAATTCGCGACTTAATTAACGCCCAGCCGACCATCCGCTTTTCCGTCGCCAGAGGCGGTCAGGGAATATGGGCGGGCAACCACCTGCCTCCGGGCGTGGATCAACTCCTCTTTCAAGTCATAGGGGTGATCAAGGACGTCGAACGGCTGAAGCTACTGTATGAGCTTTTTTCGGAAACGCTGGACGAGTTATGCCGGATGGGGACGGCTTACGGGCAACCGCCGTCAGGGGGTTGACGGGGACTTCAGCACCTTCTCAATTATCCCCAGGTCGCCCGGGGTAATATTCGGCGCGGCCTTTTTTACCATCTCCAAAAACCATTTGATTTCATCGGGATTGTTGGGGTAGCCGATGTTGGAACCTTTGTTTTTGGAATTTACGATGAGGGCGCCCTTGGCGTCCAAAAAGGCGGAAAAGGGTAGGCCGTCAGGGCCGCCGGCCTGTTTCAAATAGACATCGCCGCCGGGGTTCCCCAGCGCCTTGTTCTTCGCATCCTCCTGCACCACCAGTTTGACCGCAACGAAATATTTCTCAAACACCGGCTGGATTTCGGGCCGGGCCAAAAACTGCTCCAACCGGTTGCACCACACACACCAAGAAGCTCCAAAGTGGATGAAAATCACCTTCTGCTCCTTTGTCGCTTTGGCCTCCGCATCCGCGAAAACATGGTCGGCGGAAGGGGTGGCCGGTGCCGCCGGCGCGGCCAAAGGGGCGGATGGAGCCACCACCGGGGTGGCCGCGAGCAAAACCGCAAGAAAGGGGGCGAGGAGTTTCATGATGGGGCATCCGTCACATCCCTAAGGACGATGTTCATAATATAATCTACTTTCGACGAGCCGCAACCCCCCAAAGGATGGATTTTGGCGAGCCTTGGGCTTTCTCCACCCGCCTCTAACTCCTGGAATCTTTCTGATTATGAATAAAAGCCGCCAGCGATTGATCCCCCGGATCCGGTGAATTCGCCAGTTCCCGCAGCATGCCCGCTTGATCCTCCGGGGTGCGATTTTGGCCCAATTTAAATTTGGCCTCGATGCGCGTGATGCGGATGGTGAATCCGACAATGGCCTGCATCAGGTCGCCCAGCTGATCCAACGGCAAATCCATTTTCCACGGGCGTTCCCGGTGTCCCTCATATTTGGCAATCGTGTCATCCAGAATCTTTCGCAGGGAAATGGAATCTTCCACAAGTTGGGGCAGGCCATGGACATGAACCGTCGCGTAATTCCATGTGGGCACCATCCCCTTGCTTGCGTACCAGGTAGGGCTGATGTAGGCGTGAGGACCGTGGAAAATGCAGAGCACCTCCTGATTCGGTTGAAAATGCCGCCAATGGTCGTTGGCCCTGGCCAGATGGCTACGCAAGAGTCCGTGCGGTCCGCTGGTCTCATCCAAAAGCACGGGCAGGTGGCTAACGGCCAGAGCGCCGGCGGCCGGAGTGACCACCGTTGCGAAACTGTGATGATGGATAAACGCCGCGATTTCCTTTTGGTCGGTTACGCGATTAAATTTTGGTACATACATTCGATTGCTGGGGCCAAAGTGAGCAGTGCCGGCAATTTGGCGCAAGCCGAAATGCGCCATCCCCAGGCGGCATGGTGCAAATTCGCCCCCATCCTACGCTTGTGCTCTAACGGGGATTGGCAATAATGCCCCCCTTATGGGCAATGTTTTCGGCAAGCTGTTCACGATTGCCACCTGGGGCGAGAGCCACGGGGGCGGGGTCGGCGTCGTCGTGGACGGCTGCCCGCCGAACCTGCCGTTGGACATTTCGGACATCCAGCCCGACCTCGACCGCCGGCGTCCCGGCCAGAGCGAATTGACCACCCAGCGCAAGGAAGCCGACGCGGTGACCATCATTTCCGGGGTTTTCGAAGGCCGCACACTGGGCACGCCAATTGCCATGCTTGTGGGCAATACGGATGCGCGCCCGGAAGCCTATGCGGAGATGAAGGAAAAATTCCGCCCCTCGCACGCGGATTACACCTATTTGGAGAAATACGGCCTGCGCAACCATGAAGGCGGCGGGCGTTCCTCCGCGCGCGAGACCATCGGGCGCGTCGCGGCGGGGGCAATTGCGAAGAAAATTCTCGGGCTGGGCGGCGGCGTGGAAGTTCGCGCCTATGTCGAACAGGTGAAAAATATTTGCCTGCCCAATGCCGCCATGTTGACGGCGGGCGGCAACGTACCCTTCCCCACCCTCGGCGAGGTCGAGGCCAATGACGTGCGCTGCCCGGATGCCAAAACGGCGGAAAAGATGACTGCGCTGATCAAGAAAATGCGCTCGCAGGGCGATTCGGTCGGCGGGATCATCACCTGCCGGGTGCGAGGTTTACCCACCGGCTTGGGCGAGCCCGTGTTTGACCGCCTCGAGGCGGATTTGGCCAAGGCGATGCTTTCGCTTCCGGCAACCAAAGGTTTTGAGATTGGCAGTGGTTTTGCCGGCACGGGCCTGACCGGCTCGCAGCACAACGACGAATTCATCAAACAAGGCAACAAGGTGCGCACGCTGACGAACCGCTCCGGCGGCGTCCAGGGCGGCATCAGCAACGGCGAAGAGCTTTTCTTCCGTGTCGCCTTCAAGCCCACCGCCACCATTTTGCAAAAACAAAAGACCGTGGATACCAAGGGCCGGGCGACTGAACTCATGGGCCGCGGACGCCATGACCCGTGTGTGCTGCCCCGCGCGGTGCCCATCGTCGAAGCGATGACGGCCCTCGTTCTGGTGGACCACTGGTTGCGCCAGCATGCGCAGAACCGAGTGTTTAAATTTGGAAAATAATACGGGGAATATGGGTCCGGGTACAGTTTCGTAGCGCTGAGCTTTAGCCAGCGCCCTGGGATATTCGAATCTGGAAGAAGCGCTG